>Ga0182018_10002525_pt1 | contig 18094 bp, 18 predicted proteins | sample 812P2MmetaG_FD_120490 | JGI IMG/M metagenome (GOLD analysis project Ga0182018, IMG submission 120490) | Permafrost microbial communities from Stordalen Mire, Sweden - 812P2M metaG | ecosystem: Environmental > Terrestrial > Soil > Wetlands > Permafrost | place: Sweden: Stordalen | collected... | reverse complement strand
GTCTCGACGGCCATTCGGACGCCGACGCGCTCATGCACGCCATCTGCGACGCGCTCCTCGGCGCGCTCGGCGAACCGGACATCGGCCATTTTTTCCCGAACACCGACCCGCGCTGGAAAAACGCGCCGAGCAAAATTTTTCTGGAGGAAGCCGCGCGCATCATTGCGCTTCGCGATGGAAAAATCGTGAACGTGGACGCCACGGTCATCGCCCAGGCGCCGAAAATTTATCCGCACATCAAGGAAATGAAACTCCGCATCGCGGAGGCGTTGAACTTCAATTTTGAGCACGTCGGCCTCAAGGCAACGACGAACGAATTGATGGGTTTCATCGGCCGCGAAGAAGGCATCGCCGCGATGGCCGTGGCGAGCGTAGATTTGCCGCAATAATCTTAATGGCCATCAAAGCTGAAATCAGTTGGAAGCGCCTCACCGAGGACGGCGAGAAAATCCAGGTCAACGCCCAGCGCGTCAGCCGCGAGTGGAAATTTTCCCGGCGCAAAAAGCGTTTCGACATCTGGCAGCCGGTGGCCAATCCGCCGCTCGAAGACTGGCTGGAACTGCTCGACGCCGTGCAACGGCTCATCAACCGCCGCCGTTATCAGCCGGACGACGAAGAACGGTTGCGCGCCCAGATCCGCGAGCGTTTTCCCGAAGCGGAAATTTAGTGCGCGTGCGGCCTGGCGTATTCGACCATGCCGGAAATATCAATCACCACGACTGGTTCGTTGCCCACGACCCACGCGTCGTGTCCCGGCGGAAGCAGTGAAATTTCTCCCGGCCCGAATTCCTGCTGGCTGCCGTCGTCCATCAACACGGCCAACCTGCCGGAAATGTGATATTGCAAGTGCGGCGCTTCGCAACTTTTCGTTTTCATCAACGCCTTGAGCGACGTTGACCATTTCCAGCCCGGCAACAGCGTCGCGCGCCCAAACGTGACGCCGCCGAGCGTGGCCAGTTCCAATTTGCCCTTGTCGAACGTGCGGAGTTCATCGGGCTTCGCCAGGTTTTTGCCTTGCATTTTTGCCATAAGGTTCTCGCTTTTGTTTGTGGTTTTCGCTGGCGCGGTCTGCGCCAGCAAAACCACTTGAATCAAATCAGCCCGAACAATTCAAGCTGAATAATTCCATTCTTGGAAAAATTCCGGCGGCTGATATAATTGCGCATGGAAAAATCAGAACGGGACAAAAAGAACCAGCCTAAATCGGCCAACATCACCGCGACCGTCAGCAAAGTCATTTTGGCCGAGCGCGAGCGGCGCAACAAACATCGTGGCTGCGTTCTCTGGCTCAGCGGCCTGTCTGCGGCCGGCAAATCCACCATCGCCAACGAACTCGAAGCGGCGCTTTTCAAACGCGGCCATCAGGTTTTTGTTTTGGACGGCGACCGGTTTCGTCACGGGCTGTGCCGGGACCTCGGATTTTCGCCGGACGACCGGCAGGAAAACATCCGGCGCGTGGGCGAGGTGGCGAAACTGTTCGCCGACGCGGGCTTCATTTGCATCACGGCGTTCATTTCGCCCTACCGCGCCGACCGCTCGCTGGTGCGCGACATGGTGGCCGACGGAAAATTTTTCGAGGTCTTCGTCAACGCGCCGCTGGCCGTGTGCGAGGCGCGCGACCCGAAAGGGCTTTACGCCAAGGCCCGCGCGCACAAAATCAAAAACTTCACCGGCGTCTCCGCGCCGTATCAGCCGCCGTTGAACCCCGAAATCGAACTGCGCACGGACAAACTGGCGGTGGACGAGGCGGTAGAAAAGGTTTTGCGCCGCTTGAAAAAAACCGCGGTCATCAAGGGCCGCTGAAAATCTGCGGCACTCCACCAAACTGGCGATGGCCTTGCCCGGACAAACCAATTAAATTACGCCGATGCACAAGTATTTCCCGCCCGCCGCCGCGATTTTTCTCGGCGCAATTCTTTTCACCGGCTGTGCTGCAAATCAGACCTGCTGCGTTCCAGCCGAACCGGCAAAAAATGTTTTCCAAAATCTGCCGGCGGGCTGCGACCCGAAAACCGTCGGTGAAGAGGTCTGCGCGAATTTTCTGCCGCGACCCATTTACTACAACACGAACGGCTTCATCGTTTATCCCGAAGTCTGCGCGGCGTTCGGCGCGCTGCGGTTCGCGGACGCGGCGGGCGATCCCGCGCTGGAACAAAAACTCATTGACCGTTACGCATTCATTTTGACACCGGAAGGCGGCAAGGTGGTTTCGACCGAACGTCACGTTGATTTTCACGTCTTCGGAGTTTTGCCGCTGGAGATTTACCTGCTCAACGGCGACAAGCGTTATCTCGATTTCGGCATTCACATGGCCGACGACCAGTGGATTGACCCGCGTCCCGACGGACTCGCGGAAGAAACGCGCTGGTGGGTGGACGATTGTTTCATGATCGGCAGCCTGCAGATTCAGGCGTATCGCGCGACGCATGACCCGAAATACGCCGACCGCGTCGCGACCGAACTCGCCGCGTATCTGGACAAATTGCAGCAGCCGAACGGACTCTTTTTTCACGCCGACGTGAGCCATCATTTTTGGGGACGCGGCAACGGCTGGTTCGCCGCCGCGCTCGCGGAGGTGCTGAGTTCGCTGCCGCCCGACCATCCGCAATACGCGCGACTGATGGACGGCTACAAAAAAATGATGGCCGCGCTGAAACTGTATCAGGCGCCGTCCGGCCTGTGGCGGCAGCTCGTGGACAATCCGCAGGCGTGGGACGAAACGAGTTGCACGGGCATGTTCACCTACGCGATGATTGTGGGCGTGAAACACGGCTGGCTCGACGCGAGCTACGGCGGCGCGGCGCGGCGCGGCTGGATCGGCCTGTGCGGAAAAATTGACGCGGCTGGAAACGTCCGCGACGTGTGCGTCGGCACGAACCAATACGACGACACGGATTATTATTTGAACCGTCCCCGCAAGACCGGCGATTTGCACGGCCAGGCGCCGGTGCTGTGGTGCGCGTGGGCGTTGTTGGAAAAATAAAACCCGGCAGGAGCATCAATTTTTGGGTGAACCAATAAAGCCTTATCTTGGTGGCAATAAGATTATTTCTTAACTTTTTCCACTCGACATAGGTGGTTTCTTTTTCATACCCTGGGCTCAACTGGTTGAAAGGAAAAAACCATGGCGAGGCTTCTGATCAAAACGGACGGTTTGGAAAATCGGACGCTGGAATTGCGCCTCGGCGTCAACCATGTTGGCCGCAACCGGGATTGCGATCTGCCGATCAACCATCCTACGGTTTCCTCGCAACACTGCGAATTGATCCTGTCGAATGACGGCATTGTGTTGCGCGACTGCGACTCGACCAACGGCTCGTTCGTCAACGGCAAGCGCGTCCGGGAAGCGTGGCTGGAGGCCGGCCAGGAAATGCGGCTTGGCGACGTGGAACTGCTCGTCGAGTCCACGGAGGTCAACATCGCCATCCCGAAATTCGAGCGCGAACGCCCCAAACCGCCGGTCGTGCTCGCCGACGGCGCGATGATCTGCCCGCGCCATCTGGAAACGCCCGCCACGTTCAAATGCACGAACTGCCGCGAAATCATGTGCAGCGCCTGTGTGCATGTGATGAAAATCCGGGGCGGCCAGCCGCTGTTCCTCTGCCCGATTTGCAGCCACAAATGCGAGCGGCTGGCCGGTGAAAAGCCAAAACCAAAAAAAGGCTTCATGGGATTTTTGGAAACGGTCAGGTTGAAGTTCGGCCACGGCAGAGCAGAGAAATGACCATGCCGTCAGCCCGGCGCCCGTCCCGCCAGAAATTTTCCAGCCATTTTCTCCAGCGCCGAAATCCACAGCGGATGTTCATTCATGCACGGAATGCGCGTGAATTCCTTTCCGCCCGCCTTCATGAAATCCTCGCACCCGCGCATCCCGATTTCTTCAATCGTTTCCAGACAATCCGAAACGAACGCCGGGCAGATGACGAGCATCCGCTTTTTGCCTTCCTGCGCCAGACGCGGCAGCTCGTAATCCGTGTAGGGCTTCAGCCACGGGTCTTTGCCCAGCCGCGATTGAAATGACACCGACCATTTTCCCGCCGGCACGCCAGACATTTCAATAAACAGCGCCGCCGTCTTGAAACATTGCGCGCGGTAACACGTCGCGTGCGCCGGACTGGGGGTCTCGCAGCAATCCGGCATGGCCAGACAATGACAACCCGTCGTGTCCGATTTTTTGATGTGCCGCTCCGGTATGCCGTGAAAGCTGAAGAGTAAATGATCGTAATCCTTTTCCAGAGAATCCGCCGCGCCCGCCACCAGCGCCGCGATGTAATCCGGCTGGTCGTAGTAAGGTGGCTGCACCGTCACATTCATTTGTGGCGCAAATTTGGCGGCGACTTCCTGCACGCGCAACACGGCCGTTTCGTAGCTGGACATCGCGTAATGCGGAAACAGCGGGATGAGCAGAACTTCCGTCGCGCCCTTTGCCGCCAATTTTTTCACGGCGGATTCGATGGACGGATTCTGGTAACGCATCGCCAGTTCCACCGGAACGCCGGCGCGCTTTTGCAAAAGTTCCCGAACGTGCCGGCTGGTGACAACCAGAGGCGAACCTTCCTTCGTCCAGACTTTTTCATAGGCGCGAGCCGACTCCTTCGGTCGGTTGATCAAAATCATCCCGACCACAAACCGCCGCAACAGCCACGGCGAGTCAATCACGCGGCCGTCCATCAGAAATTCATTCAAATACCGCCGCACATCCGGCACCGACGGCGAATCAGGCGAGCCCAGATTCACAAGGAGGACTGCTTTGCTCATGCGGGAAAAAGTTTAACCACGAAATGCACGAAATACACGAGTAGAACTTTATCCAGGGTGTTTTCCAGTTTCGCGTGTTTCGTGGTCAAATAATTTTGCCAACCCGCTCCGCGATGTTGACGCCCGACACAATCGAATCGCCCAGCGAAATGCCGTCGCGAAAATGTCCGGCAAAAAACAATCCGCGCGCTTTCGATTCAATCTCATCCATCAAATCCTTGAATTTGCCGTAGCCGACATCGTATTGCGGAATGGCTTTCGGATAAAATGCGCAATGCGTGAACACCGGCCTGCCTTTCACGCCCAGCAGCACACGCAAATCCGCCAGCACCAGTTCAACGAGTTCTTCCGGCGCCAAACCGGCAAGCTCGGGATGACGCGCGCCGCCGATGTAACTTGTCAGTATCAGATGGCCGTCCGGCGCGCGATTCGGAAACAGCGCCGAGGAGAAAATTGTGCCGAGCATTTTGAAGTTTTCGATTTTTGGAATCAACATTCCAAAGCCATCGAGCGGATGGGCGACGGTTTCGCGCGAAAATCCCAAAACGACGCTCGCCACGGGCGGATGACGGATCTCTGAAAACGTGGAAAAATTGATTTGCGATTGCGATTCAATTTTCAGTTCCGATAACTTGTAAGCCGTGCCGCAATAAATGACCGCGCTGTATTCGACTTCACCGCTCGAAGTTGAAACACGCCAACCATCCTTTATTTGCAGGAGTTTTGTGATTTGCGTGTTCAATTTCAACGAATCGCCAAGCTGCGCGGCCAGCGCATCCGTCAAAACCTGTAAGCCATCGTCGAAGGAAAACATTTTCGCGTCGCGCCGGGAAACCTCGCCGGATTTTTTTTTGCGCGCGCCGAAAAATTGGCCTTTGAGGAGTGAGCCGTGTTTTTGTTCCGCTTCGAGCAGTTTTGGAAACGCGTGCAGGACGGAAAGTTTTTGCGGATCGCCCGCGTAAATTCCGGCGACGAGCGGATCAACGGCGCGGTCCAGAAATTCCTGGTTCAACCGGCGCAAGACAAATTCGGCGACGCTTTCTTCCACGCCGTCGCGGCGCGGCGGCACGAACGGTTCGCGCGCGAGGACGAATTTCGCGCGGGCGGAAAAAAGTTTCGTCGTCAAAAATTCCGCCTGCGACGACGGCATCGCGACCGGTTTTTTGTCGCGGACGACGTAACGGTTTTTCGCGTCGGGATTGGGATAAATCCGGCGCGATTCGAGATTCAGGTCGCGGATGAGTTCGGAAATTTTCGGTGACGTTTCGAGGATCGTGTTCGGGCCGGACTCGGCGAGAAAACCATTTTGTCGCGATGACTGGATGACGCCGCCGGTGCGCCCGCCCGCTTCATAAACCGTGACCGGCACGCCTTTGCGCTTCAGATAAAACGCGGCGGTCAACCCCGTAATGCCAGCGCCGATGATTGCGACGGATTTCATTTTGAAATCTTATTTTGCCACGGATTGAACACGGATGAAACACGGAATTTGTCGTGGCATTCGGACTCACAATTGAATCACACGAGCCAAAAATGTTTCAATGGCTTCGGCTCATCTGCGAAGTTTTTCCGTCGTCGCTCGTCGCGGCCGAATTTTGGAAGAAGATTTTATTCTGTAAATCGGCGACTTTTCCGCAAGAACCATCGCCAACTGTTGCTTGTCCTCGCGCTCAATTGAACCATGGCCTCCGTTCATTTGAAGTTCCTCGCCAATGAAATCCGGATACAGTGCCGCGAGTCGCGGAATGGAACGCTCAGCCAACTTAAAATATTCCTCGTCCAATTCAACGCCGACAGAATCGTAACCAACCGCCTCGGCGGCTGCGATGGTCGAGCCTGACCCCATAAACGGATCAAACATCACGCCTTCGCCAAGTGGAAGCAGCGAGCGAACCAAGACGCGCATAAAATGTTGTGGCTTGAGGCACGGGTGGTTGGAAATCGCCTCTTCGCGGTCAGGTGTGCGTCCACTAGGAATAGAATCGGGCAAAGGTTTGTCAATCGAAAGCCGGCGAAGTCCGCCGGTTTTCCATTTGCGAAGGTTTTCGGCCACGGTTTTTTCTTCGATGGGTTTTCGGAAAAGCATCCACGGTTCGTAAGCGCCTTTTGGCGTCACGCAAACTTCAGGAAATTCCCGCTCCGCGTTTTTAGGCCGATCACCGCCGCGAAAACTGAAGTAAAGCCGCATGATGGCCGTCCGCACTTCGTAACCCGCTTCGGTCATCGCGCTTTGGACAATATGTTGCAGAATCGGATGACCCGCCACGCAAACGTGAGCACCCGGCACGAGCGCGGGGCAGAGCGCTTTGCCCCATTCAAGGAAGAAACGCCGAAGCTCCAGCTTTTGTGCGTCAGTTAAAACTGTAAAACGGGGCAGCGGGTCGCGCTGGCTGCCGCCGATTGTCGGCGGGAGACGCCACACGCCGCCGCGTCCGGCGCGAAGCTTCGCAACCTCTTTTCCGGTAAATTCCAAAACGCCGTAGGGCGGATCGGTGCAGACGGCATGAAGCGAGCGCGGCCTGCAGTCGCGCAGCCAGTCGAAACAATCCGCATGGTGAATCCGGTACATTTTTATCCGCAGACAGGTTCAACTATAGGCGAAAGACAATCAAGCGCAAAATGTGTATCAACTATGGGCGAAATGGATACCAAAGTGACCATCGGGCGTTTTATTCGCAGACTACGCGAGCAAAAGCAGCTTACACAAGAGCAATTGGCCACCAAGACGGGCATCACTTATCAGCATCTCTCCGGCATGGAAAATGGCCGCGAGAATTTCACGATTGATATTCTTGAATCTCTGGCTCGCGCACTCGATTATCCGTTGCCTCAATTTATTGCGGGCGCATTTGCTCCCGAATCAACAGCTTCGGGAATTCCAGTCAACCGCGATTATTTTCGCCCGCAAGTTCCGCTGCCGCCGGGCATGAAAATCTCTCATTTGGAAGCGGCGATGAACGCCACGCAAAGCATCGTGGCTCGCATCAATGCCAATTTGCTCGTGAGCGGAGCAAAACCGCTGCCGGAATACATTCAAGGCAATAATTTCAGCGGACTCGTCTCAAATGTTTTTTGCGACGCCATAAATGATCATTCGCCCTACAAACATAACTCTCACCAAGCCTATCCTGATCTGATCAATCCGGCGGTGAAAAAAGGCAGTAAGCCTTCTGGTTTGGAAGTGAAATCCACAATTCAAATTGGCAAGGGCGGCGAAAGCCACAACGGTCATTCCGGCTGGCATCTCATCGCGTGTTTTCAAATTGAGCCACAATCAGGAAATGTCCGCTTCATTCATCTCATGTTCGCAGTGTTGAACGGGCACAATCAAACCGAACCGGATTGGACTTACGTTGGCAGCAAAGTCAACACAACCACAGGCAGCCGCCGCACCGAAACTTACAACACGACATTGGCAGGCACGACAAAACTTCGCGACGGTTCAGTTTTCCTTGATCCGACAGTTGTGAATTTCAAACACTGGCGACAAGGACGCAAAGGGACTGCGCCTTCTTACTCAATTTTTGCGAACGCGTGAGCCTCTTCAAAACAAAATTATTGATCCTCAAAACAAAAAATTCACCGCATCCACCGAGTTCAAATTGTTCTCGAATGCTTCCGTTCGCCCGACGGCGCGAGCGTGTTGTCGAAGCACATCGCGAGGTTGCGGATAAACAGGCGGCCGGTGTCGGTGACTTCAAATCCGTTTTGCGAAAATTGAATCAATCCGTCGGCCTCAAATGATTTCAACGCCGCGAGTTCGTTCGCAAAATGTTCCGCGAAGTTGACGCCGAGTTTTTGCGACATGGCGGCGTAATCGAGCGAGAGGTCGCACATCATGCGCATGATGGTTTCGCGGCGGAGCTTGTCCTCGGCGTTCAGCAGATAGCCGCGCGTGAGCGGCGCGCGCCCGGCGTCGAGCGCGGCGAAGTAGGACGGCAATTCTTTTTCGTTCTGCCAATACGCGTCGGGAATCTGCGAAATCGCGCTCATGCCGAAGGAATAAATATCGGCGTTGCCGCGCGTGCTGTAACCCTGAAAATTCCGCTGCAAGGTTTTGTTGCGCTGCGCCACGGTCAGTTCGTCGTCCGGTCGCGCGAAATGATCCATGCCAATATAGACGTAGCGGTTGTTTTCCGTGAGCCGTTCGATGACGTTCTTGAGCAACTGCAATTTCACTCCGGCGGTCGGCAGGATTTTTTGTTCCAGGATTTTTTGCGCGGGTTTCACCCACGGCACGTGCGCGTAACTGAACACGGCGAGGCGGTCGGGCGACATTTCCAAAACCGTGTCGAGCGTGCGGTTGAAGGAATCGGCGGTCTGATGCGGCAGGCCGTAAATCAAATCAAAATTGACCGAGCCAAAGCCGAGTTCGCGCGCCCAATCCAAAGTCTGCTGCGTCAAATCGCGCGGCTGGATGCGATGGATCGCCTCCTGCACCTGCGGATCAAAATCCTGCACGCCGAGCGACGCTCGGTTGAAACCGATCTCGCGCAGCGCGACGATGTGTTCACGCGTGAGGCGACGCGGATCAATTTCAACTCCGGCTTCGATGTTGTCGGCAAACTTAAAATATTTGTGAATGATGCCGCCGAGTTTTCGGATTTCGTCGGGCGTCAGAAATGTCGGCGAGCCGCCGCCCCAATGGAGTTGGACGACTTTGCGTTTTGGATTCAGCCGCGCGGCCATCTGCGCGACTTCGCGTTCGAGATAATTCAAATATGGCAAACCTTGCGCGTGGTCCTTAGTGATGACCGTCGTGCAGCCGCAAAACCAGCAAAGTGTTTCGCAGAACGGAATGTGAAAGTAAATCGAGAGGTCGCGATCCGTCTCGTTGTTCACGGAAATTTTTTTGGCGAGTTCCGGCCACTTGAACGCGTCGGTAAATTTCGTCGCAGGCGGATAGCTGGTGTAACGCGGCCCGGCCACGTTGTATTTCTGAACCAGATCCAAATCTACTTTGAGCGTGCTCATTTGAAACTCCGCACAGTCTCGACCAGCGCGGCGATATTTTCCAGTTTTGCCGCCGGTGTCAAACCGTGGCCGAGATTGAAAATATGTCCGGGGCGACCGCGCATCGTTTCGAGGACAGCTTTTGTTTCGCGGGCAACAACTGCCGGCTCGGCATCGCTCAACAGCACGGGCGGTAAATTTCCCTGCAAGCCGAAGTTTTCTGGAATCAATTTGCGCGCTTCCGCCAGCGAGGTTTGCCAGTCAATGCCGATAACATCTGCGCCTGTTGAAATCAAATCGTTCCAGTTGCCGTGCGTGCCCAGAGAAAACGCAATGATGGGAACTGCGGGGCGCGGAGCGCGGAGCGCGGAAATAATTTCACGCATCCAACGTCCGCTGGCTTCCTGAAATTCCTTCGGCGCGAGATGCCCGCCGTGGCTGTCGAAAATTTGCAGCGCGTCCACTCCAGCGGTGATTTGCATTTTCAAATACGCGGTGACGGCGGCAGTCAATTTCTCCGCGAGTGCAAAATATGTTTTCGGGTCTTCACGGAAGAGCGCCAGCGTGCGACCGTATTTCGGAACGCTCGCGCCTTCCATCATGAACGTCGCCAGCGTCCACGGCGAACCGCTGAAACCGATGAGCGCGGTCTGGTCACCAAGTTCTTTGCGAAGCATTCGCAGCGCCTTGTCCACATAGATCAATTTTTCACAGACCTGCTCGACGGAAAGTTTTTCGATGTCCGCACGCGATTGCACGGCGAAGTCCATTTGGACGCCGCCGGTTTCCTTGAAGTGATACGTTTGGCCCATCGCTTCGGGAATCACGAGGATGTCGCTGAACAAAATCGCGGCATCGAAACCAAAACGGCGCACAGGCTGGAGCGTCACTTCGACGGCCAGTTCGGGATTCTGCACGAGTTGGACAAACTTGTAAGTCTCCTTGAGCTTGCGGTATTCGGGCAGCGCGCGGCCAGCCTGGCGCATGAGCCAGACAGGCGGGCGGTCCACCGGCCGGCAGGCGCAGGCTTTGACGAAACGCTGGCGCGCGGTCAAAACGGCGGATTTCGCACGGTCAACCGTCGCCGGCCCTTGTCTGTTTGCGTTCATTGAAAAACCCGACTTTGAATAGCATAACGGCATCCGGTTGGACAGTGGCATTACAAAAATTGCCATTCACAGCGCATTTTTTGATTGGCCTTCCCGGCCTGGAATGCCGTTCCCAAGCCGTCCACTGGCGGGAATTTTTTTGCGCAACTTTCCCGGAACGCCGGTTTTCAATTGAAAGCAGACAATGAAAAACGAGCCGTCACAATTGCGCGAATCGCTCTGGCGCCGGAATCCCACCGACGCGGAACGCGCTGAATTGCGCGCCCGGCCGGAGTTGGAACTGGAAGCGCGCCTGACCGGGGCGCTGGCAAAAATTCCCGACGCGCCCGTCGCCTCGAATTTCACCGCGCGCGTGATACAGGCCATCGAGCTTGAGGACGTGCGAAGGTCCCGGCCCCCGGTCTGGAACTGGCACACATGGATGCCCCGTTTCGCGGCGGCAATGGCGGTGCTGGTTTTCGCCGGTTTGAGTTTTCACAATTATGAAGTCAACGCGCATCGCGCCGCGCTCGCGCAAAGCGTCGCGCTGATTGCCAAGGCGCAATCGCTGCCAGACGTGGACGCGCTGAACAATTTCGACGCCATCCAGCGCATGAGCCAGCCGGCGCCCGCAGACGAGGAGTTGCTGGCATTGCTGCAATGAGCCGGCTGCGCCAGACAAAATGGATGCTCGCCTTGTTTGCGGCGGGACAATTGCTGGTTTTTCATTCGCTTGCCCAAAATCCCACACCGCCGCTGCCGCCGGCAAAATTCTTTCTCACGCCGACAAATGTCCTGCCGCCGCTGCCGCAATTGCAGTCGCCGGTGAATTTTTTCCGGCAACTGCTGGCCATGTCGCCGATGGAACGCTTCAATTACTTGACGAACCGCACGCCCGAAGTGCGCGCTCGCATCCTCGCCAAGCTTCGCGAGTATCAGACGCTGACCCCGGACGAACGCGAACTGCGACTGCGCGCGACGGATTTGCGCTGGTATTTGATGCCGCTGTTGCGTCTCCCGTCCGCCAGCCGCGAAACGCGCCTTGCACAGGTGCCGGACGACTTGCAAGACCTCGTCAGGACGCGCCTCGCTGAATGGGACAGCCTGCCACCGCCGCTCCAGCAGGAATTTCTGGCGAACGAACGCGCGCTCCGCTACTTTGCGCACATTGATTCAACGAACAACCCGCCGTCTCCAACCGAGCAGACACATTGGAACTCTTTGTCGGATGAGGAACGCCAGCGAGTCGCGGATCAATTCAAGGAGTTTTTTGAACTGACACCGGCGGAAAAACAAAAAGCGCTCAACACGTTGTCCGAAGTCGAGCGGAATCAAATGGACAAAACCTTGCAATCCTTCGAAAAACTGCCGGCTGGGCAGCGCCTCCAGTGCATCCGCGCGTTCACGAAATTCGCGAGCATGAGTCCGCCGGAACGCGCGGAGTTTTTGAAAAATGCCGAGCGCTGGTCGCAGATGTCGCCCGCCGAACGCCAGTCCTGGCGCGACCTTGTCGCGCACGTGCCGCAATGGCCGCCGTTGCCGCCGCAATTCCTCATGCCGCCCATGCCGAAAATTACGCCGCACGCTCATCCGGTCGTGGCCACCAACAACAGTTGAGCCGCCAGTTTCAAATTTCCATTTCGCCCGCGGCGGCTTAGCTTGTTCCCATGCATCCGATTGCCTTTCAACTCGGCCCGCTCACGATTCATTGGTATGGCGTGATGATTGCGCTGGCATTTCTCGCGGGGCTGTGGACGGCCACGCGCCGCGCGCGCCGCGAAAACATTTCTAGTGAGCGCATCGCCGACATCGTGCTGTGGCTGATGATCGGCGCGATTCTCGGCGCGCGCATCGCTTATGTGCTGACCTACTGGAAAGAAGAATTCGCCGACCAGCCGTTTTCGGAAATTTTCATGATCCAGCACGGCGGCCTCGTTTATTACGGTGGTTTGATTGGCGCGACGATTGCCGGGTCCATTTACATCCGCTGGAAAAAATTGCCGGCGTGGAAGACCGCCGACGTGCTTGCGCCGAGCATCGCGCTCGGAAATGTTTTTGGGCGCATCGGCTGCCTGCTCAATGGCTGCTGCTACGGACGCGCCTGCGATTTGCCGTGGGCCATCAGCTTTCCGGCGGATAATCCGCTTCATCCGCCGACCACGCCGGTCCATCCCACGCAAATTTACGATGCGCTTTTGAACTTCGGCCTTTATCTTTTTCTCGCGTGGCTGTTCCGGCGCAAAAAATTTGACGGCCAGATTTTTGCGACGTATCTGCTTTGCTATGCCGTCACGCGCTCGTTCGTCGAATGCTTTCGCGGCGATTATACCGATCTCCATAAACACCTAGACCTCACGCCCGCGCAATGGATCAGCGTGCCGATTTTTATGGCCGGTCTTGTGCTCGCGGTGGTTCTGTCGCGCCGCGCGCCCGCCAAATGAAGCCGCCCATCTTCATCGCCGGGCCGACTGCGGTTGGAAAATCTGAAATCGCCCTGTGCCTCGCGGAACAACTCGGCGGCGAAATCATCTCCGCCGATTCCATGCAGGTTTATCGCGGACTCGACATCGGCACCGCCAAACCGTCGCCCGTCGAACGCGCCCGCGTGTCGCATCACCTCATGGACATCTGCGATTTGAACGAAAATTTTGACGCCGCGCAATTCGTCCGGCTCGCGCAGAAGGCGGTCGAAGAAATTCAAGCGCGCGGTCGCGTGCCGATTTTCTGCGGCGGCACGGGACTTTATTTCAAGGCGTTTTTGAGCGGCCTCGGCGAAGCGCCTTCCGCCAATCCCGAACTCCGCGCCAAACTGGAAGCCTCATCGTTCGAGTCTTTGCTGTGCGAATTGCGAGAGCGTGACGCGACGGCTTATGAAAAAATTGACAAACAAAATCCGCGCCGCGTCATCCGTGCCGTGGAGGTGATCCGGCTGACGGGGAAAAAGTTTTCCGACCAGCGGGCCGAGTGGAAGTCAGAAGTCAGAAGTCAGAAGTCAGAAAAGTTTCTTGCGCTTTCGCGACAGGCTGACGATTTGCACGCCCGAATCAACGCGCGGGTGGATGCCATGTTCGCGCGCGGGCTGGTGGACGAGACGCGCGAATTGCTACAGCACGGCCTCGCCGAAAACAAGACGGCGATGCAGGCCATCGGCTACCGGCAAGTGGTGGAATATTTGCGCGGCGAACGCCCGCTGGCGGAAACGATTGAACTGGTGAAAAGCCGCACGCGGCAATTTGCCAGGCGGCAATTGACGTGGTTCCGCCGCCAGCTTGACCCGGAATGGATTAATTTGAAGCCGGGCGCATCCTGCTTGCACAATCTGGCCGAGCAATACCCAAAACTGGCATGAAACAGGCTGTAAATTGCATTGGCTTTTTGCCTGAACAATTTAGTGTAAATCTCATGATTGCATCAGTGACACAAAATTATGCGCTCGACAAGCTGCCGTTCGGCTGGTTTGACGTGGCGGCGGTATTGATTCTCGGTTTTGGCGTGTGGCGCGGGCGCAAAAACGGAATGACCAAGGAAACGCTGCCGTTGTTCCAATCGGTGACGACGATCGTCGTCGCCGGACTGGGCTGCGAAATGGCCGGGCAGCTCATGGCCGGTTCCATGGGGTTGACCAAGTCCACGAGCCTCGTGCTCGGCTATCTGACGCTGGCGTTCGTGGTGTTCATTGTGTTCACGTTTGTGAAACGGCTTTTCGTCGAGAAGCTGTCCGGCACCAATTTTTTCGGCGGCGCGGAATACTACCTCGCCATGGTTTCGGGCATGGTGCGTTACGCGATGATTTTGATTTTCGCGCTGGCATTGCTCAACGCGCCGGTTTACAGTTCGGCGGAAATCTCGGCGCGCAGCGCTTATGTGCAGCGCTGGTATGGCGCGGATTATTTTCCGGGTTTGCAGGAATTGCAGCAGGGCGTTTTCAAAAATTCCTTCCTTGGTCGCGGCGTGAAGGATTATTTGGGGATGCTGCTGATCAATACCATTCCGCCTGAAGGCAGAAATCCTGCGGCAAAAACCGGAGTGATCAACATCCAACACTGACCCGCCACACGTCGAACGACATGGCCGGCTTCCTAACTCCCGCAACCCGCGAACGCATCCGCGCCGCGAGCGACATCGTGGACATCATCGGCGCGTATCTGCCGCTGAAAAAAACGGGCGCGAACTTCACCGCGCTCTGCCCGTTCCATAAGGAGAAGACGCCGAGTTTCAACGTCAATCCGCAGAAACAAATTTTCCACTGCTTTGGCTGCCACAAGGGCGGCGACGTTTTCACCTTCGTCAAGGAATACGAAAACATCGGCTTCATGGACGCCGTGCGCCGGCTCGCCGAGCGCGCGAAGATTCCGCTCGAATTCGATTCCAACCCCGGCGAACAGCAATCGCGTCATCTCAAGGATCAGCTGCTCGAAATCCACGAAAAAATCGCGCAGCGCTGGCAGAATTGTCTGCTCAACGAAGCCGCCGGACAACTGGCGCGCGATTATCTGGCCAAGCGCAGCGTTTCGGCTGAAGCGATAAAACTGTTCCGCCTCGGCACCGCGCCTGATTCGTGGGACGACACGGTGAACTGGGCGAAGAGCAAAAATTACGAACTCGAACTTGTCGAGAAAGCCGGATTGATTATCCGCAAGGAAGAGACGGGAAATTTCTACGACCGTTTTCGCGGACGGCTGATGTTTCCGATTTGCGACGAGCAGGGCCGGGTGATTGGCTTCAGCGGGCGCATCTTGTCCGGCGACGAAAAAACGGCGAAGTATGTCAACTCACCGGAGACGCCCATTTTCACCAAGAGCAAAATTTTCTTCGGTCTCGACAAATCCAAGCGCGCGATTCTCGACGCCGGCTACGCGGTTGTTTGCGAAGGCCAGCTTGATTTGATTGCTTGCTACATGGCCGGGATTCAAAACGTCGTCGCGCCGCAAGGCACGGCCTTTACCGACCAGCACGCGCGCATCATCAAGCGCTACGTGGACGAAGTGGTTCTGTGCTTTGATTCCGACGAGGCCGGACAAAACGCCGCCGTGAGATCGCTCGATCATCTGCTCGCGTCCGGCCTTGCCGTGCGCGTGGCCGTCGTGCCTGCGCCACACGACCCGGATAGTTTCATCAAGGCCAACGGTGGCGAGGCGTTCCGCAAATTGGTTGAAGATGCGGAGGGTTTTTTTGATTATTATTTGAACCGTCTTTGCTCGCAGAATGAAATTAAATCCGACAAAGGTCGCCTTGCTGTTTTACGTGCGATGGCGGAAGCCGTTCATAAAACAGGCAACGCCGTTTTGATTGACACTTATGCGCGAGAAACTGCGGCACGTCTCCGTGTTTTGCCTGAAGCCGTTCGCGCCGAGTTCAAAAAAATACCACACGCAACTCAAAATGCTTCCGTGTCCTCTGAAAAAGAAACGCCTGATGAGCCAATGGAAAAACTATCGCCGCCGTCACCACATGAATACTGGTTGCTCCATGCACTGCTTTCGTTTGATGAATTATTGGCGTGGGCCATAATAAACATAAAACTCGAATGGATTCAAAATTTGATTGTTAGGCGAGTCCTTGAAATACGGTTTCAAGACGAGTTGACTAATTCTTGGAATGGAATTCCAACTTTGATTGATCGCTTAAATAAAAATGAAATTGAGTTTGTTACGGAGCTTGTATCAAAACCATTTGCAAGAACTGACCCTTCAAGATTACTTGAAGACATCAAACGGCATCTTGAATTTGAGTATTTAAAATTGCGGCGCGATGAAGAGGCGTTTTCGCAAAATGATTTCACTCAAATGCAGCGTGAAATCCTTAACAGTTTGAAGGCTTCAGAAAAACAGATCGCTCATTTTGAAAGAGAACTTGCCAAGCCATATCTTGCAGAAGACCAAAGACAAACTTTAGAGCGTAGACTTGCGGATATTCGTAAAATTTACGCTGATGTTAAAGAAAAGTATCGAATTGCCGGCTAAAAAAACGAGGTGGTTTGATTGTGAACAAGTCAGCTTTGACGTCTGCCGCCGGTTGCCCTAGCCTCAAGTTTCAACAGACAATCAAACAAACACTCGGAATTAAATTATGAAAAGCGGCGGGCGACGCGGCGAAATCGCTCACCAAGTAATTCCCGGATTTAGTCAAACGCCGTGCGGCTTCACTGCCGCACGGCGTTTTTATTTTTAGATTCGCGGAAAATCAAAAGGCGCAATCTTCATCAGACTGCGCCTTTTATTTGATTTGGAGAATTACTTTGCGCCCTGATCAATCCACGCGCGGATCAGGCCGATTTGTTCCGGCGTGAGCGCCTTCGCGCCTTTGCCTTTCGGCATGAACGTGTCAGGATCGCCGACATGTGCCACGCTCAAAACCAGATCGCTCTTCGCGCTGTCGCCTACGGTGATGACCTTGCCGTCGCGGTCACCTTTGAGCGCACCTTCGAGCGTATCAAGCGACAATTTGGCGGCTTGCTTCGGCTTTTTGCTGTCGTGACATTTCACACACGAGGCGTCCAGAATGGGTTTGATGTCGGTGGCGTAAGTCACGCCGGTCTTGGTCGAGGCGGGCGGCAATGTGCCCGTGGCATCGTCGGCGGTGGCGGCGATGGCCAGCGCAAAAGTGGCGGCCATGGCGACGGCAGTCAATTTGATGGATTTGGTTGTTTTCATTGGTTTGTTTGTGCTAATTCCGCGGACAATTTGAACTTAAGACGCCCGGCTTGTCAAAAGGTTTCTGAAAATTGGCTGGATTATGCACTTCACAAACTTGTCGGGTGGTAGGGACGCCGCGCGGCGTTCCCGTCCGGCAGGACGGAACGAACGTGGTAAACGCTCCGTTTTTCCGTCGCCTGACGCTACGCCCGGCGACGGGGACAGCGCAGCGCGCTGTCCCTACTTTGATATGATAGTTTGCAAAGTGCATAATCCCGAAAATTGGAGCACAGCGGCTTGCGGGCGGCGCCCGGTTGGGCTAAACCCTTGCGCGTGAAGGCTGAAAATCTTTCCGACGCCGTGCTGGTGGTGCTGGGCCACGGCACGGAGCTCAACGCCGGTTCCGCCGCGCCGGTCTTCCAGCACGCGGCGGAATTGCGCCGCCGGAAAATATTCGCCGGTGTCCGCGAGGCGTTTTGGAAACAGGAGCCGCAAATCAAAAAAGTTCTGGCGGAAATTTCCGCCCCGCGAATTTTCATCACGCCGCTGTTCATCAGCGAAGGTTATTTCAGCTCGCAAATCATTCCGAAAGAACTTGGTTTCAGTTTTCCCGGCAACTTAAAACTCAAAACTCAAAATTCAGAACTGTTTTATTGTTCG
>Ga0182018_10002524_pt1 | contig 18098 bp, 11 predicted proteins | sample 812P2MmetaG_FD_120490 | JGI IMG/M metagenome (GOLD analysis project Ga0182018, IMG submission 120490) | Permafrost microbial communities from Stordalen Mire, Sweden - 812P2M metaG | ecosystem: Environmental > Terrestrial > Soil > Wetlands > Permafrost | place: Sweden: Stordalen | collected... | reverse complement strand
CCCCGCTGATACCCCCTCGGCCAGCTTCACGAAGACCGCTTCGACTTCGGCATCGACCGCCTCGGCCGGAAGCCCGCGGGTCGCCGCGATCGCCTTGATCGGCTTGCCCTCGGCCACCATGCCCAAGAGCGCCTCCTCCGCCGGCGTGAGGCCTCCCTTCGCGGTCACGGGCCGGACCAGGGCGTCGACGATGGCCGGGTCGAGCGCGGTGCCGCCGGTGGCCACTGCCCGTATGGCGTCGACCAGCTGGTCGCCTTCGGCGATGTGGTCCTTCAAGAGGTACCCGTAGCCCGCTGATCCCTCGGCCAGCAGCGAGACGGCGTATTCGGGATCGTCGTACTGCGAGAGGATGACGACCCCGGTGCCCGGATGGCGCTTGCGGACCTCCTTGGCGGCGTCGATGCCCTCCCGGTTGAACGAGGGCGGCATGCGGATGTCGGTCACCAGGACATGGGGCTCGCAGTCCAGGGCCCCTTGAATCACCTCGTCGTAGTCGGCGGCCACCCCGACGACCCGGAGATCCGCATGGCGGGCGATGAGCGCACGCACACCCTCGCGGACGATCAGGTTGTCGTCGGCCAAGAGGACGTCGATCGTGCCGGCGGGAGCCGGGCGGCTGTCGGAGGGATCCATCGCTACCAGTTTTCGCACACGGCCGTGCGATATGAAAGGGGGTGACCCTCCCGGTCAAGGGTGGTGCTAGGCACACCTAGGCACGCCTGTCAGCACACTCGTCAAAGGGAGCGGTGCGGGAGATGCTGGCACCATGCCCAATGAGAACCCCACCCGCATTGAGGGGCTCGTGACGTCGCTGTCATGGATACCCTCCGAAGCCATCGAGGGCGCCCAGCGAATCGCCTTCGATTCCGGTATCACCCACTACGACCCGCCTCCCCCCTCGGAGGTCATCGACCTCGAGGAGCTGCGGGTCTCGGACCGTTTCCGCTTCGCCAACCTGCTGCGCGCCTGGATCGAGGTCGACGGGACGGGACGCGTGGCCGAGTGCGGCTACGGCGGCGGCGGCATGATGGGTTCGACGACCGTCAGCGTGGCGGGCCTGCGGCACAAGTTCGAAGCCGTCCAGCTCCCCGATCTCCAGCGCGAGCCCGAATTCGGAGACGGCTGGGTGCGCTTCGTGCAGACCACGGGGGGTCGGACCGGCCTACCCGCGCCCCGGCGCGTGCGGCGCCGGCCCTTCATCCAGTGGCAAGCCCCCTTGGTGTGGACGACGCTGTCCCTCACCCTGCACACCGACGGTCGGGTCGAGCGCGCCCTCACCGGCGCGAGCCGATTCCCCCGTCACTGGGTCTACGACGGGCAGGGCGCGCTCTCGCACAAATCCGGCCTCACCGACTTCAAGGATTGGTATCGCCAGTCATTCGGGCGGCACACCCCGTGGGGCGATCAGGACTCCGAGGCGTTGGTCACCGCGGTCGAAACGGCCCTGGAGCGGTCCCTCTCCGCCCGAGTGATGGGCGGAGGCAGCAAGGTCAGGATCGACCGTTTCCCCGCCGGCACCATCCTGGCCAAACAAGGTGAGGCCGGCACCACCGTGTTCCTGGTGCTCGACGGGGTGATCCGGGTGGAGCACGACGGAGAGCGCCTGGCCGAGTACGGGCCCGGCGCGCTGCTGGGCGAACGGGCGCACCTCGAAGACGGCGCGCGCACCTCGACGTTGGAGGCCGTCACCGCGTGCCGGGTAGCCGTGGTCGAGGCCGACCAGCTGGAGCGGGCGGATCTCCAAGAGTTGTCAGAAGGGCACCGGCGCGAAGACCAGGCGCGATACTGAGCGGGTGCGGGTCCACTTCTGCGGCACTCGCGGTTCCACACCGGCTCCGGGTCCTGAGTTCGTTCGCTACGGCGGGCATACGTCATGCGTCGCCCTGGCTACAGGGGCCGGCACACCCGCGCCGACCCTCCTTCTCGATGCCGGCACCGGCGTGCGCACGGTCTCGGCGCTGCTCGGGTGCCAACCGTTCCGTGGCACCATCCTCCTGACCCATCTGCACTGGGACCACATACTGGGACTGCCCTTCTTCGAGAGCGGCGACCACCCTGACGCCCAGGTCACGCTCCGCCTCCCCGCGCAAGCGGACGGCACGGACGCCGAGTCCACGTTGGCCAGGATGATGTCGCCCCCGTTTTTCCCGATCGGGCCGCACCAGTTGCGCGGCCGGTGGACGTTCGACGTGCTTCCCCCTGACGAGTCCGCCGAGGGCGGCTTCGCCGCCTCGGGGTTCCGCGTGGTGGCCAAGGACGTGCCGCACAAAGGTGGCCACACCGTCGGTTACCGGGTGACCGACGGTCGCCACACCATCGCCTACATCCCCGACCACTGCCCGACCCAGATCGGGCCCGGCCCGGACGGTTGGGGCGAGTACCACCCGGCCGTGCTCGAACTGGCGCGCGACGTCGACCTGCTCATCCACGACGCACACCTTTTGGCGGAAGAAGTGGCCACCCAGGCATCGTTCGGTCATGCCGCAGCCGACTACGCGGTGGAGCTCGGTCGCCGGGCGGGGGCACAGCGCGTCGCGTTGTTCCATCACCGGCCGGATCGCAACGACGAAGCCCTCGACGCACTGGTGCAGCGCTTCTCCTCGTCCACGGTGCCCGTCATCGGGGCCGCCGACGGTCTGGAACTGGCATGGTGAGCCCACCATGAGGCGGGCCGACGCGATCGTCGTGGGCTCCGGACCGAACGGGCTCTCTGCTGCGTTGACCCTGGCCCGGGCCGGGCTCGTGGTCGACGTGATAGAGGGAGCGGCGACCGCCGGCGGGGGGTGCCGGACCGAGGAGCTCACCTTGCCCGGCTTCCACCATGACGTCTGCTCGGCCGTGCATCCGCTCCTCCAAGCGTCGCCCTTCTTCCGGCACACGGATCTCTCGGCGGGCGGGGTGAAACTCCTCACGCCGCCCATCGCGTTCGCCCACCCCCTCGACGGCGGCCGGGCCGCGGCGGTGGGGGGCACCGTGGCGGAGACCGCCGCAGGCCTGGGTGCGGACGCCGCGGCCTACGTGCGCACGTTCTCGTCGCTGGTGCGCCTCGCCGATCAGATACTGCCCACGTTCTTGGGCCCGTTGCGATCCATCCCGAGCAGCCCCGTGGCCACCGCACTGTTCGGCCTCAAGGGGCTGGCGCCCGCCGAGCACCTGGCCGGCCGGTTCCACACCGATGAGGGCCGGGCGGTCGTGGCCGGTGCGGCAGCACACTCCATGCTCTCCTTCACCACCCCGCTGACCAGCGCGTTCGCCCTCCTTTTCCCCATGCTGGCCCATGTCTACGGCTGGCCCGTCGTCGAAGGCGGCAGCGGGCGCGTCGTCGACGCGCTCACCTCCGAGCTGGAGGCATTGGACGGTCAGGTCGTCACGGGGAAATGGGTACGCCGGCTCGACGACCTCCCGCCGGCCCGGGCGACGCTTCTCGACGTGACGCCGCGCCAACTGCTCCGCTTGGCGGCCGACCAGTTGCCCAAGCGGTACCGCCGCGGTCTCGAGCGTTTCCGCTACGGACCGGGGGTCTGCAAGGTCGACTGGGCCCTCGCCGGGCCCGTCCCCTGGCAGGCGGAGAAGTGCCGGCAGGCGGGGACCGTCCATGTGGGTGGCACGTTCGCCGAAGTGGCGCGCAGCGAAGCAGAGGTCGCCGCAGGCCGTCACCCCGAGCAACCCTTCTGCCTCGTGACCCAGCCCGGCGTGGTCGATCCGACACGGGCGCCGGCCGGCCGGCACACGCTCTGGGGCTACTGCCACGTCCCCAACGGCTCCGACATCGACATGACGGAGCGCATCGAGGCGCAGATCGAGCGCTTCGCCCCCGGCTTCCGCGACCTTGTCCTCGCCCGCGTCACCACTACGGCGATGCAGGTCGAAGCGCACAACCCGAGCTACGTCGGAGGCGACATCGGCGCCGGCGCCGCCACGTTGCGCCAGACTGTCTTCCGGCCCACGGCAAAATGGAATCCGTACCGGACGGGGATCAAGGGCGTCTACCTGTGCTCGGCGTCGACCCCTCCCGGTGGGGGCGTGCACGGGATGTGCGGCGAAGCTGCGGCGCGCACCGCGCTGCACGACCTCGGCCGGCTTCCGACCCGGAACGGTTGAGCCGGCGGTGACCGGCGTGCGGCTCCCGGTCGGCGATGACGGGGCGTTCTCCCCTACGGGGGCCCGGCCGTGAGCGGCCGGACGTTCTCGTTCGCCTGGTACCGGTTCCGCAGCACGTTTGCGCACCGCCGGGGCGGCCTGCTCGCCGTGGTCCTCCTCACCGGTCTGCTGGGCGGTGTCTCCATGGGCGCCATCGCCGCCGCCCGGACAACCGAGTCCTCGCCCGCCGACTTTGCCGCCAGCACCAACTCGGCGGACCTCTTCGTCCTCGACGGCTACTACAACCCCCAGATCGGCCTCGACTCGGGCTACAACCCCTCCCTCCTCCGCAAGATCGCCCATCTGCCGCACGTAGAGAGGGTCGAGTCCGAGGTGGGGATCAACGCGGGTCCGGTGACGAGGAACGACGAACCGCTCGCTGCGTCAAACGGGGTGGGGAGCAACGGCAGCGTCGACGGCCTCGGCTTCAACGAGGACCGCGTCATCGTCACCCAGGGGCGTCCCGCCAACCCCCGCAAGGCGAACGAGTTCGTGATGGACTCGGCGACGGCCCACCTCCTCGGGCTGCACCTCGGCGAGTCGGTGGACATTGGTTGGGTGTCCAACTCCCAGGGCATCTCGCAGGGCTCCTCCGCCGCGACCTTCAAGGTGCCGCGGGACCAGCAGATGCTGGTCAAACTGGTCGGCGTCGGGGCGGTGGACGCGGGCTCCTTGTTCCAGGACCAGGACAGCGCCAGTAGCAGCAGCATCGTGCTGTTCACGCCGGCCTTCACCCACAAGCTCCTGCGTTGCTGCTCCAACGCCATGGAGAGCGCGCTCACCCTTGAGGGCGGCATCAACAGCCCCTACTACTCTGCGGTCGAGGCAGGGCTGCGCAGCGTGCTCCCCAAGGGTGTGCCCTTCACCTACATCCAGGCCCGCGACGTGGAGGCGACTGCGGAGCGGACGCTCAAGCCCGAGTCGATCGCGCTGGGCGTATTCGGCGGCATCGCCGCCCTGGCCGCTCTGCTCATCTGCGGACAGGTCATCGGGCGCCGGATCCGGCTCGCAGCCGGCGAGCTCGACGTGCTGCGCGCCCTGGGCGCCGGTCCGGCCATGACCGTCGCCGACAGCATCATCGGCACGCTGGTCGCCGTGCTCGTCGGATCGCTGCTGGCCGGGGCGATAGCCATCGCCCTCTCCCCCGTGGGCCCCCTCGGCCCGATCGGACCGCTCCTCCCGTTCGCCTTCCGCGTGGACTGGACCGTGGTCGGCGCAGGCGTCGGGGTGCTGCTGGTCGGGCTCGGGACGCTGGCCCTGGTGCTGGCCTACCGGGGGGCACCCCACCGCGTGGCGGCGCGCCTGCAGCACGAAAAAGGGTCGGTCGTGACACGCTCCGCTACGGCGACGGGACTGCCCCCTGCCGCCGTCGTCGGGATCCGCTTCGCCCTCGATCCGGGGGTGGGGCGCAACAGCGTCCCGGTGCGGTCGGCCGTCCTGGGCGCGATCCTGGCCGTGGTGGTCGTGGTCAGCACCATCACCTTCGGCTCCAGCATGGGCACGCTGGTCTCCCACCCTGCCCTTTACGGCTGGAACTGGACCTACGACATCGATGGCGGCGGCGGGCTGGGCGATGTCCCCGGACCGCCCGTCGAGCACGAGCTCGCGGTGGACCCTTACGTGGCGGGCTGGGCGGGGGTGTACTTCTCGACGCTGCAGATCGACGGGGTGAACGTGCCGGTCATGGGGGGCAGCCCCGGCGCTACAGCCGGGCCCCCGCTCCTCTCCGGGCACGGGTTCGCCCGGGCCAACCAGGTCGTGCTGGGGTCGGCCACCCTGGCCCAGCTCAACAAGCACGTGGGCGACACCGTGGAGGTGCGCAGCGCGGGATCGGCCCTCACCAAGCTCACCATCGTGGGGACGGCCACCATGCCCTCCATCGGGGTGGCCGGCTCGTCGCACCTCGAAATGGGGACCGGCGCGCTCCTCTCCTACAAGTTGATCCCCCCGGGGGCGCGCAACGTCTTCGACGAGACAGTGGCCGGACCGAATGCCGTCCTCGTCCGCCTCAAGCCGGATGCCAACCCCGCGGCCGGTCGTGCATCCCTCGACGCCATCGTGCGCAAGAATCCCCAGATCGCCAACGGGGGGGGCTCCCTGTTGGGCGTGGAACGGCCGGCCGAGATCCTGAACTACTCCACCCTGGGCAAGACTCCCGCCCTGCTCGGAGCCGCCCTGGCCGCAGGTGCGGTGGTGGCCCTCGGTCTGACGCTGGTCACCTCGGTGCGGCGGCGGCGCACCGACCTCGCTCTCCTCAAGACGCTCGGCTTCACCAAGCGCCAGCTGGCGGGGGCCATCGCCTGGCAGGCCAGCGTCGGCGTCGCCATCGGGTGTGTCGTCGGCATACCGCTGGGGATCGCCCTCGGCCGGTTCCTGTGGGATCTCTTCGTCCACCAGATCAGCGCCGTCCCCGCCCCCACGGTGCCCGCCGCGTCGATCATCCTCATCGGGGTCGGCGCCATGGTCCTGGCCAACCTGGTGGCGTTCGTCCCCGGCCGCATCGCGGCCAATACGCCGACGGCGCAGCTCTTGCGCAGCGAGTAGCGGCCGATCAATCCCCGGTGGGTCCCGGCTCGGGGCCTGGCCCCGTGCCCACCCCGAGTTTCTCCCGGAAAAAGGAAAGCGTCTGGTCGAGCGCGGCGCGGGTGGGCGTCCCCTCCCGATCCTGCAGGTGCTCGGTGAGGACCGAGTGGGCGTTCTTGGGGTGGCCGCTCGGATTGCCCGCAGAGGAGTCGATCTCGACCGCGATGAACGCGTCGCCGAGCTCCCGCCGCAAGGTGGCGAAGCGCTCCTCGAAGCAGAAGGGGTCGTTGGTGAAGCGCAACCCCAGGAGGCAGGCGCCCTCGGCCGTCCGCTCCTTGACCCGGGCCAGATCGGCGTCGGATATTCCGATGTCGGCCTTGTGCCGCTTGGAGAGCGGGAAGGGAAGCGAGGGCTGGCTGAGAACGGGGGCGAGCACGATGTCGTCGACCATCATGGCCAGGGCGAAACCTCCGGTGAAGCACATCCCCACCACACCGACACCCGGGCCGCCACAGCGCTCGTGCTCCGCTGCCGCCAACTTGCGCAGCCAGAGGGTGACCGGGCTCGTCTTCTTCAGGGCGAAGGCGGCGAATTCACGCGAGATGCAGGCCGGCCCGATGGACTGGAACACGTACGCGCCCGTCGGTGGCCGTCCCGGGTCGCCGAAGAGGTTGGGCAGCACGGCGGTGCACCCGGCGGTCGCCACCTTGCGGCCGAAGGCAGCCACCAGGGGCGTGATGCCGGGCATCTCGCTGATCACGATCACGGCGGGACCGCTGCCGACCCGGTAGGTCGTGCGCCGTTTTCCCTCCGCGGTGAAGGACTCCTCGCTGAAGCCCTCCAGAGCTGCCCGCCACTGCGCCGTATCGCCCTTAGCCATTGGCGGACCGTAGCATCGCCCTTCGTGCATGCTCCAGGCCGGGCCATCGACGAACGCACCCCGGTGCTGGTCGGCGCCGGGACGGCGTCCGACAGTGCGCCCGTCACGGAACTGATGACCCGCGCCGCCCGGGCCGCAGCGGACGATGCCGGCGCGCCCGCGTTGCTCGCCGCAGTGAATCGCATCGCACTACCGCAGGGGAGCTGGGCCCTCACCGACCCGGCGCGCACGATCGCCACGCGGCTCGGTGCGTCGCACGCGCGGACCTTTCGCTACGAGATCGGCGTCTCGCAACAGGAGATCGTCAACGATGCGCTCACCGCCATCGGGCGTGGCGAAGTCGATGTCGTGCTCGTCGTGGGCGGAGAGGCGCGCGCCTGGGTCCGCCACGGTGGGCACGAGGAGGACGGCGAAGCTCTCCCGCCCGATGTCACGGTCACGCGCCAGGCGGACTTCGTCGCTCCGGTGGAACAGGCAGCCGGCATCGTGGTGCCACCGGTGCAGCAGTACGCGCTCATCGAGAACGCCCTGGGTGCCCACGAGCACCTGGACCCGCACGCACAGGGCGAGGAGGTGGCGCGCCTGTGGGCCCGCTTCAACCTGGTGGCGCGCGACAACCCGTCGGCCGCCTTTCCGGCGCCGCGGTCCGCCGCCGCCATCTCGACTCCCGGACCGCGAAACCGCCCGCTGGCCCATCCCTACAACGTCTGGCACGCCAGCCAGTGGACCGTCGACCAGGCCGCCGCGCTGCTCTTCTGCTCGGCGGGGCGCGCGGCAGATGCCGGAGTGCCACGGGACCGCTGGGTCTTCCCCCACGTTGCGCTCCATGCTTCAAAAGCCGTCACCTTGACGGCCCGCGCCGACCTGTGGGCGTGGCCGGCCATGGCGGTGCTGGGACGTGCCGCGGCGGACCACATCGCAAGACCCTTGGCGGAGCTACCGATCGCCGAGGTCTACTCCTGCTTCCCGTCCGCCGTGCGGGTGCAGCAACGTGCCCTCGGCCTCGACCCCAATGGAACGCCGACGGTCACCGGCGGCATGACCTTTGCCGGCGGCCCGTTCAACAATTACGTGCTCACCGCGACGGCAGCGGTCCTCCCCCTCCTGCGCCAAGAGCCCTCGGCGCTCGGCCTGCTCACCACCGTGTGCGGGATGCTGTCGAAACCCGGGCTGGCCGTGTGGTCCGCCACGCCGCCGGCGCCCGGACGTGGCCCGCGCATCGCCGACCTGGCGGAGGCGGCGGCCGCGGCTACCCCCACGAGGGCCGTCGCCTCTCCCGAACGCGCCGGCGGGCCGGCCGTCGTGGCCTCCTACACCGTGACCTACGACGCCGACGATCCGCCCGCGCCGACGCGGACGGCCATCGTGGCCGACCTGGCTGACGGGACCCGGACCGCCGCCACCTGCGAAGATGCAGCAATCGCCCGCGCCGCCCTCGCCGAAGGCCTCATCGGCCAGACCGTCCACATCGAGCGCACCGCGTTCACCGCGTGAGCCCGGCCCGCGACAACCGGCCCCGGCTGGTCCCGCCCGAACTGGCGGCGCGCCTGCCCGCCACCCGATCCGCCAGTCTGACCGCGGTGGCCATCGGCGCGTTGATCGCCGTCAGCATTGTGGTCCAGGCCGTTGCGCTGGCCACCGCCATCGACCGCTCGCTGCTGCACCACGCCGCACTCGGCATGCTCCGCCCCGAACTCATTGCGGTCGCGCTCGCAGTGGCGGCCCGCGCCGTCCTGACGCTGCTCGGCGAGGTTTGGGCTCGGCGCAGCGCCGAGGCGGTCGTGACGGCGTTGCGGGGTCAGCTGCTCCGTCAGGTCCTCGCGCTGGGTCCGGGCTGGCTGGCCGGGGAGCGGCCGGGCGAGCTCTCGCTCACGGCCACCCGCGGGTTGCGCTCTCTGCACGCCTACTTCGCCCGCTACGTCCCCCAGGCCGCAATGGCGGCCGTGGTGCCCATCGTCTTGCTGGCCTGGGTCGCGACGCAGGACTGGCTGTCCCTGGTGGTCGTGCTGGTCCTGGTGCTGGCCGTCCCGGTGACCATGATCCACTTCGGCCGGGAGGCCACCCGGCGCACGCAGCGTCAGTGGCGCCGGCTGGGCTCGTTGGCCGGACGCTTCCTCCAGCTCATTGAGGGGCTGCCCACTTTGCGGGCATTCGGACGCGATGGCTACGGGCGCCGCGAGGTGATCGAGTCCACCGACGGCGTCCGCGTCGCCACCATGCGCACGCTGCGCGTGGCCTTCCTCTCCGCTCTCTCCATGGATCTGATCGCCGGGTTCGGGGTCGGCCTCGTCGCCATGGCCCTGGGATTGCGCCTCCTGTGGGGCCAGCTCAGCCTCCAGACCGCGCTAGCCGTGCTCCTGGTGGCACCCGAGATCTTCGTCCCCCTCCGCCGCGCCGGCGCCGAGTTCCACGCCAGCACGGAGGGGCAGGCCGCGGCCCGTCGCGTGCTCGAGGTGCTCGACACCGAGCCAACCGTGGTGCCCGCCCCCTCCCCCCGGTTGGCGGGGCCCCGGCCCCGCCAACCGGTCGACCTGCGCATCGAGGGCCTACGCGTGGCGTACGACGACCGCGCCGGCGCCGCGGTGGACGGCTTCGGGTTCCACGCGCCACCGGGGTGGCGCGTCGCGCTGGTCGGCCCTTCGGGCTCCGGGAAGTCCTCTGTCCTGGCCGCGCTGCTCGGGTTCGTACCCCTCGCCGCCGGCACGATGTCGATCGACGGGATGAGCGCGTCGGCCTGCGCTCCCGACGAGTGGCGGGCCCACTTCTCATGGGTCCCCCAGCGCCCTTACCTCTTCACCACCACCTTGGCCCAGAACCTCCGGCTCGGGGCACCCGAGGCCGCCGACGACGCGCTCGAAGAGGTGATCGCCGCAGTCGGGTTGGGCCCGCTGGTCCGCCATCTGCCCGGTGGCCTCGAGACACCATTGGGGCAGGACGGGCTCACCCTGAGCGCCGGCGAGCGTCATCGGGTCGCCTTGGCGCGCGCGCTCCTGTGCCCCGCGCCGATTGTGCTGCTCGACGAGCCGACGGCGTCCCTCGATCCCCCCTCCGTGACCCAGATGGCGGAGGCCATCGTCCCGTGGCTGGCCGGGCGCACCGTGGTACTAGCCGCACACCAACCACTCCTCCTGCCCCATTTCGACGCCGTGCTCGACGTGGCGACGTCGGCACCCCTGCCGTTGACCGCGGGGATCTCGTGAGGCCGCTGCGCCGGGTGCTGGCTGAGGCGGGGACGCCCTATGGGCGGCTGGCGTTGGCCGGTCTGCTCGGCCTCGCCTCGGCCGCCGCCACCATCGGTCTGTTGGCCGGATCGGGCTACGTCGTCGGGCGCGCCGCGTCGCGCCCGGGTCTGGGTGCTTTGGCCGGCCTTCTCGCCGCCATCGAAGTCCTGGCGTTCCTGCGCGGGCCCTTGCGCTACGCCGAGCGACTGGTCGGCCACGACGCCGCACTGCGCGCGCTTGCGCGCTGGCGGGTATGGCTCTACGACTGCCTGTCGCCGCGGGTCCCGGCCGCGCTGTCAGGGTGGCGCAGCGGGGACCTGCTGACGCGCGCCATCGACGATGTCGACACACTGCAGGACCTCTACCTGCGCACCCTGCTCCCGGCGGGCATCGCCCTCGGCGCTGCCGCGCTGGGCCTGGTCGTGGTCGGGTTGATCCTGCCCGTCAGCGCGCTCGCGTTGGGCGTGCCGCTGGCGCTGGCCTGCACCGTGCCCCCCCTCGTGGTCTGGAGGCGATCGGGTAGCGACGAGGCGGCCGGCATCGGTGGCGCGCTGGCCGCCCAGGTGGTGGACGCCATCCACGGTGCACCCGACCTGCTCGCGTTCGGTGCCCACACCGCCATGCTCGAACAGCTCGAGACCATGGCGGCGCGGGCCGCCGCCCTCGATCGCCGAGAAGCGCGCGCGCAGGCCGTGGCCACGCTGCTCACCCAGCTCTGCCTGGGTGCGGCGCTGGTCGGCGTCTCGGCCGTGGGCATCGCCGCCGTGCACGCCCATCACTTGGACCCGGTGATGGTGGCCGTGCTCCCCTTGGCCGCGCTGGCCACATTCGAGCCCGTCGCGGGCGTCACTCTGGCCGCCGCCCGCTTCCGGGCGGTCGGCGCGGCGGCCCGCCGACTCCTCGCCCTCGAAGCCGTGCCCATCCCGGTACGCGACGGCGACGATCCGACCCGGCTCGCCGCGGGTGCGCCCGAGATCCGTTTCGCCGATGCGTCGCTGCGCTATGCCGCCACCCTGCCGCGCGCGCTGGACGGGGTCACCCTGGTGGTCGCACCGGGTGATCGGGTGGCCGTGACCGGCTCGAGCGGTGCGGGCAAGTCGAGCCTCGTCAACGCGCTGTTGCGCTTCTGGCCCCTCGAAGGGGGCTCCCTTTCTCTCGGAGGGATCGCCGCCGACGACCTGGCCCAGGCAGATGTCCGCGCCACCTGTGCCCTCGTCGACCAGCGAGCCCAGCTCTTCGCCGGCACCATCCGCTCCAACGTCACCCTGGGGCGCCCCGCTGCCACCGACGACGAGATCGCCATCGCGCTGGAGGCAGCCCAGCTGCGCCAGTGGGTCGCCACCTTGCCCGCCGGGCTCGACACGCCCGTGGGCGAGGACGGGGTGGCGGTCTCCGGCGGAGAGCGACGCCGGCTGGCCGTGGCCCGCGCCCTCCTAGCCGGCGGCCCGGTCCTGGTCCTCGACGAGCCCACCAGCGGGCTCGATGCCCCCCTGGCCGACCAATTGATCACGGACGTCCTGGCCGCCGCCAAAGATCGCAGTGTCCTGCTCATCACGCACCGCGCCGGCGAGGCGGCGCGGTGCGACACCACCGTCACCCTCGAGGCCGGTCGCGTCGTCCCATAGCTGCCGCGTCCGAATTGGCCGGCGACCTCAAGGCAGGACGGGCAGCCTTCCTCGCTTTCAGTCGTGCTACCACCACGACTCGTTCGCTGGTTGACCACCTTGTCTCCCCGCCTCGTGCGGCCCACACTTTCGCCAGGAGGTCGTGTTGGCGGTTCTGAGAATGTTGCTGCGTTCCTCGTTCCGCCACCGGTGGCGGTCGTGGCTGTTGCTCTCCGTGCTCGTCGCCCTGGTGAGTGGGTTGGTCCTGGCGGCCGTCGTCGCCGGCCGCGACACCGCCACGGCGTTCCCGCGCTACGAAGCGGCCCACGGCTACGACGCCTTCTTGTACGCCGTGAAGCCGATACCCACGATCGCCGCGCTCCCCGAGGTCGCCTCGTCGACGCCCGTACAACTCCCCACCGGTGGAAATCCCACCTGTGCCTGTTCCCGCCCCATCAACAACGACGACTTCAGCGTGTTCGAGGTGGCACCGAAGGATCTGCCCCACATGGTCAAGCTGGTGGCGGGCAGGATGCCCGACCAGTCGGACCCGGATCAGGTGCTGGCGTCGGTCGCCCTGCAGCAGGACAACGGCGTGCGGGTCGGCACCGTGATCCGTGTCCCCTTCGCTGCGACGTCCCAGCGGAGCGCCGTGCTGAACAACGCCAGCCTCACGCCGTCGGGACCGACGGTCGCCCTGCACGTGGTGGGCATCGAGGTCTCCGAGATCGAGTTTCCTGTCGGTACCACTCCCTCCGACGATCTGTACACCACCCAGGCCTTCGCCCGGAAGGTCAACCCGAGGACAGTCGTGCTGTACAGCTACTTCGTGCGTCTCCACCACGGCTCGGCCGATCTTCCCCAGTTCGAGACCCGGGCCAAGGCGATCGGCGGCCTGTCGGTGACCGACCTCGACAACGAATCAAGTGCGATCGCCCTGTCGATTCGTCCCCAGTCAGTCGGCTGGTGGATCCTCGCCGGCCTGTCCGCGCTGGTCGGGATCATCGTGGTGGCCCAGGCGCTGAACCGGCAAACGACCACGGAGGCCGATACCTATGCCACCCTGAGCGCCCTCGGCGTCAGCGGGCGCCAGCTGGCGCTCTGCAACATGGCCAGGACGCTCCTCATCGGTTTGGTGGGCACCATCGGCGGGGTGGTCCTCGCCTTCGGGCTCTCCCCGCTCACCGTGGTGGGCGAAGTCAGGCTGGCCGATCCCAACACGGGATTCACCTTTGACACGTCCGCCCTCCTCCTCGGAGGGTTGGCGGCGGTCATCGTCGTACTCGCCCTCGGACTGTGGCCGGCCATCCGCACCGCGCGAACGCGTGACCAGGGCGGATCGGCGCGGGTGGAACGGCCCTCTCGGATCGTGGCCCTGTTGAGCAGTGCCGGTGCCCCGCCCACCGTGCTGATCGGGGTCCGCCATGCCCTCGAAAGGGGTCGCGGACGCAATGCCGTCCCAGTCGGCTCGGCCCTCCTGGGGTCGATCCTCGCCGTCACCGCGCTCTGCGCGACGACAGTCTTCGGCGCCAGCCTCACCCATCTGACCAGCACCCCCACCCTGTACGGACAGGCGTACGACGAACAGTTCGCCGTCAACCAAACCGGGTATTCGACCCAGAACATACAGATGCTGGACCGCATCCAACACACTCGAGGGATCTCGACCATCACCGCCGGCATCAGCAGCTCCGTCGCCATCGACGGCCGGGTGGTGGGATCCATCGCCGGTCAGAGTCTGCGGGGCCCGTTGCTGGCCACGACGATCAACGGCAGGCTCCCGAGCGACGGCCACGAGGTCGCGTTGGGAGCGACCACCTTGCGCCAGCTCGGCGCCCACGTCGGATCGCGCGTCCAGGTTGTGGGCTTCGGTCGGGGCTCAAAGAAGCAGCCCACCCCGTTCCAAGTGGTCGGAACAGTGGTCCTGTCATCCGCCGCCACAAGCGGCGGGCTGGGCACGGGGGCGGTGTTCAACCTCGGCGGCCTGCTGACCTCGGCCGGCCGGTGCGCCCCCGGCCCGAAACTTCGCGCCTGTCTCATTAAGACGGTCATCGGAGCCGGGGGTGCATTCGAGGTGCGCGTCGTGCCCGGACCGCAGGGACGCGCCGCAGAGGCCACGTTGGCCCGGGAGTATCCGTCCGCCGTGAGCTTTCCCGCCCCGCCCACCAACCTGGTCAACTTCGGTGAAGCGGTGAACTTCCCGCTCCTCTTCGGGGCGATCCTCATCCTGTTCGGCGCGGCGACCCTCCTGCACGTCCTGGTGGTGAGCGTGGTCAGGCGTCGCCGCGAGCTCGGCCTGCTCAAGGCCCTCGGCTTCGTCCGGCGACAGGTCGCCTTCTCGGTCTCCTGGCAAACCACGACCGTCGCCCTCGTCGGGATCGTGATCGGGGTACCGGCCGGCATCGCCATCGGGAGATCGGTCTGGCAGGCCTTCGCCAACAATCTCGGCATACTGCCGGCATCGGTCGTGCTGGCGTGGGTCACCGTGGCGGTGGCGCTCGGGACCGTTCTCATCGCCAACCTGCTCGCCATCGGACCGGCGTTCGTGGCATCACGTTCCCGCCCGGCCAGCCTGCTCAGGGCCGAATGAGCCCACCGTCCCCCCGGCGGGTGGAGAATGGGTCATCATGAACGCCAAGGAGTACGTGGCCGAGCTCGAGCGCCTGCAGGTCGAGCTGGCGAAGCTGCAGTCCTGGGTGCAGTCCTCGGGCGCCCGCATCGTCGTGCTGTTCGAGGGGCGTGACGCTGCCGGCAAGGGCGGCGCCATCAAGCGCATCACAGAGCGCATGAACCCCCGGGTGTGCAAGGTCGTGGCGCTGGCCGCCCCCAACGAGCAGGAGCGTGCCCAGTGGTACTTCCAGCGCTACGTCGCCAACCTGCCCTCCGCCGGCCAGATCGTCCTCTTCGACCGCTCGTGGTACAACCGCGCCGGCGTCGAGCGCGTCATGGGCTTCTGCACCGAGGACGAGCTCCGCGAGTTCCTCCGCTCGTGCCCGGAATTCGAGAGGATGCTCATCCGCGCCGGCATTCAGCTCGTCAAGTACTGGTTCTCGGTGAGCGACGAGGAGCAGGAGCGCCGGCTGCAGTCGCGCCTGGCCGACCCCACCCGGCGCTGGAAGCTCTCCGCCCTGGACCTCGAAGCCCGCGCCCGCTGGGTCGAGTACTCACAGGCCAAGGACGAGATGTTCCTCTACACCGACACCAAGCAGTCACCCTGGTTCGTGGTGCCCTCCGACGACAAGCGCGCGGCCCGGCTGAACTGCATCCACCATCTCCTGAGCATCATCCCCTACGTCGATCTCGACCCGCCGGTGCCGGGCGACCTCGCGCCCCGGCCGGTGGGCACCGGGTACGTCCGCCCGCCGCTCGAGGAGCAGACCTACGTGCCGGCGGTCTACTCCTGACTGGTCTGCCGGTAAGTCGTTAGTCAGACCGCAGTTATTCGCAATCTCATTCTGGTTTGTCCGGGCCCTTTGTTCGTCAGACTCAGTGGCAACCCGTGGTTGCCTAACGTCATTAGGGTGGCAATAATTGCGACGAACCCAATTATTCGGGAGTGGAAGGGGAGTCAAGAATGGCTGAAACCGAAGTTGATTCTGCTTCAGGAACGGTTGGGGCAACTGCGCGACTCAGTTGCTTTGTCATAAGTCCGATCGGAGAAGAAAACTCACCGGAGAGGGAGCACGCTGACGACGTGTTCGACTTCATCATCAAGCCGGCCATGGAGCAGTGCGGTGTTGTGCCGTTTCGATCTGATCACGTTCAAGAATCAGGTCGGATCTCAGAGCAGATGTTTCGCTCGATTCTTCAGGAGACATTCTGCGTCGCGATCCTTACAGGATTTAATCCCAACGTCTTTTATGAGCTGGCGATTGCGCAGGCCGCTAACCGCCCCACGGTCATTCTCCTTGAGAAGGGGAACGTGCTCCCCTTCGACATTCAAGACTTGCGTTGCGTGTACTACGACTTGAAAATACGCTCCTACGACGAAAGGACGTATGTGGATCAGTTGGTGCGACACGTCAAGACCTTCGATCAGATGGGATGGAAGGTCACCGGTCCGCTCGCCGGTTATCCATCGAGCGAAGGAGACGTGAAACTCCTTGAAACGGCTCGCAAGTTCGGTGGACCCGACGAATGGATGGATCTCATACATCCAGCGGAACGGGAGATTCTTCTGTGCGGCGTGAGTTTGAGCGAATGGAGGAAATCCAAGAACTTTCGGGATGTCGTGAGAGAGAAGGCCCGCAACGGTTGCGTCGTGAAGCTTCTTGTGATGGATCCCGACAACAGCTCACTAAGATCTTTAATTAACGAGAATGCCGAAGAGGGCACATTCGAAGACATTGTGTCTTCTCTAAGGACGGCCATTACTTTCTTCCGAAAGCTGGCCGAATCTGAACCTGGCGTCGAGCTCAGATTGATTCGAACCGGAAGCCCACACTTCAATCTCACACTTGTTGATGGTGCGGCTGTTGCAATTCAATACCTTTATAGCGATCGAGCAAGCCAGAGCCCCCTACTTCGGTGCAAGGAAAGCTCGTCGCTCGCCCGTAAGTTTCGAAACGAGTTCGAATCCCTGTGGAGTAGTAGCGGCATCGTCGAATAGGAATCGTGCGGTATCAATCCTCTTTCGGCTTCAATTCGACATCGGTCGCTTTTGACACCCAAGTGCGGCCAAATACGATCAAGTGTCGATTCTACAAATGCCGGGCCGTGGGAGGTCAACCGCAATCGCGACGATGTACCGCTTCATCAGTGCCGCTCCGCATCAGTTCCTATTTCGCTTAGCTTTGTAGGCAAATAAGGATATCCCAGACCGCCGGCTGGAAGGCGATCCTGAAAGCATCCAGGCCAGAGCCCCTGACTTCGGACCCGACCACTTGGACCAAGTGAATCGGCACGAGGTCCGCTTCACGAGGTCATTCTGACGCCTGACTCCGGCCTACGACGAGCCTCACATCTGCTCAGTCCTCACAGACGCCATGCGGAGTGATGCGTGGTGGCCCGTGGCCGTCGGAGACCGAGGCACCCGGTCGGTCATGACAGGATTAGAGCATGACTCGACAGTCCTCATCGCTAGTTTCCTAAAGGAATCGTGTAGCTTGCTGTGTCATTGCGTGATCTGGCTTTGGATGTGGTCGTCGGCTGTGCTTATCTTCGAGTGGCAGCAGTCCTCTTCGGTGCGGTCCGCTCGCTCCGAGGACGGCGACAAACACGGGCAACAAGGTTTGGCATCGTCGAGCTCCTTGCCGCATTAGAGACATTGGTTCTTGCGGCGATCGCGTATCCGCTTTATCGAGCGGCCATTGATTCCGGTCCGTCGACGACCCGCACCGTGGCGGCAAGCATCGGAGCATTGTTGGCCCTTGTCTACGTGGCATTGCTCGTTGGCTCGATTGCGTCCTGGCGAGGTGTCCACTCTGGTCATCTCGTTCTCGATAATCAGACGCTGGTGACAACGGGCCTCTATGGAATGATCCGACACCCGCTTTATGTGGGTGCGTTGGTTCTCTGGGCGGCTGTGGCCGTGGCAGACCTCAGTATCGTGGCTGCCGCTTTGACCGTGGTCTTCGTTGTACCGACCTACCTCGCCTACATCACCCGTGAGGAGGAGATGATGCGGGTCGTTTTTGGGGACGCATATCAGAGCTACTGCTCCAGTGTTCCAAGGTTCATTCCATCTCTACGCCGAGGTATCCGCTAGCCACGGACACGCACGAGAAATGG
>Ga0182018_10002523_pt1 | contig 18107 bp, 16 predicted proteins | sample 812P2MmetaG_FD_120490 | JGI IMG/M metagenome (GOLD analysis project Ga0182018, IMG submission 120490) | Permafrost microbial communities from Stordalen Mire, Sweden - 812P2M metaG | ecosystem: Environmental > Terrestrial > Soil > Wetlands > Permafrost | place: Sweden: Stordalen | collected... | reverse complement strand
GCCGCCCATGGCGTCGATGGCGGCCTTTGTGTACTTTTGGTCGTCGGCGTAGGAGGTCTCCGGGGGCTGCGCCACAGACACCGTGTAGCCATCCTGCTCGAGGATTTTCGCGACGGCTTCCCAACCGGAGCCGTCGGCGAATGCACCGTGCACCAAGACCACGTTCCTGATGCCAGTCGACGGCGCGGCTTCGACCGCGATGACTCTCTGGCTACTCCACGGCAGCAGAGTCGCAGCGATTAGCACGGCTGCGCGTGTAGTAAAACCGTAAAGCTCTTTCATGATGTTCCTCCCTTCCCTATGCGGTTGGCATTTCTTTGATTTGAGTGCAACCTTAAAGACTCGGATCGGTTACGCCGAGCAATAACGGTTTGCAGCGAATTAGCTTAAAAAGCTCTGCCCGTTCACTCACGACCCCATTTGACTTAGAGAGTCCTCGCGGCGAACCGCAGCGGACTTGCGCTTACCGTATCCTCGGCTTCGCCGCCTCTCTTGCAGAATATGGTTGAATTTGTGCTTTCTGTTCGTTGAGCCACCGTCTTGGTGAGGTCCCAACGAGACGACCAAACGTTCTAGTGAAAGCCGCCTGATCGCAGAATCCCGATTGAAGTGCAATCTCGGCGAGTGAACTCGACGAACTCTTGAGGAGAAACTTTGCGAATTCAATCCGACGGCGAATCACATACCGGTGCACGGATATCCCAAACGATCGCTTAAATGCACGACAAAAACGACTGGTCGAAAGCCCGCATTCACTCGCGAGACTGACTAACCGGAGATCTCCATGCAATCCGGCGCAGACGACTTCCACGACACGCCGCTTCTGCCACGCCGCTAGGCCTCCAACGCTTTTTGGTAATAGTTCGACGTTGCCGTAAGTGGTGGCAACATGGCTGCAGAACATCTGAACGAAGAAGTCGAATGTCAATGTGGAAAGGCGGACTTTGTTTCCGAGCCATGGGACCATAAACCGGGCGAACCCAAATAGGATCTCATCCCTCCTACCCTCGGTGCACAACAGAGAACCTACCGGTTTTAAGTCGCAGTCAGCCGTAAAGGCGTCTAGAGTTGCGCGCGGGAGATTGAAATGCACACTATCAAATGCGCTCGGCCGCACAGCTCTGGGATCTGCCTCAAGATCATAGATTCCGACCCCGCCCTCATCCCAGTACTGGGTCCGTGCAAATTTGCCATCGAGCCACATTCCCCAGCCATCGCATAAGGGCTTTCGCAAATGCACCGAGATCGTGAAGGCCCGCTCCGGTGGAAGCGGCCCGACCCGCTCTGTGAGACCACAGGGAACGGTTATTCGGGTTGCCGCCAATTGCGGTTGAGACTTCGAATCCAGGAGCAGGGAGGGAGCTTTCCGCAGTCGGAAGTATCGACCAAAATCATCCCCTACATTCAATATCTGAGTGGCCGGATAAGTCGGCATTTGTCCAATCCCCTCTTCGACTTCCCGATAGAGGACCTCGGCTAGTGCACTACGAGGTCCGAGCGCTCAGGACCAGATGTCTTACCGGCGATGGTAACTCCGGCGCGCGCACGTACGAACGGTCGTTCTTGTATCTTCTGACCGCGTTTGATCCTTCTGACCAAGAAGCCTTGCGACAAACAGTCCATAACCGCGCAGCTTGGGTACCACAATGCAACCAATCACTAAGAATCCAAGTGAAGTAGCGGCCGATTCGCACATTATCTGAGGGTCTGCGAGAGCGATAACCATCGCCTGCCCGAAAGCCGTGAGTACAATCAGAACCGCGCGGGCTATTCGCCGATTGATCAGGAGAAGCAGGTGAGCCATCCGTCAGCAAGAGAACGGATTCTCCAGGAAGGGTTGAACTTGGCGTCTACCAAGGGCCTTTGTAAGGTGACATTCGGCGCAGTCGCGCGGCGCGCGACCGTCTCAAAGAGTGGAATCGTCGCGCATTTCTCAACCATGGACGATCTGAAGCACGCCATTGTCGATCGGGCCATGGAGCTTTGGAACGGTGTCTGTTTTGGATCCGCAACCGCGAATTTGTCCGGCTTGGCGCGACTGACTCGGTACCTTCGAGATTGGATCAGTTGGACAAGACGGGCCGGTCTTCCGGGAGCATGCCCTATCGCATCGGCGATGTTTGAATACTCATATAATGGGGGTTCAGGTTCTTTTCGCGCGGTTGTTGTGGCGGCTGAAGGACATTGGCGCAGGACCTTGGTCGATCTCGTCCAAGGTGCAATTGCTACCTCGGAGATCCCAAAGGGCGTCGACTCGACACAGTTGGCGTGGAACCTAGTCGGTGTTTATTTGAGCCATCATGTGTCTTGTCATTTTCTTCGCGCCTCCGACGCAGACCTGCGGACTCAGCGCTCACTCGAGCAACTGATCGGATGCGCGAAACGCCTGGGATAGGAAGCCCCCTATGTAGCGTTGCGCCGCGTGAACACCACCGGAGCATTGCGTATAGCGAGATTTTGCGCTCCTCTCAGATGGAAGCGTTGCGCTTCCTCCAGCGCGATGGCGTTTCCTGTTCGGCTCTACTGAACGCACGACTTAGCGCCGCTTGATCACAGAATCCCGAAAGAGGTGCAATTTCCGAAAGCTTCTTCCTTGTTTCCGTCAATAAGGCCTTAGCTTTTTCAAGACGAAGGCGAATGAGATATTGATGGACTGAGGTGCCGAAGCTTTTCCGAAACCCGCGCGCAAAGTGGCTCGGCGATAATGAGCACGCGGCCGCCAATTCTTTAATGGTAATGTTCCCATCCAGCTGCGTCCGCAACATCTCTTTGACTTGAATCCTTTGCCAAGTCTCCAGGCCACTGCGAGGTGATCTCGATGCTCTTGTCGCGCCACAGTATCGCTGCAAAACGTGCGCACTCAGGAGCATCGAGACTTGATCAAGCTCCAGTTTGTCCAGTGGTTCCCCATGCCTCACCTGGGACAGGATCGATCGAGTCAATTGCGCGACCACAAGATCTTCAATAAAAAACACTTCTTGGAGCTCAGATGGCGTTGCAATCTCGTTCTCATAGGCGACACTTTTCAATAGGGAGTCTGAAAGGTAGTAATGGAGATAATCGAATGGGCCGCGAACCCACATTTCCATGGGGCAACGCAGGTCGAGAGCTGTCGTCGCGAACGCGATTGATTTGGACACTCCTACTTCCCGCCCTCCATAAAGGGCGCGCCACTGATTGACGGCCGTCGGAGTCAGCGAGACGCATACGAGTAACGCGTCATCCCTAGGGTAAACCGGGGCCTTCTCAGTAGGTCTGGCGCCGGACTGAAGCCGTGTCACTGCAAACTCGGGGCTGCCCAGCGTACTTTATCAGTGCACAGTGATATTTCGGCGCACTAAAAATGGCCGCTAGCGCTGATCCGAACATCTGCGAGCCCGACTTTCGCTGGACAGTACTTGGTCGCTGCATAGGCTTAATGTCCCTGGTGCGACCTCTAGGTCTTATCGGAGACATATTCTGAGCCTAGCTTGGATAAGAACCAAGACTTTTTATGCTCAATTGTTCTCTCGGGTGGACGTATCCACTCAGACCATCATCGACACCATATTCCGGGAGCTATGCGGCCAAGACCAAACGATTACGAAGGACGCACCAGCGGCAAAACCACCTTCAGCATTGCACGCCCCGACCAATTCCCAAAAAAAGCAAAAGTCCGTTGGTCATTCCGTGCAAATTCAGTGCAGTGATTTACTCCGAACGACTCTCTGGCGCGCATAGCGTCGCAAGGCGTGTCCTTCCTATTTCTGTAGAAAACAAAGACTTGCACTCAGCGGGTGTGAGCGGCGCGGAGTGCCAAAGAGCGGGAACGCCGTCTGTTAATCCGCACACGCCATGCGGTCGAGCACATACTTGGAGCGAGTGTTTTTATCACCGCGCGCCGCGGGGACAATTGCGCCATCGGTATATCACACGGTGCACCCGGGCCTCTGCCGACCAATTGGGTGCCGCTGCACGTCATTTCGATCGACTATCGACGTCGAGGACTTTGAGGATCTCGTTGGTCGCGATGTTGTCGCGGTGCTAGCTGGTGATGTCGCTCTTGCCGAGCTCCGCCTCGGTTAGGTTGTGTCCGAGTGTTCCGCCCGCGCCGGCGGCTTCAAACTCTGGCCGTAAAAATCCGCGTTCTCGTGCCTCGCCAGGTATTGATTCCCCGGATCGCTGAACGCCCGCCTCTCCTGCCCGCCTCTCCTGGTCCTCATGGTACTTCAGGAGTTCCAGAAAGTCCCCGCTCTTCAGGTGCGCCTTGGTTTCCCTCGGCCAGCCGCGCATCCACCGATTCGCGATCTCCGTCGCGAGCGGCGCGAGCTTCTTCAGCTCGTCCTGGACATTCATCGGGTAGTTCAGCGGTCGGTACAAACTCTCCATGAGGCCGATTCTGCGCCTCGCCGCGCGCCGCTTCAAAGGGCCACGGTGCATGGCGGAACGATCTAAGCCGTATGCAACGATCGCGCGCGAAATTGGCTTCGGAGCCGTGGCTACACCCCCGAGGAAGAACCCCCGTGGACCGGAAGCGCGGGCTCTCGATAGCGGGGTTCGAGCGTGCAAGCGCAAGCAACGAAGAGCCAGACCATCCCGCGTACCCCGGAACAACAATTTGACCTTCATGCTTGCCCAATACTTCGCTCATCATTGCAGCCTAATTTTGATGCCAACGGTGCGCGCACGGAGGCGCTGGTGCACGGACGCGCCGCCGCCGGTGCAGTTACGCACCGGCGGCGCAGGGATGCGCGGCTGGGCGCTCAGCTGCCGGGGCTGATCAGCGCCGTCGCCTGGTCGATCCCGTCGCAATATTTCCCTAGCACCGCGGCGGTGATCGGAATGTACTCGGCCGCCTCGGTCCAGCGCGCCCCGTCGATCGCCTCGCCCACGGCGGGCAGGGTCTTCACGTCGTAGCCGGTGAGCATGCCCGGCGCATAGATAAAGTGTCGGTACCAGTCACGCCCCGGCAGCCCGCGGGCTTCAGTCAGCCGCTGCTCCATTCCCTGCAACAGCTCGTTCAACCGCCGGCGCCGAGACTTGTCGAGCGTGAGCGTACCCGCCGCGAGCCCGGCGTACGCCTCATCGTAGGCGCGCGCGCTGGTCTTCAGGCGCGCGACCACGGCGTCGAGCGGTGCGAGGTCGAGCTGCGGAACCTGCGCCTCGCGCGCCGGTGGCCCTACCACCCGGGTCGGGTCGGCGGCCAGACCGAAGGCGTTCTGATCGAGGAGCCTGCCGAGGTCGGCAGCCTTCTTGCGCTTGTCGTCGCTGAGCTTGCGCAGCTGTTCGACATAGCTGCCGATCGTATCGGCGAAGTCGCCAAACTGCAGCGGCAGCACATCCGCGTCCGCCATGCGCAGCACGAGGTGCCCGGCGGTCTGCGCCTCGGCCACCCCGTACGCGAAAGTCGGATCGCCGAAGCGCACATAGTGATCGAAGGAGTCGTACTTCGAGTGATACGCGCCGCCCTGATCGGCCTCACCGCCGTACTCGATGCTGAGCGCGGTCACGCCGAGGTGCTGCAGGAACGGCGTGTAGTCGGAACCGGAGCCGGGCGCCCGGATCGGCAGATCCCCGCCGGCTGCGGCCAGCTTCGCTTCGCGCTGGGCTTCGGCGCCGTTCTCCTTGTCCCCGGGCCCTCTCTCGAAGCTCTGCACCAGCATGCGCGCCCGCAGCCGCGCCTGCGTGCTGACATCGGTCTCGGGATCCTTCACCGTGCTCGCCACGTCGTTGAGCAGATGCTGCAACGAATGGCTGCCTTCGGGGGCGAGGAAGCCGCGCTCGTTGGTGTCGGAGTTCAGGTACAACACCGCCTTGCGCTCGAGCTCCGGGGCGTGCGTCTCGGCCCACTCGGTCGAGCCAATTATCCCAGGCTCCTCGCCGTCCCAGCTGGCGTAGATCAGCGTGCGCTTGGGTCGCCAGCCGCTCTTCAACAGGGCGCCGATCGCCTTGGCCTCCGCCATCATCGCTACAGTGCCGGACAGCGGGTCCATCGCGCCGAATACCCAGCCGTCGCGGTGATTGCCGCGCACCACCCACTCATCCGGATCCTCGCGGCCGGGAATGCTGGCGATGACGTCGTACAGGGGCTTCAAGCTCCAGTCCGAGCTGATCGAGAGGTGCACCTTCGCCGGGCCCGGTCCGAGGTGATAGGTGAGCGGCAGCGCGCCACGCCACTCCGGCGGCGCGACCGGGCCCGCGAGTGCCGCGAGCAGCGGCTGCGCGTCGGCGTAGGAGATCGGCATCACCGGGATCTTGGCAATCGTCCGGGCGTCCGCGATAGCGAGGCGCTTGGCGTTGCGGGTCGCGCCCACGCCGGGGGTGAGCGGGTCGCCGGGATAGAGCGCTATGTCCAGCACCGAGCCGCGCTGCACGCCCTCGGGCGGGCGCCAGCCACCCTTCGGGTACACGTCGCCCTGCGCGTAACCGTCATCGCGCGGATCGGAGTAGATGATGCAGCCGATGGCGCCGTGCTCGTACGCGAGCTTCGGCTTTAGTCCGCGGTAGCCGCCGCCGTAGCGGGTGATGACGATCCGGCCCTTGACGTCGATGCCGCGGCGTGCGAGCTCGCGGTAATCGTCCGGCATGCCGTGGTTGAGATAGACGAGCTCGCCGGTCACGTCGCCGTCGGCGCCGTACACGTTGTAAGGCGGCAGGCCGTCGGTGAGCGTCGAGGTCGCGTCGCCCGCGACAGGCGGCTCGGTCAGGCTCGCCGTGAATCGGGTCGGGGCCACCAGCTCGAGATTGTGGTGCTTGAGCGTCGGATACAACACCTGGAACTCCTCGATCTGCGCCTGCCATCCCCACTGCTTGAACAGGTCGCGCACGAACTCGGCGTTGGCCTTGTCGTGGGGTGAGCCCACGTGGTTCGCATCCGAGGACAGGTTCTTCATCCAGGCGCGCAGGTCGGCGGGATTGAGGTCGCCATCGAAGCGCTGCTCGAGCGCCTGCTGGCGCGGTGCCTCCTGCGCGGTGAACCCGAACAGCGCTGGTGGTCCGCCCTCGCCGGCCGCGGACGCCGCGACCCAAGTAATGAGCGATGACACGAGCAGAAGCAACCGGCGCACGCTCCGCTGCATGCGTGAGTGAGGATTCCCTGTTCGGTGCATGTCCGCAGGACCTTTCGTATGGTGGTTTGTCGAGGGGGCGGAGCGCCAGCTCGCGGTCAGTTTTTCAGATGAGCGTCGAGCCACTCGAACACGGTGTGATACCACTCGAGGCTGTTGGCTGGCTTCAGCACAAAGTGATTCTCGTCCGGAAATACCAGCAGCTTGCTCTCGATTCCTCGGCGCTGCAGCGCGGTGAACGCGCCCAGCCCCTGGGAATAGGGAATGCGGAAGTCCTGCTCGCTGTGCACGACGAGCATCGGCGTGCGCCACTTTGACACGAAGTCGAGCGGGTTGAACTGCTCGAAACCGCGTGGATTGTCGTACTGCGTCCCGCCCATCTCCCATTCCATGAACCACAGTTCCTCGGTCGCGTAGTACATCATGCGCTGGTCGAACACACCGTCATGACTGACGATGCAGCGGAAACGGTCCGGCCAGTTGCCCTCGATCCAGTACATCATGAAGCCGCCGTAGGAAGAGCCGACCGCGCACACCCGCTCGCCGTCGAGCCACGGATAGCGAGCGATCGCGGCCGCGAGCCCCTTTTGCAGGTCGACGAGCGGCTTGCCGCCCCAGTCGCGGCTGATCGAGTCGGTGAACGCCTGTCCGTAGCCGCTCGAGCCGTGGAAATCGATCGACACGACCGCGTAGCCGCGGCCGGCGAAGGCCTGTGCACTCTCGCGGTAAATCCAGGTGTTCTGCATGCTGCTCTGCGGGCCACCGTGCACCATGAACGCGACCGGAAAGCGCTTGCCGGGCTCGAACCCGTAGGGCTTAACGATGTAACCGTACACAGTCTCGTCATGCCAGCCCGGGAAGGTGAATTGCTCGAAGTCGCTCAGGTGTCGCGCCGCGAGCACCTCGTGGTTCACGTCGGTCAGGCGCCTGGGCGCGCCGCCGGCGGCCGGGATCATGTACAGGTCGGCGGGTCCGCCCAAGCCCTGCAGGGCGAACACGATCGCGCCGCGCGCTGTGGAGTAATCCTCGACCTCACCAGTTCCGACGAGCTTCACCGGTGTGCCGTTCTTCACGTCGATGGAATACAGCGCGTGCTGGCCCAGCTCGTTGACGGTCGCGAGCAGGTGTAGCCCGTCGGGCATAGCCTGCAGACGGCTCACCGAGCGGTCCCAGGCGCCGGTGAGTGCGCGGATCTCGCCGGTGCGCGCGCGCTTCAGCATCACGTGGAAGCGGTCCGACTCGAAACCGGGGCGGTCCTGCGCCAGCCACGCGAGGTCACCGTCGCGCAGGAACACCGGTTGAGCGTCCCACGCAGGATTCGCGGCCGTGAGATTGACGGGAGCAGCGGAGCCGTCCGCGGGCGCCTCGAACAGGTCGAAACTGGTCGACCAGGGCTCGGTGCGGCCGGCGATGCGCGTGGAGAACACCAGCGACCCGCCGTCGGGGCTGAAGGCAAAGTCTTCATCGCCGTCTAAGGGCTTGCCAGGAACGTCCGCGTCGAACGACTTCGACACGTCGACGGGTACGCCGGCGGTGCCGTCGGCGCCGAGGGGCACGCTGAACAGGTGCGAACGCCTCCCGTCGCTCCACGTGTCCCAGTGCCGGACGAACAACCGCTCGTAGGTACGCCCGGTGGCCTTGGATCTGGCGCGTGCGTCCAGGCGGCTGCGGGTGCAGGCAAGATCCGGGCAGTCCGGGAACACTTCCATCGACAGCGCGAGCCGGTCACCCCGCGGCGACACTTTCAGCGAGCCAACGTCGAGCGGGTAATTGCTGACGCGCTGCGCCTCGCCCGCGGGCACCGACAGGCGCCAGACCTGCGTGCTGCCGGAGCGCGCCGAGAGAAAATAGAGCGTGCGGCTGTCGGGCGCCCAGCGCGGGCTGGAATCGTCCGCCTTGGCGTCGGTGAGCTGGCGTGGCGCGCCGCCGCGGGCTAGATCGAGCAGCCACAGGCTCGTGCGGCCCTTGTTTGCCTGCAGGTCGGTTACGCTCTGAACGTAGGCGACGTAGCGCCCGTCAGCAGAGAGCTGCGGGTCCGCGACGCGCTTGAGGCGCACCAGGTCTTCCACCGTGAACGGCGCGCCGCCCGGACCGGCCGACGTGAAGGGGGCGCTGCCCAGGACCGCCGCACCTGCGGGGCAGCCGAGCGCGGCCAAGCAGGAGGCGAGGAGCCCGGAGGCGAGGCGAGCACCCACGGACATGGGAGTCAGCCGACCACCTCGCTGGCGATGGCCCACAGCTCGCTCGTCGCGGCCTGCAGCCACTGCTGTACGCAGCTTCTCCACGAAGAATGAGTCGGTAGAGAGTTTGAAGCTCTCGCTGAGGTGAGGCCAGCCGGACGGTCCAATAATGGCAAGGAACTCGCCCGCCTTGACCTCAAGGGAGAGCTCGTCGAGCGCTGAAGTCTCGACCTCGGTGGTGCGATAGACCTTGTAGATTCGTTCGAGCTTCAGCATTCCACCCTCTAATGTGTAAGGACGATGCGATCGACTTTGTTGAAACCGGTGTAATCCGAAGTGATAACCCGTTCGCCAGCGATGAGGCCGCTCAGAATCTCTAGCGGCTCACTGGTCCGCCGACCCACCTTGATTCGCCGGCGCTCGGCCGATCGACCGTCAGGTTCGACTAAAAACACCCAGCCCGCCGTGAGCTTCACTGCCAGCGAGATCACTACAAAGATCGCACCGCCGGCTGCCCTGATCTTGACTCCCAACCGCCAGCGAGCCGGAGACCACTGGCTGCGATAAATAGATCGATCCATCCTTGCGGGCGGCGTTGGGAGCTTGAATTCGGGTGCGGTGCGAGCCTATCCCTCAGAACCTATATAAAAGAGACAATCCAACCGTACGAGGCTGAATGTAAACGTAGTCAAGATAGCCAATAGGAGCACTGGTCGCCGCTGAACTGCTCGGTCTCGACACAATTCCTCGCTTATCGGTGAGGTTGTTCGCGTACGCGTTTATCTCCCAGGATTTTAGGTGCACACCCGCAAGCAGGTTAAGTTGAAAGTAACTTGGCAAGTCCACTCGCGGCTGCGTGGGCGATGTAGAGAAGGTGCTCAGGCGATCGCCAACATAGATGCCAGTCGCGCGAACGAATGCCGTAACCCCGGCTCCTACGGGCCGTTCCTGTTGAACAGACAGATTGCCAGACCACCGGCTGCTGAACGGCAATCGATCTCCCGCGCTCCCCGCTGTTGTACTGCTGACTGGAAAGTTTTGCGTCAAAACAGCCTCGTTCCACACAACCCACCCATCAACCGTCGTACTATCGAACGGCCTTGCCTGCCATGTTAATTCCGCTCCCTCGCTTTTTGCGTCGCCCGCGTTCGCGGTGAAGGCCTGCTGGCTAGCTGCGTCCACCACCGAGATCTGGAGACTCTTCCAGTCGATATAATAAATAGAGCTGTCAATGGACAATTTGTGTTCCAGCCAGTCACCCTTAACGCCAAGCTCATAGTTGGTTGTTTTGTCCGGGGCAAACGTGAGGGGCAAGTTGAAGGCGGCAGCGCCAGCGTTTGGGCCTCCAGGCCTAAAGCCCGACGCCAATCTTGCATAGACCATCTGATCTGGTGATATCTGAAACTGTGGGGTGAAAAGATAGGTAAACGAATCGTCGCGGCTATGTCCCGTAGGCACAACGTGAACTGGCTCGCCAAACACGAGCACGGAGTAACCACCGCTGTCCGTCTCGTTGTAACGGACTTCATTCCGACTCTCCCTCCCACCAAACTGCACGTTGAAGCGGTCCGTAAAGTGCACGGTTAGATCTGCAAATCCCGCTACTTCGGTAATTGGTGCCGAATAGGTGAGGTACGCAAATTGGCTCGTGTACACCCCAGTCGCAGGATCCGTATTCCAAAGCTGCTGAACCGCTGAGTCGCGTTGGTTTGAATAGTACCCCCCTATTAGCCAGTCCACGCTATGGTTGATTGTCGATGAGAGTCGGATCTCTTGAGTAAACTGCTTTAACTCTCCGTCATTGGGAAGCACCATCGTGGGCAGAAATGAACTGAAATCTGTGACGTTGTGAACCTTATAGGTGCTATAGCCGCTGACCGATGTTAGTGTGACCCCACCCAAACTTGCGTGCACATCTGCTGTATAGAGATTAGTGCGCGCATTGTATTGGCCAACACCGAGCAGGTAATCCTGGTCCAGCACTCCGAGCCCATTCGCACCTGACTGCGCTGTCGAAAGGCCGTCGGCCGAAATATCTTGAATGAGAGCGCCCAGCTTCACCGACAGATCGGCAGACGGCTTCCAGAGGAAAGACGCCAAACCACCCGCGCTATCCACTCGATTGGTTCCGTCCTCTTTGAGTACGGGATTATCGATGTAGCCCGGCACGGTCCGCGTGAACCCGCTTACGCGAAAAGCCGTTGTGTCCGTGACAGGTACATTAACGCCGCCATCAACACCATAACCTAGACCGTCCCCGTGATTGACACTCTCCGTGTGGGATTGTATGCGGCCGAAAAAGGCGTCAGTAGCCGGGTCGGCCGTGACGAATTTGACGAGTCCACCAAGCGCCGCCGCACCGTAAAGAGTCCCTTGGGGCCCGCGCAAGACTTCAACGCGGCTCAAGTCGCTCGGATCAATACTTGGAAAAAAGCCGCCCTGAGCCAGAGGCGAACCATTGCCCACGGGCACATCGTCAATCGTAGTTTCGACGGTGGGAGTACCACCAGCGGTCGTGATCCCTCGAATTGCAAGTGTCGATGCGCCTGGGTAGCCGGAGTTGGTCAGACTCAAACCGGGTACGGTGGCGTAGTAGTCCTCGAGATTGGACAAGTTGGACTGTGCCAACGATTCAGCACTAATTGCTGTCACGGGAACTGGCACGTCCTGAAGCCGTTCCTCGCGTTTCTGCGCGGTGACTACGACCTCTTGCAGCTTCACTGGCTCCGAGGTCTGTTGAGACTTCGACGGGAGCTTATCTCCTACGGAAGCAGACCCCGAAGACGTTCCTTGAGTCGTTTGAGCCAGCTGAAGACCGCTCCGTGACTCATCAGCCTTCCCGCTGTCGCCGGCCACTTGCGCCAGCGCGCGGCTAACGGCGGTGTGGGGCGGAGAGATAACCATCGCCCCCGTAGGGTCAGTCCGGAGCTCGAGAGGCGTCCCCATGAGGAGAATGCGGACAGCGTCCTTTGGCTCATACGTGCCCTTCACGCCCTTGGTGCGGAACGACTTGAGCTGATCAGGTTGAAACACCAGCTCTACAACCGCCTGTTTCTCCAGCGCTTCGAGCGCTGGGACCAGGTTACCTTCTGGAATGTCCAGTTGTTTAGGCCCGTTGGCCATCGCGTGGACGGATAAGGATAGCGCCCAAGCTACCACCGCCAACGTTGAACGAACCGTCACGGTCTTCAGCATCTCAGGTATCCCCGTGGATCTCTAGTTGTTGTCGCGAGGACGTCACGCGGTGGCGCGCGAACCCCCACGGGTTACCTGGACGTGTGGGGAGGCGGAATCCCGCATCTCGGAACTCAAGTCTTTAGGCCAGATGTTGCGGGCAAACCTCAGCCGATTCGCGCAAGAGCGCGCATCGGCCCTCAAGCGCGGAAACTTCGCGCCGCTGGTACGGATCGATAGTTTGAAACGGTCTAAAGCATCAAATCGCGGGCAGATTTGTGTACGCTGACAGCCGGAAAGCTCAGGCGTTGTTCGCTATTGAGGATGTTAATCAGCAACACGACGCGCTCCTGGCCGTCGTGGGCCACGAAGATCCCCTCAACTTCCGCGAACGGACCCTGAGTAACACGGAAGCGCTCGCCGGGCTTCAGGTAGGGGATACGAGGCTTATCGCGCGCGAGGCGCTGGCAGATCCTCGCGATGGTTTCGTCGGGCTCCGGGACCGGATTCTCGCTGAAGCGCACCAGCCGGATGACACCCCGCGTGGATCGGATCCGATGCCAGTCATCGTCCAGTTCGTCAGGTTCAATGAACAGGTAGCCGGGAAACAAGGGCTCGGGTATGTCGTGCCTCGAACCATGGCTCAAAGTCTCAACGAGCACCGTTGGGAGATAGCAGATGAACCCCTGGCGCTCCAGATTCTCGAGTGCCCGGCGCTCCTCGCGCTGCTTCCACTGGACAACGCACCACCGGACACGGTTACTTGCGGAGAGTCGTGGTGTCTTCGGAACTCCTCGAATGAATTGCGAATCCATCATCGAGCACCCGGACAAACGCCTCGTAATTCAAGGCACGGAAGGTGCCGCTGATGCGAATTGCCGCCACGGCAGGATCCTCAATCACAATCTGGTGCTTGTTGTAGCGGTTAAACTCCGCCACGGCGTCCGCGAGGGAGGTGTCGTGGAAAGTGAAATACCCTTGCCGCCACGTGAGATCGTCCTCGACTTCGGCGAGCGCCTCATTCTCGATCACAATACCGTCGTCGCTTGCGCTCGCCACACTACCGGGTGTCAGAAAGACGGCACCCGGTGGTCCATCGCGTGTTGCGTCGGGCATCGCGTCGGCATCGCCCTCCGATTTACTTGTAACTCCGAGTCCTCCGCCCCTACGGGACTGGCTCTCAACGCGCACCTTGCCCTCCGTGACGACGACACGGACATCGTCACCCTCGCGTCGGACTGAGAACTTCGTGCCGACGGCGATGATGCGTGTGTTGCCAACCTGAACAACAAAGGGTCTCGCCGGGTCGTGGGCCACTTCGAAGAAGGCTTCGCCGGCATCGAGCCGAATATCGCGCTCATGCGGGGTCAGTTCGACGCGGACCTGGGTTGCAGTGTTGAGCGTAATGTTGGAGCCATCACTCAAGGGCACCGACGCAATGCCGCCGATCGGCGTACTGTAGCGATCGCCCCTTGGAGTTGAAATAAAATAGGCGCCAACGCCTAAGGCGAGCAAGACTGTCGCGGCAAAGGCGAGTGGTCTCACACGCGTGGCATCGCGCACGTTTCCTTTTGCAGATGACGAATGCGTGGAGACTGCGGGCGCGACGGCCTCTACTCGTGGCGATGCTGCAGACTCGGGGTCAAAAAAGGGGCTGTGACGCCACTCACCGGCCGGCGGCACAACACCGGACGGCAAGCCCGCGCTGAGGGCCTTCAACCGGCGCGCTTCATCCCACGCCGCTTCAAGGCGCAGAAAAGCCACACGACGGGCGATGGACCCAGCGAGCCATTGTTCGAGCTCCACCTGATTCGCTTCCGTCCAGTCGTCGCCGTCCCGTCTTGCGAGGAAGGCGGCCGCCTGATCCTCCATTTGCCTATGGGCTTCCACGTGACTGCTCCTTCCTTTGCTTCTCATGCTCCGTGGTTTCTGCACGGCCACTCCCCTCGCTTCGAAAGAGCGCAGCCGCCAGGAGTTTCATCCCTTTCATCACGTGTTTTTCAACCGTCTTTTGAGAAATACCGAGCCGCGTTGCTACTTCCCTCTGCGGCAAATCGTCGACCCGTCTCATCCAAACCGTCTCCCGACATTTGGGCGGGAGCTGGTCGAAGGCATCTGCTAAGCGACGAAGATCCTCAAAGGCCGAAGTCCGGGACTCCGGAGACAGCTCGTCCACCAAGACGTTTAGCGCATCCAGATCCCCCACCGCGTCAATCACGACGATCCGCCGGCGGCGAGTATGATCCGCCATGAGGTTCCGTGCAGTAGCGAAGAGAAACGACTTCGGAGACTGAGGTCGCGACTTGGCGGCCGCCTCATACACGCGTACGTACGCGTCCTGGCGGAGGTCATACACTTCCTCGCGGTTGGGCCAAGTCCGCAATAGATAGCGGACGAGCGACGCTTCATGGACGAGGATCTCGCGCTTAAACCAAGTGTCCAGGGATTCGTCCATTGCGAACAGATTACATCCGGGAGACGCCGAGCATAAGGGCGTATGCACCAAAGTAATTTTTCGCGAACTCAGGGCGGGATTATCGAGTTTCACTCGTCTTAGTTAAAATTGATTCAGGTTACCGCGCAGCCTCCGCCAGAGGAGATGAGGATAAAGAGTAGCGCTGCATGAGCTCTTTTACAGGTGGTGCCAGTAGGCGTTCAACACTGACGGATTCTGGCCGACCTTGGCGGTGATCCGTGACATTCGTTCCTCGGACATTCCGGATACGTCCACCTTCACATGCAGTTCATGATTCAAGCCGAATTCCGCCACCACGCGGCGTGGCGTGACATTCAGGTTGTGAAAATACCCGAGGAGACGTGTCAGAACGCTCGGGTCACCGTCGGTTGAGACGCGCAGGGATAGAAGCGCTACGGTCGGTGAATACTCTTCGGTGGTCATGAAATCGGATCCTCGTACTTAGCCCGTCAACGAACGCACACGTGCCCCGGCTCTCTATGAAAGCCGGGCCCGTAATGCGCGCGATGGGACGTACGAATGTGTTCATGACCGCGAGATCCAAGTATGCCTCAGCTGCGTTAAATCTATCCATCGCTCTTCAACTTCCGTTGATACTGTGCGATGGCGGCCTAGGCGGTGGCGATGACACCACAGCTTGCGCTTCCTGCGGACTCTTGCGACTCCCCGCCTCAGTTCGTGGGCGAACTCGTTGAGATCGTGATTCAAGCTGTGTAAGAACCCCTTCTGGCCGCTGTCGCTCATCCGGCTATATCTCTCGCGCCTGCGACGCCTCGGTGCACACTTTGAGCTTATCGAACACCTGGAGGCGGTATTCGTCCAGCGTCAGGGCACACAAACGCAAAGACCTCCCAGGCCGTACGGGCGGCCCGAGCTGGCTTGAGGAAAGCTCCTCCTGCGAATCGTCAGGCGTCCACGTTCGCTCTATTCAAGCGCCGCCAGTGGCGCCGCGCACCGCCCGAGATGTGGCACTTGACCTCAGGCTTGATCGGAACCATCGAAACAGTTTGTTTCGACAACGCCACAGCACTCGGTTAGCGACGGCGCTCAATCGCTCGTATGTCTGCCGCAGCGTCCCACGCTTGATCGCGCGCGAGATGACAACGCCGCGATCAGCCGTGGGACTCTGGCGTCGCTGCTTGATCACGAGACGCCACTCCTCAGCGCCTGCTCCATCGCCGTCACAAAGGTATCTATCTCTTCAAGTGTCGTATAAATGTTTGGAGTTACTCGAATGCCTTGAAATTCATATACCTGATTCGGACGCCCCTGCCCTACGAGTGGGGAGAGCATGATTCGGTACTTGTCCATCAGAAACTTGACAAGGTCGCGAGCACCAATTCCATCGACGCTGACGGCCGCGAGACCCCAAGTCTGGGCTGGTTCGCTCATATCGCTCAGCACCTTGATTCGTGAATTGCCCTTAAGAGCGTTGACCCAGCGCAGTGTGAGGTAACGCAAGCGCGCAGCCTTGCGATCGCCACCGATCGCCTGATGGTAAGCCAAAGCCTCGCCGAGTGCGGCACGGATAGCCCAGGGATGTGTCCCAATCGCCTCGAATTTCCGGATGTCGTCGTTCTGCCATTCCGGTGTCGCTTGTAGGGGCCAGAACTTCGGAATCATTTCCTTGCGCACATAGAGACAGCCGTTTCCGATCGGAGCCAGGAGCCACTTATGGAGGCTTACACCGTATGCGTCACATTCAAGGTCGCATATCCTAAATGGGAAGTGCCCCAGCGCGTGGGCGCCATCGACGATTGTTGTAATTCCTTTTGACCGGGCAAGACGGCAGAGTCGCTGCACGGGAAATAGCTGCCCGGTAACGTTGGTTATGTGAGTGAAATGCAGGACTTTGGTTCGCGGTGTGATCGCCCGTTCAAAGCGGGAAACGAGATCATCAGCTGTTGTCGGGACAGGGAATTGAATCCGAGGGACCACGATACCATCGCGCCGCATTCGTTGGTCCCACGTGACGAGCATCCGGGGATAATCCTGTTCCGTGGTGAGAACCTCATCCCCAGCCTTAAGGTCAATCCCGTTTTGCACAATTTGCAGAGACTCGCTGGCTCCACGCGTCAGGGCCAGCTCTTCGGGAGTGCATCCGAACTCGTGCGCCATGCGTACGCGTATCGTCTGGACGCGGTCCGCGACCGGTCCTCCATAAAAGGTAGGGGCCATGTTGATCATTTCCATGAACCGTTCCTCGGATTCAAGTGCAACCCGAGGTGTAGGACACGTGCCGCCGTTGTCTAGATTAATGATGGTCCGGTCCAGCTTGAAGCCCAATTGAATCTCGCGCCAATAGAACTCATCTCGCGCAACCACTTCGGGTGGGCTATCCCCGACCGATTGGCCTGCGTTAGCAGCCCGCGCGAGCGCTGATGCTCCTGTCGTGGACACAATGGTCCCGGCGAGTCCAGCGGCGCGCAAGAAAGACCTCCGATTCCACATAGGACAACTCATCGGCTACCTCTCGAGGGTTCTGATGCAATTGAGGGTATCGCGCAGACTTCGGGGCCCTTCCCCCGAGGTGTCGAATGACGAAGCCGGTCGCCCGCGACCCGATGTACCGCCAGCGCGCCTTCGATTCGGACGTGATTGAGCTGTGCGTGCGTTGGTACATCAGCTACCGGCTGTCTTATCGGGGCCTCGTGGAGATGATGGCCGAGCGTAGCCTGTCGCTCATCGCGGCGAAGGTCGGCGAGATTCCGTGCGTTTTCAACGCTCGGTGGCCCCGCATTTGACATGGCATCAGATTTCGCATCGGCGCGGCCACCAGCCATAACAGCCCGATTTGCCCGGCGTGTTTCGCCACTGGTATCCCGGCTTCGCAGGGGCGCAGAAGGCGAAACCCGCGGCTCAGCATGCCCAACATTCGGTCGGTCTCCCCGCACCGCAACAGACGTGTCTCCCCTCGAGCAATACAACCCTTAGGTGTAAAAGACGTTCAGGTAGTCGAAATCCCTCAGTCGACGCTGTCTTTAGGCGCGCGGACGGTGCTTCTCTATAGGCCTATTGCGTCTCGACCGCGTGCGCCTGCATGAATTCGTCGAGTTCTGCGGTCAACATACTCAATGTAAGCGCCGTGTGCTTTCGGGCACATAGGTTACTAGAACCTATCTCAAAATTGCTTGAGCAGGATGCATAGGGCTGCAAGTTGCACGAAGCCGAGGAAATTGGTCGGGTAGTATTCCCAGCGAACCAGGAGCCGACGTTGCCACTGAATCCACG
>Ga0182018_10002522_pt1 | contig 18111 bp, 13 predicted proteins | sample 812P2MmetaG_FD_120490 | JGI IMG/M metagenome (GOLD analysis project Ga0182018, IMG submission 120490) | Permafrost microbial communities from Stordalen Mire, Sweden - 812P2M metaG | ecosystem: Environmental > Terrestrial > Soil > Wetlands > Permafrost | place: Sweden: Stordalen | collected... | reverse complement strand
TGTGGCCGGCAGCCCTCCGACGCCCATCACCTGCGATTCGCGCAACACCGCGCGCTTGGGCGCAAGGTGAGCGATGAGTTCACTGTTCCGTTGTGCCGAGGTCACCACCGTGAGCTCCACCGCTGCGGCGATGAAGTGGCGTGGTGGAGGAATGTGGGCATAGATCCAACCGATAACCCCCATGAAAACGTTCCTGCTGAGCATCGCCCTCGCGGTTGGAATGGTTTTTGCCACGCAGGCTTTTGCACAAAACGATGCACCCCAGTGTCCGCATAGCGTTTGGAAGAACGGGCACTACGTGTGTGACACCGAAAATTCGTGACGGGGGCCGCCGAAAAGGCCCTGTGTTTTTCCTGCTGTGCGAAGTGGCGCTGAAGTGTCGCTAATGGCCGAACGTGGACATTCGGCGACCGGCAAAGGGTTTGCTTTGGGGGGAAAGCGGACGTGACATCAAGGCGTGCGCGTCGGTACGTACTGAGATTGGCCTTGACCGCATCGAAGTAGCCGACAACACGTTGCCCACTACAAGTTACGAAAGTGCGCGAGGCGCCTTCGGCTTCGTTGGGGCGGGCACGACGCCTCAGCCAATCGTCGAGCGCAGTGATACCGGAGTTGACGCAGGCTACGCTTAGCCACAACCAAGCCCACCTGCGGAATGCACAGATCAACCTCGATCGCTATAGCGGTTCACCCAAATCGTAGCGTCAAGGGACCGGTCGCACCAGGTGTAACCCGTGAGATGACGACACAGTATCGATCGAAACGTTGCCAAACGTGCGATTACATGCCGACTAACGCTTCGAGATACGTGCCGTAGCCGCTTTTTCTCAACGATCCGGCTAAGCCTCTGACTCTGGACTGTGTAATATATCCCATGTTGTACGCAATCTCCTCGGGACAACAGATTTTCATCCCCTGTCGCTGTTCCAGCGTTCGTACGAAGCAGCCGGCTTCGATCAGGGACTCAAAGGTGCCGGTATCCAACCACGCGAAACCGCGCCCCATACGCTGTACCTCAAGTGTGCCGGTTGCAAGATATTGCTTGTTAACGTCGGTGATCTCTAATTCCCCGCGAGCGGAGGGTCTTAATGCCTTCGCGAATCGAATGACGTCGTTGTCATAGAAATATAACCCGGTCACTGCCCAGTTCGACACAGGTTGGGCTGGCTTCTCCACGAGATCCCGTGCCCGACCTGTCTCATCGAACGACACGACACCATACTGCTGAGGGTCTTTCACATAATAGGCAAATACCGTCGCGCCGGAACGACGAGCGGCCGCTTGCTGCAACATATCTGGCAAGCCGTGACCGAAAAAAATGTTGTCGCCGAGGACCAGACAAACGGCGTCGTGGCCAATGAAGTCCTCACCGATCAAGAACGCCTGAGCAAGACCTTCTGGTCTCAATTGAACAGCGTAGGAAAGATTGATGCCCCATTGACTACCGTCATCAAGCAATCGCTCGAATTGTGCACAGTCCTCGGGAGTCGTTATGATCAATATATCTTTAACGCCCGCCAACATAAGAGTAGACAACGGGTAATAGATCATCGGCTTATCGTACACTGGCAGCAATTGTTTACTCAAGCCTCTGGTGATCGGATAAAGCCGAGTGCCGCTTCCGCCAGCAAGAATGATACCTTTTAGCATCGCTGCAATTCCTCTTTTTTGAGAAGCCTTTTGATGCAAGTGGTCACCGAGGTCTGCCAGGGCGGCAATTTGACTCCAAACGTCTGATCCACCTTCGTGCAGTTAAGTACGCTGTTCGGCGGCCTTCGCGCCCGCGTCGGATAGTCCGCTGTCTTGATCGCCACTAGATCGGGCTCTTGCTGGCCGTGCGCTTTAGCGCTTGCAAATATCTCGGCTGCCAGCCGATACCACGTAGTCTGGCCGGTGCCGCTAAGATGGTAGATTCCGGCTAGGTGTCTTCCCTCGCCACCCAGAAGTTCAGTCGAAATATCGAGAAGCGCGGCAGCAAGGTCGTGGGCCGATGTAGGACAACCAATTTGATCATCGACCACCCGCAACGATGGCTGGCTTTGAGCAAGCCGCAACATCGTCGTCACGAAATTCGAACCGTACACGCTGTATACCCATGACGTTCGCAAAATCAGCGCCTTCGGGTGCTCTGCTAATACGGCCTGATCCCCTTCCAGCTTCGATCGGCCGTAAACCCCGAGCGGTGCTGTTGGATCCTCTTCGCTATATGGACTGGGCTTTTGGCCATCGAACACGTAGTCGGTCGAAACGTGGATAAGGGGCACATCGCGCCGCGACGCCGCTTCCGCGAGCTGGCGCGCGCCCGCGTGGTTCACAGCATAACAACGTTCCGGCTCCGCCTCGGCTTTGTCCACCGCCGTATAGGCGGCGGCGTTGATGATAATACCGGGACAAAAGGTAGTAAGCGCGCGGTCGATGCTTTCCAATTGTTCGATGTCGACATCCGGACGCCCAGCTACAATAAGGGGAATATTGCGACGGCCTGCGGCTTCAAACAGGCATCGTGCAAGCTGACCAGATTTTCCCACAACTAAAATCGGGGCTGCGATTGTCATCGACTCAACTCGCCATGGCGATGAGACCCAAACGTTCGCCGCTATAGACCTGCTGCCGCAGGGGACGCCACCATTGCGAATTGCTCAGATACCACTCGATCGTGCGTTCCAAGCCGTCTTCGAACGAGTGCCCCGGCCGCCATTCGAGCTCGGCGCGCGCCTTTGACGCATCAATCGCGTATCGCTGATCGTGACCGGGCCGATCGGCCACGAATGTGATCAGCGACCGTCTAGACCGGCGCACTGGCGAGATCCGATCCAAAATATCGCAGATCATTTCGACAACGTTGAGATTAGTTCGCTCGCTATTGCCGCCGAAATTGTACTTCTCGCCGGGCCGACCCCTGTCCAATAGCGCGATCAAGCCGCGAGCATGGTCATCAACGTAGAGCCAGTCTCGAATGTTTGATCCCGTACCATAGACTGACAGAGCCTTATCCTCGAACGCATTGAGCACAGTCAGCGGAATTAACTTTTCTGGAAACTGATGAGGCCCGTAATTGTTAGAGCAATTCGATACAACGACCGGCAATCCGTAAGTGGTGTACCACGCAAGCGCCAGATGATCTGACGCCGCTTTGCTAGCGGAATATGGCGAACTCGGCTGATAGGGCGACTCTTCGCGAAAGAGACTGTCGGCGCCAAGCGAGCCATAAACTTCGTCGGTGGAGACATGCACGAACCGGAATTGCGATCGCCGCTCAGAGTCGAGGCCTCCGTAGAAGCATCGCGCCGTTTCCAAAAGATGAAACGTGCCTTCTACGTTCGTTTTTAAAAACGCTCCCGCATCGGAGATCGAGCGATCAACGTGACTCTCGGCGGCCAAATGAATGACGCCGGTGGGTTGATAATGCGCAAACAGAACCTCCAGCGCTTGCCGATTGCAGATGTCGGCTCGCTCGAACACATATCTCGGACTGTCCGCGATGGAGTCGAGGGAACGTAAATTGGCTGCATAGGTAAGCTTGTCCACGTTTATGACGATGGTGTCGTATGCATCGACGAGTAGCCGACAAACGGCGGATCCGATAAATCCGGCGCCTCCGGTTACGAGGATGCGAGGTATACTTTTACTCATTTTGGTTGGACCGGTTGGAACTCTCAATGAAAGTGAATTGGCAGTTCTCTGAGCAACGGGAGCGTCCTGTCCTTTTCAGAGATGACCTCTCTGCCGACGCCGACCGGCCACGTAATCCGCAAATCAGGATCGGCCGCATTCAGTCCCCGATCGTTGGCGGCCGAAAAGACTGCGTCTACTTTGTAGCTGACCTCAGTATCCGGAACCAACGTGCAGAAGCCGTGGGCGAAACCTGGCGGAACGAAAAGCTGCTCACCGCCATCGACGCTGAGCTCAATCGCGAGATGTTCGCCATAACTGCACGACGAGCGACGCAAATCGACGATGACGTCGTATATTTTGCCGCTAACAACTCTAACGAGCTTCGCCTGCTCAAAAGGCGGTGTTTGGAAGTGTAGGCCGCGCATAGTTCCTGAGGCGGCCGAATAGGAGTGGTTATCTTGAACGAAGACGCTGCTTATGCCCGCCACTGCGTAGTCGCGTTGCACGTAGGTTTCAGCGAAATATCCACGGTGATCCTCAAAGCGTTTGCATCGGATAAGAAGAGCACCCGGAAGCGACAGCGGCGATACGTCCAATATCATTTTCGGGCCCCCTAATCGTCAAGGAAATACGATCGATCTGAAGAAGCGCAGCAATTCGGCGAGGACACCCGCACCCTTCGTGCGCCATCATAATAGTGTCATACACAGAAATACTGATGAACGCTTTCGCCAAGAACAAACACGATGTAGGCTTGATTGGGTTTACCGCTCTAAAATTGTTTGACTTTTAGGCAAACCAGCTTGCCGTCTCCTCTGCGACTGACTTGGTTTCGAAATCGGTCACGAGGTAAACCCACACTCTCGCGGGAATTCTAGAAGCGACAGTGAGCCTAGAGAGGGGCTTGTGCCGCTGTCACCCAGGCCTACGAGTCGATGCGGGTCTGCTAGGCCGGAGCTAGTCCGATGCAACGAAGCCTGCTCAAGTGTGCAGGTTCTATTCTGCCAATCAGCATTTTTAGCCAAACCCGCGAGCACTATCGATAAGCTGACAAAATGCCGCGCGTCCAATCGCGTTTCTTATCGGCGCGGACGCGGTGCGTGCCCGTCAACTCATCAAGTTCATCGCCTGGTCAGGTGTGGCCTATGCGGCCCACGGTAGTCGCCCCCATGCAGCAAAACGACCGCGATCGCGCCACCGCCGGTCAGTGCCGTCGGAAAAACGCGGTGAACGCTAATTTGAGCGCAGTCAGCGACAGCACTGGGTCCCGACTACGGACGCGGTTCCGTCAATCCGTGAAGTCGTACCTAAGCAGCAGAAACCATGTCGGTAACTTGCATTCTCGCCGCCCGCTCGGCGAGCTTGGCTCTTATTACGGCCGGAACCTGCCGGGCCGACTTCGCGCGCGCATAGGGCATCTCTTCTATGCTCTTGCCCATCGGATATAGGGCTTCATATTCGTGCCAATTGTCAAACCCGGCTCGGTCGACGTTGTCGACGAAGGTTTCGGCTGGCGTATTCTCTGCCAAGACGAGCGAATGATCATCCAGCTCGATGTGGTAAAAGACGAACTTACTCGGCACATCACGCTCGCGCACGATTGTAGTTCCATTGACTAGGGCGCCAGCTTGAATCAAAACGCCGTCGACAAACAAGGCGTGCCGTTCAGAGACTAGCAAATCGTTTCTCGGCACGTTTTCGTCCAGCGCACCTGCGCTAATGCGGACGGGGAGACTCGTTTCGTCAGCGAACGCGCGCAGCACGGTTTGACGGCCTATCCACCGGATCCACGTAGATCTACCGTCCGCAGTAAGCACTGGGTAGCCGACTTTCAGATCCTCGACTTTCACCTCGCCGGTGGACGTCAAAATGCCTGTTCCCGCCGCGAAGCATTGGGGATCTTGAGACCCGTTGCCACTGCTCGTCAGAGAGCCCAGTGACCCACTACTGAACTCGGAATTCGTCAGCATATAAAAGTTCTGGTTCGCCACGTTATAAACAAGAAAACCAGACCCTTGTTCGATCGACCCGACATAGTCGTAGTCGCCATTCAAGCCACTAACGGTGCCGCCGTTAATGTAAATCTCGTCGCCGGCGTTGAGGACATTTTCGTTGGAATTGACGCCGACCATCGTGTCACTTGGCGAGCCACTAGCCACGCTAAGGTTGCCACTGGCGTCCCGCGTGACTTCGTACATGTAGTCATAAGTTGTCTCAGTCATAACGCAACACTCCTTGACCAGCAGAGGCAGCAGACAATACGAAACATTTCCCAGGACGTATATGGCTGGCGTTGGTAACGCCCGAATAAAAGAAGCGATTGGCTACCAAGATATTGGCGTTGCCATTAGAAAAAGCCGTCCAATTAAATTGCATGCAATATTGATTGAAGCAATCTCTCAGACGAATGGCCGGCTGAGGTCAAACCAGGGCTGGTTGCGAGCTTAGCCAGGGCCGCTGGGCGAGTTGCTCGTGCAGCACCAGCGCATAGGCGAGGACTACAAGACCGGCAAGGCCCGCGAGCGCCAACTGGCCGAAGCTGGAAAAAACGCACCGGCGCGAGCACGAGGCTGGCACCTAGTAAGACGAACCAGAACGCGATGATGATTGGCTCGTTTGAGCCAAACGGTAAGGGGGCGAAGCCTACGGCCGCAAAAAGCGACCACGCGGCGTGGACGTCACCGCGCGCAAACCGCACCGTTGGATGCGGATCTGGGAACAACAGGTGGCCCGATGCAACGAAGCCTACTCAGTTCTTGCAGGACTATTCTGCCAATCAGCGTTTGGCGCTAAAAACCCGCGCACTATCGAGAAGCTGATGGAACGCCGAGCGTCCTTCGAACGCGGTGCCCAGCGGACTAGCAGAGGCGACGCTGCCTTCTAGTATTTGACACGCGGACGCAATTTTTAGCGAAGCTTGTTCATACATCTGCTTCCAGTCGTCGAACTTGCTGTCTGCTGGCGAAAATTGGTAGGTTAAGTTGCATTTCAAGTTTGAATGCGCAGCCACAACTGACTCGATGCGCTCGTTCTGCGCGAAAACCTCGACAACGGGCCCAATTGACGTTCTTTCCAGCAGCGCAGTAAGGCGACTGAGATTCCCCTTATAGATCGCTATCGACGACCGCGTTGACAGAAGGTAACCGGCTTTTTTTTCGATAAGATCAAGATTCAAATTATAAAGGTCGAGCATGGCGCGCAGTTCCGCGGACATGGCCACGCAAAATCGCGATGCTTCCGCCGCTGTCTTCCTGTCGCTGCGCTGGGCCGCCACAACGTGATTTGCGACGACTATAGTCAACATGAGTAAGACGGGAATGAAAGGTGTGATCAAATGGTAACTAGTATTCTGCATTATCGCCTCCTCGCCTCTATTCACGCTAAGCGCACTGTAATGCGATGCTAGTACGGGAACAGGCTAAAGCCTCAGCATTGTGGCAAAGTTCGGTTCAGAGCTCTCTCATGCGGTTCACCGTACAACGCGTCTTCAACTCCCTGTCGAAATATACCACTCTCGCAGGGTTGATCAATTTTAACAATTGCACAACGCTCCGGACTGTCTGTCGCAATACGATATAAGTGCTTTAGTCAAACGAGAGGTCCGCAATTCGCGCAAGAAAGACGCCGCGGAATCAATGACTGTCTCCTATAGGGTAGGAAATATTGAGTGATACGTACGCTGACCTGCTCCGTGCTTATAGTCCTTAGCATTTTCCTCTTCTGGTGTTCCTTTTCCGGAATGAATGCACCGTCATCTGCTCGTGGCGGCCCAGCCGCAAGTCTCGCGAGCGGATCGTCAAGTCCGCCAAGTAAAGCGCCGAGAGCGGCTTCGCCGGCACGTGTAAGCGCTGGCGGCAGGGGCGGCCGTGCGACCATCGCGCCGAACTCGCCGATGGCCACTTCAGCGGCAAATCAATTTACTTGCAAGACGCAATGTCAAGCGAGCGACACAAGCTGCGAAGGCGTTTGTTACCAGCAATACAACGTTACGAATCAAACTCAATATTGGAGCCAGTGCATGCAAAGCTGCGGTACCAAACTTAGCGTATGCTCGAATGGTTGCACGGCTGGACTCTCGACTTCTTCAACTTCACCAATGGCGTTCATGCCGCCGCCGCCGCAAGCGTTACCGCCTCCGTCTCAATCTAAGCCGACGCCATCCCTGCCGCCCCAGTTCCAAGACCAGTCATCGCCCTCATCGATGCTTTCGCCTCCCTCCCCCTTCTCCCCTTCGTCTTCGTCCTCATCCTCATCTTCGTCATTGAAATCGAAATATTAATCACCGAAGCAGTGCAGTTTGGGCAAACCGCACCTCCGCACAGGTGCCCCCCTAGCGCACAAGCGCCCCAGTTCACGAGCATAATATACGCGCTGTCTCGTTCAACTTTGAAGTGATTTGTTGATCGGTTCCTCGTACCGCTTTGCTCACAGGTTAAATGGGCGCAGTCGATCATCCCGACAAAGGGCGAGGACGTCGTGGTTATTGGCCCATCCACGTTCGGTATATGAGACGACCCGCATTCCGGAAATGGCGTCGGCCATGTCGAGGATACTGGAAGGCTTCGACATTGAAAATCCGTATTCGCCCAGCTGAACCGGATCATCGCTGGGATAAGCCTCAAAACCATAGCCCATCGCGTGGAACTCTCGACGCAGCTTTTCCAAGTCTACACGGGCGCTCGACGGCGGGTTCTGCGCCGTAAAGTAACCGTGAAAAGTCGCGACGAGGATGCCGTGAGAGCTTAGGTGATTGACCAGGAAGGAAAGCCAAGCGAACGTCTTCCCGCGGCCGACGTGGGTGAACAAGGAGCCGACCCAAATGACGTCAATGTCCCGCGGAAGCTTGGCTTTGGTGAGATCAGGAACCGAATAGATGCCGGTGCCGTCGAACTCATCAGCGCAGAAATCCACACCCTCCGTATCCAAGTCAGAGAAGTATAGCTTCGCGTCAGGAAAAGCAGTCCGGAGGTGGCGACCAACGCGGCCATGTCCGCACGGAAGGTCCAGAACGCGTTCGACCTTGGTCAGTCGGGTCAACGTGAGAGCAGAAAAGATGCACGCCACACCGCTTTCGCCAACCGGATAATACCAATCTGGTCCTCCCCGAAACATCGTATCATTAGGATGAATTTTTTGACTGACCGAAGTGGCCTTGTAACTCTCGTAACACTCCGCGACCGCGAGTAGATCCATCTTTCGTCTCCGAGTTTTGGACGAAGCTTAGGGGCGATCCAGCTAAACAATCCAACCGTGGCATCGTCAACGTGCTGCAGACACTTGGCAGTTTCATTATCAAGGAAGGCGCCAGAGCCCATCGAGCATTGCGGCTTTGGCCGGTTTTCAGCGTCGCGTCACTTCAACCTTTCGCGCAAATCCTCGGGTTCTATCGCCGACGGACACGAGTAAATCAAGATCGTGCGTAAGCATCTTTGCATCTAGGACGCTGGTCGTAATCGCAGCCGTGGTGAGTGGCTGCTGTCCACCTTCCGTAACTGGTACGTCGAAAAGCGGGTGGGCCCAGCCCACCGGGGTCTTTCTTGACATCGGCTGTGGCTTAGGCCGTGCGGTTTATTTCGTTGATGTATTTTTCACCACGTTCGCCGGGACCAATGCGTAACTGTTGCGGCTGCCTCATAATGCCGAGCAAGCGCAAGTCTCGCCGTCGTTGCCCGAAATCACAACGACTTTACTGGCCTAGAGTCGTCTGAATGCTCGAGCTGTTGCAATGACCGTTTGGCCGTGAGGCCATAGCGCACGGCGGCGCGGACGCTTTTTACCTTTTGGCCTCTTTGGTCCGGTAACTTGGCGTACAGCTCGAGGACCCGGGCTAAACGCACGAGTTGCAAAAGCCATTCGTAGCGGCGTGAAGAGTGCCCCGGCAAACGCACCGCGCTGTCCCGGGGTTGAAGAAAGGGAGCTGGCGAATGAGATTGTCGGCAGGGCTTAGAAATCTAAAATTGCATTTTGCCTAAAATGGCAATGTTCAGATCAGAAAATAGAACCATTTTTGAAATATGATCTAGATGCCAACAGCCAACCCGGCTGATTTCCGTTCAATTTTGTGAGTTCGCGATGTCTGATTTTCTGTCCATTCTTGCGCGGAGGTCGGGCCACGCAAAAAATAGATCAGGTCGCCCCCACTTTGCCGCGCCTGGCCGTGACCAAGCGCAAGCTCCTAAACACTCTCAGCAGTTGTCTGATGACGAACTAAAGGCGGTTTTTTTGTTTTTTCATAATAGTGGATTATTTGATGCAAGCTATTACACTGCCACTTATCCTGAAATCACCAAAGCTGGGGTCGATCCTCTAAGGCATTTCTATTTTCATGGATATTTGGAAGGGCGCCGGCCTAATCCTATCTTTGATCCTACTTGGTATCTGGCGACATATTCAGATGTTAAGTCTGCGGGTAAGCAACCGCTGCTACATTATGCCTTTTTAGGAGAGCGTGAAGGACGTCAGCCGAGCCAGCTGTTTAATCCAACTTGGTACCGCGAGACTTATGCTATTCCGAATTCGCAAAATGCTTTGTCGCATTATCTTAGAAATAGGATTGGTCGCTTCAGCCCAATTCCGGAATTTGATGCCAGGTATTATCTTGAGTCCTATAAGGATGTCGCTGCGGCCAGAATCGATCCGTTTGAACACTTTTTAGTTCATGGATACAAAGACGGAAAGAATCCTTCAAAGGAGTTCAATACTCGTTTCTACATTCAAAGATACCTTAAGGGCAAAACGGATAGGAACCCGCTGCTTCACTACCTTGAGCATCGAAATCAGGCAGGAATTTTTCCGATCCCGTCAGAAATTAAGGCGTCGATCCATTCTGAGGTTAAACGATTTAGTAAGCCTGAGCTACGCAGTTCCAAGGTTGTCAAAACGGCCCTTAGCGAGGACCTCAACAAACTCGGGCGCGACGCGAATGAACAGATCACGCTGAAATTTCATGATCCGATACCCGACGAAACCCCTCCGATTTCCGCCATCATCAGCCCCACTGAAACACCAGAAGTATTTAGTCAACTCGCGCCGCAACGCGCGGAGCCTAAAGCTCCGGCTCAGTCCCTCTCCGAAAGGGCTTCGACTTTTGGCCTCAATGTCGAGGGCAGCGTTGACGTAGTGACCCGTTGGTGCGCTTCGGGCTGGGTGTGGCGCCCGTCAACGCCAGATCAGCTGCTCGAAGTCGAGGCGATTTTGAACGGCAAGATTATCGGTCGAACAGTTGCAAATCAGCACCGCCCCGATCTTGTCGAACACAACAAGGGATCAGGACAATACGGGTTTATTTTAAGCTTCTCCAGTCCGCTAGAGGACGAAATTGCGCCGATTTTCCGGGTGACAGGCCCAGAGGGGGCTACCGTTATCGCCGGGCCCACCAAAGTGCATCTCGAACCAGGCGATGAGAAGAACGAGGCGGAGGCGCCGGCCGAGAAAAGCTTTATAGGCCCTACAGTCGAGGGGCACGTTGATCGCATGACTCGCTATGAAGCAGTGGGCTGGGCTTGGTTTCCTACCGCGCCCGAACAGACCTTGCGGATAGAGGCGGTTCTGGACGGCAAGGTGATTGGCCGGGCATTGGCCGATCAGCCTCGTCCTGACCTCGCGAAATATGGAAAAGGGACTGGACTTTACGGGTTCGAAATGAAATTCGACGACGCCGTTTTGGGCGTCAACACACCAGAAATTCGAGCACTGTCCGCCTTTGGCCAGGCGTTGGACGGTGAAATTAGGTTGCCCCCGATGACACGCAACGATGCAGCACGTCGCGGGAAGGTCTCTGTATCGGCGTTGCTCGACGAGCATGCCGCTTTCACCTCGAAGGGGTCAATGTTCGAGGAGTTTGACGAAACGATCCTTGGCAAAGTGGGGATTTCGAAGAAAACGTTTTCAACGCCGTTGATGATAGCTTTTTATCTCCCTCAGTTTCACGCAACCGAGGAAAACGATGCATTCTGGGGGAAGGGATTTACCGAATGGCGTCAGCTTGCAAAGGGTATGTCGCGTTTTCCGGGGCACTATCAGCCTCGCATTCCACGCGATCTCGGATTTTACGATCTCGAAAACATCGACATTTTGCGTGCTCAGGCGGACTTGGCTAAAGCCAGCGGAATTCACGGCTTTGGATATTACTATTATTGGTTCAACCAAAAGCGCGTCCTTGAGCGTCCGCTTGAGAAACTGCTCGCCTCTGATGTCGAAATGCCCTTCATGTTGATCTGGGCCAATGAAAATTGGACCAAAACATGGGATGGATCCGAATCGCAGATCCTTCTCAAGCAAGACTATATGATAAACGACGAGGAAGCGCTACTCGACGACCTTTCGAGACACTTCCTTGACCGGCGTTATATACGGATCGATAACCGACCGCTGTTCGTCATTTACAACCCAAAGAACATTCCAGAGACTGCCGATACGATCGCGCGTTGGCGGAGCAAACTGATCACACGTCTCGGCGTCGAACCTTTGATGTTCATGGCTCAAACATTCGGCGATCGGGATCCCAGGCCTCACGGCCTGGATGGCGCCATCGAATTTCCACCGCATAAATTATCAGACGAACTGCCCGGTCGTCCGACCCCCGACGCCTATTCGTCAGATTTCGCCGGTCGTGTTATTGCCTATGACGATTTCGTTAAGACGTCGCTTGATGAAGACGATCCCGATTTTCCATTGATCAAGACGATCGTACCGAGTTGGGACAACGACGCCCGGAGACCGAATAGGGGACTAACGCTTGAAGATAGTACGCCCTTAAAATATCAAAACTGGTTGTTCGAGCTCCTGTCGCGCGCGATCGATGCCCCAGTTTTTGGGACCCCGATCGTCGCCATTAACGCTTGGAATGAATGGGCGGAGAGTGCTTATCTGGAGCCGGATGTTCATTTGGGCGCAGCCAATCTCAACGCTACCGCTCGGGCGTACGTTTCAGCTCTGAATGCCGCTATTGTGGGCGTATCGGGATCAAACTCGGAGGCCGCTACAAGGCCTGCGGTTACGGTTATTTTTCCGAATTTCAATCACGAGAAATATCTCCCACAAAGACTCCAATCCGTTTTGGACCAGACGGTTCCCCCGAACGAAATTATCTTTCTAGATGACTGTTCGTCGGACAATAGCGTGGAAGTCGCACGAGCAATTCTATCGAGATCCAATATTCCTTATCGGATCGTCGAGAACACCAATAATTCTGGCAGCGTGTTTCGGCAATGGATGAAGGGCTTAGCCCTTGCGCGAAACGAGTTGATCTGGATGGCGGAAACCGACGATTCTGCAGATCGCCGATTTCTGAGCAATATTCTTCCCGCATTCTCTCGTGAGGATGTCATGGCCGTATTCGGCAGAATTACATGCATCGATCAAGACGGCGCTCTTCGCAACGACCTGGATAACTATTTTGATGGTTTGGAGAATTTTTCATGGAGTTACTCGTGCGTCGTTCCGGCCTATCAGGCGTTTGCCCACGATTTTTCAACAAAAAATATTATCCCGAACGCATCCGGCCTCGTGTTTCGTAAGCCCGCGTTGACGGACCGGGAGCGTGACCGGCTCTTCCAATATCGTTTCGCCGGAGACTGGTATTTTTATGCCCTTGTCGCACGTGGCGGATCGATCGCCTATTGCCGTAGAGCGCGGTCATTTTTTCGCGTCAGCCAGTCAAGCGCCTCGCGCAGCTCGTTCTTTACCAAGCGGCATCTAGAAGAACATAAGATGGTCATTCAGGATCTCTGGGGTGAATACGGCATTGGGGACGAGGCGATCAACGCCCACTGCGACGCCCTTGCCCAAAATTTGCAGGACTATTCGCCGGAGACACTGAAGGAAGCTTTCCAAAATCGCAAGTCCAACAAAGCCGGCGGACAACCGCTTCGTGTTTGCATCGCGGCAAATGGCTTTGAGGTTGGCGGAGGCGAAATTCTTCCAGTGGAATTGGCAAATGCGGTCAAGGGAAGCGGGCTTCACGTCACGTATCTTGTCATTGAGCGCCCGGGTGAAATTCTTGACGGAGACATTCGGAAGAGATTGCGTTCAGACATCCCCGTTGTTTACTGGGATGACATTTGCGAGGATTTTTCCGGCTTTATCGAAAAATATGGCATCCAGCTTATCAACTCACACAATGTCAGCGTCGACTATCGGTTCTTTTTGCGGAACGTTTCCTTTCAAATACCGTATCTAGCGTCATTGCACGGCGGTTACGAGACTGTGCCAGACCTGTTGACCCCGGACTTCATTCAATATCTGTCAACTACAGTGAAAAAGTGGTTGTATTTAGCTAAGAGAAATTATTCATTCCTTTCGTCCGACCACCTGGGAGCCCACAATTTGCTCCAGAGTTTCAATGCAGTCCCAGCCTATCAAAAAGAATGGATCGACCGGGACGAGTTCCGAACGAAACATGCGATCCCTTTCGAGGCGTTTGTATTTGTCCTGTGCTCGCGGGCGATAGAAGCCAAAGGATGGCGAAGAGCGATCGAGATCACGGAAAGGCTCTCAACGTTGTGCGGGCGGCCCGTCCATCTTGTCCTAATCGGCGACGGGCCGATTGCCGGAGAATTGAAAGCAGAACACGAACGCTCGCCTCTCGTGACCTTCCTCGGGCAGGTCAACACTCCAGTGCGCTATTTCAAATGTTTTGACATGGGTATCTTTCCGACCACGTTCCATGGAGAGACCTTCCCTCTTTTTCTGCTCGAATGCTTCCAAGCTGGGCTTCCCGTGATCACCACCGATATCGGAGAAATACCGAGGATAATGATGGGAGAAGCCGGGTCGCCTCCGGGACTTACAGTCGACCATCGCATCAAACCGGAAAGACTCGTTTCTAATTTCGTAAAGAAATTACAGAAAATGTTTAATTGTCCTGAGGATTATTACAACTATCGCAGGGGCGCGACCATGGCATCTCAACGGTTTAGTATCAGCGCTTTAAGGGATTTCTATATAGAAACGTTTCATGATTTGACCGAGACACGAGCAGAAAGCAAATCTGTCGTCTCTGCATGAGAGCAATCGCTGTGGCTTCGTGGACGCAATGGATGTGGGGGCATACTTGCATGAGCTCTGGAAAAGGATGGACGCTCTTTATAACACTGCTCGTAAGATTCGATGCGCGATGGTTACGAATACGCGGGTATTTTTTGGGATACGGCGCATCGAGGCGATCGGTCCGCTTTTGCTTGTAAACCGGATGGAAATTCGAGAGGCGCTCCCTATAGAGGGCAGCGACGTTAGCATCATTTAGGCGCAAGCAAACCATGAGAACGGAATCCCTGATGAACATCATGAATGTAAAAGCTGAATGCGGCTCATATCGTGATCCAAATACGCTGTACAAATTTACAACAAATGTTGGATCGGTTGACACTGTGACGTTTGTCGATAGCAACATCGTCGTCTCAAACACAATCGACGTGAAGAAGGCTGCAAACTATGACTTTGACTCCATAATTGCGTTAGACAAGGCTGGCCGATTTGTTTCGATGGGGGCCATCAATGAAGGCATTGGAGTCATCAAGATTTCTAAAGCGGATGTTGGGCGCGACAGCGCAGCATGGGCAGTAACGATTTACGCAATGAGTTCCAATCACAATTTTATTTACCCTCTTGCTCAAAGTCCATCGCGCCAAAACGAATATTCGAATCGCGTAAGAAATTGGTTTCCTGAAAATACCGTCGATGTTCCGTCGATAAAGGAAAGCCTCTCGTCCCTTATTGTTGACGCGGTGAAACTACCGTATGTTGCCACTTCCATTCACGGCGGGATTAAGACAGGCAATAGCTACCAGACGCTTTTCTTGGGTGAGGGAAGCAGGACGACCGGCCGTTACGATAGAATGTCTTATTTGAGTGAGATAAATTTTCGCGAAAAGAGCGTGCTCGATCTAGGCGCCAACACGGGGGAGATGTCTCGCTCTGTGCGCACACTGGGGGCTCGACTTGTTGACGGGTATGAATACGATCCCTATTTCGTCGAAATCGGCAGAGCGGTCAATGCGCTAGTCGGTGCTACCCGCGTTTCTCTCTTTCAGGGCGACTGCACAAGGGCGGCTTTATACGAAAATTTTCATTATGATATAGTCCTTGCCCTGAACGTCTGGGTATATATCGAAAAAGTTATATCGATCATCAAAGATATCGCGCCAATTTTTGTTTTTGAGACACATACCTTAGACCACGGAATAAATTTTTACTACAGCCGACTTTGCCCTTGGTTTTCCGCGGCGACGTGTTTGGGCCTCACCGATGTGGGAGACGATCCTCACAAAAGTCGTGCGTTTATCGTCTTTGCAAATAGTTATGATGATATAAATACGCATGTGCACCAGGAGTTTGTTGAGGTCAAGCCGTACTTCCGAAACCTTTTTTTGGAGAGAACGGGAATTCTAACTCAACGGGAAGCGCTCGACTTGGCGGCGAGATGTTTTGCGGAGCGTTCTGACGCAAAATGGGGCGCGGAAGATCATTGCTCCTTTGGACGAGAAGGTTATTTTGATGCGCTTTTGGCTGGGTTTCATCAATTCATGATGGAGGACTACAAGGTTTCGGACGAGAATTTTTATCTGAAATTTTTTGCCTATGGTGTAACGAAGGGCGTGATTGACGACAAAATGACAAGCGTCGCCGAGAATGCAAAGTGGCTGAAACGAAAAATTGAAAATAAATTCGAGGACATGCAAAATATAATGTGCGGGTTTTTCCAACGGGTGCCGCCGATAAAATTGGTGGAGCAGGCGGAGGGGGGGTTCGAGTTTACGACATCCGATGGCGAGAAAGTTCGCTGCTCCGAAATAGATGGTCATCATAGATTTTTTGCGGCGCAACTAATGGGTGTGCGACACATTCAATGTCAGATCGTCAGGGATGAAAAATCGGAGAGATGCTCGAAAATTTGATGCTCACAAGTCCTACCTACATTGTAAATTTTGGCGGATGCCAAGATGGCTTGGCGGGACTCCTTTTCCACGTTACGAGAGCTTCGGAAACTTGGGTTGCCGATGAGAGGAGGTAATTTGTCAGGTCGAGGCTGATCGTCAAAAACTCTTTGCGCCGCGCCGATTTTTGAAAAGGACTGAAATTTCCTTACGGTGTCGGTTGCACGCTCCATGGTTTTGGCGAGGCGCGCGAACGCCATCGACTTTCCGTAAGATGACGAGCTAACTCTTGAGTACTTCGCATGACTTTGAGGCGGCAGGATTTGTGATCGAGACGTCTCCTAGTGAACTCCGATCCGAGGGCTTTGCGGCGCTTCGGAGACGCGAACCCGAGGCAGCCGAGGCGGCTTTTCTGGCGCTATTGGCTATCGAGCCGACTAACATCTACGCTCTTGTCGGGCTTGGATCGGCTTCGCGAATGCGCTGCGAACCTGTCGAGGCCATGCGTCGCTTCGAGGAAGCCGCCGCGGCTTGGCCTTCGCACCCCTGGCCGCTACTGGAAATTGGCGGCCAACTTGACGCTTCCGGCCTGTATGACGAGGCCGAGGCGACCTTGCGCCGGGCGCTGCAGCTTGATCCGCGTCACTATCATGTTCTCATGGCGCTTGGCCACCAGCTGCGACGGCGGGGCGACCACGTGAATGCAGCGAAGATGTTTGGCAGTGCGGCAGCCAGCGACCCAATTCAGACATCGCCGTATGTTGAATGGGCGTCAGAGCTCGTCTGGCTCGGCCGACAGGATCAGGCGATCTCAAGCTTGGACGCCGGTGCGAAAGCCGGCGCAGACAAGATTGCCATCTTTAAGACCAAGGCGCGCATTCTGCGCGCCAGCAGGCGGAACGAGGCAGCTCTCGCCATCTGGACGGCGGCCTTGGCCGATAAGCCCGACGAGACGGTGTTCAAACTTGAGATCGCCGCCGAGATGTCGATTCTCGGCCGACATGCAGATGCTCTGGCGGCCTATCGCGCCATCCTCGAAGATGGACAAATTGCAACCGTGCTGCGCTGCGATGCGGCGCTTGCTGCCGGCCGCGTTGCCCGCGAACAGAAAAATGCGACCTTGGCGCTTGGCATTCTTGCACACGGAGCCGCGCTTGATGCGCACCATGTCCAGATCAACTGCGAAATTGGTTTTCTGCATAATTCGGAAAACCGTTTCAAAGATGCCGAATCAATGTTTCACAAAGTCTTGGCGCAGGCGCCGACAACCGTGTCCGCATTGGGCGGTCTCGCCATCGCCAAGCGGAAGCTTGGTGATTCTAACGAGGCGCTTGAACTGATCAAGAAAGCCAACACGCTCGATCCGAACAATGGCTGGATCAAGCTGGAATACGCAAATCTCCTGCGCGACGCGGGGCGAACCGACGAAGCCGTCTCCATATTGGAGTCTGTCGACCGGACATCCGCCATGTATGCGAAGGCGCTGATCATGCTTGGTCAAATGGCACGGGCGGGGGGCGATCGGCATCGAGCGGTGGACTATTTCAAACAAGCGGCTGGAGCCGTCGCTGATCCCACGGAGGCTCTGCGCGAGATTGTCAACGACATGCGCGCGCTGGGC
>Ga0182018_10002521_pt1 | contig 18112 bp, 22 predicted proteins | sample 812P2MmetaG_FD_120490 | JGI IMG/M metagenome (GOLD analysis project Ga0182018, IMG submission 120490) | Permafrost microbial communities from Stordalen Mire, Sweden - 812P2M metaG | ecosystem: Environmental > Terrestrial > Soil > Wetlands > Permafrost | place: Sweden: Stordalen | collected... | reverse complement strand
CCATCCGCGCTCACAGTGAATCTGCTCTGGAGTAACGACGGATGGGATGTGCGCATCCCGACCCCTGACGGGACTGCACCCGACTAAGCATGCAATCGCAATAGCGAATAGGTGTCGGTTCATATCGAGTGCTCCTAGATGTTACGAGATCGCGATGTCGAACGACGTCCCGTCGGCCGTAACGAATCACTGGACCGCGCAGGAGATGTCGAAGTAGTTGCCGGCCGCCGCGAACCACCCAGCATCTGTCCCAGCGTCGCCCTGCGACGATGTCGTGCTCATACCGACCGCGAAACCTGTCGTAGTGTACCAGCCGTCGACGCCGAAGTAGTCGGTACCAATAATTACGCCGGACTGCGTCGGGACGAGGTAGGGGGTCGAAATCATCCCTGGCCCCGAATCGGAGGTGCTTGCGTCCTGATTGTTCACGAAGCTGGTCGGGATCTGCGTCGAGTCCGCGAACACAGCCCACGCGTTTGCCTGGGTGTTATTGAAGACATAGCAGCTGCGCACGTGCGCCGCGGATGCCTTGCAGACGATGCCGTTCGCCTCGGTGAGCCCGGTATTGCACGTCTGGTTCATCCCGGTTGGATTGACCGTCGTGGACGTCACGAGGCCGAATCTTGACGGTACCGCTACGCCTCCTTCGGACGATGCGTCCGGTCCGGTCCAGACGTCGATCGAAGGACCGAGCCTCAGGGTGAGAGAGCAGGCGACCGCCCAGAGCGCGAGCGCGGAGATGGCGAGCAAGGGGCGCACCGACCGAGTGAGCAGGGAGGGGAATTGCACCCCATCAAACTAGGCGTGAGCGAATCAGCGCGACCAGAACCGCCGAGCGAAGGCTTCCCTCTCGTCGGCCTTCGGGTGAGTGTCCGCCGCCTCTCCCGTGTAGCCGGAGAGATTGCCTCGTGCCCGGTAGCTCGATCGGATGAGAAGGAGCGCCGCGCGCGCGGCCTCGTGACGGTTTCTCAGACGCGCCGAGTCGAAGGCTTCCACGCGCTTGCCGTCTCGCCAGGTCAGAGGATGCACCTGCCAGAGCGAGAAGGCGTGACCTTGGTCGCAATGACCATACGCTATCAGCTTGCCGGCCGTGCCGTCGTTGCAGGCCCCGGTGTCCACGTACGAGGCGAACCGAGCCCCCTCGAAGTAGGCGAGCCCAGCGAGCATGACCGCCGTCTTCTGACCTGTCTCATCGCCCGGGATAGCCGGCCCCTCCTCCGCGACGACGGCGGCGATGTCCGGCACGAGCTCCCCTGGCGTGACGTGTGGGATAGTCGCTGGCGTCCAGCCGAGGACAATGGCGAGGAGATGGGCGGCGATGGCTTGGGGGTCGATCATGCCGGCGAGGCTACGACAGGCCCTGGACCCATCGCAACCATGCAACCGCCGAGCAGGTCCGCGAAGGCGTACTGAGGATCGACCGAGAAGCCTGCGATCGTGGTCTGCTGGTGCTGTTTGAGACAGAACCCACGGGTCGGCAGCGTCCTCGGCCCGTAGTCGGCGGCGTACCGCCGGACTGTGGGCAGTTCGTAGATCTGCTCCGGCGTCAATCCTGAGCAAAAGCCATCGTATACGAACGGCTCGAAGCCGGCCAAGGCGACCTGGCGGCACCATTCCGTGCAGTGAGCGACGGTCTGGGCCCCCCAGCAGGACTGCGCGACGTCCTCGAGGTCGAGCCCGACAGAGATGCCCATTCCGGCCACCAGGCCCGCCGTGACGGCGTTTTTGCCAGCCCAGGCCCCATCCGTAGACCCCCGCTCGGCGGACGTCTCCCAGCCCGGCGGGCCCTCCTTGGGACTCTCTCGGCAGTGCTGGACGGCGAAGACGCTCTGGCCGGTCGCAAGGATGCCCTCGACCTCCGCCGGGTCGAGGTCGAAATGGATCTGCTGTGGCCCAAGCGACAGGTAGCGGAGAAAGAACGATATCGGCTGCGCGGTGCCGCCGGTGATCGTCGCCGGGATGAATGCGTTCGCGAGCTTGGCCGCCATCGACGGCGAGAGCTTCGTCTCCAAATCGCAGCCCCAGACGTTCGTCAGGGAGACGGCGGTGACCGGGCTCACGGCTGGGGCCTCGGCGCCCACTTCTTGCCACGTACCTTCAGCACGGGAGCGCCGGCGTCAGACGTCATGGCGAAGTTCGCGTCGGCGCCGATGTAGCAGCACGAGTCGTCCGGGCAGCCGACGTGCGGGAAGGCTCCGCCGCATGTATCCCCCTGGCCGCAGCACGAGAGCGGCGTGAGCGAGCATACGACCCCCGCCGCCGTGCAGGGGTAGTCAGGCGTCGGCTTGATCTGCGGGTCCCAGCTATCCACCGCGCAGGCGCTGACGGTGGCGGCCAGGACAGCGACGGCGATGGTGGCGAACCCCCAGGCGAGGAATCTCATCGGGGTCACCCTAGCACCGGGGCTTCGGGTCGCCGTCCGGGACGATTTCGAGGTCCGGGCTCGTGTCCGCCTCGCGAGCGATGCTCGCTGGCACGGCCGCTCGGAGCTGGTGAGCCATCCGCGAGGTCCAGGCGCGAAGGCGGTCCCCGACCGCGTCGAGGTCGTTTGCGATGATGACGAGCTCCTCGCGCTGGCGCTCGAGGACGTCGATGTCGTCGCGCGCGATCTTGAGCGGCGCGCTCACGCTCAAGCCCCGCGCGCGCGAGACCTGCGGGACCCGTCGGGCCGACGCTTTCGCTCGCCATGCACCGTCACGATCATGCCGCTCTTCTCGGTGGACGGGTCCGCAGTCCTCGTGATCTGGTAGCCGTTGATCGTGGTCAGAGGCTGGCTGCCGTCCGGCTCGAGATTCTGCGACGCCATGAACGAGTACGGGCCGACACGCGCCGGGACGAACCAGGCCTTGAGAACGAAGTCCGATACCCACACGACGAAGCCGTCCGCGCACGTTACCTTATACGCGCGGTTCTCGACTGGGTCGGCGACCTCACGTGCGTGCTCGTTGCCGCTCCCGTCGTCGCACCACACGTTCGCGCCTTCGTCCTGGGCCGTCTCGAGGTACTCGTGGGAGCCGGCCACGGAGGCTGAGTTTCCTGGCCCATTGACCGTGGCCGCGAGCGTGATCCCGTCGTAGAGGAGAGGCATTCCGTTGCCGCTCGACGAGTGGAACGCGATGGCGCCCGGGGCGTCCTCGAGCGTCGGCAGGAACGCGAACGGCCATTCTCCAGCCTCGAGATCGGTTGGGCTCGCGCCGACCCTCGTCTGGAAGTTCCCGCCGTACTCCGGCGCGTAGTCGCGGTTCATCTGAATCGTGTACGCCTCGGCGAAGTGTGTGAGGATCTCGGGGGTCAGCTTCGATCCGTCCGTGCATGTCGCGCCGCCGGTCTGGTCGAGGAGAACGAGCCGCATCAGAGGCCTCCGTCGCTGGGGCGAAGGACGATCCCTTCGCGGGTTTCTGCGGCCTGGTGCGCCGCGAGCACGCCGTCGACGTCGGCCGCCGACGCTCCGCACGTCTGCCCGAGGTCGGTCCGGTCGAGCGCCTCGTTGTTCAGGATGCAGACCGCGACGTTCCCGGCCATCGAGCGGCCAGCGGGCGGCGGAGTCCCGGCACAGGCCGAGCAGCCCGCCGCGGTCCACATGAGCGCGAACGCGATCTTCACGGGCTCGCCTTCGACGCGGTCGGAAGGGAGCCGACCACCTGGCCGCAGTTGCCAGAGGAGTACTCGCTCGCGGTGAACCCGGTGAGAGCGGTCCCGACGAGACCGACGCCGCCCGTGATCGCGGCCGCCACGGCGAGCCCCGTCTTCAGCGATGCGTTCGTGTTCGGCTCGAGAGCGCCGACCGCGCCAATCACCGTGGTACTCCCTCCGAGCACGAAGTCGCCGATGACGATGTCGTTGTGTGTCGAGGCGATCGACTGGCACGAGGACACCTGCGCGGAGTTCGAGGGGGTGACGGCCACGATCGGCGCCGAGGACATGCACCCGGTGAGGAGCGCAAAAAGCAGCACCAGCGCGAAGGTGGTCACCATGACGCGCGCGGCCTTCACGGCGGCGAGGCTCGGGGCGCCCGGCGTGGCCTGCTTCACGAGGGCCAAGAACGCGACGAGGTAGCTGCCGATCTTCATCGTCACCGGGATGAATTGGCCCCACCCGAACGCGTTCTCGACGTTCACGATGTCAGGGATCCCGGTGGTCGCGGCGAACGCCAGAACGAGGACGAAATGCTGCCAGTCGAGTTTGCCGCGGAGGTAGGTCCAGAGAGCGCTCATGCCCTGGAAAGTAGCGTATGCGCCGCCGGTCCGGCAAGCGCGCACCCGTTGTGCGCTCGGCCAGCAGGCCCACCGTGGTACGGCACGAAGATCGATAGGCCCCAGAGGAGCAGGCCAATCGCAGCGACCGTCCCGGCGATGACGAGGAACGGCTGCGCCACGAGACCGCTCTTGCTCAAGCCCGCGAACCCAATGCCGACGACGATCAGAATCGCGATGAACCAGATCAATTCGTTCGACATGGCGGAAAGCGTATCGCCCCGACGCGGCGCAGCCAAGCGAGCGCGGGCGTCAGTGGACCTTGTGCGCCGGAGCCGCCGCCGGGGCGGTCGTCGTTGCCGGGGGCTCGGCGGTGACGGCCGCGACGGCGCTCGCCGCGACGTCGACCGAGCGTGACATAACGGCCAATTGCTGCTTCAGCGCCAGACGCTCCTCCGTCACCTGCACCTTGTCCGCTTCTCTGTCGTTGGCCGTCTTGACCATCACGCCCACGAGCCCCGAGCCTGCTAGGGTGAGGATCCCCATGAGGACGCCGATGAACTGCCGCTTCGTCTTCCGTGCGTCCTGACGGGCCTCTTCCTTCAGACGCTCCGCCTTGGCGTCCCCCTCCGCCTTGATTCGCTTCGCCTCCGCGGCCGCGGCGGCCGTCGCCGCGTCGATGTCCGCAAGTCTCTTCAGCTCGCTCGCGGTGAACGCCTCCGCGGCCCGCCGCTCGGCCTCGGCCTTGATGGTGGCCGTCGCCGACTCGATCATCGGCTTGAGCATGCTCGTCATCTCTTCCGGGCTGGCGTTGACCTTCGGCGAAGCCGCGATCTTGACGCCGCCCTGCCGGGCCAGCTCCTCCGCGTCGTCGTGGAACGAGGGGTACTTCTCGCGCATGGGGGGCGGGGCCGACTGAGCTACCGCCTCACCCTGCAATCCACTTCCCGTGACCGTGCGCTTACGCTTGTCTGCTTCGAGGCGCACAACGCGATCGTCCACACTCTCGATATGGGACAGCGTGCACTCCCTGTACTTCGTGCAATCCGCGACGTGCTCCTCGAGCCTTGTCGATATCGCCCCCATCGTGCGAGCGAGGTTCTCCGGCGTGTACCCAGCGGAACGCTCCTTTGCCTGCGCTTCGAGGAACGCGCGCTGCTTCTCCGCGTCGTTCTTGTAGGTGACTAAGAACTCGGCGATCGCCTTCTCCTGATCGGGACTCACGTTATCTCCTCACGTCTACCTGGGTTGCACGACTCATGCTCACGAGTGAACGAACGTCCCCGCCTGATAGAGCGACTTGAAGTACGCGGCAGGGCGAGCAACGCCGTCGTCGAGCCTCCAGTCCATGAACCACGCGTCCAGCGGAGCGCCGGAGAGATACTGGCCCAGGTACCAGGGTCCGCTCGATCCCGCATTCCAGTCGATGACGCCGCTCGCTACGACCTGCGCGGGCCCGAGGAGGTTGCCGTTCATGTAGAAGCAGACGGTCATGTTGCCGGCGGCCTGAGAGAACGTCGCTCCGATATGGCACCACTGGTTGAGCGCGGGGACCGCCAAGGTCACGGCCGCCGGGGCTGCGTCGAGGAAACCTCCCGAGTACCACTGCGCGTAGAACGATCCGAGCGTCCCCGCGCCCGACAGAACGAGCGACAAAGATTCGTTGGTGCCGTCCCTGTCCTTGGAAAGGAGCCTCGGATACTGCGTCGAGGTCGGCAGGGTCCGGACCTTCACCCACCCGTGGAGGCTGATGAGCGTTGTCGAGGCCGGATTGCCTACGTTGCTCAAGCTCTTGCCGTAGACGGTGCCGTGAAACGAGACGGAATCGATGAAGAGCCCCGTGTTCTGGTAGAGCGAGTTCGTCGTCGACGCGTTCTGGACTGTCAGAGGCGCGTTCGCCCCGACCCCGGTGTCCGCGAGAGGGGTTGCGGCATCGTTGCACTGCCACCTATGCAGAGTGAACGTGTCGACGCCATACGCGGACGGCCCGGTAGGCGCAGCCAGGATCGGAGCGGTCGGGATGGCCCCTACGAAGCCGGCGATCCCGGAGCTCGCGACCGTCCCGCCGACGCCGGCGAAGCGAAATATCTCGACCCGGAGCATCTGGCTTCCGACGACGTTCGGGGCGCTCGCGATCCCGTTCTCGATCGCGCCGCCGACCGCGCCGGCGTTACCAAGAAGCAGCCCGCACGGATTCGACGGAAGGGAGGTCGACTCGCCGTTGATGCCCTCGGCGTAGCCACCGAACGTCCATGTCGACGCGGCGCCGGAGAGCGCGACGTTCTGCGAGTAGACGATCCGGTTGCCTCCCTCTTCGGCCGTGACGTTGTAGACGAGTACGCTCCAGACCGAGCCGATCACGGCGACGCCGCACGACCAGAACCCGGTGAACTTCTGCACGAGCGTCCACGTCGCGAGATCGGGCGAGGTGTAGAGGTACGAGTTGCCGCTCGCGTCCTGCGAGAGGAGGCCCCATAGGCCGTCGTTCACGCTGTAGCAGAGCCCACGGATCTCCTGAGCCGCGCCGCCGAGAAGCGCGGGCGTGATGTCCGTCCAGCTGCCGCCGGCCGCCATGCTCATCAGGCGCGAGGTCGAAGTCCCCGGCGTCGCTCCGCACATGGCAACCGCGAGCGTCGTCGTCGACTGCGCGGCGATGTACTGCTGTACCAGGTTCGCGCCCGAGCTCCCCCAGCCTGACGGAAGGGTCCCGCTCTGGTTGGTCCAGGCCCCTGCGCCATTCGAGCTCGAGGCGCTGAAGCCGGTCCACGATCCGGCCAGCAGCCCGCTCGACCCGACGAACCAGAAGTCCCCGTCGAAGAACGCGAGAACGCCGAGGTCGCAGCCAGCGAGGAACGATTGCGACACGTCCACCGGCGTTCCGACCCCGGCCGCCCACCGGGTCACGCTGCAGGTCGAGAAGTCGGTCCGGAACGCGCAGAGGTCGCCAGTAGTCGGATTGGTCGCGACCGAGAACGCGATCGGGCGCGTCGCCGGAGTCGGAAACGCGCCGGCCAGCGGGAAGAAGTTCTTGCCCCCGTCGTAGCTGCACGTCAGGAACGGCCCGTTCGAACTCGCCTCGCCTGCGACGATCCACTGCTGGAAAAACGCGTCAAAGCACGCACAATACGGAGCCGCAGCCGGAAGCGATGGGGCGCCCACGTTCACGGTCGGCGTATTCCAGTTCGCCGCCGCGCCAGCCCACATGCCGATGGCGACGGCCGACGCGATTGCGTCCCTCTGATTTAAAAGGAAATTCAAGTTTTGGGCAGTCAGCCCCTGCGGCTGGTTCGGGGTCAGGTAGGTGACCGCTGGAGCCACCTTCGTCGGCGTACCGCTCCAGCTGCTCGCGCCTGCCGGGTAGACCGGTGTCGCCGCGAACGGAGCAATCGGCTGGCTCATGCTCCCACCTGAACGGGCGAGGACTTACCGAAGACGCACCCCATGCGTAGATTGGAGGCATGGACAGAGTTGCTGCAGTTGCCCTTTTTGCTCTCGCCGCGTGCGGTGGCGCCTCTCCCGGACAGATCGATGGCCCGTCTCTCGTCGTCGCTGACGATGCGGGCGCGGTCACGCACGAGGCCCAGCACGTGGTCGACGACGCTGGTGATCCGCCGGACGCGGACGCTCAGGCGGTCCAGGTTGACACCGAAGCTTCCTCCACCACGCCCGAGGCGGCTGCGCCTCCGCTCTCCTGCAGCCAGACCTGCGACGGATGCTGCGATTCTCACGATGTCTGCCAGCCTGGCACCTCGGATAACTACTGCGGCGCTGGCGGCGTCACGTGCGGAGCCTGCGCCGCGAACGAAGTCTGCAATGGGAACTGCCAAGCGTCGGCTCCTCCGCCAGTCGAAGCTGGAGCGCCGGAGGCTGCAGCCGCCCCATGCCCGACCATTGCCTGCGAGAGCTTCGAGCCGAGTACAGGGATCACGACCGGTTTCTATTGCAACCCGACCGTCGCCGGCGTCGACGGTTACGAGATGACCTGCGCGACGCCGACGTGCTTGCACTTCTCCAGCGGAGAGGCTGAATGCGCCTGCGCCACCCCTGGCCCTGGCTCGGTTTGCAACGGCAACTGACATCATAGGACGTCGTGGAGCCACCACACTCCAGCCCCCGAGTTGCCCGCGCTGTCGAATCGCCATTCCGCACCGAGATAGTTCTGAGGCATCACGGCGACGGTGCTCCCGGCGCCGCCGGCGTTCCAATACGGAGCCGAAGCGGCGAGGACCTCGATGGTCAGCCCCGTCGAGACGGTGATGTGATTCGCCGTCGCGCCTCCGGTCGTATCTTTCACGGCGACGCGCATGCCTTCCGTCGGGTTCGTCGGCAGATGCAGCGTGATCGCCCCGGTTGGCGAGGCCTTGACGTAGGTCTTGCCGCTCAGCTGGTACGATCCCGAGCTTACCTGGTACATCGGGAGCTCGCCCGAGTGCGAGTCGTGGACAATGCGCCAGAATCCGAGCGAAGCGTCCCACGCCCATTCGACGGTCTGGTACGGGATGAGTATCGAGGCCGAGCCGGCGACGATCTGATTGAGGTTATTCGGCCACTGAATCTTCTGGCCCGCGCTCGGGGCCGCGAACGTATTGTACCCGTTTGCGAAGGTCGAGTTCCACACCCCGGCGACGCCGTCCGCGTCCATGACGCCAACGCGCATTCCGTCCCACGGGTTTGGAGGCATCGTGACGGTGATCGATCCGGCGACGATTCCCGACGAGTGCACGCGCGCAAGAACGGAGTCGTTCAGGGTCTGCGGTTCTCCGACATCGATCGGGGCAAGCCCAGCTGCGATGACTGGTCCCGGCATGGCGGAGTTCGCGCCGAAGTTGAACGTCCAGACGTTGCTCGTGTCGTATTGCTGGGCCTGGAGAAAGAGCGTCAGCGCGTTGTCGCCTCCGAGAACGACCGCCGATGCCTGGCCGAACCCGGTGACGGTGCTCAGCGATCGCCCGTAGGTGGAGTCGGACGCCGCCGTCGGGAATGGCAGCGCGCCGTTGATCAGCAGGACGGCCGTTCCGAGCGCGCCGGGGGTCTGGACCGTGATGGTCAGAGGGGTCGTGAGGCTGCCCGTATAGCCGGTGCACGTGATGTTCGGAGGCGCCTTCCCGGTCGCTGCGCCCTCGATGTAGGCGACGTTCGCATTCCCGGCGACTCGCCAGGAATTTGCGATGCGCACCTGGGCGCCTGGCGCGATTCCTCGAAGGGGGGGCGACGCGCTCATGTCGCCTGAAAGTAGGCGCGCGCTCAGCAGACCAGGCAGCTGATCGGGACGGTGGGGTTCGCTCCGGACACGGAGTCGGCGAATCCGGTGCCGCCCGTCCCGCTCACGGAATCGCCAAGCGTGAAGATCGGCAGGACGTAGCTCGGCGTGTCCCAATAGGAGAGCAGCGTGTAGACGGCTGGCGGCCTCGCGAGGTGCAGGGCCTGGGCCAGCGGCTGAGCATACTCGTCGGTCGCGAGTCCGGGCGCATAGAGGTCGACCCGGCCCGGGTAGTAGTCGTTCATCTGGAAGTTCGCGCGACCGAGCGCGGCCTGCATCACCGCGTTGAGGTCCTCGGAGCGCCCGCCACTCCGACGCGCGACGATGATGACCTTGATGAAGAGGAGCAGCTGCACGTCGGTGAGCGCTCCGCGCACCTGGCCGACCAGGGCCGCGAGCTGGTTCAGGGCCTGTCCGCTCGGGCCGCCCTGCGCCGGAGGCAGCGACAGAAGCTGCGAGTTGATGACGGCCCAGATCAGGTTCTCGAGGTACTGCTTCCGACGTGCTTTCACACGCACGAGGTTGCGCACGTTGGGCGTGAGAAGGTCGCTCGAGAACTGCCCCGTCAGGAGCGCGAGACTTTCTGCGACATGGTTGAAGTCTTGGGTCGGGAGCATCAGGGCTGGAAGACGCTGAGATTGACGACCAAGTTCACCTGGCTTAGCACGGCGACGCTGCCTCTCGGCGTCTGAAGAACGGTCTCGCTGGTCGGGTTCGGCGAGAAGGCACAGAGCACGCTCGTCACTTGCACGACGCCGGACTGGGCTTGTGCAACGCCCGCGAACGCCTGAGGCACGACGTCGACGCCAGGCAGGAGAGTCGTCGGCGCGTTCACGACGGGAGCGACGGTCGCGCCGTATGCGACGAAGGGTTGGCCCTGCGCCGCGTTGATGAGCGCGATTTCGATGAGGCTGGCAACCTGTGGGACACTCGAGCCTGACGAGATGGTCGCGTTGACGACCATATAGACCTGACGCTGCGCCGGCCGAGTGAAGGACACCGTCCTCTGGACGCCCTGGCTGTCGTTCACCGTGACGTTGATCGTGCCGTAAGGCTTCAGCCCGGCTGGCTTGTTGTTCCAGATGGCCTGGCCGATGAGCGGGTTATTCTGGTTCGTATTCGGATTGAGGCCGTCATATACGACCACCTGATACGAGTGCGGCAAGAGGCCATTGGAGTCGATGACGTCGCTCGTGTTCTCGTAGACTTGGCACGATGCGCCGGCCACTGGACTCGGCGCACCCTGCAGGGCCTCGATGACGTCGACGGCGATCGCGGCCAGGTTGCACGATCCCTGCGCGCCGAGCTCGGACTGCTGACGGATCCGGTACGGGGTGTCCTGTTCCACGTACGCGCCGACCGATGGGGTCGACAGATCGGCGAGGCCGAGGATTGTCGGCACCGCGGTCGGAAGCGCGACCATGCCGGCGAACGGAGTCGTCAGCGTTGCGGAGGTCGAGGTCGACGTGTTCGAGGCGATGAAGTAGACGGTGCCCGTCGTGTCGAACGTGATCGGCTGGCCCTGCGAGAGGGTCTGAGCGCTCGAGAAGGTCACGCTGGCCGAGCCTGGAACGACACTCGCCGTGCCGCTGAGCGCGGTTGCAGCCAGCCAGCCGGAGACCGGCACCTGACCGGTGAAGGCTCCGATGTTGCCGATCTGCCCGGAGTTCGCGCCGATGAGAGCGTCGCCGAAGATCGGTCCGGTGACGGGCGCCTGAAACTGCGTCGCGGCCGCGTAGCTCGAGCCGGTCACGTACGGGTTCGACGTCGAGACCGCGTTTCCGTTGAGCGGGTTGGTCGACGGGACCACCACGGGCGAGACGTTCGACGCTTGCTGGCTCGGTATGCTGGAGACAAACCCGGTGAGGGAGCCCGCGGCGTACGTGCCGGCTGCCGTGAAGGCGCACGAGCAGTAGACCGTCGAGTACGTCGCGGGCTGGCGCGGGATGCCTCTGAGAAGACCGATGTTGTCGAGCAGCGCCCCCTCGGCGGCCGCCGGATTCGTCGCGTTGTAGGCGACTTGAGCGAGCTCCTCGATCTCCGCGTTCTTCTCCGCGTCGATCGCGACCACCTCGCCCATCGGCACGACCGGCGAGAGGTCGAGGTCGTTGGCGATGGTCCCAAGGAGATCGGCGACTTCCTCGGAGAGAAACTCCTGCTGTCCCTTGGCGGAAAAACCAGAGACCGTCACACCATACGTGCTGGCGGGCTGAGTCACGGTGAAGAAACTAGGGACTCCCGGAACCCTGGACGACCACGTAGGGCAAGCCGGCTGGCCCGTTGCTCCCGCCGATCAGCATGGCGCCGGTCTGCGCGAGCGCCTGAAACGAGTAGGCCATGCTCCGGGTCTGCTGGACGAAGGCGAGCGCCGCGCTCGGGACCGCGATGACGACGGGCGCCCCGAGGAGCAGGATCGCGCTCTTCAGCTTGTTGGCGGCCGCGATGAGGTTCGGGTTCTTGTTCGCGAGGATCTGCGGCCAGGGGAACCCCTGCGAGGTGTCGAGCGCCCACGAGCCGAGCCACATTTGCAGGCCGTCGTTGATGCGCAGCGCGGCGCACTCGACCGGATCGGTGATGATCGCCGACGCGCCGTTGCCGATGGTCGGCATGAGGATATCGGCGCCAACGCGTGCCCAGGTGCTCATGGCTTGACGCCTCGTCCCTTCCGGCGTGAACTTAGGGGCGTAATCAACCCCGCCCTAAAGGGCGGAGCTTTCGAGAGGACGACGTGGAACACATGAAGCGAGGCCTTGGTTTGCCCTACGCCAAGGACTATGACGCCAACGGGGTGAATTCAATCCTGAATCGCGGGGCCGCCTGGGATCCGCCTAGACCGCTTTGACGATCTTCGAGGCCACAGCGCCGCGTAAGATCGGCGGAGGGCCGTAGGCGGTCGCGGCGACGACAGGAACCGGAGTGCTGGTGCCAGTGTTCGGGCAGCTGAGCGTCGCCAGGGCGGTCGCGACCTTGGTGAGCTCATCGGCGACCAGGCTGGCGAGGGCGACCGCGTCGGTTGGCGCCGAGGACCCCAGATTGACCGCAGACGGGCTGACGGTGACGAGCACGCCTCCCGGCGTCCCGACGCAGATCGCCCCGCCCGCTGGCCCCACGGCGCCGGGATCGGTCGTATCACCTGGGACCGCGGTCCAGTGGGTGCCGGAGTTGCGCCGGGTCAGCGGAGGGTCGGACGGCTGCCCTGTCGCTCGAAACGTCGACGGGTCGAGGTCGAGCGCCTCGAGCTCCACCCGATCGCCCGGCTTGAGATCCCACCAGATCACGAGGCCCCCGCCGCTCGGGTACCGGACCGGGATGCGATGCAGGACCTGCCACGGCTCGGAATAGCGCTGACCCTCGACGAGCGGAGTCATGCCTTCCGGCTGGGCCGGGACGCCAGGGTCGTTGCAGAATCGCACGTCGTGCACAGCGGGCTGGACATCCACGCACGGCGCGCTCTTGCCTTGGACCCCAGGGTAGAAGGCCATGACTATTCCCGGCATTCTGAAGTACCGGCGAGCGTTCTCCGCGAAGTCCGCCGTGTCATGCACTTCCCCATCCGTGATCAGGCTGCGCGGCATATCTCCCTCACGGCGCCGTCGCGAGACGGGTTGCGTTGAGCTCCATTCCCCAGGTATTCGAGCCTACCGAGGTATCTCCTTCGACTGCGAGCCCGATCACGCGATAAAATCCGGTCGCGTTACGGCTCGTGAGCTGGATGAGCGAGCCGGGGATGACGGATGGAAGCATGAGGGTCTTGATCGTGGCGACCCCCTTCGTGTCCACGGTCGGCGTGCCGACCATGCCGTGCGCCTCGTCGACGACGGTCGCTGTCCCAGCGAGGGGCTCGCCGAGCGGGAGGATCTGCAGGGCCCCATTCTGCACGCTCCACTGCGCGCCAATCGATCGACAGAGGTCACTCAGGATCTCCGCCGCGCTTCCCTTCAGGGTCGCTCCTTTCGCGAAGAGCTTCGCGGCCTGCGGCGAGGCTTGAAACTGCGCCAGCGCCTTTTGAAGGTTCCCGGGCTGCACGCTCGAGCCGAACGCGGTGAACACTTGCTGCACGACCTGCGACATCGTCGCCCCCGGAGCGATCGCGAGGTTCAGACGGCTTTGCGTGATCGCCGTGTCGCCGTCCCCGCTCGAGAGCTCCGTGACGATGTTCGGAATGTCTCCGGTATTCTGAGCCGCTCGGAGCTCGCCCGAGAAGAGCACAGTCTGCCTCTGCTGGTAGCCGGCCGTGATGATGCACGGCACGACCGCCGACACGGCGCCAGCGGCCCCAGAGGCCGGCACCTGGGCGGCGGTCCCGGTCGACGTCGTCGTCGCCTTGGCGAGGAGCTTGCGGTGACTCTCGTTGAGGCCGTGGATCGAGAGGTCGCAGGTGTTCGGCTGGGGCTTCAAGCTCGCCTGCGTCGTGTGAAGTCCGCGCTGGATTCGGAAAGAGACGTCGAGCCCGACGCCGTTGCCGCAGTCGATCCGTAGTCCACGATCGGACGAAGGGAAGCCCACGACGATCGTACAAGCCCTCTGGACGAGAGCGTTCGCGCCTTGATTTCCGAGCGTGCCCGTGATGCTCACGACGTCCAGCCAGCCGTGTCGGAGATGAAGACCGAGACGTCCGCGAACGTGTGGCACGCCTTGCTCGGGTGAAGCCCGTCGACGACGTTGTCCACGCGCGTCGAGTAGCCTGCGGCGTAGGCGGCCCTTTCGATGGCGCCGCGGTACGCGTTCCACACCTCGTCGTCGACCACGGCAGTGACGAGAATGCCGTCATCTTCGGTTACCAGGCTCAGGTAGGTCACGAGACCGCTCCGACGTTCATCAGGACGAACTGGCCGTTGTACGGCTGCGTCGGGGTCGTGATGCCGGCGATCGAGACGACTCCTCCGCCCTGGCCGTCGGTCTGGTTGGCAATCTCCTGGCTGTCCCCTCCAGAGTTCGCGGTGAGCGTGACCACGGCTCCGCCCGACATCGGAATCGTCGCCGTGAAGTCGATCTGAAAGACGGTTTGGTCCGTGTACCCCGCAGGCTGGTAGTTGAGATAGTAGATCTGAGTCAGTCCTCCGCTCGCGGTCGAGTTGGCGATGGTCAGGCTGTAGATGTTGTGCACGAGCTGGTAGCCTGGCCCGCTCGCTGGCGTGCCTCCAGCGTAGAACATGCCGCTATTGAGGCCGGAGGCGCCCGCCGCTACCCCTCCGGTATACGTCTTTCCCTCGACGACGCCGCGGAATCGGAGCGTCACCGAATAGACGTAGGTCGGGTCCCCCTCAAGCGTCGTCGAGGTCACGATGTTGGCCGCGCAACCGAGAATGACCGGACCCTCCGAGCCGGATGAGACCACGGACAGGCCAGGCAAGAGCCACTCGAGCCCGTCGAGAGCGAGCGGAGCCGCGCCTCCTCCTGTCGCCTGCGAGAGGTTCGGGACGAGCAGGGTGCCGCTGGTCGGCACGTCCGCCACCGATCCGTTCCCGGTCGTCCCGGAGTACGGCGTCGTCAGGGTCCCGAACGTCGCGTTCGAGATCGCGGTCGCGAGCACGTACGGCGTGCCCGGTTGCTCGGAGAAGACAAGGACGGTGCCGGCAGAGAGCGTCTGCGCGTCGGAGAAGACGACGGAGGTCGAGCCGTTCGTCACGTCGGCCGTTCCCGAGAGAGCGGTCTCGGAGGTCGTCACGTCAGCGACGTCGGCCGCCGGCATGTAGACGAGCTGGCAGCGGCCGCCGTCCACCAAGTCTTGCAGGCCAGGCGGCGACAAGTCAGTCGTCGATGACGCGACCACGAACTGCCCCGGAGGAAGCTGAGGGTCCGCGCAAATGGCGAAGAGTGGCCAGTTGCAGACGAGCTTCACGCTGCCGTAGATCGCGTCCCCGTCGTTGGTCGAGAGAAGCAGGTACCAGCAATCCTCTCGCTGGTTGTAGGAGAACTCGAGCAGGTATGGGACGCCGTCCAGCGTCGTCGTCTGCGAGTAAAACGGGTCGTTCCCGGTGGGCACTACCTGCGCTGTCATGGCTATCCTCCGCGCAGCTTGCGCAGCTTGGCGACGACATAGTCCAAGCCCGTGTCGAGAACGCTTTCCGTCAGAGCGCTCGCGTCCGCGTCCGACGTGCCTTGCTCTCCCTTGTCCACCGTAGCCGCCGCGCGCTGAAACGCGATCGACGGCGCCGGCACGTCGACGGTCGTGACGAAGCGGATCTGCTTGAGACCGACCTCGATCTCCGCCGCGCGCCCGGTGTCGGCATCCCGGTGGATGTGGATCTTCTGGATGACGACGTTGTCGATCTCGAGGTACGGGGCGATGAGATTCATCACCTGCACGTTCGATAGAAGCTGCCGGAGAAGCGCGATGGTGAGAGCGACATACGCCGTGAGCGTGATCGGGGTTCCGTCGGCCGCGACGAGCCCGAGGCCGTTGGTGTTCGGCACGAACATGAGGCTCTGGAGCGAGTAGGTCTGCTGGGTTTGCGTCAGCTGGCTTGGCTGAGGGCTGAGGCCGGGCGGGAACGGGAGCTGCACAGGCACCCCGCTGCCGACCAGCGCCTCGCCGAGGATGCCCACGCCGAGCGCGCCGACCGCGGCGCCCTTGTTGCCCGCGATGGCCCCGCCGACGAGGCCTCCCGCTTCCGCCGCGAGAGCGAGTTCCGTCGAGAGGTTGTCCCACGCCGTGAAGGTCGCCGGCAGCGGCCCGGGGATGGGACCAGCGAAGAGCGGGATCTGCGAAGGGACCGAGATGACTTGGATGCCGGGAGCGACGGTGGTCCAGTTGTTCTGCTCAAGTGGGGAATCCGTCTCGAAAAACGAGATGGACGCCTCGTCGGTCTTCACGCGGACGTTGTCGGTGATGTTCGATCCGGTCTCGACCGGGTGCTCGCTCACCTCGGCGGCGAAGTCGTAATCTTCGGCCTTCACGAAGCACTTGAACTGCTGGAGGTTGCCCGCGTCGTCTGTCCACGCGAGATACGCAGGGGTGACCTGTACGCCGCCGGGGTTGCTCACGGCGGGTTCCTCGATGTGAGCGTATTGTGCTTGTCCTTGAGCGCGCGGCGCACGACCGGATCGATCGCGCTCGCTGTCTCAGTCGGTTCGGTAAGATTGCCGGCGTTGACCTCGATCTTCACGTGGTTGGTCTGGCGGTTGTCGACATGCTTCTCCGTCTTGCCTCCCTGCGCTTGTCCCGGAATCGCTGCCCTTTCCCTCGTGCCGGTGCCCCCGGTGTTTGGTCCGTACTCCGGCGCCATCATCGTGCCGGGACCGCCCTCTTCCACCCGACGGTTGTTGCGCTTCACCTTGCGATAGACCGCGCTCTTGGTCAGGTCGTCGCCTATGTCCCCGATGTCCCTCTGCACCCTCTCGGTCTGCTTCGCGGACCTCGTGACCGCTCGCGAGACTCCCTCCTTGACGTCGGCGAAGGCTTCCTTGAACCGCCCCGCCTTGAGGTCGTCGATTGCCGTGATGAGCCCTCTCGCTACGTCCCATGCTTCCTGAAACGGAGTCACGAACGCCGAATAGATGAGGTCTCCAACGTCCTCGACCGTGTCGATGAACGCGTCCACCGACTCCGTGAGGTCGACGACGAATTGCTTCGCGGTCCCGATCCCGAAGAGCGCGTCGAGCGTGTCCCCGATGACGCTCTTGCCGCCGGTCATCAGCGTGTAGAAGTCGTCGAACGCGAGATAGAGGAGCACGATTGCTGCGAGAGGAATCAGCGTCTCCGCATCGAGAAGACCGAGAGCTTCGGCCGCGCTGTAGAGCGCGGGGATGAGTTTGGCGGCGATGACCGCACCGAGAAAGATGATCCCCGTCTTCAGGATGTTCGTGTGCTTGGTGTACGCGATGACGTCCTTCGCGGTCTCCTTCAGCCACGATCCGATCTTGATGATCCACGGCAGGACCGCTGCGAGCGCTCGCTCCTTCAGGGACGAGACGGCGAACTCGAAGTGCTCGAACTCTTCTCGCGCCTGCTTCGATTGCTTGTAGAAGTCGCCTGCGAGACCGCTGCCGAGTTCCTTCGACTCCTCGAACATCGCCTCGAGGGCAGCTCGGCCCTTCGAGAGGATCGGGACCATCGCGATCCCCTGACGTCCGAAGAGACGGATCGCTTCCGCCGTCTTTTCCGGCTGCGTCTTGAGCTTCTCGAAGCCATCGGCGAGGTCGAGGATCGTTTCGATCGTGTCCTTGCCCGCCGCCTTCTTCGCGTCAACCCCGAGCTTCTTCAGCTCCTCGGCCGCGCCAGCGCCGCCCTTGCCGGCGCCACCGAGCGTGCGCTGCAGCTTGCCGAGCATCGTGGATGCGGAGTCGACATCGAGCCCGGCGGCCTGGGCGGCGAACCCGAAGGCCGTCATGTCCTCGACGCTGACGGCGAGCTTGTCGGAGAGGTCCTGCAGATGGGCTGCGTTCTCGACTTGTTCCTTGAAAAAGTCAAAAGACTTTTTTGCGGCTTCTCCCCATATCCCGGCCGCTCCAAGATTTATAATCTTTGATGTGAAGCCTTCGATCTTCTCGTCGGCTTTTTCGAGCTGCTCGGAATCGACCGAAATACGGAAAAAGGCTAGCAAAGACCTCAGAGCGCCGCCGCCGCTTCCTTCCGACATCAGCGTCGAGCCTCAAGATAGGCGGCGCCGAGCCTCAAGCGACCAGGGTCATCGGCCGAGAAACCGATCATCGAATT
>Ga0182018_10002520_pt1 | contig 18115 bp, 14 predicted proteins | sample 812P2MmetaG_FD_120490 | JGI IMG/M metagenome (GOLD analysis project Ga0182018, IMG submission 120490) | Permafrost microbial communities from Stordalen Mire, Sweden - 812P2M metaG | ecosystem: Environmental > Terrestrial > Soil > Wetlands > Permafrost | place: Sweden: Stordalen | collected... | reverse complement strand
AGGAAAAAGAGTGGAAGCCGCGCGATTTTGTTTGTCGGAGATTAGCGAATGAAGATGAGCGAATCTGCAGATCTGCCACGCCGCTGCGTCAGCAACCCGCGTCAATCAAGGGGTTGAGCCCTGGGTTTTGCATCAGCCTTTAGCTAGCGTTGAACAGTGCGCTGCGATGCACCACCGATGTTGCCCATCGCGCTTAGAAAAAACTGGTTTTGTTCGGGGGTCCCGATGCTTACGCGGATGCCGTTTGGCGAGCCCCACGCACTTAACGGCCGCACGCTGACTCCTTCGTCGCCGAGGCGAGCCGCAATTCTGGAAGCGTCTTCCCTTACGTCGCAGTATAGAAAGTTCGCGGAAGTGGGGACCACGCGATGACCCATCTCGGACAGACCGTGCGTGAGAATTTGTGCCTGCGACGCGTTGCTGGAAACGACTCGTGCGATATGCTCGTGGTCGTCGAGCGCGGCAATGGCCGCAGCCTGGGCGACGGAAGAAACCGAGAAGGGGTTGCGCATGCGCGCGCAATAGGTCAGAAGGTCTGCGGGGCCCAAACCATATCCCACACGCAGGCCGGCCAGGCCATGCGCTTTGGAAAACGTGCGCAGCACGATCACGTTGGCGCCCCGCTGCAGGTATTCGAGCGAGCGTGAATACTGAAGCTTGCGCAGCGTCGCGAAGTGCACCGCGAACTCGTAGTACGCCTCGTCGAGAACAACCACCACATGCGCGGGAATGTTGGCCAGGAACTTGTCGATGGCTGTGGCCTCGAGCATGGTTCCGGTGGGATTGTTGGGATTCGCCAGGAACACGATGCGGGTATTCTGATTGATCGCAGCCAGGATCGCGTCTAGATCGAAAACGTCACCGCGCATCGGACTCTGGACCAACTGCGCTCCCGTGGCATGCACGGCCATCGAGTAAATGATGAATGACCGTTCGCTGGTCACTGCATTCAGGCCGGGGGCGAGCATGGTCTGACATACCAATGCCAACATCTCGGTCGAGCCCGCCGTCACCAAAATTTGGTCCCGCGACACCTCGTGGTGGAGGGCGAGAGTGCGGCGCAACTCAGTACTGTCGTCGTCGGGATAGAAGTTCGCAGTAGCCAGCGCGGACCGCATGGCTTCCATCGCGCGCGGCGACGGTCCAAAAGGATTCTCGTTAGAGTCGAGCTTGATAAGCTGGGGTTGAGCATCGGTCGGGGTTTGCTTCGGGGAAGCGGTCGGAAAATGAGCGGCCATGTCGCGCGCCGGTTTCGAAACCACATCAAAAAATCGGCTCATGCTCGCCGCACATTGCACATTATGACGTGGATTTAGTACTGGCCGTCGCGCCGGTTTTGCTGGCGGATTTCAAACGTTCCACTTCCTTCAACGTGAGCGATCGAAATTTCCCCGGCGGAACATCCAGCGTCAGCGGTCCGTACTTTACCCGCTTGATCTTTTCCACGTGATGGCCAACCGCTTCGAACATGCGCCGAATCTGGCGATTGCGCCCCTCGATCAGCGTGATCTCATACCACGGATTCGCCGCTTCTTTCACCACGCGCACCAGAGCCGGACCGGTCTTCACGCGCTTCCCGTCGTCGGTGGCAATGGAAACTCCAGCGCGCAGCTTGGCAATGGCTTCTTCCTTGGGTGTGCCTGCGACTTTGACGACATAAGTCTTGGCTACATGCGAGGCCGCTTTCATCAGGCGATGTGCGAGTTCGCCATCGTTGGTCAGCAGCAACAGTCCTTCGCTAGCGTAGTCCAGACGGCCGACGGGATAGACGCGGCCTCTGACGCCGCGGATGAGATCCATGACGGTCGGGCGCTTTTCCGGATCGCTCATTGTGGTTACGTAACCCCTGGGCTTGTTGAGCAGGAGGTACACCTGGCGCTGCGCGCCGTGCAGAAGTTTTCCGTTTACTCGCACGTGGTCCGTTTCCGGATCAGCCTTGCTGCCTAATTCGGTCACGACTGTGCCGTTGACCTGCACGTGTCCCGACGAGATCAGTTCCTCAGCCTTGCGGCGGGAAGCGACTCCGGCAGCGGCGATTATTTTCTGCAGGCGTTTCTGAGGCATAAAATTTCCGATTCCCGGAGGGGCACAAAAGAAACGCGGTATCGTCAGCCCGCCTTCTCTGTCTCCGACAGGTTCTCGCTCACCGGCTCGACCTCGGTAGCTTCCCTTGTTCCCGACCCTTCCATCTCTGCTTGCAAGGTCGCGCTCTCCGCCGGAATCAGCTCCGCCTGAAACGATTCGGCGACCAGTTTCTCGAACTCCTCCATGCTGGGGAGTTCGTTGACATCCTTGAGACCAAAGCGCATCAGAAATTCTTTCGTCGTCTTGTAGAGGATGGGACGTCCGATGACCTGCTTGCGTCCAGCAGTCGTGATCAGCTTGCGATCGAGCAAAGTTCCAATCACGCCGCCAGAATCGACGCCGCGAATGTCGTTGATCTCGGGCACGGTCACCGGCTGCTTGTAAGCAATCACCGCCAAGGTTTCGAGCGCCGGCAGCGAAAGCCGGATGGGCGGCTTCAGGCTTTTCGCGAAGGCGCGGACTACCTCGTGCTGCTCCGGCTTGGTCGACATGCGATATCCGCCCGCTACTTGGCGGATCTCAATGCCGTGGTCGGGTGCGCCATATTCTCCGACAAGTTCTTCCAGACACGAGCGCACACCGGACTTCATCTCCGCCTCGTCCGCTGCCTCTTTACTTGCTCCTTCCGCGATGACCGTCGCCTTTACGAGTTGGATCATTTGCTCGAGAGTGATTGGCGTCTCCGCTGCGTAGATGATGGCTTCGAGTTGAGCTTTGAGGGACATAGGAATCAGTTGTCAGTTACCGGTTACCAATTGCCGCCAGCCTGGTCGGCTCTTACGGACCACGGGCGACTGACTACTGCCAACGGTAGTTCATCTCCAGTCGTCGCGCACCGCGGACTGCTCATTCATAATTTCATCGAAGTGCGTATGTTTGCGGATGGCAATCTCTCCGAACATTTTTTCCTGACGCACCTGGATCGCCTGCAGGCGCACCATTTCCAGCAACGCGAGAAACATGCACACCAAGGCGTTCCGTGACGGAACCCGCATAAGCAGGTGCTTCAGGCGAATCGGACGGTCTTCCAGCGAGAGGCGTCGCCGCAGGTAATCGATCATCTGGCCCACGGTTACCGTTTCTTCGTCGACGTTGAGTACCGGACGCGTTCGCACTCGCTCCAGCACTTGCTGAAACGTCTTGACCAGGTCGATCACGTCCGCGGCAATTTCCGGCTCGGCACCTTCCGCCTCCATGAATTCTTTCAGCGAAGGATTGGACAGAACCGCATCTTCGATTTGCTGCTTCTGCAAAAGCATCTGCGCCGCCGACTTGAATTTCTCATGCTCCAGCAGCCGGTTGACCAATTCGTTGCGCGGATCTTCCTGTTCCTCCGCGGGGGCATCGGGATCACGGGGCAGCAGCATCTTCGACTTGATGTGAATCAGCACCGCAGCCATGTAAATAAATTCGGCCGCCACGTTCACATCGAGTTCGCGAATCTTTTCCACGTACGCCAGATACTGCGCCGTGATACGCGCAATCGGAATGTCATAAATATCGATATCCTGCTTGCGAATCAGGTCCAGCAGCAAGTCGAGCGGTCCTTCGTAAACGTCGCTCACCGAGACCGCGAAAGGCGAATCGCTTTCGTCCTTCTTCGCTGCATCTTTCTTCTGCGCACCTTGGCTTAATTTCGTCGCAGACGCGCCCGCAACCATCACCCGAGACGCAGTCTGTTGCGAATCATCCGCGGAACCGAGTTTTGCGTTTTCCGTCATCATCATCATTGGTTCGACTTGTCATCCGGAGCGAGGCGAAGGACCTGTATACGATGCCGGCATCGTTTATTTTCCTTCGCTTGGCGCCTCGTAGCCCAGCGACATGCCCATCGCCGCACGGACATCCTCCATGGTTTCTGCCGCGGCCTGGCGAGCCCGCTCGGTGCCCGCTTCCAGAATATCCCAGGCGAGGCGCGGATTCTCCTCGAATTTCTTGCGCCGTTGCTGCATTGGATTCAGCAGATTCAGCAGCGCATCGGCGGCCCAGCTTTTGCACTCGATGCAGCCGATGCGGGCAGAGCGGCAGCCTTCGTTCACCTTGGCCATGGTCGCTGGGTCGCTGAAAATCTTGTGCAGATCGCCCACCGGGCACACGTCCGGATTGCCGGGATCGGATCGCCGCACCCGCGCCGGATCGGTCACCATGGTCTTCAGCTTCTGCCGCACGACCGGCTCCGGATCAGTGAGCAGCACTGTGTTTCCGTATGATTTTGACATTTTGCGGCCGTCGGTGCCGGGCAACTTCGCTGCCGGAGTGAGCAGCGCCTGCGGCTCGGGAAAAACTTCTTTCGAGTCGGCATAGAATCCGTTAAACCGCCGCGCAATCTCTCGCGTCAGTTCCACGTGCGCTACCTGATCTTCCCCCACGGGAACGCAGTCGGCCTTATAGATGAGAATATCCGCCGACTGCAGCACGGGATATCCCAAAAATCCATAAGTGCCGAGATCCTTGTCCTTGATATTTTCGCGCTGTTCCTTATATGTAGGCACGCGCTCCAGCCAACCGAGCGGGGTGATCATGGAGAACAGCAGGTGCAACTCCGCGTGCGCCGGAACGTGCGACTGGATGAAGATTACCGACTTTTCGGGATCGAGTCCGGCGGCCAGCCAATCGAGCACAACCTCGAGAGAATTTTCCTTTACCCGCGAGGTGTCGGCATAGTCGGTAGTCAGTGCGTGCCAGTCCGCTACGCAAAAAAAACATTGGTACTCGTCCTGCATGGCGACCCAGTTTTGCAGCGCACCCACGTAGTTGCCCAGGTGCAGCTTGCCGGTCGAGCGCATGCCACTGAGCACGCGTTTGCGAGATTGGGGAAAGAGCGTCATTTATCGACGATGCCCGAAACGCGGCGGGAAGACATGCAGCTGCCGGTTCGGATCGGTGGTTGAAGTGTCATGCAGGGCTAATTTGGATCTTAACACGCGAAAACTCCATTGTGCGCGGCAGGGCTGGCTGCAGCTCCAACGCCAGCCAGAAAAATCAGCTTCCCCGCGGAATCGCCTCGCCCGCAACTTGCGCCATGAGGCCCTGTAAGCCAGTTCGAACATAGCCAGCAAATACTCTATAATTCGTGGCGCTGCTCTCCTGTCAGGGAATATCTTTCCGCCTCGTGAATACTCTCGCCCGCCAGCTTCGCGCCACCGACTACTTCACGCTGGGGTGGGGGACCATGGTGGGGGTGGGGTGGCTGGTCATCATGGATGACTGGCTGTTACGCGGCGGCGCGCTGGGGGCGCTGCTTGGCTTTGTGATCGGAGGCGCTCTGCTGCTTCCCATCGGATGGGTGTATGGCAGGTGGGTGGTCGCCATGCCCGACGCAGCCGGCGAGATTGCTTATACCTCTGCTGTCTTTTCGCGGCCCGTGAGTTTCGCTACCGGGTGGATGATGACTCTCGCCTATTTCATCGTGTGCCCATGGGAGGCCGTGGCCGTTGGCCGCATCGCCGGCTACATCGTTCCCCGCCTGGATTCGATAGAACTCTATCGCATCGCTGGTCGCCCCGTATTCCTGCCGCACCTGGTCATAGGCCTGGCGCTCACCGCGCTGCTCACGCTGCTGAATTATCGCGGTATCCGCTTTAGCGCCACCTTTCAGAATTGGGCCAGCTTCGGCACGCTGGCTCTGTTTATCGTCTTTGTGGCTCTCGGCGTCAGCCGGGGCTCGCCCGCCAATATCCGGCCGCGGTTTACGCATACCCCGTGGATTTCGATTCTGCTGGTGATTCAGATCGTGCCTTATTTCATGACTGGCTTCGAGTCGGTGGGCAAGGCGGCAGAGGAGGCCAGTCCGGATTTCCGCACGCGAGGGTTCTTCCGCGCCATCTGGATGGCAATCTTTACTGGAATTCTTTTCTACGCCAGCATCGTTGCGGCGGTCGCATTTGTGGCGCCATGGCGGCAATTGACCGGTGAAAAATTCATGACGGCAGTGGCGTTCCAGCGGGCGCTGGGTTCCAGATGGATTGTACAAATCATTCTGGCTGCCGCTTTGCTTTCGCTGTTCAAATGTTTCAACGGAAATTTTGTGGCCGCCAGCCGCTTGCTCTTTGCCCTGGGACGCCGTGGCATGGTCGACGCGCGCGCCGGAGCGATCCACGCGCGCTATCAGACGCCGGCGACCGCAGTTCTGTGCGTGGGCCTCGCGACCGCCGCTTGTATGCTGCTGGGAGACTCAATCCTGGTTCCGGTCACCGAGGTGGGATCGGTGGCCTGCGCCGTCGGATGGTCGGCAACCTGTGCCTCGTGCCTGGCGCTGACACGAGTGCGGCCGGATGTGATGATGCTGTCTGCACTCGAACGAGCCGTGGCGTGGTTCGGGTTGGCGGTCGGAATCGCAATGGCCCTGATGAAAGTCATCCCCTTCGTCCCCGGCCATTTCACAGTCAACGAATGGATGGCCCTGGGAATTTGGATTGCACTGGGTGTGGCGGCCGGAATGGCTGGTAGAGTACGTGAGAGTTAGGGCTGATTTCGGGCGGCTGTTCGGCGCGCTTCCCCGCCGGCCGCGTCGGTGAAAAACGAAGGAGAAGAGCTTGGCAAACTGGGTCTTCGCGAGACCGCGATTCGCAATCATCGCTTTCTTTGTGCTGTTCGCAGCACATGCTTCCCAGTTCGCTCAGGCGCCGGCCTTCGATCTGGTCATCACCCGCGGACACATTATCGATGGGACCGGTTCGCCCTGGTATGGCGGAGACGTGGGCATCCGCGAGGGAAAGATCGCAGCGATTGGCAATCTGGCTGCCGCGTCGCGCAAACGCACGATTGACGCGGCCGGCAAGGTCGTTGCCCCCGGCTTCATCGATATGCTAGGGCAGTCGGAACTGACGATTCTGGTCGACCCGCGGCTGCCGTCGAAAATCTACCAGGGAATCACTTCTGAAATTACCGGGGAAGGCGATTCGGTCGCGCCGCTCAATGACGCGATCATCGAGTCGGACCGCTCTGGCTACGAGCATTACAAGATCACTGCGGACTGGCGAAACTTCCGTCAGTACTTCGCGCGGCTGGAAAAACAAGGCATGGGAATCAACTTCGCAAGTTATGTGGGCGCGACGCAAGTCCGGCGCATGGTGCTTGGCGACGACGATAAGCGGCCCACCCCCGCGCAACTCGAGCAGATGCAGGCGCTGGTACGCGAAGCGATGAAAGACGGCACCGTGGGCATCTCGACTGCTCTGCAGTATCCGCCTGCGCCCTATGCTAAGACGGAGGAGTTGATTGCGCTTGCCAGCGAGGCGGCAAAGTTCGGCGGCATTTACGCGACCCACCTGCGCAACGAGGGCGACTCGGTTCTGGAAGCGATTGACGAAGCCTTGCGCATCGGCCTCGAAGCCCACATTCCCGTAGAGATTTGGCACATCAAGGTCGCGGGCAAAAACAATTGGGGGCGCATGCCGGAAGTTGTGGCCAAGATCAATGTCGCCCGCGCTGCCGGCTCCGATGTAACCGCCGACACTTACGCCTACACGGCCTGGTACAACGATTTTTCCGCCTTCATTCCGCCCTGGGCGCACGATGGCGGCACCGCGAAGCTGGTTGAGCGACTGCAAGATCCGACGACGCGTGAAAAGATTCGCAAGGACATGTTGACTGCGTCCAGAGACTGGGACAACGAATGGCAGGAGATTCCCGGCCCGGACGCGATCATGATCGGCGCGGTCGAGAATCCGAATTTACTCCCGCTGCAGGGCAAGCGTCTTTCAGAGATCGCCAAGTTGTGGAACAAGGGTCCCATGGACGCGCTGTTCGACTTTCTTATTCAGGATCCATCCACGGGAGTCGCCGTCTTCGCCATGTCGCAACCTGATGTGACGCTGGCGTTGCAACAGCCATGGGTCTCGATCGACAACGATTCCGAAGGCACTTCCCCCGACGGAATTCTCGGGCGGGCCCACCCTCACCCCCGTGCCTACGGAACCTTCCCGCGCATTTTGGCGAAATATGTCCGCGAAGAAAAGGTCTTGCCCCTGGAAGATGCGATCCGCAAATTTTCCGCGCTGCCGGCGCAGCGCATGCGCCTGACGGATCGCGGCGTGCTCAAAGCTGGCATGTGGGGGGACGTGGTAGTTTTCGATCCCGCTAGCGTGCATGATCGGGCCACGTTCGATAATCCTAACCAGCTTTCCGAAGGGATGGAGTACGTACTGGTCAACGGTGTACCGGTGATCGATCAGGGAAAGATGACGGGGGCTCTGCCCGGAAAAGTACTGCGCGGGGCGGGATATATGCCGTAGATTTTATTTTGCCGGATCAGCCTTGAGACGAGCCTGGGTCTCTGCACTCGAGGACCGATTCACCTGCGGCTCAGCCAGCGTCCCGGTAATCGTGTAGAGGGCAAGCGCGGCGTTGTTCGGAACTCTGGCCAGCTGGAGATCGAGTTCGCCCTTCAAAGACGCGGTGCCGCTCAATTGAAACTTCCCCTCCGGAGAGTCCAGCCTGGCGTCTCTCATTTCGATTTGGCCCTCGCGCAGGCGCGCCACACCCACCAAGCGGGTGACTTTCATTGGCTCCCCATCTTCGGCGAGCGAGACATGGCGCAGGGCTCCATCCTTGATGTCAAACTGCAGCGTGCCTTCCGCCGAACTCCAGAACTCCGCAGGGCATGGTCCCTTGACTTCGTAACTCGTGTCCGCAGTTCCCGCGATCCATCCATCCTTCATCGCATCGGCAAGCTCGGCAAGCGAAGTGCCGGTCATATTCCCACGGCCTTTGCAAACCGCTGGCTTCAGGCTGAAGTCTGCCTGCCATTCGCCACGATGCTGCCCGCCCAGAAAATCCGCAGTCAAGTCGGAGATCTGCAATTTCCCGTTGTCCAGGCTCAGCTTCGCGGAAACTCCGGTGGCCTGCAGACCTTGGATCTGGAATCGCTCCGTGGCCAGTTGCCCGGACGCGCGCACATTCGCCAGGAACGACGGCCTTATCCGCGCAGACGGTTCCAGAACTAGATACCATGGCCGCGCCTTCGGGCTTGGGCTTACCCACTCGCGCAGTTGGCCGAGTGCAATCTGATCGGCATGCAGCTTGAAGTTCACCTGACATGCGCCGGGAGTTCCACACCCGCGCGGCATCGTGAGCGAACCTCTCCACGATGTCTCCGCCGCCCTCGCACTCAACTTCGCGACGCGAACCTCGCCGGGCAAAAGTTGCATATCCGCCGAAGCGATCTCGATCGGACCGCCAACGCCGCGCAATGCTATGCGAACGTTGCGCAACTTTGCCGTCCCGGTCACTTGCGGTGCGGAGAAGCCCGACGCCGCGCCATGGCTCGGCGCCGCCCAGGACCCGGCGATTTGCAGATCAATCTGGGCTGTACCTTCCGTGGTGGCCGACGGCAGGGCCGGAAGTCCGAACATTCGCGCCACACGCAACGCCTTCGGAATCTCGGCTTCTCCGGCCACCGCCATGTTGTAACCGCCGCGGTTGACCCATCCCCGAGCGGTTGGAGGAACCAAGCGTCCAACCGCGACCGGGAACGGTCCGAACTCGAGGTGAGGACCATTCGGAATCCGAGTAGTCGGTCTGTTCCTGCGAATCGTCCGCCGACCTCGCGCCGCGCCATCCGACGAATCGCCAGTGGTTAATAGAAAGGGAAACGTCTCCGCTTCGATCTCTGCCTTATTCTCCGCCGAAGTCAGACTAAAGCCGGTAATCTCTCCGCCTCCTTCGATTCGAGGCGCTGCCGCGATCCCATTCTGCTCGATTCGGAGACTCCCACGCACCGATCCCGCCGCAACCAGATCGTCGGGCAAATTGCTTTTTGCCCGCTGCGCCAATATGGCCGCCGCACTCACCGGTACCTCCTCCGCCGTCAGTACCAGCCCGTAGGTATGACTTCCAGGGAGGCCCATATTCCCCGTCAAGCTGATCCGGCCAGTCCCCACCGGAGAACTACACAGAAGCTCATGAAACACGCGATCGCGCGAACTATATTCGCCATCGCAGTGGGTCGCCAAGCGCAGGGCTTTGCCGCTCGCAATGTCGTAGCGCCGAAAATCCTGAATCGATCCGCTACTGCTGATCTGCAGTTCCGCCGGAGTTCCCGCCAGCGTCACATCGAGAAGTATTTCTCCCCGCCAGCCTTGGTCGTTCCCGGTGAAGAATTTCGTGAACTGCCCGAGCTGCGCTCGGCTCCATTCCAGGCTGAGATGCAGTGGAGTATCGCGCAGGGAGTCCGCCCGCTGCCAGATTCCACTCACCTGCAGCAGGCCCATATCGTTCAAATTCAAATCGGTGCGAAATGGTTGCGCCTTCAGCCGTACGCCCCAGCTATTCTCGGACTCCTGCCACAAGGAAAAATCGGCATTGGTCAGGGCGTACGGTTTTTTCTCTGGGCCACTCTTGAAATTGATGCGCGCCGAAGTGGCTTCAATGTAAGGAAATCGGGGACGGGATTCTGACTTCGCTTTCCCCGTCGGCGCCAGCGGCGTGTGCGCCGTGCGCTCCAGCAGGGCCTCCAGGTTCCAGCGTCCGCTTTCGGCGCGTACCAGATTCAGGCTGGGCTCGCTCAGGTCCAGCCGGGCGATTTCCAGGCGCCCGCGCAGCAAGGAAATCAAACGAAGATCCGCCGTCACTTCGCTGGCCCGCAACATGGGCTCGGCTCCGAACGCCGGATCGTCATATACCACCAGGTTTTCGAGATCGAATCCGGGGCGCGGCAACAGCCGCAGATGAACCGAGTGAATATCCACGGGACGGTTCACTGCCGAACTGATGGAGAAAGTAATTCGCGATTTCAAACGGGAGGAGGCGCCGGGGCGAAGCAGAAAAAGCGCCAGCAGAAGCAATGCCGCCGCCACAACCGTTCGCCGCTTGGAGGAGAAGAGCTTCACCGCGCCCTTACTGGAACTTCGAGGGGCCTCGTCATTTATTTTACAAACGATCTCTACTTTGGAAACTACTTTACAAATTACAAGACAAACTTGAAAGTACGCTTCCAGCGGGTCTCATCGAAAAAGTGCAGCACAACTTTGCCCAGAAACAAAACGCGATCGCTCCAGGCGGTCTTGCGATATTGGTCATCCGGCGTCTCAAACGACCAGTAAATGAACATGGGACGCCCGATGATGTTTTCCTTTGGGATGAATCCCCAGTAGCGGCTATCGAGGCTCACGCCGCGATGGTCGCCCATGGCAAAGTAGTGGTTGGGAGGAACGACAATGTCATCCCCCTGGATGTAGGACTGCAAATCCACCATCCAGTTGGGATAAACATTGGGATCATCCGTGGGAGGAACCGCGGGAAAATTATTCCGGTAAGGATCGTAAGTATCCCGGTCGTGCAACACATACGGTTCGTCCAGAGCCTCGCCATTCCGATACACCACACCGTTGCGCAGGTGAATACGGTCTCCGGGCAGTCCAATAACTCTCTTCACGACGTAAAGACCCGGCTCCGCCGGCGAAAGAAACACCACGATGTCCCGAAAACGCACATCCCGGTAGGGCAACAGCGGCCCCACCCAGGAACTACGGGGGGCGAATTGGATGCGGTTCACGAAAACGTGGTCGCCGATGAGCAGCGTATTCTCCATCGAACTCGATGGAATCTCAAACGCCTGTACCACGAACGTGATGATGAACAATCCCGTCACTAACACCGCGGCCAGCGACGAGAGAAATTCGACTGTAGATTCCTTGGGCTTCTCTTCCGCCAAGTCGTCTACTAGGACCGTTTCTTTATCTTTCTTCGCCAACTTCGCCGTTTTTTTTTCGGTAATCACTTTAGGTTTTCGAGCTGAACTGAATTTCGGGGCGGACACAGTGCGCCCGCCGATGGAGTACTCAGTGTACCAGCCGGAGCGTGCGGTTCCAGCGCGTGATCTGAAAGATATGAGTGATGGCATACGCCAGGTGATAAAGCCTGCCTTCGAGCGACGCCGAGGGATTCCGATCCCAGTCCCGCACCGACCAGTAAATGACCAGCGGCTTTCCGATAATGTTCTCCCGTGGTACGAACCCCCAATAGCGGCTGTCCTGGCTATCGTCGCGGTTATCGCCCATCACGAAATAGTGCCCTTGGGGAACGATCAACTGGCCGTCCTCCACCAGTTTCCGCATCTCCAGCCACCATTTCCCTTCCAAGCCAAAAGCCGGAATATCGGTTCGCGGGAAATTGTCGCGGAACACATTATTAGGTGGTTCCAGGAATCGTACGTAGGGTTCGTCCAGAAGCTTGCCGTTAATCCAGACCCGCTTGCTGATCATTCGCAGGTGGTCTCCCGGCACTCCGATCACGCGCTTCACAAAATGCTGCGTCGGGTCCACCGGGTAGTGGAACACAATGATGTCTCCGCGCGCGATTTTCTCATACGGCATCAGATGATCGCCCAGCCCGTGTCCTCCATAACAGAGCTTGTTCACCAGCAAGTAATCGCCCACGAGCAGCGTATTTTCCATCGATTCCGAAGGAATCTGGAACGCCTGCACAATGAAGGTGATCACGAAGATTGCAATCACCACCGTGCCCAGCAGCGACTGCAGCGAACCGATCAGGTCGGCACCCAGCGAAGCCTCAATGCGGCGTGGCGCGGCGACAAGGCGATTGGGCGAGGTCGCCGGAACTTGGGGCGGACCTGCCAGACCGTCAGGCGCAGCTCGAGGGCGCTCCGGCGAAGCAATGGGATGGTTTGACAAATCCATGGAATCTACTGATGCATGGGCTACTTATCGATGAGCCGCGAGTTCATCGGCTGCGCATCCATTGGCCGCGAATCCATCGAGTGTGAGGCTCGCGCCGCCGTTTTCGTTTCCCCAGTTTTCGGGCGGGAAGCCAGGGATGTCAGCAGTTGGCGGGCAGCATCCTGCTCGGCCGTCTTCTTCGTCGAGCCCCGAGCGCGTCCCACAAACTCTCGGTCCTTGCCGCTCTTGGTCTGGAGACGGGCCTCCACGGTAAACGTCTTGCTGTGCTCCGGACCCGCTTCCTCCACCAGCACGTACGCGGGTTGGGGCAGACCCAGACTCTGCACCGCTTCCTGCAACGCGGATTTAAAGTCGGTGACCGGCAGCGTACCGCCTCCGCGCTCCATCCGCTCCAGTTCCGGCGCAATCACGTTGCGCAAAACAAACTCGCGGGCCACCTCCAGCCCTCCATCAAGATAAATCGCCGCCAGAATTGCCTCGAGCGCGTCCACCAGCAACGCAGTCTTGCCCCGACCGCCGCTTTTTTCTTCGCCTCGCCCCAACCGCAAGTAGTGGCCTAATTCCAGTTGCTGTGCCACCCGGATCAGATGCCGCTCGCTCACCAGGTGCGCCCGCAACTTCGAAAGCTCGCCTTCCCGAAAATGGGGGAAGCGCTGGAATAGTTCCTCGCTCGTCACCAACTGCAAAACCGCGTCTCCCAGAAATTCCAACTGCTCGTTGTCACTGACCCTGTACTTGCTCTCGCCCGCCTGTTGCGCTTCCTGTTCCCGCGCCTGCGAACTGTGCGTGACTGCCTGTTCAATGACGGCCCGCCGCCGGAAATGATAGCCCAGCCCTTGTTCCAGCGCCGTAATTTCCCGTTCCTTCATACAGTAAAGCTGCATACAACCAAGTAGCGTCAACAAGCGCAGAGCAGAACGATCGGACGCTTCGCCGTCTAGGGTTTCGGGGGCGTCGAGGTTGGTCCCGGCGCCGTGCCCACGCTCAGTTTGGTGAGGCGATCCTTCTCATCGCGTGCCGCTTTGCCGGCGCCCGAGTCTGGCCGGTCCTTGGTCAGCTCCACCGCTTGATCGGCGTACTTCAAGGCCTCTGGAATCTTGTTCTGCATGTCGAGCGCGACCGCCAGTCGCAACACCGCAATGGAATCCACCTGCTGGGGGAAGGCGTCGATCGACTTCCGTAAACTCGTTTCGGCCTCCGGCCAATTCTTAGCGTCGGCGGACAGCTTACCGAGAACCGCGTACGCTTCCGACCGCAAGAAACCTTTATAGGCGAGCAACTGCTCGGGCGGATAACCTGAAGTCGGAATATCGGTATCCACCGTGGTCAAGGTCCGCTCGGCGTCTTTTCTGGCTTCCGCAAGGCGCTGGTCCCGATCCAGATCTGTGTCGCGCGTACGTTCCGCCAGCACTTGCGCAATGCCCACCAGTGCCTCGGGATCATCAGGATCGATCGCCACGACCTTCTTCGCCATCTCCAACATCTTGTCGCCGTTGTTGGCCTGTTGATAGCGCTGCATCGCCGACCGGTAGAGCAAGGGTCGCAACTCGCTCTCCGGATATTTCGCAGCGAAATCGTCCGACGCCTTTTCTAACCCGGGCGCATCCGTCAAAGCCGCCGCCGCCTTGTAGGCGGTAAACTCCTCCTGGCTGTTGACCTTGGGTGGACGCTTGCCCGCCGGCGCCGCCGCTTGTCCCGCGGGTGGCACAGCTTGCCCAGCAGGCGGATTCTGCGCTGCCGGTTTGTCGTTGCTCTGTCCGAGACTCCAGCTGCACATTGCCAACACCGCGCCCAAAACTGCGCCCGGCACGGCGATCATGATCGCTGCTCGCTTCATGCGTTCTCCTCGATTTCAGACATCTTGGGTTTCTAATCCGCTGTCGAAGTTCTCGACCGTGCATTTTATCGTAGCGAACTGGAACACCAGCAGGTTTTACTGGCCGCTGATTGCGAGACTCTACTGGGGCTTCGCCGGAGGCTCGTAGGCCTGTTGCAGCCCGCGCTCCGCAGCCGCCTTTACTTCAGGCAGTTCTGCCCCCGCCGTTAAGGCCGCGCGGTACTCATTCATCGCTGCCTCTCGGTCCTCTTTCATATCCAGAATCCTTCCCAGGTACACGTGCGACCACGCCACCACCTTGGGATCTTTGGTGGCCTGGATTGCCTTCTGGAAATTATCCAGCGCTCCCTCGCGATTCTTGTTCGCTACGGCCACCTGGGCCAGGATAAACAGCGCCCGCCCCTGATCTCCGATCTTCCGGTCGAGAGCCTGCTGCGCCAGTTCCTGCGCCCCTTTAGGATCGTTCGCCGCCAGCCGTTTTTCGGCCGTGACCAGCATCCGGCGGTCCTCCATCCGCGACAGTTGCACTAATTCCGGCGCCGAGACGTCGGCAAACTGCACTTCGTTCGCCGCCTTTTCCTGCGCCCTCACATCCATATTGTCCAGCATCTCGGAGTACGCGCTGCGCAATCCGGCCGGATCTTTTTCGAAGGTTAGAAGTGAGTTATAGAAATATTTCGTCAGGATGTAGCCCTGTTTCACCGCGTCATCGACAGCCTGCAAACGCATCGCCTCCGCCGTTTGCTTCGTGCCCGTAGTCCGAATCTCAATCGCTCGCACCAGACATTCCGTCACCAGCAATGAAATGTCGCGCTTAAAGTTTTCTTCCAGCGGCGCCCGCTTCACCGACTGCAGCAGGGGCTCGATTCGCTTGATCGCACTGAAGTGTTTGTCCGCCATGGGATCAAGCAGGTAATGCAGGTAGGTATGCCGGATCTGCGGCATCTTCAGCGGGTCGAGTGAGTTCGCGTCCGGCGACGGAAACAATACCACGTAATAGTCGCTGCCGTAGTTGCGAGCGTTGGCCTGGCTCGGATCACCCATGAAATCGAGGTAAATCGTGAAGTTACGACCCAGATATCCCCCCGACTGGAGTTTCAGGTAGATATCGGTATCGAACACCATTTTGGCCAGCGGAATGTGATAGCGCTCCACCAATGCGGCATAGTTCGCCCGGTGGCGCTCCCAGATCGCATGCAACCCGGCCTTGTCGTAGAACTGTTCCAGCTGAGCTCCGAAGGCTGCGATCGGAAACGCATCCGGAGGCAAGTCTTCTTCCTTCACCCGAGGAAGAAAGTGGGGAGGTCCCTGCAAATACAGCGCCAACGACACGTACTGCGACAGGTCGTGCGCCGGATCTCTCGCCTGGTGGGCCAGGTACCACTCGCACATTGTGTTTGTGACCGTCTGCGCATCCGCCGAGCTCCTCAGGTTCTTCTCCACCTCGGCCCGGATGTTGAGCCGCTGCGCATCGGAAATATTCAGGTCCACGTTATACCCGCAGGTATTCATCGCCGTGAGCACGGCGAACACCGTCTCGCTGGTATCCAGCGTAATCCGACTATTGTTGTCCGCCGCACATAGCGGCGCCAGCAGCCCGAACCCGGCCGCCAGCATCAGACCTGGAAACCGACCTCGAAATACACGACCCAGGAATCCCTCCCGCAGGATGTCCATGCAAAGCCCATTAAAATGAAGATAGGCGGAGAACACCATTCAGTTTAAGGGCTTGCAGGCGGAGGGTCAAACGCCGCAGGGGGATAGGAGGTAGGAGAAAAAAAGTCCGTCCTCCATAGTAATGAGTCAGTAAACACCCCTCCCCGCCCGCAAGCTCGCTGGGCAGGGCTGCGCCAGAAGGGCGCGATGCGCGAGCATGTGCAAGGTGTCAAAACGTGTAATCGCCTGTTCTCAACACCTATGAGAGAAAAACAGAGGCGTTTGCGAATGGCACGGTGTCTACCGACTCGATGGATCAGGCCGCGTCTTATTCTCCACTCTGACGTAGAAGGTAAAGTGGGGCCGAGGTGAATCCAATGTCGCGATGCTGTCTAGCCGCCAGCTTGGTTGCCGTTATTTCGCTTTCAATCACATCAGCGAAGCTTGTCGCAAGTGCTCTGCCTCCAAACGTTCGTGCTTCCCGTTCGACGAACGGCCGGTTTCTTGTGCTCACTGAGAGGGAGTACGACAATCCCGATCCACACGCAGTGAGACGGATTGTCCGAGCCACGTACCAAGTCCTGGAATCCGACACTTTTATCAACAGCAAAGATCGCCTTACTACTCCTGCTCCCTTCTGGTCGGAATCTGCGCTTAGCTGGCAGGTATCGCCCGAGGGAAATGATGGAAGGCGGGTTTTCTGGCCCTTGATTAGCAACGACGGGCAATCTCTTGTTCTCGTTGGGCTCACGGCGGCAGTTCCGGGAGGTGCAGTCCTCAAAATCTACCGAAAGAAGATGTTTGAAGGGAGCCTCGTGCGCAGCCTTCAAATCACTGACCTCTGGACTGCGAAGGAGGTGGACCCTGACGGAAAGGGAATTTTCATGGTGACGGATGCGACTCCGAATTGGTTCGCCGGAGGCTTTCTGGCGTTCTCACCAGATGATCAAACCCTGATCTATTGCACCCAGTGGAATGATCGAGTGAGCATTCGATTAGCAGACGGTGCAATTTCGCGAGAGCGTTAGGGAACATTGAAGCGGCTCTTCCCACTTAATACAGCACGGAAGTTGGCCCGGCGTCCTGCGCCCCTTTGGACAACTGTTGAAACATCTCTTTAGCATAAGCATGCGCTTTCCCTTCGCCTGTCTAGCGAACAAAAGGCGCACAGTTGTGAGAACGCCTGATAGCGTCAGTTGACACCTGACTACTTCCGGTTGGCACGTCATCCGGCCCGAACAACACAAAAATCTGCCCCGCGTCAGCCGGTCTCAAAAGCTTTTCCAGTCCGGGGATCGAAAAGCACTTCATCGCCCCGCCCAGCTCTGAGCATAGCGAGAAGATGTGACAACAATCTGCGAGCTTCGTCGAGGTTCCTGCCGCGCTCCCAGTCGAACTCATGGGGTGAGTAAGGCCAGTTTTCTCCCAGTGCCCATCTCCCGTACGCTCGGCCCAGAGAATCGATCTCGCGCAGCATCCCCTCGATGTCTCTCGGGAATGGGTGAGCGTCATGAATCATCATGTCGCTCAGTGGGTTGTCGCCATGCTTTCCATTTGGCACCACGCTATTCTAGACTGAGCGGCTCGACAGAACAGAGTCCGCGTTGATCCGACGAGCGGATTGTCTGCAATCGGGAAGCTATGGTCAGTTGACGTAAAATCGCGATTACGCTCATTAACAAAAACTATCTCTGTGTGGGTACCGGAGGATTCCAGCGCGATTTGGTTGCCGACACGGCGACCCCGTCCATCAAAACCACACTCTAATCTGCCCCACTCTTGTCCAAATTACGATTTGAAAACTGATGCCAAAAAAGGCTGAGCCTCTGATAAGTTTTCATCGGGTTTCGCAACCGATTTCAACGAAGGAGGATCAGCCTTGACTCGAGTCAGTAGT
>Ga0182018_10002519_pt1 | contig 18123 bp, 12 predicted proteins | sample 812P2MmetaG_FD_120490 | JGI IMG/M metagenome (GOLD analysis project Ga0182018, IMG submission 120490) | Permafrost microbial communities from Stordalen Mire, Sweden - 812P2M metaG | ecosystem: Environmental > Terrestrial > Soil > Wetlands > Permafrost | place: Sweden: Stordalen | collected... | reverse complement strand
CTTGCCCTCCTTGTGGGTGGCGTCTGGCGAAGCTCCGCCAAGGAATCATTCGCCAACGTTCATTATAGGAGGGCTTTTCTTTTTGCTCAGGCGGGAATCAAACCTGTCTTGGACAAGAGTGAATTTCGAAGGATGGACCGCTTGGAATCCCTTCCACTTCGAAACGACTGTAGCGCCTAATACAACCGCCTATTTGTATTTTCTCGTCTATAATCTACAATTTCCACCCGGCGTCGGAAACGGAACGGGTTTTCGGCTGGAGTTCACTTCTGCCGACTTGACTCCTGAGTAATGAACTGTCGGCCAATGGTTAGCGGGGAATAATCCGATACGATCATCCCGATGTATACTTAGCCGAGGAGAACTTCATGTCAAGCTCAACGCGGATGTTTGTACTTGCAGTATTGGGATCGGCTTTAGTAGCCCTGGCGCCTGCTCTTGGAGCGGATGCGGGAGCTCTTCCATTGGGATGCTGGAAAATCACCGCCAACGGCAACCTGGGAACGCTGTGCATTCCGTCGCTCAATGCCGACAGTACTTTTTCCGGCACGATGACCATTACCGGAGAAGCCCCTAATCCGGTCACCGGGTTCTGGAGCAGCGGCCCCCAGCAGATCAGCTTTCTGCGCCTTCCGCCGGCGGGAGCGGAAATGAACCCCTTCAACTTACAGGCGTTCGCCGCCATCCTTTTTCCCGCCGATGCCACGAATCCCACGGGACCGCAAATGCTGGCGGGGTCGTTTAACGCCTACGGACCGGGCGGCGGAGCGGGAACCGCGAGCAATGCGTTCGCCTGGAGCGCTATCCGCACGAGCCGATAGCCTTCAAAGTTGCACGCCGGGCTTGATATCGATGTTGGCCAGCGCGCAAAGCTCGAACGGCTGTGTCAGCCGCCCACCGTTGGCCGTAGATCGCCTGGAACTGACCGCACCCGGGCAGGTGAGCGCCGAAGGCACGGGCCCGCAACGTCCTGGAAGGAGATCATCAATGAGCAAAGCGGTTGATAGTTAGACACTACACAGCCATCAACAACTTGGCAATGCTCCAGGGATGGTTCGCAAGGCCCGCCGCCATTGCAGGTGGCGCAGTGGGCCGCTTCCATCGATCCGATCCGCGCGTTGCGGGTGGAGTGAGATAATTGCCGGATGGACCTCGCACGCACAGCGGTTGTCGTCATCGACGTACAGAATGGACTCCTTGAGGGCTGCAATCGCCCGCAGGAGACAGCGCGCGCTCTGGACGCCACCATAGGCCGTATCGCCGGGTTGCTCGACCGCGCCAGAGCGGCCGGCATCCCGGTGTTCTACATCCAACATGATGGTGGTCCCGGCAGCCGGTTGCAGCCAAACACGCAGGCCTGGGAGATACGCGCGGAAATCGCCCCAAAGCCTGGCGAGCCGGTGATCCGCAAACGCGCTTGCGATGCATTTTTCGAAACCCCGCTGGATGCGCTACTGGCGGCGCTGCATGTGACGCGGATCGTGGTGGCCGGCTGTATGACGCAGTACTGCGTGGATACTTCGGTGCGGCGGGCCGTGAGTCTGGGCTATGACGTAGTGCTGGCGGCCGACGGCCATGGTACGGCGGATGCGGGAGGACTGCTGTTCGACCAGATTATCGCGCATCACAACAGTGTGCTCGACGGTTTCGACGCGGGCAGCCACGTGGTACATGTTTGCCCTATCGCCGGCATCCAGCTTTGACCTTGGCCTGCAACGTCTTTGCATCGTCTTTGCAATCGCGGCTTAATCGTTATACAGTGAGTGCCATGGAACAGGACCGCAGGACATTCTTGGGCACGGCGCTGGCCGCGGCGCCGCTGTTTATCCCGCGCCGCGCCTGGGGCGCGAACGATCGCCTGGCGTACGGCTTGATCGGCGCCGGCGGGCGCGGGCGTTATCTGAACCGCAATTTCCAGAAGCTGGGCGCGGCCTGCGTGGCCGTGTCCGAAGTCTACGAGCCGAACATGCAGGCTGCGCTGAAGGATGCGCCGGACGCCAAGCCGCACCTGGATTATCACGACCTGCTGGCGCAGAGCGGCATTGACGCGGTGGTGGTGGCCACGCCCGATCATCAGCACGCCCCGTGCCTGCTGGCGGCGCTCGATGCGGGCAAGGATGTGTATCTGGAAAAGCCCATGTCGCATTCGCTCGAGCAGAGCCGGCAAATGGTGCAAGCGGTGCGCAAGACCAAGCAGATTGTGCAAATCGGCATGCAGCGGCGCAGCGCGGAATCCATCATCAAAGCGAAGCAACTGGTGGATAGCGGGATTCTGGGCAAGGTCACGCTGGTGAAGCCGATGTGGAATTGGAACGTGGCGCACGAGTTGGACAATACGCCGCTGCCGGGCCAACTGGACTGGAAGCGCTTCCTGGGTCCGGCCAAGGATCGCGAGCTGCAGCCCATGCGGTTCCGCTCGTGGCGCCTATTCTGGGACTACTCGGGAGGCAACATGACCGACCAGGGCACGCATCTGATGGACGTGGTGCAGTGGTTCACCAACGCGGGCACGGCCAAATCGGCGGTGTGCTATGGGCAGATCGCCAAGACCATCGGCTCGGAAGTGCCCGACGTTTTCTGCGCGGTGTTCGAGTACGCCGGGTTCATGGCCACGTGGACGCTGAACTATACGAACTCGTACGAAAACGATTGGTCGATCACATTCTGCGGCGACCAGGGCACCCTGGTAATAAACAACGAGGGATACCGCGTGTGGAAAGAGCCGTGGCCCAAGAACCAGCAACCGGCGCAGACGTTTGAAGCGCCGGTGCCCATTGAGTCGCACATTCAGAACTTCCTGGATTGCGTGAAGTCGCGCCAGGAGCCGAACGCGCCGGTGGAAGTGGGCGCCAGCGCGGTGTCAGCTCCGCACCTGGCGAACGTGGCGTTCCACCACGACCGGCGGATGTACTTGAGCGCGGATGCCGCGAAGGCTACGGAGCGGCCGGAAGGGTAGGACGGTCTAATGCATCCGATCGGGGCTTAAACGACGCTTCCTCGCGATTCAATCGACCGCGGGAGCGATCCGGCGCATCACATCTTTCACCCTGCGGGCATAGCCGGCGCTGCCATTGTAGGTCTTCAGGACCCCGTCGACATCCTTGTTTCTGTATAGCGCGGAATGCGCCAAAGAGGAAGCCACCGCGCGGATGCCGGCGGCCGCGGATGAAAACGCCGCGCGGCCCGAATCCCAACCGAAGAGGTTGTTGTTTCTGGCTGCTTTGCCACCAGAGGTTTCCACAAAGGAGAGGCTGGGCAGCAGGCGCCAGTCCAGCGCGTACATGTCGGCGGCCTCCAGGAATATCGGAGCGAGTTTGGCGGCGGGACAATTGCCCCGCTCGAAGAATGCGCGCAGGAAGGCGAGCCGGGAATCTTTGGCGGGTTCGTTGCGATGTTCGGCGGTGGCTGGTTTTTCGGAACTCGCGTGGGTTCCGGGTGCCGGCATGGAAACCACACCGGCAAAAACGGCCAAACCGTTCGAAAGCAGTTTTCGCATATCGAAATTACCTCGTTTCGGAAATTTGGTTTTCTAAAGAACCGGCCCTAGGAGCGGCCGAAGAAATACAGGGTTGAAGGCACGAGGGCCCGGATCAGCGGCGTGCGTTTGTTGCAAGCATAAGGTCCAATTATACCAGCCTGGGGGCGGGTGGTGTCGGGCCGGTGGACGAATACATACAAGTTGTTTAAAATCTTAATCTTGCTGAGGACGCCCGTCGCACATCGGAGCCTCGGGCGCACCATCTAACTGTGTCAAAATCATTATTGGAGGCAATATGTCAACGATGCGCGCGATACAGGTCTCCCACCCCGGCGGACCCTTTGAGATGGTGGAACGGAAAATCCCGGATCCCGGCGCCGGATCGGTACGAATCAAGGTACAGGCTTGCGGAATCTGCCACAGCGATTCGTTGACAAAGGAAGGACAGATGCCCGGTATATCGTATCCGCGGGTTCCCGGGCACGAAGTCGTAGGGATCGTAGATGCGGTCGGCTCCGGCGTGGCCGGATGGACGCCCGGCCAACGCGCCGGGGTGGGCTGGAGCGGAGGATACTGCGGGTATTGCGATAACTGCCGCCGGGGGAGTTTCTTCGCCTGCCAGACGGCCACATACATCACCGGTGTCACCAGCGATGGCGGCTATGCGGATTACACCATCGCGCGCGCCGAAGCGCTGGCGCGGGTGCCCGAGGAGTTGTCCGCGGTGGAGGCGGCGCCGCTGATGTGCGCCGGCATCACCACCTTCAACTGTCTCCGCAACAGCGGCGCCCGGCCTGGCGATCTGGTAGCGGTGCTCGGGTTGGGCGGGCTCGGCCATCTGGGTGTTCAGTTTGCTTCGAAGATGGGTTTCAAGACCGTGGCCATCGCGCGCGGGCAGGATAAAGAGCCGCTGGCGAAATCCCTGGGCGCCTGGCGCTATATCGACAGCCGCGCGCAGGACCCTTCCGCGGAGCTGCAGAAGTTGGGCGGCGCCAAGACCGTCCTGGCCACCGTCACGGCGGGCGATGCCATGGCCGCGGTCTTGGGAGGCCTGGGCGTGCATGGGACGCTGATGGTCATTGGCGCCGCAATGTCGATGGAACTGTCTCCCGCCCAGCTCATCGGAGGCTGCCACGCCATTAAGGGATGGTATTCGGGTACGTCGATCGATTCGCAGGATACCCTTTCGTTCAGCGTGCTGGCAGGCGTGCGGTCGATGAACGAGGTCTTCCCCCTGGAGCAGGCCACCGAGGGTTACGAGCGCATGCTGAGTGGCAAGGTGCGGTTTCGGGCGGTCCTCACCACCGGGAACTAAACCAGGAGGGCCAGGCAGGTCCGGACGCATTCGACCAAAACCTGGAGCGGCTCTCCGCTGCGCGTTCGCCCCGAACGCGCTATTTCCAGCACGCCGGCTGACTGGCACGCGGGAATAGCGCGCGGCCGCAGAGTGCGTGCGCCACCCCAAGAAAGCTATAATCGTAAACGTACAGAGCGACAGCATGGCAACTATCTCCACTACAATCTCATCCGTTTCCACTGCCTCCGATTCCGTCGTCGAGCGAATACCCTGGTACGTTTGGTGCGCAGTCTTCGGCGTCACGTCCGCCATGATCGGCGGCCAGTGGGACATCTCCTGGCACCGCTCCATCGGGCGCGACACGTTTTGGACGCCCGCCCACATGGCCATCTACCTGTGTGGCGTGCTGGCGGGCCTTTCCTGCGGCTACCTGATCCTGGCCACTACGTTCGGCAACTTCTCCCACCTGCGCAGCACCTCCGTGAGGATGTGGGGATTCGCAGCTCCCTTGGGAGCATTTATCGCCGCCTGGGGCGGCGTGGCGATGCTGACCTCCGCGCCCTTTGACAACTGGTGGCACAGCGCCTACGGTCTGGACGTGAAGATCCTGAGCCCACCGCACGTGTTCCTGATCCTGGGCAACCTGGCAGTCAACACGGGCACGCTGATCCTGATCCTGGGGATGATGAATCGCGCGCGGGCGGAGTTCCGTGACAAGCTCGAATGGCTGTTCCTCTACATAGGCGGCGTGGTCCTGATCGGATTGATGCTGATGATCATGGAATTCTCGTGGCACTCCCTGATGCACAATGGCGTGTATTATCGCGTGGTGTGCATGACGGTGCCGCTGGTGCTGGCGGGAGTGGCGCGGGCCTCGGACAAGCGCTGGGCCGCGACTACCGTGGCGGCGGTTTATTGGCTCTTCTGGGCGGGCATGGGCTGGATTTTGCCGCTGTTTCCCGCCGAGCCGAAATTAGGCCCGGTCTATCACCAGGTGACGCAATTCGTGCCGCCGGAATTTCCGATGCTGCTGTTCATCCCGGCGCTGGCGCTGGATATTCTGTGGAGCCGGACGCGCGATTGGAACCTATGGAAGAGATCCGCGGTTTCCGGACTCCTGTTCCTGGGCGTGCTGATCGCGGTGCAGTGGCCTTTTGCCAGTTTCCTGCAATTGCCGGCGGCCCGGAACTGGTTATTCCACACGAATATCTTCGACTACAATGCGCGTCCCAGTTGGATGCGCCATGTGTTCACCGCGCCGGACGTACCCCTGACCTTCCTGCTGGAGATGTGTCTGGCAGCCGCGGCTGCCATGGTGACCATCAGGCTGGGATTCGCCTGGGGCGATTGGATGCGGCGGGTGCGCCGGTAACTCGATGCGCCGTCCCACAACGCTGCTTACTCCAGGCGTCTTGCTGCTGGCCGCCGCCAGCGCCTTCGCCCACGTGGGCAGCCCGGATGTTTTCTACGATGGCTTAGCTGGCCCTTACCGGCTGCTGGTGACCATCCGCACGCCCTCGGTGATTCCGGGAGTGGCGGAAATCGAGGTGCGCAGCGCCGCCAACGACGTCCAGACGGTGCACATCGTGCCCACGCCGCTGACTGGGCCGGGCGCCACGTTCGCCCCCGTGCCGGATTTAGCGCAACGTTCGAAAGACGATCCGCAATTCTTCACCGGATCGCTCTGGATGATGACCACGGGATCCTGGCAAGTGCGCGTGACGGCGGAAGGAGCCCAAGGAAAAGGCGATCTTTCGGTGCCCGTTCCGGCGTTGTCCTCCAGCACGAAAAAGATGCAAGGACCCATCGGCCTGGTGCTGGCCGCGCTGGGGTTGCTGCTGGTGGCGGGCGTAGTCAGCATTGTGGGCGCGGGCGTGCGGGAAGGACAACTGGAGCCTGGCCTGGTACCCGATCCGGCGCGCGTGCGGCGTGCGCGGTGGGTAATGGGTGCGACCGCGGTCCTGGTGCTTGGCCTGGTTGCTCTGGGCGGTCTCTGGTGGGGCGATGAAGCCGGCGACTACGACAAACATATCTACAAGCCATTGCAAATGTCGGCGACTTTGGAAAATAGCGGGGACAGCGGCGGCCGCCTGATGCTGCACCTAACCGACCCTGGCTGGGCAAAGTGGCGCAAAGTAGACGATCTGGTTCCGGACCACAATCATCTGATGCATCTGTACGTGCTCAGTCTGCCGGAGATGGACAAGGTGTGGCACCTGCATCCGAACCGGGTGGAGGCCGGGGTGTTCGCCCAGGACCTGCCGCCCATGGCCGCCGGACGCTATGCACTGTACGGCGACATCGTACACGCCGACGGCTTGCCGGAAACGCTGGTGACCGAGGTGACGCTACCAGCGGTGGCGGGCAAGCCGCTCGAGGGCGACGATGCGACCGGAGCGGGCCCGCCCATTTCGCAAGCGGATCCCAACCGCACCACCGCGCAGTTGGCGGACGGCTCACGCATGATTTGGGAGCGGGAACCCGGACCGCTGCACGCCAAGCGCGCCATATTCTTCCGCTTCCGCCTGGAAGATGCGGACGGCAAGCCCGCGCAGGACGTGGAACTCTACATGGGCATGCCGGGGCACGCGGCGTTCGTGGGCTCGGACCGCAGCGTATTTGCACACGTGCATCCTTCGGGATCGGTGCCCATGGCTTCGTTGAGCCTCACGCAGAACGCCGGCGAGGGCGGCGCGGCGATGGCGGGCATGGCCGGGATGGACCACTCCGGCATGCGCATGACGCAGGCACTGCCGCCTGAAGTATCCTTTCCGTACGGCTTTCCGAAGCCCGGGAACTACCGCATTTACGTGCAAGTGAAGCGCGGCGGGAGAGTGGAAACCGGGATCTTCGACGCACGCGTGGAGAACTAACCTTGCGGCCGCTTAAGGAACAGGCAGTCCTGATCACCGGGGCGGGCCGTGGTATCGGCAAGCGGCTAGCGATCGGCTTTGCGGCGCAAGGCGCGCGCGTGGGATTGCTGGCGCGCAGCCAGGCAGAGTTGGATCTGGCGAAACTGGAGATCGAGGACGCCGGGGGCACGGCGCTGCGCATCCGGTCGGACGTGCGCGACTACGAGCAGATGAGCGCGGCGCTGGAACGCATGCGCGCGGTTTTCGGCGGCGTGCACGTGTTGATCGCGGCGGCGGCTATTCAGGGACCCATTGGACCGCTGGTGGAGGTGAAACCGCGCGCCTGGGCCGAAACCGTCGAAACCAACCTGATGGGAACGATGCACGCCTGCCGGGCCACGTTGCCGCAGATGATCGAACGGCGCCGCGGCAAGATCATCGTGATCGGGGGCGGCGGTGCAGCCTCGGGGCGTCCGCGCTTCTCGGCCTATGCGGCTTCCAAGGCCGCCGTGGTGCGCTTCGTGGAAACCCTGGCGGAAGAGGTGCGCGACTTTAACGTGCAGGTGAACTGCATGGCTCCCGGCGGCACTTACACGCACATGACGGATGAGATTCTGCACTCCGGCGACCGCGCCGGCAGCAAGGAGATCGAGCAGGCCGAGGACGTGCGGCTTACCGGCGGCACGCATCCCGACAAACAGATTCACCTGGCTTTGTTCCTGGCGTCCGAACGTTCCAACCACATCAGCGGCAAGCTGATCCACGTGAACGACGACTGGAAGCGGTTGGAGCGCGAGAATATGAATCCGGAAGCTTACACGCTGCGGCGGCTTTCGAAGATGTAGGTGTCGAGACGAATCTCGACACGGCGCGCTTGAGTGCGTGCGCCACGACCCGGTGGAGTACAATGCTTCAGTGGTTCCTAAACTGGTTCTATTGATCTTTCTAACACCGGCGCTGCTCTCCGCCGCGGCCGTCGAAGGCGTAGTGAAGGACCCCAGCGGCGCTGCGGTTCCGGGCGCCGCCGTAATCCTGAAGAACTCCGAGACCGCGCAGGCGGAGAATGCGCTGACCGACAACCAAGGCCACTTCGCCTTTGCGGACGTGCCGGCGGGTAAGTACGCAATAACAATCCGGCATGACGGCTTTGGAGACGCCGAAAAGGCGATCGACGTCGCCGAGGCCCCTTTAACTCTTGCGTTCACGATGAAGATAGCCGTCCAGGAAACGGTGGTCGAGGTGGGCGGCAAGCGCTCCGCCTTCGCGAATTCGGATCCGAACTATGTCGCCTTGCGCAACGCCAATCCCGGCGCGTCGTTCCGCGTCGCCAACCTGACCCTGAAGCGCGATAATGCCACCTTTACTTTCAGCGCGGGGCAGTTCAGCTTTCTGCCGCCGGTGCTCGCTCGCGTGGTAGGCGGCGTATTCACTGGCGAAGGCACGTTTCATCTGGAGCCCGCCATACCGTTCGAACGGACCTACTTGCGCCAGATTTCCGGCGCGGATACGGTGGACGAATCCTTCCGTTCCGTGGTGTTCTGGTTCACCGACAATACCTTCGAAGAGGTCAAGCGCCAGGCGCAGGCCACCGATCAGGCGCCCCCAGCCGGGGGTCCGTGGCACGAATTCAGGGGCCGCGCCCGCCACCGGACGGAAACGGCCCGCAGCATGCTCGAATTCATGTTGCAGGATGAAGACATAAGAAACTATGAGGCGGAAATGCTGGGCGAACTCTACAACCCGAAAGAGGCGGGATCGTTCAGCGCCTTAATCCACGGCAATAAACATTCCGATCTGCGCTTCTTCATTAACGCGCGGGGCGCGATGCCCTATATGCCTTCTCCGGAGGAGGTGGCGCTGATCAATTTCGATCCGGGCGGATCTCAGGATGGTATCTGGTATCTTACGCATTTCGCGGATGAATGGAAGGCCGGCACGGCCCGCTCTACGGAGAATCGCCATACGGTCGCGGCCGAACATTATCGCATCGAAACCGCTATCGGCAAAAACGATCACTTGTCCGCCACGTGCGTTCTGCAACTGAAGGCGCTGCTGACGGGTGTGCGCGTGATCGGCTTCGGGCTGCTGCCCAGGCTGCGGGTCACCCGCGTTACCTACAAAGACAAGGAGATCTCGTTCATTCAGGAAAGCCGCAAGGAAGACGGATCCTTTTACGTAATCATGCCGGAAGGGCTGGTATCCGGTCAGAGTTATAACATCGGGATCGAATATGAGGGCGACAAAGTCGTCGAGAAGGAAGGGTCCGGCAATTTTTCGGTGGGTGCTCGCACAAGCTGGTATCCCAGCTTAAACGCCTTCGCCGACCGTGCGACTTATGATTTGACCTTTAAAGTCCCCAGGCAGTACACGCTGGTGGGCGTAGGAAAGCTGGATAAAGAATGGCGGGAAGGCGATTACGCGGCGTCGCATTGGGTTTCGGATGTTCCGATGGCAGTGGCCGGTTTCAATTACGGACTGTTCAAAAAGAAGTCTATCTACGACGCGACCACGCATTACCAGATCGAAGCCTACGCCACCAGCGAGACGCCCGACTACCTGCGCCGGTATGCCAGCAATATGAGCCTGAGCCCCAGCGCCATGGCCGAGAGCGCCCTGGTGGATGCGCAAAACGCTATGCGCCTCTTTTCGATATGGTTTGGCGATGCGCCTTACGGGCGCATCGCCATCACCCAGCAACCGGCCTTCAATTATGGCCAGTCGTGGCCCACGCTGGTCTACTTGCCTATTAGCGCATTCTTTGACAGCACGCAACGCTGGATGATGATGGGCGGCAGCGCATTCGGATTCGCGGAGTTCATCCAGGAAGTCACGCCGCACGAAGTGTCGCACCAATGGTGGGGCCACATGGTAGGTTGGGCCTCCTATCACGACCAGTGGCTTTCAGAGGGCTTCGCGGATTTCTCCGCCGGCTTGTTCCTGCAACAGACCGAGCCCAAGCCGGACAAGTACCTGAAGTATTGGGAACGGGCGCAGGAAACCATCATGGCGAAGAACAGGTTTGGAGTTCGTCCGAACGACGCCGGTCCTCTCTGGATGGGCATCCGGCTCAACACGTTCAAAAACGGCGCCGCTTATAACCGCCTGGTCTATCCCAAGGGTGGCTTCGTGCTGCACATGCTGCGTTCCTTGATGTACGATCGCGAGAGCGGCGACAAGGATTTCATCGCCATGATGCACGACTTCGTGGCGACTTATCTGGGCCAGAACGCTTCCACCGAGTCGTTTAAGACCGTGGTCGAGAAACACATGAAGCCGTCGCTCGATCTCGAGAGAAACGGCAAGATGGATTGGTTTTTCCGTCAGTGGGTCTACGGCACGGAAGCTCCCAGTTACCGGATGGAGTATTCACTTGCTCCGGAACCGGGCGGCAAACTCATGTTTACGGCGAAAGTTACACAGAGCGGCGTGTCTTCCAAGTTTGTGATGGGGGTGCCCATCTACTTCGACTTCGATGGACACGTTGTGCGCGCGGGAGAGGTGGCGCTTCTAGGAAATATGACTTCAAACGAGATCAAGCTTCGCCTGCCCAAGAAGCCCAAGCGCGTCTTGCTGAACGCGAATCACGATGTATTGGCCGCCGAGACGGTCGTAAAGGAGATGTGAGAGGCATGCTCACCCGAAGAGAATTGCTCCAACTTGCGGCCGTATCGCCGGCCATCGCAGCCGCCGGCGGCCCCGCCTCTCTCTCCGTCTTCGATTATTCCCAGGTGGAACTCCTCGACAGCCCGCTGCGCCGCCAGTTCGACACGAATCACGCCTTCTTCCTGCGGCTGGACGACGACCGGATGCTGAAGATCTACCGGCAGCGGGTAGGCATGCCCGCTCCGGGGGCGGACATGGGAGGCTGGTACGACGATTTCTGCCCTGGCGCGCACTTTGGACAATACGTTTCCGCCCTGGCGCGATTCGCCCGTGCGACGGATTCCGAAGCGACGCGCGCCAAGGTAAAGCGTTTGGTTCGCGGTTACGCCGAAACGCTGGACCCGTCGGGAAAGTTCTTCGTGGATTTGCGCTATCCAGGCTATACCTACGACAAGCTGATCTGCGGTCTTATCGATGCGTATTCGTATGCCGGCGATGCCACCGCCGCGGATGTCCTTGCGGAAACCACACGCGCGGCTCTTCCTCACATGGCGGACCGCGCGTTGACTTCCGAAGAGATGCACCAGCGTCCGCACAAAGACGAGACTTACACATGGGACGAGACCTACACGTTCGCGGAGAATCTTTTCATCGTGTTTGAAAGAACCGGCGACCGCAAGTATTACGACTTAGCCAAGCGGTATCTGTTGGACCGCGGCTTCTTCGATCCGCTGGCGGAGGGACAGAACGTGCTCCCGGGATTGCACGCGTATAGCCACGTGAACGCGCTCAGCTCAGGCATGCAAGGATACTTGAAGCTGGGAGACGCGAAGTATTTCCGCGCGGTTCGGAATGCGGTGGACATGATCCTGAAGGATCAGAGTTACGCGACTGGCGGCTGGGGTCCGAATGAGGGCTTCGTGCAGCCCGGCAAGAGCGAATTGGGGAACAGCCTGCGCACGACTCACCGGCACTTCGAGTCGGGTTGCGGCGCCTATGCGCATTTCAAGGTGATGCGGTACCTGTTGGCGCTCACGCGCGAGTCGCGCTATGGCGACAGCATGGAGCGCATGCTTTACAACGTAGCTTTGGGCATCCAGCCGATTCTGGAGGACGGATCGACGTTCTACTACTCCGATTACCATGCTTCCGCGCGCAAGAGTTACGATCGCATCATTCCGGATGCACAGTATCGTTGGGACAAGGATGACAAGTGGCCCTGCTGTTCTGGAACCTTTCCGCAGGTTACGGCGGATTATGGAATCAGCTCATATCTGCGCGCGCCCGATGGTATCTATATCAATCTATATGTCCCATCGCGCGTGAGTTGGAAGCAGGGCGCCATCCAGGCAGCAAAGGCCTGCTCGATCCTGCAAGAGACGGATTATCCGGCGGGCAGCGGCATCACGCTTACACTGACAGCCGCGCCTTCCGACGACTTTACGGTCTATCTGCGGATCCCGGCGTGGGCCGGAAAGGGCACCACCGTCTCGGTGAACGGCCGTCGCGTCCGCGCGGAACTTGCGCCGGGCTTTTTTCCTCTGCGCAGGAAATGGAAAAACGGAGATAAGATCGAGCTCGAGATCGACCAGCGGCTGCAATACGAACCGGTGGACGCCCAGAACCCCAGCCAGGTCGCGCTGCTGCGCGGCCCGCAGGTCATGTTCGCCCTCGCGGAAACCCAGCCTAAGCTCTCGCGCCAGCACTTAACCTCCGCTCGGGTCGAGAGAGCGCACGGCGACGATTGGGTGGCGCGGACCGAGGCCGGCGATATCCGGCTGAGGCCGTTCGGCTCGATCGGTGACGAAGTCTATCAGACCTATTGGGACGTTACGGGATAAGCGAAGCCGACAGAAAACCCTCGTTTCAGTTTTGGCCGCGTGTCGGTCACCAAGCGAGTCAGAATCTTTTCGCCCTGTTTTCAACGATTTGAGACAACTGGCTGCGCTAGTCTGTAAGCTCGCGACTTATCGTTAAGGCAAAGAGAGAGTTCGGTCCACCTTGTTCTCCTGCCAAGACGACCAAACATCCAGCCTAGAAATCCTCCCGCTCCCAGTGTGGAGCGAACTGCTGCAACCGCCGGACTCTCTCTTCCGTTACACCTCCAGTTTCCACGGCGCCCGGTATGCCCTCGTCAGCAAACCGCGCGCGGCCTCCTGCGCCACGGTCAATTCGCGCTCGTCCCAGTCCAGGCGCGTCCGGCTGCGCAACGCCACGTTACCCAGCAGGCACGTGGATGTCGAGCGAAAGCACTTCTCGATGTCGCTGGCCGGCCGCTGGCGGGTGCGCACGCATTCCAGGAAGTTGGTCCAGTGGTTCGCGTTGCCGCTCGAACTGGACTTCACTTCCGTCTGCCGGTCGCCTTTACCTTCGGGAATCACGCGGTAACCTTCGCGATCCACGTACAGAGTCGCCTGGCTGCCATGGAACAGAATGCCGCCGCCTTTATTGAACATCGATTGTCGGTTGGCGTTGCGGTTCTCGTAAGTGGCCACGAAGCCCGGATACTCGTAGGTCACTTGCAGGGTATCGGGCGTCTCACGATTATCGGTGAACCACAGTTTGCCGCCCATACTCGCGACGGAGCGCGGCATGGCCTCGTCGAACGCCATCTGCACGATGTCCAGCCAATGCACGCCCCAGTCCGTCATCATGCCGCCGGCGTAGTCCCAGAACCAGCGGAAATACGAGAAGTCGTTGGGGTCCACGCCGAAGCGGTTGCGATTGAAGGGCCGCATGGGCGCGGGGCCCAGCCACATGTCCCAGTCGAGGTCCGGCGGCGGATCGCTATCCGGCGGGTTGCCGATGCCTTCCGCGGGCGAGTTGCCGTAGTTCCACGTGCGCACAAAGGTGACCTTGCCCAATTCGCCGCGCCGCACGATATCGCAGGCCTGCTGGAAGTGTACCGCCGAACGCTGCATGGTTCCGGCCTGCACCACGCGGTTGTACTTGCGGGCGGCCTCTACCATCGTGCGCCCTTCTTCGACCACTACGCACACGGGCTTTTCCACATATACATCCTTACCCGCCTTGCATGCCTCGACGGTCATGTAGGCGTGCCAGTGATCCGGCGTCGAGATATTCACGATATCGACGGACTTGTCCGCCAGGATCTCGCGAAAGTCGCGGACCGCGCGGGGACTGTGCCCTTTCGCGCCGGCCTTAGCCATGGCGTCGTCCAAGTGCGGCTGGTAGACGTCGCAGACGGCCACCACCTGCAGATTGGGCTGCCGCATGGCGTATTCCAAGTTGCTCGTACCCATGCGCCCCATGCCGATAAATGCAGCGGCCAGGCGGTCGTTCGCGCCCCTGACGCTGCCGGTGAAGAGGGAAGTGGTCAGCGCCGCTCCTGCCGATTTGAGAAATTGCCTGCGGCCCGCGTTCGGATCTTCCATGCGGTGGATTCTACCACCCTGCGGAGCGGTCGAACTGTTTCATTACCAGTGCTGATCCCAGACCGGCGCCACCATGGGAGTGGGTTGCTCGGCATTCATCGCAGCCAGTGGCCGCCAACGCAGCTTGTGCCTTTCGCGAGCTCTCCTTCAAGGACGCGGCCGCCCTCATCCGCCGCAAGTATCGCCAATCGGCCACAATACGCAGTCAGATCGGAGGACGTTACTGAACAGCTTTCCGTCCGGGAAACGGCGCACGCACCCGGGTAAATCCGTCCGCGAATATCCAACAGCGTCCTCGAAGAACAGATTCAAGTCCTTGATGCCTGGGGCCATGGAGATTGGTGGATTCTACTACCCCGCAGAGCGATCGAACTGTGGAGCTTCTTCGACAAAACTGGCGCGCTGCGATACTTCCGAGGATTTCTTGGGAATAGTACTAGACAAACAGATCTGAAAATGATACATTGAACCCATAGCAGATAGCGTCCCTGGCGGCGAGACGTCCTTCCCGCCGCCAATCCTCTGAGTGCAAGGCCCCGGATACCCAGCCGGGGCCTTTATTATTGACCCGCCGCCGTTATCTTATAAAGTCCCGACCCGTGCGGCCTGACGCGGAACGTATATCCGCCGGGAAGCGTTCCGGCGTCCTTCCGGTCCCACAAGTCCCGCAGCACGCACTTCCCCGGCAGCTTGAGAGCTGCCCACTCGACGCGAATGTCAATAGGCCCTGCTTCCCCTACGTTGAACACCGCCACGTACTTCTCGTCCGCGCCCGCGCCATCTGCGGTCCAGACGACGCTGTCGCCGCCTTCCGCGAGCGTGCCGCCGTGGGCTCCGTGTCGATCGACCGCTAATACCTCATCGTTGCTAATCAGCGATAGCGTGAAATCGTCATTGTGGGGCAGGTCGCCGCCGAACATCAGCGGCGCCTGGGCGATGGACCACAGGCTCATCAGCGTGCGCTGCTCGTCGCGCGTGAATCGCGTCATGCGGTTTTCGCCGCGCTCCGCGCGAATGCCGATGCGGCCCAAGGGCAGCATATCCGCGTCCGGCCATGCGCCCGGCCGCCCCACGCCGCTCCAGATCGACATCAGGATGAAATTCAGCCGCAGCGCCTTCCAGTCGTCCCAAAAATCGTCCGAGATGCGCCACATATTGGCGTTGTCCTGCAGGAATGCCACGTCCTTGATCATGGCCGGCCCCGGCGACAGGCTCAACACGATGGGACGACCCGTCTTCCGGATCGCCCGGTGCAATGCGGCGATCTCCTCGCGGTGCGCGGGCCGCGCGATGTCATCGGCCTTGATGTAGTCCACGCCCCAATCGGCATAGAGCTTCAGAATCGAATCGTAGTAATCCTGCGCGCCTGGACGGCTCAGATCGACGCCGTACATATCGCTATTCCACGGGCAGACGGACGCGGTGTCCGCAATGTCGGCGGCCCGCACCGCGCTGCCGAAGACCGGCAGATTCGCCTTCGCCGCCAGCCGGGGGATGCCGCGCATAATATGGATGCCGAAGCGCAGTCCAAGCCCGTGGATGTAATCGGCCAGTGGCCGGAAGCCGCGGCCATCCGCCGCCGACGGAAACCGGTTGACAGCCGGAATGAGCCTGCCGTATTCGTCCATGGCGAGCTGCGCGCCGGGGCGGTAACCGTGCGCTTGGGCGTTCGGCTCGGACCACTGGATGTCGATGACCACGTACTGCCATCCATGCTGCTTCAGATGCTGGGCCATGTAGTCGGCGTTGGCCTTCACTTCCGCCTCGGTCACCGTGGTGCCGTAGCAGTCCCAACTGTTCCAGCCCATCGGCGGAGTGGCCGCTATAGCGTCGGCCAGCGCCCATGCGGACGGCATCGAAGCGGCAAGTAGGGCGAGCCGTACGGTGGAAGATCTCATGCAGACTCCTCGCGTCAACGTTAACACCGTGTATAGCCTGTCTAATGCTGAAGTTGCCCAGTGGCCTGCCGATCAGCGGTGCCCCCAAAAGCGCCGCCCACTACGCCCCAAGCCTCCATGCAGTAAAATAGAAGCACCTCCCCAGGGTCCCGTTTGATTGAAGGAAGGCCATGCCGGAAAATCCGTTCGTCCATCTCCACTGCCACACCGATTACTCCCTCCTCGACGGAGCCTGTGAAATCGGCCAGCTCATGGACACGGTCGTCGAGCAGAAAATGCCCGCCGTCGCCATGACCGACCATGGCAACCTGTTCGGCGCGGTCAAGTTCTACAACACGGCCAAGGCCAAGGGCGTGCATCCGGTCATCGGCTGCGAGGTCTACGTCTCGCAACAGGGCCACAAAACCCGCGGCGACACCGACCGCTACAATCACCTGATCCTGCTCTGCGAGACCCAGGAAGGCTATCGCAACCTCATCAACCTGGTCTCCACAGGCTTCCTGGAAGGCTTCTACTACAAGCCCCGCATCGACAAGGACCTGCTCGCGCGGTACTCCAAAGGGCTGATCGGCATGTCCGCCTGCCTGCGCGGCGACATTCCCGAAATCCTGCTGGCCGACCGCTACGACGATGCCCGCCGTACCGCCTACACCTACGCGGACATCTTCGGCAAAGGCAATTTCTTCCTCGAAATTCAGGACCACCACCTCGAACAGGATAAGCGCCTGGTGCCGGCCGTCAACCGGCTGTCGGCGGAAACCGGCCTGCCGCTGGTAGCCACCAACGACGCGCACTATCTGCGCCGCGACGATGCCCGCGCACACGAAATCCTGCTCTGCATCCAAACCGGCAAAACCATGAGCGACACGTCGCGCATGCATTGGAACTCGCCAGATTTTTATCTGAAATCGCGCGCCGAGATGATGCAACTCTTCGGCGAACTGGAAGACTCGCTAGACCGCACCTGGGAGATCGCGCAGCGCTGCCACGTCCACCTGGAAAAAATCAAAGATCCCTTTCCGAAATTCGAAGTCCCTGCCGAGCACTCCACGGATACCTATTTCGAATTCGTCGCGCGCCAGGGTTTTGAAAGGCGCAGGCTGCGGCTGGAGGCTCTGCGCGCCGCCGGCCATCTGAAGCACGATCTGCCGGAATATGCCGAGCGTCTCGACCGCGAAATCCGGATGATCCAGAAGATGCAGTTCTCGGGCTACTTCCTGATCGTCTGGGATTTCATCCGGTTTGCGCGATCGAAATCCATTCCGGTCGGCCCGGGCCGCGGTTCGGCGGCTGGCAGCCTGGTGGGCTACGCCATGGGCATCACCGACATCGATCCGTTGCAATACGGCCTGCTGTTCGAGCGCTTCCTGAATCCCGAGCGCATCAGCCTGCCCGATATCGATATCGATTTCTGTATGAACCGGCGCGGCGAAGTCATCCAGTACGTCACCGAAAAATACGGCCGCGAGCAAGTGGCGCAAATCATCACCTTCAACACCATGGCCGCGCGCGCCGCCATCAAGGACGTGGGCCGCGTGCTGGACATGAGCTTCGCCGACGTGGAACGCCTCACCAAGCTGGTGCCCAACGTCCTGAACAT
>Ga0182018_10002516_pt1 | contig 18130 bp, 19 predicted proteins | sample 812P2MmetaG_FD_120490 | JGI IMG/M metagenome (GOLD analysis project Ga0182018, IMG submission 120490) | Permafrost microbial communities from Stordalen Mire, Sweden - 812P2M metaG | ecosystem: Environmental > Terrestrial > Soil > Wetlands > Permafrost | place: Sweden: Stordalen | collected... | reverse complement strand
GTGGGCCGTGCGGGACTTGAACCCACGACCCCTTGCGTGTCATGCAAGTGCGCTACCAACTGCGCCAACGGCCCGTGCCTGGTGACGATACCACCCAGCCCGTTGCCGACCGATCTGCACCGGCGAGGAACCTTCCTCCTCCGAACTGGTGACACGGCGTCACCACCCAGGATCCGGTGAAGACAGCCGAGAGCCGGTCGCTGGCGACGGCGTGGCCCGATCGATGGCTCTCCACCCACCGAACTGATGGCGCTGCTCTAGCTCCGCCCGGCGTCCTCCCCGAAGTCCGAAGAGGCGCTTCGCAAAGAGGAGGTAGACGACGATGGCCACGTTGATGATGAAGGTGATGACCTTGAACACGCTGACTCCAAGTGTCAGCTCGTAGATCTCGAACGGAATCAACAGGGAGGTGGCCAGCAGGGTCAGGTACTCCGCCCATCGCTTGTTGAACCACAGACCCACCATCTCGGTCGCCTCCAAGGCGGCGTAGGCGGCGACCGCCAATCCCAGTTGGATGAGGTGCCTGGGTGAATACTCGAACGCCCTGCGCAGATAGCCGAGAACCCCACGGACTTGTGACGCACCCGGATCTCCTCCTGACAGGTCGTTCATGATGTTGATGTAATCGCGATGCAGGGACGCGTCATGACTGGCCACGGTGAAGAGCACCAGCGCCAGGACAGTGAGGATCACCACATGGATGGCCCGATCGAGGGCGATCAGCCGAAGCACGTAGCGATCACGCAGCGTCGGCCCCCGAGCCGGAAGCTCGATCTCATCGCGAGATGGCACGCGCTCTCTGGCAGGCAGGGCAGGAATCGCCTTCGGCAACCACGCATCGCACCGCAGGCACCGGTACCACCGCAGACCGTCCACCTCTCTGACCAGAGCGGCATCGTCGGAGGTCACCTCGGCAGCGTCAGTACCGACCAGCTCGTGTCCCCGCCATGCGCAGGTGAGAAGCTCGTACCTGTTGTCCGGTCGCTTCTTGCGGGGCATCCTCGCACAATAGGCTCGGACCATACCGACCGAGGAGAAGCCCCATGAGCACGGACGTCGAAACTCACGTGAACCGCATCGCGGAGACCGGGTACACCATCGTTGAAGACGCCATCGAACCAGATCTGATCGACGCCCTCAATGACGATCTCCTCCGACTCGAGCGCGACCTGGGGATCGTTCCGGCCCACAACATGTTCGAGGGGACCCACACCACGCGCATCTACAACCTTCTCGCCCATGGCCCCACCTTCGAACGGGTGCCCGTGCACCCCGCCATTCTGCCGATCTGCGAAGGTGTCCTCGATCCGGGCCTACTCGTCTCGTCCCTCTCGTCCATCGCCATCGGTCCCGACGAATCGCCGCAACCCATCCACGCCGACGATCAAGTCATCCCGTTGCCCAAACCGCACCCTCCGACCGTGTGCAACACCATGTGGGCGCTCACCGAGTTCACCGAGTCCAACGGGGCCACGCGGATCATCCCCGGCACTCATACCGCTTATGAGTCACCCGACCTCACACGGAATTACGAGTCCATTCCTGCGGAGATGGCCAAGGGAAGCGTGCTGGTGTGGCACGGCAGTCTGTGGCACGGCGGTGGGGCGAACACGACAAAGGATCGTCGGGTGGGTATCGCCATGAACTACTGCGCCGGCTACATCCGCCAACAGGAGAACCAGCAGCTGGGTCTGCCCGTCGACCTGGTTCGCCACTTCTCGCCGAGGCTGCAGCAACTGGTCGGCTACGGGGTCTATTCCGGCCTGATCGGTCACATCGACAAGAAGGTCCCGGCGAATGCCCTCCTCGGTGCCGACGAGGACTCCCACCTGCTCTGGGACTACGCCACTCCTCCGGCCACGTGAGCGGCGCTCTGCGGTAATGAGCGCTCGGTCAACCCGGTCCAGCGTGATCGGTGACCGCGCTCTCACGAGACTCGCGTTGGTCGATCTCGACGTCGCGCATCACGTCGTCCGGTGCCTCCTCGAGCATCATGAGCCCGCTCTCGGCTTCGGGGAGGGCGCGCAGGAGCTCGTCGAGCTTCCGCTGGGTGGCGGCCTGCTCGCGACCCTGTGTGTGCTGGATGACGAACAGCATCATCAACGTGATCGCCGACGTCCCGGTCTCGAAGCCGATGAGCCATCCGGTCGAAAAGCCGACGAACGCGCCGACCACGACAGCACAGACCATCGCGCCCACCACCACGATGGTCGCGACCGGTAGCGAGGTGTAGTGGTCGATGCGGTAGAGCCAACGGCTGCTGGGAGTGAGCTGTTGGGTCTTCGGGACGATTCGGTCCCGCTGGGCCCACGCCCTCCACCGCGACGATCGCGACTTCGAATCCTCACTCACCCGGACCCCTGGCGGTCATGAGGACAGGGGTCCGGCTCGGCGGTCGCAGCCTCGGGGGTGGCCCGACATCGAAGACAGCTCGGAGCGCCGAGGTGCGGGAATGCGCCATGGGCGGACCATACCCGTGACCCGGTCGGCCACGCACCCGGGGTGATGGGACTACCTGGAGGCGGCGGGCGGAATCGAACCGCCGTACGGGGCTTTGCAGGCCCCTGCCTAAACCACTCGGCCACGCCGCCCTTGCGCCCGGCGATCCTATCCTCCCCACTGGGATGCTTGAATCTCTGCATGCGGATCGGAATGATCGCCCCACCCTGGACCCCCATCCCCCCCCTGCTGTACGGCGGGATCGAGCTGGTGGTCGATCAGCTGGCCCGCGGGCTGCAAGAGGCCGGCCACGACGTCTTGTTGTTCGCGACCGGCGACTCGACCTGCCCGGTACCCAGCCAGTGGGTGCTTCCGGCGGCCGAAGGCACCCGGATCGGCATGATCGTCCCGGAGATCCGCCATGTCATCCACGCCTATGAGGCGGTCCGCAATTGCGATGTGGTCCACGACCACACGATGGCGGGTCCGTTCTACTCGGAGCGCTTCCCCGGCCTGCCGGTGGCCACCACCATCCACGGGCCGTTCAATGAGGAGCTGACCGATCTCTACCGGGCCAATGCCGATCGCGTGCCCATCATTGCCATCTCCCACGCACAGCGGCGGGCGGCACCCGACATCCCCATCGCCCGGGTCATCCACCATGGCGTTGACGCCTCCCTCTTTCCCGTTGGCGACGGTACCGGCGATGAGGACGGGCCGTTCGTCCTGTTCCTCGGCAGGATGGCCGCCGACAAGGGGGCGCACCGGGCCATCGAGGTGGCCCGCAAGGCGGGTATTCGGATCATGCTGGCCGCCAAGATGCGGGAGCCATGGGAGATGCACTACTTCTCCGAACAGGTGGAGCCCCTCCTCGGCAGCGATGCGCGCTACCTGGGCGAGGTGTCCCACGAGCGGAAGCTCGATCTGCTGGCCAGCGCGTCGGCGTTGCTCTTCCCCATCCGGTGGAACGAGCCGTTCGGCATGGTGATGATCGAAGCGATGGCCTGCGGCACCCCGGTGCTGGCCTTTCCCGAAGGAGCCGCCCCCGAGGTCGTCGACGACGGCCGCACCGGATTTCTCTGTGATGACGAAGCTGCCATGGTCGAGGCCATCGGCCGCCTCGACCAGCTGGACCGCAATGACTGCCGGCTGGCCGTAGAGGGCTACTTCTCGACCCAGCGGATGGTGGCCCAGCACATCGAACTGTTCGAGTCACTGGCCCACTGAAGCAGCCCCCGGCTAGGTAGCCCTCAGCCCGAGGCAGGGAGGCGGTGACTGCGGCATCGCCCCGCCACACTCACGATCGTCGGCGAAACACCAGCTTGGCCACCAGGCCGATCAGGGCCACCACGACGACCAGCTTGACCAGAAACCACAGGACTCCGGCGATGAATCCGAGCACTTCGAACGCTACGAACAGAGCGATCAGCCCGCCGCCGACGATCAGGACACCGTCGAACACGCTGAGGCCGGTTCCTCCGTTGCTGCTCGGCTCCATGCTCTGTCCCTTGGCCACGGTCCCAGCGTAATCGACCGGAGTCGAGAATGGTTGTCGCCGCCGACGGCGCCGGCTCGACCTCGGACGGTCGAAGGTTGACCGGTGGTACGGTCCGGCCGTGTCTCTGCGAGCCCAAAGGGAGGCGCTCATCGAGCGCATCGACCTCCAGGGGGATGCGTTCTGCCGTGCCTACACCGAGGCCGCCGACGAATGGCTCTCGGGCCTCTTCGACCGGGCCACCGACGGCGACGATCGTGGGATGGCCCTGGTGGCCGTGGGGGGCTACGGACGGGGCGAGCTCTGTCCGTTCAGCGACCTCGACGTCGTCCTCATCCACCGGGGCAAAGGCGACGTCTCTGCCACCGCCGACAAGATCTGGTACCCGGTGTGGGACGAGGGGATCTCGCTCGACCACAGCGTCCGCCGGCCGAACGAAGCCCTGGAGCTAGCCGGCGAGGATCTCCGAGTGGCCCTCGGCCTCCTTGACGGCCGGGTGATCTGCGGCGATTCGAAGGTGGCCGTGCCGGTGCTCGAGGGTGCCCGTGAACGGTGGGCACGACAGAAGCCCCCCTGGCTCCAGGTGCTGGGCGACCTGGTCACCGAACGCCACCGCACCTATGGGGATGTCGGCTTCCTGCTCGAGCCCGACCTGAAGGAGTCCCACGGAGGCCTCCGGGACATCGCCGCCCTGGTGGCCATGATGCTGGCCGTCCCGGTCCTGGCGGACTACGTCGACACTGTGGCCGTCGACGACGCCAGGCGCGTGCTCACCACCATCCGGGTCGAACTCCACCGGCGGGCTGGCCGGGAACAAAACAAGCTCCTCCTGCAAGAGCAGGACCAGGTGGCACTGGCCGTCGGCGAACCGGACTCGGACGCGCTGATGAGGTCGGTGGCCACTGCCGGTCGCACGGTGGCCTGGGAAGGGGACGACGCCTGGCGCCGTCGGAGCGCCTGGTCGCGGCGTCAGACCGGCTCCAGAGGCCTCCGGCGCTCGTCCGGACGCGGTCGCTCGGGCCGACTGGCCGACAACGCCATCACCCTCGCCCCCGGGGACCCGGACATCGGGGTGACCGAGGACGAGGTGGTCCTGGCCGAGGCCGCCGACGTCAGCGGTGACCCGACACTCGCACTCCGACTGGCCGCGGTGGCCGCCGAACGGAACCTTCCCATTGCCAGGGAGGCGCTCAACCTGCTCGGTCGCAAGGCTCCTTCTCCCCCAGTCCCCTGGCCCGATGAGGCGCGGGCATCCCTGGTCCGGGTCCTGGCCACCGGACCCCCTGCCATCTCGGCCCTCGAAGCGCTCGACAAGCGGAGCCTGCTGGAGCGCTATCTCCCCGAATGGGCGGCGGTTCGCAACAAGCCCCAACGAAACCCCTATCACCGCTTCACCGTGGACCGGCACCTGCTCGAAGCGACCGCCAATGCGGCGACGCTCGCCCACCGGGTCAACAGGGTGGACCTGTTGCTGATCGGGACCCTGCTCCACGACATCGGGAAGGGCTTTCCGGGAGACCACACCGAGGTGGGGATGACCGTCGCCGCCGATATCGCCACCCGAATGGGCCTTCCCCCCGAGGACGTCGACACCATCGTGACCATGGTCCGGCTGCACCTGCTCCTTCCCGACACCGCCACCCGGCGCGACCTCGACGACCCCGCCACCGCCGAGAAGGTGGCCACCGAGGTGGGCAGCCGGACCACCCTCTCTTTGCTGGCCGCGCTCGTCGAGGCGGACAGTCTGGCCACAGGGCCGTCGGCATGGGGATCGTGGAAAGCCGGGCTCGTCGCCGACCTGGTCGAGCGGGCGGCCCACCTGCTGGCCGGCGAGCCGGTGGCGCCACCCACCTCGTGGATCACCGACGATCTCCGGGTGATCATGGACACGGTACGAAGCCGCGGGGTGCCGGCCCTGTCCATCGACGACCCCACGGTCACGGTGGTGGCCCCCGACCGCTCGGGGCTGCTGGCCGAGGTCACCGGGGTGCTGGCCCTGCACGGCCTCAACGTCCGCTCGGCGGTGGTGGCCGGGGAGGATGGTGTGGCCGTCGAGCTGTTCACCGTGGAGGCCCAGCGGGGTCGGTGGCCGGCGGCGGCCCGCCTCGCCGACGACCTCGGCGCTGTCATCGCCGGCAACCTGTCCATCGAGACCAAGCTGGCCGAGCGGGCCCGCACCTATCGCAACGAACGCCGGAACCTCTCGCCGCATCTCGTATCGACCCAGGTCACCGTAGAGAACAACGCCTCCGCCTCGGCAACGGTGGTCGAAGTGAGGGCCGAGGACGTGGTCGGACAGCTCCACCGGATCACCCAGGCCCTGGTCGACTGTCGGCTCGATGTGACATCGGCCAAGGTGTCCACCTTCGGATCGGCGGTGGTCGATGCCTTCTATGTCCGCGGACCCGACGGTGCCAAGGTTACCGACGCCCACCTGATCAGCACCCTCGAGTCGACCATCGCGGAACGGGTGGCACGGCATCGCACGGCCGAGGCGCCAGAGGCCGGCCGTCACTGACACCACCCGCCGCCGGTGGTGTCGAAATCCTCCCTTCACCTGGTAGATTGCACCAAGAGGAGAGGTATGCCCGGTTCCCACGCACACTCGAAGATGTCGCGCCCAAAACCAGCGTCGACCGGACGCAAGGGCTGGTTCATCGCGGCCACCCTGTTCACCGTGGCCGCCGTCGGGGTGGGCGTCGCCATTGTGGCGGGACGGGGAACCGCAGGTCGGGCGGGTGCCTCGCCCACCTCGGCACCTGGTGTCGAGGTCGACGCCTCGACCGGGTCCGGACCGCTCAGCGTCACCTCGGTGACTCCTGTCGATGGGACGTCCCAGGTGCCCAGCGACGCCACCATCTCCGTGCAGTTCTCTCGGCCGCTCAGTGCCCACTCTCCGACCCCCTCCCTCAGTCCCCCCGTTCCCGGGGTGTGGCAGATGGTGACCCCCGATACCTTCGCCTTCATCGCTGCCGCCCCGTTGGTGCCCGCGGCCACCGAGACGGTGACCATTCCGGCCGGCGCCACCGGCGTAACCAGTGTGACCGGCAGGAAGCTCAGCCAGCCGTCAATTGCCCACTTCACGGTGGCCCAGGGGAGCACGCTCCGACTCCAACAGCTGCTGGCCGAACTCGGCTACCTGCCGGTGAGCTTCACCCCTGCCCGGCCACTCACCGCACCCCAGGAGGCGGCCCAGCCCCAAGAGGGGTCGTTCAGCTGGCGCTGGAGCGAGCCGACGTCGCTCGAGAACCTGTGGACGGTGGGAACGGCGAACCAGATCACCAAAGGCGCGGTCATGGCCTTCGAGTCCCAGTACAACCTCAAGGACGACGGCGTTGCCGGGCCCATGGTCTGGCAGCAGCTGCTGACCGCGGCATCGACCGGAACGGTGACCACTGCTGCCTACAACTACGTGTACGTCTCCGAGGCGTTGCCCGAGACCGCCACCGTCTACAGCGACGGCGCGGAGGTCTACTCGACCCGGGCCAACACCGGCGTACCCGCCGCGCCCACCGCGCAAGGGACCTTTCCGGTCTACATCCGCTACAAGGTCACCACCATGTCGGGGACCAATCCCGACGGGTCGAAGTACGTCGATCCGGGCATCCCTTGGGTGAGCTACTTCAACGGCGGGGACGCCCTCCACGGATTCGACCGGGGGAGCTACGGCTTTCCCCAGAGTGACGGATGCGTGGAGATGCCACCGGCCAATGCTGCGGTGGTCTTCCCGCTGACACCGATCGGCACCCTGGTCACCGTCGCCTGACCAGGTCTTCGCCGACTCCGGTAGACCCGGCCCGCAGAGCCGTCACTCCTGCGCCGGGGCCGACGGGAACACCGGGGGCCGACGGTCGCGGATGGCGGCCACACCCTCCTTGGCGTCAGGCCCGAGGAACCCGATCATCTCCAGGGCCAGCGACTCGCCGAACGCCGGTGACGCCGACCGCATCCACTGATTGAGCACCCGCTTGGTCCACTGCACCGCCGTCCTGCTCCCCGAGGCCAGACGGCCGGCAATAGCCAAGGCCTCGTCGAGGACCTCCCCGTCCGGCACGCATCGGGTGACCAGTCCGATGCGCTCCGCTTCGCGCCCGTCGATGAACTCGGCCGTCATCAGGTAGTACTTGGCCTTTGCCATCCCGCACAGCAGGGGCCAGATCAGGGCGGCATGGTCGCCGGCGGCCACACCCAAGCGGGCGTGGCCGTCCGACAGACGGGCCGATTCGGCAATGACGCTCACATCGGCCAGCAGGGCCACGGCCAGCCCGGCGCCGACCGCCACTCCATTGATGGCCGAGACGATCGGCTTGACCGACGCCAGCATCTCCTCGACCACGGCATTGGCGTCGGTCCACTGCTCGACGACCGTGCCGTGGTCGGTGGTCATCTTCTCCACCATGGCCAGGTCCCCACCGGCGGAGAAGGCCCGTCCCGCACCGGTGATCACCGAGGCGGCGATTGAGTCGTCCCGGTCAACCACAGACCAGACCTGGGAGAACTCCCGATGCAGCCGTTCATTGGCCGCGTTGAGGACGTCCGGTCGGTCGATGGTGATGAGCAGGACCCCGGGAGCGGGCCGATCGAACCGGAGATGCTCGAAGTCCTCGTAGGACGAGTACCCCTGGGTTCGCGCTTCGGTCATCGCTCGAGCAGCGGGTGACGCAGACCCAGCTGGGCCAGGGACCGGTCGGGCTCCCGTGGCTCGACGGTGGCTTCACACGCACCCGGCACCCGCATGACGTAGATGTTCCAGAACGGGGCCAGATCGGCTGGCTCGATGTCGGCATACAGCCTCCGCTCGATGTCGGGGCAGCGGGTGAAGCCCGCCCGTGCGAACTGTTGCGTCCACCACTCGAACGAGGCGATGGTCAGGTGGCCCTCGACCAACTGGCCCTCGGCGTCGACGGCCAGATCGTCCTCGGGCACAGGGCCGAGGTACTCCGGTCCCAACCCTCGGTAGTACCCCAACCGCTCGGGACGGACCTTGCCATCGAAGTGCCCATCGGGTCCCGACCGGTTCACCCCGAACGACGGAATGGTGGCATAGAGGAAGCCCCCACACACTCTGCGCAACTCGGCGAGTGCGTCGGGAACCCGATCCGGGGGGAGGTGCTCGAGGATCTCCAGCGCGGTCACCAGGTCGAATGCGTGGTCCTCCCAGGGCAGGCCGGCGAAGAGATTGGCCACGCGTACGTGGCCGACGGCACCCGGGGTGGCGTGATCGATGGCGAATTGGCTCACGTCACACCCCACGGCGTCGATGCTCCGCTCACGGAGGACCTCCACGACGAAGCCGGTGGCACAGCCGACGTCGAGTGCGTTGGCCACCCGGAAGTTCCGCCACAGCAACCATCCGGCGATGTCGGCGTTGGATGCCACCCGGTCATAGCGGGCGTATCCCGACCGCCCGGCGCGGTCCCCCGAGGCATCCCGACCCTCGCCGAAGTAGCTCCCCCCGTAGGTGTCGGCGATGCCGGCCTGTCGCGCCTCGGCCTCGGCCAGGCCTCGGTCGGCGGCCTGGGTCAGCTCTCGCCCGGCTACCGCCATCAACCGGCGGCTGCCGGCGTGGCGGGTGGCCAATCCGACCAGCGCCCCACGCACGGCCCCCACGGCCGGTTTCCATCGGGCTGACGGCATGGGGGCGAGACTAGCCGTGCACCGTACGGGCTCCTATGAGCGGCTGACCGACGAGCCCACCCGGCTTCGGACCAGGAAGACCGGGCAATTCCAAGCAATTGCCACTTTACGTGTGGAGATAACCACTTAACGCGGTTATCATGGTCCACAGGAAGTCTCGATCGAAGGGCACGGGAGATGGCCAGGAGACGTGGGTCGTCGGGAGGGTCACCAATGGAGAACCTGGGCACAACGGCCGATCCAACGGCTGATCGGCAGAGCGAACCCCTGGGGAGCACATTCGCGGCCGGGGTGGATCGACTGTCCGACCCCGACGTGCCCCCCTTGTTCGGGTCTCCCACCGAGGGGAGGGAAACGATGATGATCCAGACCGATTCCTCCGAGGGGGACCCGACGGCTTCCCTGGTCGGGTCCTTGTCGGTGTTCACGCTGTCCGATGTCCTCACCATGCTGGCCTCCACCACCCAGACCGGTGAGCTCCAGGTGGTGGGCGACGTGGCCGACGGTCGAGTGTGGCTCGAGGGTGGCGAGCTCTCCAACGCGCAGGTGGGAGAAGCCACGACCATCGGTCAGGCCGTCTTCGAGTTGGCCTGCGTGCCTGAAGGCTGGTTCTACTTCACCACCGACCTGCTGTCTCCCAGCAGACACCCGACCGTTCCGGTTGCGGCCGTCCTCGACGAAGTCCTACCCCAGGTCGACGAGTGGCGGGAGATCCGCCAGGACGTCCCCCTGGAGGCGGAGGTCACCCTGGCTCCCGACCCACCGGGCCAGGATGTCCAGATCCGCAGCGACCAGTGGAGGGTGCTGACCACCGTCGGAAACAGTGGCCACACGATAAGATCGGTCCTCGAGATGATCGGCGGGGACCAGATCGTAGGGCTCCGCACACTTCGGGACCTCCACTCCTCCGGGTTGATCGAGTTCGCCGCCGGAGCGGACGACCCGGTCGACCGCGTCGGCGCTCCCGGCGCGGGGTTCCCGGGGGACAACGGCTCGGTGATCAGCACGCTGCCGACGCCGCCACCGAGCACCGGGGCCGAGGAGTCCCGGATGGAGGACCTGGCAGCAGTCCTGCCTCCGCCAGGACCGGACGCCGCCGACGGTGGCGACGACGACGGGTTCTCCGGCCTGGCCGAAGTGGCGATGATGCCACCCCCGATCGCCGGGGACCCCTGGACACCTACCACCGAGTCCGACGCGTCGAGCGACAACGGGGTGGCCTGAGCACGGCGGATCGGGCCGGTCCCCCGGATGACCGGCCGGCTCCCTGGTCAGGGGATGGTGCTGGCCGTGGTATTGAACGTGCAGCCTGTTTGATGGCAGTGATGGTCGACGGCGACCACCACCACGATGAACAGTGCCACCGCGAGCAGTCCGAGCACACCCACGATGATGCCGGCGATGGCCAATCCGCGCCCGCGCTGCATATTGTTCGATCGCTTGATCTGGGTGAGGGAAATGGACCCGAAGACAACGGCCAGGACTGCTCCCAGCCCGAATACCCAGAGCAACGAGCACACCAACGAGGCCACAGCCAGCCCGTTCGTCTTCTGCACCGGCAAGTAGCCGTAGCCGGTCGGATAGCCGTAGCCGGCGGGTGACGGTGGCGGCCCGTAGCCGGGCGCACCGGGTGGAAGACCGTACCCGGAGGTCGGCGGCGACGCGCTGCCCGGTGGTGTCGAGGGGGTCCCCGGAACGCTCACCGGGATCGTCGGCGGAACCGCGCTGCCGCCCAACGGACGGCCATCGGGGATCGGGTTGGTGGGAACCGGGCCCGGGGCCTGCTCCGGGGAGTACCACTTGCCGTCCGAAGCCAGCCACCACCCTAGCCCTTGCGAAACGTCACTCACCCGAGGTCCTCCATCGTGCGCCGCGTGCCAACGCTACCCGCTGGCACCGCCCGTCCCGGGGACTGTCACCTCGATCCCAAAAGGTGGGCGAGCGCCCGAAAGGCGCGACCCCGATGGGAGATCCGGTGCTTCTCTGCGGCACTCATCTGGGCGAAGGTGCGCCCCCGGTGGCCAACGGGCGCGAACACAGGGTCATACCCGAATCCCGACTCGCCCACGGCGGTCGGGGCGATGACCCCGGCCACGTCACCCTCGGCCCAGATGTCGCTGCCATCGGGATAGGCGACCATGGCTACGCACCGGAACCACGCCACTCGGCGCTCCGGCGCGTCGGCTCCCAGCCGGGCCAACTCGTCGAGCAACTTGGCCACGTTGTCGGCATAAGTAGCGTGCTCGCCGGCGAATCGAGCCGAATAGACCCCCGGTGCGCCCCCCAGTGCTTCGACCTCCAGTCCCGTGTCGTCGGCGACCGAGGGAGTTCCGGTCGCGTCGACCAGAGCACGCGCCTTCAGCCTGGCGTTGTCGACCAGCGTGGCACCGGTCTCGTCCACGTCGGGAACCGACGAGGGGCGCGGGAGCAGGACCAGGCCGGGGACCTGTTCGAGGATGGTGGTGATCTCTGCGGCCTTGTCGGGGTTGGCGGTTGCCAGGATCAGCTGACGCTGCTCCACGATCACCGGGGCGGCGGTAGATCCGCCAGTGCCTCCGCCTGGAGATCGAGCAGTTGGGCGATGCCGTGCTCGGCCAAGCTGAGCATCTCGTCGAGCTCTCCCTTGGTGAACGGCATCCCCTCGGCCGTGCCCTGGACCTCGATGAAGCGACCCGACGAGGTCATCACGACGTTCATGTCCACGTCGGCCCGGCTGTCCTCCTCGTAGGGAAGGTCGAGCATGCACACGCCGTCGACCACACCGACCGATACGGCCGCCACTGCCTCGGTCAGAGGATTGGTCCGGAGCCCCCCCTTCTGAACGAGGCGGGTGAGGGCATCGTGAAGGGCGACGTAGGCGCCGCAGATCGAAGCCGTGCGGGTGCCGCCGTCGGCCTGCAGGACGTCGCAGTCCACGGTGATCTGCAACTCACCCAACGTGGCCATGTCGCACACCGAACGGAGGGAACGTCCGATCAGCCGTTGGATCTCCTGCGTCCGCCCCGACTGCTTCCCCTTCGCCGCCTCACGGCTGACCCGTTCACCGGTCGAGCCGGGCAGGAGCGAGTACTCGGCGGTCACCCAGCCCTTGCCGCTCCCCCGCATCCAGGGCGGGACCCGATCTTCCACCGACGCGGTGCACAGCACCCGTGTACGACCCATCGAGACCAGTACTGACCCAGGGGCGAACACGGTGAAGTCCCGCTCGAAGGAGGCGTTGCGCAGTTCGTCGGTGGCTCTGCCGTCACCTCGCCCGGTCGTACGACGGGCAATCGTTCCTTCGCTCACAACACGTATTCCTTTCCGATCGCTGCTACTTCCACCGGGCTCCCGAAGGCGAGTGCGGCCTCCGCCTCGAGCGCCGATGCACTCACCGTCGGCCATCGGTGTGTGACGACCAACCGCCGGGCGCCGGCCTTTCGCGCCTGGTCTCCGGCCTGCCGTCCGCTCATGTGATGCGAAGTCCCTTCGTGGTCGCAGGTATACGTCGCTTCCGACAACACAAGATCGAGACCGGTGCCGAGCTCGGCCAACGACCACTCCGGGCCGGTGTCGGCAGAGTAGCCCAGGGCCCGTCCCCCACCGTCGATTCGCACCGCCAGTGTCTCCACCGGATGATCGGTGCGATGGAACGTGCAGGTCAACGATCCGATGCGCACCGAGTCACCGTGCGTCACCTCGTGGAAGGCAACGACCGGGGACATCTCGAGGTGGGCCCGCTCGGCCACGCCGGCCGGGGCATAGACCGGAACTGATCGCCCGCCCAGGGCGAAACGCGCATGGGTGGCGATCGAGTAAAGATCCGTCCAGTGGTCAGGGTGCCGGTGGGAGAGGGTGACGGCGTCGATGGACGCCGGATCGACATGGCGCTGCAGGTTTGCGAAGGTACCGGGACCGGCATCCATCAGCACCCGAGTCGTTCCCGAGGTCACCACGTAGCCGCTGCCGGCCCCACCGGGGCCGGTCCAGCTCCCGTCGCATCCAATCACGACGAGCGACAGTCCCGATGGTGAAGGCCCAGTCCCGTGGTCGGAGCTGTGCACGGTGGTGGGTCGATCGACCACCCGGTCCCCCTAGAAGTACGTCATGGTTCGTGCCCGCTGCTCGACCACATCGAGGTCGTCGGTCCACGCTCCGGTGGAGAGGTACTTCCACCCCCCATCGGCGGAGACCACCACGATGGTCCCCGAGTCGATGCTGGACGCGGTTTTGGCTGCACCGGCAAGAACAGCACCCGACGAGAGGCCGGCAAAGATCCCCACGTCGGCCAGGCGCCGGGTCCATTCGATGGACTCGCGGGGGCGAACGATCCGCTTCCCGTCCAGGAGCGCGGCTCCGTCGTTGTCGATGAAGATGGGCGGGATGTAGCCGTCGTCGAGATTGCGCAACCCATCGACCAACTCGCCGGCGGGCGGTTCGATGGCCCATACCTTCACCGCCGGATTCTGCTCCTTCAGATAGCGGCCAACACCGAGCAGCGTGCCCGACGTGCCCAGACCGGCCACGAAATGGGTGACCTCGGGGCAGTCCCGCCAGATCTCCGGTCCGGTGCCTTCGTAGTGGGCCTTGGGATTGGCCGGATTTGCGTATTGGTAGAGGAACACCCACTCGGGGTGCTCAGCAGCGAGGGCACGGGCCCTCCGGACCGCACCGTTGGACCCCTCCGCTCCCGGGGACTCGATGATCTCGGCCCCCCACGCCTCGAGGAGTTGTCGCCGCTCGATCGACACGTTGGTCGCCAACACCACTTTGAGACGGTACCCCTTGAGTCGGCAGACAAGAGCCATGCCGATACCGGTGTTACCCGAGGACGACTCGATCAGGATCTGACCGGGATCGAGGAGCCCCTCCTTCTCCGCCTCCTCGATCATCGAGAGCGCGATCCTGTCCTTGACCGAGCCACCGGGATTCTGCCCCTCCAGCTTGATGAGGATCCGCACCGAGGGATTGGGGCTCAGCTCGGTGATGTCCACCAGCGGGGTGTTGCCGATCAGCTCCAGAACGGAGCCGGACACGGTCATCGGGTGACGGAAGCCCCGACATCGGTGGCGCCGCCGGCCACGGCGGGGAGGATCGAGATCTCGTCCGACTCCTTCACCGGGGTGTCGAGGGCGGACAGGTACCGCACGTCATCGTCGTTGAGATACACGTTGACGAACTTGTGCAGTGAACCATTGCTGTCGATGACTTGGCCCGACAGAGCCGGGAATTGCGAGACCAGGGCCTCGAGGACAGCGCCGACCGTCGACCCATCGGCCGAAACCGTCTTCGAGCCACCGGCCTGCGACCTCAGTACTGTCGGCAAGTTGACTTGGACGGGCACGGGCGCTCCTCTGGATCCGGTTGTCGGCGAAGGTTGCGAGGTCGAAAGCTGACCACTTCGGTTGGGATTCTACCGGGGTCGCGACCTGACCGGTTCCTCTCCGATCACCCCGTCGACGATCCGGTAGCTCCGCACCACCGGCTCGATGTCCCGGAGCGAGACCAGCACGTAGTGCCAGGAGGGATCGGGAGCCTGGGAGACGTCAGTGGGCGAAGGGTAGGCCTCGGTATGGGTGTGGGAGTGGAAGACGCCGATGATCGAGTATCCGGCCGCCTCGGCATCGCGGTCGGCACGAAGATGCTCCTTGGGGTCGACGGTGTAGAGGGTGGCCGACCGGGCGAGGTTGCGGGTGGGGTAACAGGTGACGGCCACGCCGGTAGCGAGGTCGCCGCCGAGCAACCCGCAGGCTTCGTCGGGCAGGCCGGTGAGGCAGTGCGCCATCATTTGGTCGTGCACTGCTCTGGGTAGGTACAACATGGTGGTTTCACGCTAGAGGAAGCTGGGACCGCACCGGGCGACTACCGTCCACATGAGATGAGCGCGGCAAAGAAGAAGAAGGGTGGAGCGGGCTCCGGCACCGTTGCCTCGGCCAAGGCTCCGAGCGACGACAACCGAGTGGTTGCCTCCAATCGGCGCGCCCGTCACGACTACGAGATCCTCGAGAGCATCGAGTGCGGCATCGCGCTGCAAGGTTCGGAGGTGAAGTCCCTTCGCGCCGGGCGCATCGCGCTCCAGGATGCCTACGCCCGGATCATCGACGGCGAGATGTGGCTGTTCGGGGTGCATGTGCCGCCCTACGCGCAGGCCAACGGCTTCGGCGCTCACGAGCCGGACCGGCGTCGGAAGCTGCTCCTTCACCGCCGTCAGATCGACGAGTGGATGGGACGGTCCCAGCAGCAGTCCCTGACCATGGTGCCGTTGTCGATCTACTTCCGCGATGGCCGGGCCAAGGTGGAATTGGCCCTGGCCCGGGGTCGGCGGCAATACGACAAACGCCATGCCATCGCCACCAGGGATGCCAGTCGCGAGGCGGCCCGCGAGGCCCGGGCCGCCACCAGGGCGGGCTCGGGGCGATGAGACCATCGGGTGTCCCCATCGTGGTGGGCGGGGTCATCGGCGGCGATCTCCCGATCCCCCACCTCGCTGGCGCCGCCCCGCCTAGCGCTGCTACCTCAGGCGGTACACTGGAGGTTCGGCTGAACACAACGTTCAGGCGTTGAACTACCCAGGGGGTGACAGGCTTCGACTCTGGTCGTCAAGGTAGGAGAAGCGAGCCGTGGTCTCCGGAGCCACGTTAAAGAGCCGGAAACAAAAACAAACGCCGAGCCTCAGCTCGCGCTCGCAGCCTAGAAACTGCGACGTCCGACCGGTCTCAGTCCCACGGGCCGGATCCGGGCGCCATCAAGTGGGGCTCACCTGAACAGCTGCGCCGACGGGCCGTCAGGGACATTTCAGTCGGATACGGAACAGCACTGCCGCCGGTAGCGGTGCAGCTCCCGACAATCCACCGCCGGCTGCGCTCGGAGAAGGCCTACTGAGAAGCTAGAGGACGCGGGTTCGATTCCCGCCACCTCCACGATGCCCTGATCTGTTTTCCCGCAGGTCAGGGCATTTACCTTGGCGGATTTTGGACGGTTAGGACACAGCAGGACACGAATAGGACACAGGAACGGGCGGAAAGCAATCATGGCACCGGACGAACTGGAGCCGTACCCCGAGGCGGGAGTGAGAGAGTACGCGCGGGCTGGAATTGAAGCCGGCATCGCGGCCGTTCCCGTTGTTGGCGGCCCATTAGAGGTACTCGTCGATGCCGTACTCGCTCCCTCATTGGCGAAGCGCCGCGATCGATGGTTCCAAACTCTGGCGGATCTTGTCTCGGAACTTCAGACAAAGATCGAGGGCTTCGACGTAGAAGCTTTGGCGGGCGATGAGGTGTTTGTTACCAGCGTCGTCGAAGCCTCTCGAATCGCGATGGGTACTCACCGGGAGGAGAAGCTACTGATCCTGAAGAACTGTCTCGTTCACATGGCCCTCGCCCAGTCACGAGATGATTTCTTCGATCTGCAACTTTTTCGATTCGTTGATGAGATGGCCCCTGAGCACTTTCTGGTATTGCAGTATTTCGCGAACCCTTCTGCATGGTACGAGTCAAAAGGAATTCGGCAGCCCAACATCTTCTCGGGATCGCCGGGCGCCATCATGGACACTGCGGAGTTGCCGGTTGCGGGAGCAGCTCTGGGAATTGTCATCAGAGACCTCTCGGACCGCGGCCTCATTAACTCGCAGTCGTTGAGAACAGTGATGACTGCCGCAGGTGCCTGGCAGGCCCTCGCTACCGAGCTTGGTAATCAACTACTGCGCTTCGTAAGCGAACTCGAGGTGTGAGGCCCGGCCCGACGGATCGGGTTGCATGAGCCATGCCACGACCTCGGATTGCACGCCATCGACGGTACCGCTGGCTCATGCGAAGTGGACGGATGCCACCGTCACGTCCCGGTCGTACCGTGGTCCCGTGGAGCACTACGCTAACGCTGCACGGGTCGATCCGGGAGTCTGCTGGCGCTTCGTGAGCCGAGGTGATGGCTACCGCAAGGGCTCGCCTAACCGGCTGCTCCGAGCCGGTGCGGTGGATGGGTCGCACCATGATCGGACCGAAGCGCTACCGGGTCTATTCGTGTGAGGGCCACGTAGAGGACCTCGAGGCCCTGCGGGCAATCAGATCCCTGAGCTACCCCACTCCCAGAGGCCAAAACTCGCCTCCGCAGCTCATATGAGAGTACGAATAGGTGACGCCGATGTTGGTAGTCATCGTGGCCGGTATTCCGCTCCGAACGGTTGAGCCACAGCCGTCGCACTGCCACGGACCTGAGTGGAGGTCACGATTTCGCTGTGTATCGAGATGTCGTCGTTCCTGACTGTTGAGGACCCTGTTCGACGACCCCTCTCGAATGTATGTACGTCCGTCGTACTCATAGAAGGGAACCGCCTTGGGTCGGTCACCTCTGACCACCAGCAACTGCTTCCCCTCGAACGTCACAACTTCCATTGGCGTGTGGGGACCGTGCCCATCGAGCTGAGGAGCCCCAGGCGTCGGACGTTCTCGGTGAACGCCCACGACGTGATCTGGCTGCCGTGGTCCGAATGGATCACTGTCGAGGGCGAGGTCGTCCTCGATCCTCCGGCCTTGTTGATGGCATCGAGGACCAGTGCCGCCTCACAGCGACGGTCGATGGCCC
>Ga0182018_10002515_pt1 | contig 18140 bp, 20 predicted proteins | sample 812P2MmetaG_FD_120490 | JGI IMG/M metagenome (GOLD analysis project Ga0182018, IMG submission 120490) | Permafrost microbial communities from Stordalen Mire, Sweden - 812P2M metaG | ecosystem: Environmental > Terrestrial > Soil > Wetlands > Permafrost | place: Sweden: Stordalen | collected... | reverse complement strand
GCCCCCGGCGTCGTTGTCGCCCACCATCACCACGAGGCCGGGCCCCATGATCGCCAGGAGGGTCAGGAGGCGGGCCGTCCAGGACCGGCGGGCTCCGGTGTCGTGCTGGCGAATGGTGCCGAAGGCACCCTGGATGTCGCCGACGTGTGCCTCGTCGAGGACCGCCGTTGGCGCCTCTGTCTGCGTGCGGTCCTCGTTCATGGTTCACCTCCTTGTGCTGTGTGGTCACGTGCTGGGACGGCTCTCGGCGCGCCGGCGGGCGGATCGGACATGCGGTGCGAAGCCGCGGCGGAACGGACGCAGCGGGAACGGACGGCCCCGGCCCTCGCGCGACAGCGCCCCCGCTCCCTTGGTGTCGGCGCGCGGCGCGATGGGGCTAGTAGTTCGTACTATGAGCAGCCGGCTCGGGGCCCCGACCGCTCGGCCTGGGTTTTCGTTGCCGGCAGTACACCGTCTCAACCCTCTGCCGACGTCATGCCGAAATCCCGCCGCCAGCCGGTCGGGAGCACGAACTCGAGCACGTCATCGACCGTGACGACGCCGAGGAGGTGGTGGTGTTCGGGATCGAGCACCGGGGCTACGACGAGGTTGAAGTCGGTCATTTTGCGGACGGTGGCGTGGAGGTCCCAATCGGCATGGACGTGGGCCGGGATAGGTCGGACGACGGTGCCGAAGGTCTGCCGCGGGTCCGCCTTGATGAGCGAGACGACCGAGGCGGAGCCCGTCAAGTCCCCCCCGGGAGCGGTGGCGAAGACCACCTGGAGCGACTCGGGCGGGATCCTGCTGGTCCGTATGGCATCGAGTACTGCCGCGACTGGGACATCTTCGGGAAGGCTGAGGAAGTCGGGGTTCATGATCCCGCCGGCGGTTTCGGGGTTGTAGCTGAGCAAGCTGCGCACCTTGCGTTGCTGCGGTTCGGGCAGCAGCGCCAGGATCGGGAGCCTGCGGTCCTGGTCGACCTCCATGATCAGATCGGCGGCATCGTCGGGTGCCATGGAGCTGAGGAGCCGCGCCGCCTCGGGGTCCGATCGGGACTCCACGAACTCCAGCTGGTGTTCGGTGTCGAGCTCCTCGAAGACGTCCGCTTCGAGCTCCCGGTCCTGCCCGACTGCTTCGATGATCTCCTCGCCCTCCTCGTGCGACGCCGCCTCTACCAGGTCGGCGATCTGGGCCGGATGGAGGCGGGCGAGCTTGCGGTAGGGGATGTGCAGCCTCGCCGTCGGGACGTGGGAGACGAACGGCTCGATGCTGGCCCAATCGACCAGCGCCTTGGGCTTGATCCCCTCCCCCAACCGGCGCGGCACCAGCCGGCGGAGCACGGGGCGGCTGGTCGGGTCGACCCCGACGACTTCCCAGGTGCCGTCGATGCGGGCGAGTTCGATCTCGTTGGCCCGGATGATGCGCCCGCCGACGAGGTTGATGAGATGGCGCGCCATGAGGTCCTTGGCCAAGAGCAGCTCGCCCTCACGTCGCTCGAAGCGCCGCAGGTCGACGCGCTCGCCGGCGAAATGCACCCGGCCCGATTCGAAGCCGGCGATTTTGCGGATGGGGACGAAGAGGTCGCGCCCTCCGATCTTGACGACCAGGCCCACGATGGGCGGGTGGGGGCTCTCCCCGACGCGGACGATCAGATCCTGGACGCGACCGAGCCGATCGCCCGCCTCGTCGACCAGCGGTCGCTTGATCACCGAGGAGAGGTGCAGGATCTCCACCGGCATTGCGGACTGTGCTTCCTTGGCTGCCATTTACAGGAAAAACTACCCGGCGTGGCCACTCCTGCCGTCGTCATCGAGATCGGCACCCTGATCGCCCACGCCTGAGGAGGCCTTCCCCATGCTTTCAGTCGAAATTGACGTCGACACCTCCCGGCAGCGGATTGTGGATCTCACCGGGGAGTTGGCGCGGTTCTGCTCCGCCCGCGGTGATGGACTGGTGAACGCGTTCGTGCCGCATGCCACCGCGGGCCTGGCCATGATGGAGATCGGTTCGGGGTCCGAAAGGGATCTGCTCGCCGCCCTGGAGCGCCTCTTGCCACGTGATGGACGCTACGGGCATGCCCACGGCACGCCCGGCCACGGTGCCGACCACCTGCTCCCCGCGCTGGTCAGCCCGTCGGCCACCCTCCCCGTGCTCGGGGGTCGGGTTGCCCTCGGGACCTGGCAGTCGCTGGTCCTGGTGGATCTCAACGTGGACAATCCCCGCCGGCGTGTGCGCTTCAGCTTCCTCCCTGCCCCCGCGGAGTGATCCGGCGACCGGGTTGATCGCACTGGCCGAGCCGGAGCGCCTGGGTCAGCGACCCGCGGCCAACCGTCGGAAGGCCCAAGGCGGCGGACCGTCGAGGCGCGCCCGGATCAACGCGGCCGCTTCTTGCGGTGTCGTCGTCGACGTGTCGATCTCCAGGTCATAGATGCCCGGATCGTGCACTGCGTCGTGCCACCGCACGACAGGTTCGGGTATCTCCCCACCAGGTCCGCTTGTCACGTATCGGTCTTCCGTCCCCGCTTGCCCGGCGTCGCGCCGGCGCATGATGACCTCGACGGGGCAGCGCACGCCGACGAGGAGGGCGGGGAGCCCTTCCAGGCGCCTGGCGGCATCGGGCAGCACCTTCAGGGGAACCGAATACGCGTCATGATGCCCGACGTCGACTACGACGTTGAGGCCCTGACGGCTGTGGGCCGCCACCGAGTCGTAGAGAGCGGGGTACAGAGCCGGGATAATCGCCTCGATCTCCGGCCGCTCCCCGCCCGGGCGCAACCCGATCCCGGGCCGATAGCGCGGCGGTACCACGTGTTGAGAGAACACGTCCACACCGAGATTCAGCCACGGGCCCTCGAAGGTCTCCTGCATGACCTCGACGATGCTGGACTTGCCCGAGCGGGGAGGTCCGTTCAGCACCACCACCCACCCTGGAGGCGTTTCGTGCACCATCGCGCGCCGTTGCGGCATTTTCCCATTATGGACGGGCCTGGTCGGGGCGCCAGAAGGTCGCGTTGTCAGTGGCTTCGCCGCGGGAACCGGATCTACGGCTGTGCTCGTTCTTGAACGCGTTCGCTGCCCGGATCAACCGGAAGAGCGTGGTCCAGTGCTCCGCGGTGAGGTCGCGCGGCAAGATCCGGCCGTCCAGCCCCTCGCGGGAGAGCCACTCCCGAATGGCCCGTTCCGGCAGTTGTCGGCGCAGCACCCCGTGCAACCCGCGTCCGGGGCTCGTGAAGATGGTGCGGACCACGGCCTGATAGTCCGCCATCTCGGGTGTCCCGACGAACGGACGGTCCCGTCGCCGCAGCACCAAGATGCCTCCGTCCACCGACGGCGTGGGAGCGAATGCTGCGGCTGGCACCCTGCTGCCGAGAGTGAACGAGTACCACGGCCACCACATGGCGGTGAGCATCGTGGTGCCGCCGACGGCCGCTCGCTTTCTCGCTACCTCCCACTGCACGAGGAGGACCGCGGTGTGCCATTGCGACTGGCGGAGAAGCCGTCGGAGAACCGGAGTGGTGAGGGAGAACGGCACGTTGGCGATGACGTTGTGCGCCCCGGTGCCGAATTCGAACGCCAGCATGTCGCCCTGGACTATCTCGGCTTGGCCCTTAAAGGCACGGCGCAATTGGGCCACGCGACGCGGATCCAACTCGACGGCGGTGACGGGGACTTTGTTCGCCACGATGGCACGGGTGATCGCTCCGTTCCCCGCCCCCAGCTCGAGCACGGGGTAGGGCGGCGCGTGGCGCAGGATCCCGGCCATCTCCGCGGCGAACCGGCGGTCGACCAGCCAATTTTGACCAAGCTCGTGAGGACCGCCTGCGACGGGGATGGAACGAGAACGCACAACGGGGGGACGACGGGGGTGGCGCGGCATCTGCACTCCTGAGGTTCGGCGGAAGCCGGGAGCACAGAGGCGAGAGAGCGCGCACCACCCGGCGGGACGTCAGCCGGCGGAGCGCACGGACCGGCCCCAGGAGGGACCGGGGCAGCAACTCGAGCTACACGCTCGAGCGCGAAGGTCGCGCCGCCGTCAGGAGGTGCGGGTCTGAACGGACATGAAAGCTGCCATGGCGAAATCCTACGTCAACCGCAGCGGTGTACTTCCTCGACGGGTCGACCTCTCCTGCTCACGCGACCGCGTCAGTGAGTGCCGTCTTCCATTCCTGGTAGGGGCTAGTGCCTCGACCACCACCCTTTGCCCTGTGACACCCTCGAGGCACGATCATCGGTATGCCTCGTCAGCGCGCCACCGATGCGCCCAAAGTCGTCCACCGCACGGCGCGTGTCGCCCTGCGCACGACACCGGCCCAGCGCCGGCGCTGTTTCGGTCTTTTGCGCTCGGGCGGTGACGTCTGGGCCACCGTGCTCGAGTTCAACGAGATCCGCCGCCAGCGCGGTGAGTATCCCGTGGTGAACTACCAGGCCCTGTGCCGTGAGCTGACGGCCGCTGGTCCGGGTTGTTTCGGCGAGCTCTCGACGACCGGGGCGCGTTCGATCCTGCGTCGCTACGCCGATGCCTGGGTCACCACGGCCAAGCGCCGGCGCCAGGGGGACAGCTCGGCCCACTACCCGCGGCGCAAGAAGGGGCTGGTGCCCTCGCGCTATTACGCCGGGAGGTTCTCTCTGTGCGGGCGCCACCTCACCTTGCCGGTCGCCCGGGGCGCTCCGGCCCTGGTGCTGCGCCTCACCCGCTCCGTCCCCTACGAGGCTTCGGGTATCCGCTCGGTCACCTTGGTGGCCGAGGGATCGCGGCTCTATGTCGATGTGAGCGCCGAAGTCCCCCCAGGAGCCCGACCCGGCGCGGATCGCCGGGGTGGATCTGGGCATCATCCACCCCTACGCGCTGGCCGGGCCCGACGGGGCCCTGGTGGTCTCGGGACGGGCTCTCCGGGCCGAATCGCGTCTGCACCTCGCCGAGTCCAAGGCGCGCCGGCGCGCTGTCGCCCGACGGGCGCCTTCGCGCGGCCAACGCGGCTCGCGGCGCTGGCGCCACTATCGGGCCCGCACCAAGGTGCTCGAGGCGCGGCACCGCCGGCGCCTCTCCCAGGCCCGCCACGAGGCGGCCCGGGCCGTCATCGAGCACGCCCAGGCACAGCGCATCGGCACCTTGGTGCTGGGTGATCCTCGCGGCCTGCTCGGACGCGACGCCGGGCGGCGCCAGAACCTGGCCACGAGGAACTGGGTGCCGGGCCAGCTGATCTCGGCCCTCAAGGACAAGGCCGAGGTGGCAAACATCGCCGTCGTCCTCGTCGACGAGCGCGGAACCTCTTCGACCTGCCCGCGTTGTGCCACCCGGGTTCCTAAGCCCAAGGGCCGGTGCTTCTCGTGCCCGACCTGTCTTTTGCGTGCCCACCGTGATGTGGTGGGCGCCGCCAACATCGCCGCGCGCTCACCGCGCGGCGGGACCGTCATCGACCCCACGGGGTTGGTGACCACGCACCGTCGAGCCGGCCGGCACCTGCCAGGCCGGACCCGGCGTGACCCCCGACGTGTCGCCCTGGGCAACCGGGTCCGCGACGGGCGTCCCTGGCCCGCTGTGGCCCGCCAAAGCGACGTCGATCCCGGCGCCGCCCAGGAGTCGCTCGCTCTAGATGCCAAGGCATCTCGAGCGAGGAACCGCCCGTCTTTGCCCAAGGGGTGAAGGTTCGTGGTTACAGCACTAGGCCCCTGGACTTGGAGAAGTCGGCAGGTTCGAGATCACCAGTGGGCCCGAGAGTGGCGCGGGCCGCCCAGTTGAGCCCTTCGGCGGGAGCACGAAGTGATCCTGCAGGTTCCCGATCCCCATGCAGCCGTCACCCGAGGGGGGACAGCTGAGGGTCAGGACGTCTGCGATGGGCGGCTTCGCCAGCGGGACCGCGAGAGCGGACCAGGTCAGGCCCCCGTCATGGGTGGCCTCGATGACCGGATCGCTGTACGCCCCCGCCGGGCTGTGCACGTCATATTCGGACATGGCGACCCAGCAGTCGCCTTCCGGCGCGCATCCCACCGCGGTGGGCATGTTCTCCCACCCGCTCGGGGGTCCCGACACCCGCCACGTGCTTCCCGCGTCCGAGGTCGTGGCGATCTCATAGGGGGCGCCGGAGGGCCCGGCCAGGGGCACGAGCATGCAGTCGGAGGCGTCGCCACACGAGGCATAGAGAATGGGGGCGTCGTTGTAATCCGCAGGGGGTCCTGCCGTCCAGGTCATTCCCCAATCCTGTGTGCGTAGGGCAACGACCCAATGAGGATTCGCGCCCATCACCGAGAGGGCGATGCACGATCCGTCCGACGAGCAGGTCATGGTCCACATGTCACCGTTCGCACCTGGTGGCATTGCGCTGGCCTGTGTCCACGTCCTTCCGCCGTCCGCGGTGCTGAGGAACGTCCCGGTGGGCGGCGTCGTGGGGCTTGCGCCGGCCGCATTGCTGCTCACGCTGATCACGCAATGCGGTCCGTCGGCGCAGCTCATCCTCCCGACATAAGGGTTGGCCAACCCCGAGGGTCCCGGCACGGGTGATTCTGTCCACTGCACCCCTCCATCGGAGGTGTAGGCGATCTCCGCCATCTCACCGGGATTCTGCGCGGTGCCGATGACGGCGCAGGTCGCGGCGTCGGCACACGAGAACAGCAGCTGGCCACCCTGGAGGTGCAAAGGGATCGGTGCCGTCTGGTGCCAGGAATCTCCCCCGTCGGTGGTCCGGTAGAAATCGGTGGCGTCCGTCGAGCCGTAACCGGGCGAGTAGCAGACAAGGTCGGTCACGCACTGAAGATCGGCCTGGCCACCCGCCGGGAGCGCACGGAACGGAGAGCTCTGGGAGCTCACGAGTCGCCAGCGTGGTGCACCCGTCGGCGCCGGCGAGGTGCTGCGACCCGCGGTGGTGTTCCACACGGTCAGCGGAAGGACGATCGCCAACACGACGGCGACGGCGGCGACGGAGGCCATTGACACCTTGGCCGGCGTCGACCAACCGCGCCGTGGCGCAGAACGGAGCCCGGAGCCTTGTGCGATCACCTCCTCTACCTTGATCGGGGCTGCCCCGTCGTCAATGAATTCGCGGATCCGTTCGCTGAGCTCACGCATGGTCATTTACCTCCATGATCGTTCTGAGGGTGCGCAGTCCCCGTTCGAGGTGGCTCTGCACCGTGCTGATCCGGGTTCCGGTGAGCTCCGCGACTTCTCGCAACGTCCACTCGAATCCGTGTACCAGGACGACCGCCGTCCTTTGTCGCTCGGTGAGCGCGTCCAGCGCTCGCCCGAGCTCGGGCTCACACCAGGGGTCGGAGGACGCGTCTCTGACAAAGAGCAGTGGGGTCTTGCGCCTCCGGCTGGCGCTCTGTCCGACCCGGAAGAGATAGGCCACCTTGTTCTCCACCCTGTCGAGCCGGCGCCAGTGTTCCCACGCCCAACCCAGGGCGGAGGCCGTCGCCTCGCGCCCCCGTTCGAACCCGTAGGCGGCAACCAAAGCGCGCCGCAAGGGTGGTTCGGCTCGGGCCACGAATTCTTCGAACTCGTGACGATGCGTTGGATCCACCGCTCCCTTTCGTAGGTCTCTATCGGTTAGACCCACGAGGAGACCTTATTTACGACGCGTCACGCAGGATTGTCCGGCCTGAGTGAAGGATGCGCAGAGGACGCGTCGGTCGCGCCGGTTGCGGGTGGAGGATTGCCACGTGCTGACCGACGAGCGGATCGAGGAGTACGAGCGCATCGTCCGCTGTGTGGCCGCCTGGGCACAAGAGCGGCGGGACATCGTCGGTGTCGCCGTGGTGGGTTCTTGGGCCTGCGGGGCCGCTCGCATGGACTCGGACATCGATCTGGTGATTCTGACCAGCGAGAAGGAGAGCTACGTCGCCACTGAAGATTGGGTTCAGCCAGCGCTCGACCTCGAGGGTGAGATCGTGCGCACACAGGAGTGGGGGCCGGTGACCGAGCGCAGGGTCCGCCTGCCGTCAGGCTTGGAGTTGGAGTTCGGCTTCACCGCGCCTTCATGGGCAGCGATCGATCCCGTCGATGCGGGGACTGCTCGAGTGGTGGTCGATGGCTGTGTCCCGCTCGTGGACCACGACGGCTATTTCCGTCGGCTCATCAGTGAAGTGCAGCAGCAGAATCGGCCTTCTGACTCCTGAAGCGGATCTGGTACTCGCTCACCTCGACTGTGGTGTGGCCGAATCCGGCTCTCTCAAGGCGGGTGGCCAACGCGTCGGGCGCAATAGGGACGAAGGTGTCGTCGACATGCCCGGCCCTGATTGGCTCGAGATCCAGCGAGTCGGTGCCCACGAACGCGCCGCCAGGGCGTAGGACACGGTGGAGTTCGGCGAAAAGTAGGTCCTGGTGCTCGGCGGAGGGCATGTGGTGCAACATCGAGAAGGAGGTGACGGTCGAAAACCGGTCAGGCTCCAGGCCGGTCGCGGTGGCGTCGGCGCAGATCACCTCGACGTTGGTTCCCGCCAGACGCTCCTTGAGTGCGGCCGCCAGCAGCTCGTCCACCTCCACGGCGGTCACTTTGGCGACCCGTTGGCGCAGGAGGTCGGTGGTGAGCCCGGGTCCGGGCCCGACTTCGAGGACGTCGTCGCCCAGGTCCCCGACGGACTCCACCCAGGGCAGGAGATCCGATTCGAGCATGCGCGCCCACTCGGGGCTGGCGAGAAACTTCAGGTGAGATTCGTTCATGGGAATCGTTCTACGCTTCTCGGTGATGGCCGTCACTGCGCGCTCGGTCAAGAATTCGCCCCGGCCGGACAAATCCGGGATGGTGGACATGCGCACAGGTGGCGCGGCCCAGGCGGGGGCGTACTTCTACGAAGGGGATGGGCTGATCACGGATTGGCACTCCCACGACCTGCACCAGCTCGAGTACGCCATCCAGGGGGTGGTCGAGGTCGAGACGGCAGCCGGGCGCTATCTGTTGCCGCCCCAGCAGGCTGCGTGGATCCCTGCCGGGTTGGTGCACCAGTCGATGATCGGTGATGCCGTGCGGAGCGTGTCGGTGTTCTTCGATCCCGGCATGGTTCCCGACCCGGGGGAACGGGCCCGAATTCTTGGGGTGGCGCCGCTCCTGCGGGAGCTCATGGTCTACGCCCTGCGCTGGCCGATCGGACGGTCAACGTCGGATCCGGTGGCGGATGGGTTCTTCGCCACACTCGGGCATCTCGTCTCCGAGAACCTCACCGACGAGGTGCCACTCAGCCTGCCCACCTCGGGCGACCCGATCCTGGCCCGGGCGATGGCCTACACGAAGGGCCACTTGGACTCTGTGAGTGCAGGCGAGGTGGGACGCTGCGTCGGCGTCTCCGAACGGACACTGCGTCGGCGATTTCAATCGGAGCTCGGAATGACGTGGCGGGGCTTCCTCCTGCAGGCCCGCCTGTTGCGCGCCATGGCACTCCTGGCCGAGCCTGGTCCGTCGGTTCTCCAGGTCGCGACCACGGTGGGCTTCGACAGCGTGAGCGCGTTCAGCCGCGCTTTCGCGCGACGGTGCGGGGAAACTCCGTCGGGCTACCGCCGTCGCATACTGCAGCACCCAAGCTGACCGCATCGTTCGCGGTGGTCCCGAAAGCCCACCTGCGCCGGGATCCCGTCAGTCGCCGTCGATGTATTCGGTCCCCACCTCGCCGCGAAACCCCAGCAACTTCAGCATGAACTTCGCGATCCGACTGGGCCGCTGTCGTCGCAGCGCCGCTTTCGCTTCGGCCTCGTGCCCCTTTGTCACGTGGACCGGGAAGTTGTAGCCCTTGGGATTCGCTTCCACGTTCCCGATCGTACTTACTCGCCCCGACTTCCGGAAGCGGCTTGGCGCCACGGCTCCATGTCGAGGCCCTGGTAGCGGGCACCGACACCGGCGATGGTCTCCTCGGTCCAGTAGGGATCTCCGGGCCGCGGTATGGAGAAGAGCGCCAGCTGCCGCGGCGTGGCCTGCCGGACGAAGTCGAACCACTCCATCGAGTACCCCTTGATGGGCCACGCCTGGTAGCCGCTGACGTCGCTGGTGGCCGGCCGGAAGGCCACATGCAGCATGAAGCGGGCCGACCCCGGCTCGGTCTCGTCGACGGAACGGTGGTAGACGTCGGGCCGGTACGCCACCACGGAACCGGCGGGACCCGATGCCTCGCCGGGTTCTGCATACAAGTGGCCGTAGTCAGTGAGGTTCAAGGTGTGCTGTTCGACGGGCACGTCCGCGGTGAGTTGGCGCGACACCAGGCGGGTGGCCCCGTTGGTGGTGGACACATCGGTCAGGTAGATGAACGTCTCGAGCTGCTGGTAGCGGTGGTCACGGCGGGGCACCACCACCATCTGGTTGGGGTAATCGACATGGAGCAGCTGATTGAAGCCCGAGGACTGGTCGTGGTACTTGGCCGTCAGCAAGGCCATGTAGATCCGAAGGTCATCGGTCCCGAGGAGCCGTTCGGCCAGGTCGATGAGCACGTCGTGGACCACCAGGGCGTTGAGCGACCGGCTCTTGAAGGGGAACTCCGGCCACGGGGCATCCCAGGTCCGCCACGGAGAGGCCGGCCCGTCGGGCGCCGCCGCCTCGAACTCGGAAGCCGTCGGGAACAGATGCGACAGCGCCTTCTCGGTTCGGGCGATCTCAACGGTGGGAATGGCGCCCTCGACGACGCACCAGCCGTCCTCGTCCCACGCACGCTTCAGCTCAGGGGTGAGAACGGAGCCCACCGTCGGAATGGTAACAACGGCCCCAGGTCCTACGCGATCCTGGGTGTGTGATCGTGAGGGAGCGCACCGAGAGCGACCTCGACGCCTGTCTAGAGCTCGCCCGGGTCGTCAATGAGACGGACGACCCCGTGTACCTGCCCGCGGACCTGCGGTCATTCCTCTTCCCGGCGCAGGCCATCGCCGCATGGGTGGCGGAGATCGACGGGCACATCGTCGGGCACGTCGCCCTCCACCAGCGAGGCAACGACACTGTGATGCAGGTCGTCGCCGACGTCACCGGACTGCCAGCCGACAGATTCGGTGTGGTGGCGCGACTCATCGTGGCTCCCGAGGCGCGTCGGCTCGGCGTCGGGCGCGTCCTTCTGCAGACGGCGGCGGACGATGCCGTCGACCGTGGTTTGCAACCGATGCTCGATGTCGTGACCCGGCATTCCGCTGCCGTCCGGCTCTATGAGGACGCGAAGTGGATCAGGGTCGCTGAAGTGGTGGTCCAATTCGGGGACGTCGAGGTGGAGGAACTGGTGTACCTGGCTCCATCGTCTTAGCGCCGACCGCGGTGATTCAGCCGGTCGCGCCGGCGTCGAGGCCGCGGGCCACGAACGAGATCGCCGTCTCGATGAGCGCGTCGTCCGCCACCTCTGGTTGGAGGACCCGCAGCATCCCGATGCCGTGGAAGATCATGGTGATGACCCGTGCGACCCGGTCGGGTGACTCGAGAGGTTCCAGCCCCAGCCGCAATCGTTCGGACTGGATGATCTCGCCGACGGCGCGCACGTTCTCGTCCTCGAGCTCGATCAGTCGTGCGCGCACCGCGGGATTGCGGGCGGCGTAGAGCCAGAACTCCTGGTACAGCAGGCCGAAGTTGGTTCCTACCTGACGGCCCTCGTCTTGGAGCATGTCGACGAAATCCGAGAGCCGGGCCTGCGGCGGGACCTCGGAAGCCTGCAGGGTGGCCTGCAGGGCGTCCATCTCCCGCTCGTAGTTGGCCTGGAACAGGGCCATGAACAGGTCCTCTTTGTTCTTGAAGTTGGAGTACACCGCTCCCTTCGTGAACCCGGCCACGGCGGCCACTTCGTCCATGGTGGCGCCGTAGAAACCTCGTTCCTCGAACACCTGCGCGGCCGCCCGCAGCAGGTACGCACGGGTCTGCTGGCGGCGTCGCTCGGCGGTGAGGGGTTCGAGGTCCATAGGGTTGTGCTACCGCCCAGTATAGTGCATACTGAGAAGTATGCTTGATACGAACGAGTACGCAATGCCAGTTCCGACGGAGGACCGGGATCCTTCTCACTACGCGGTCGTCACCCGCCGGCTCGTCCGGCGCTACGGAGCGGTGACCGCGGTGAACGGGATCGATCTCACCATCGAGAAGGGTGAGGTCTACGGCTTCCTGGGCCCAAACGGTGCCGGCAAGTCGAGCCTGGTCAGGGTGTTGTGCACCCTGCTCCGGCCCCATGGGGGAGCGGCCTTCGTGGCGGGACACGATGTGGCGTCCGAACCAACGGCGGTGCGGCTGCGCATCGGCGTCGCCCTGCAAGAAGCAGCCCTCGACGAGCGCCAAACCGGCAGGGAGCTGCTGGCCCTCCAGGGCCGTCTCTACGGGCTCGACCGCGGCGAAGTCCGGAGGCGTGTGGCCCAGGTGCTGGAGCTGGTCGACATCGGCGATGCCATCGACCGGCGGATCGGCACGTACTCGGGTGGCATGAAGCGCCGGCTTGACCTGGCGGCGGCCCTGATCCACAACCCCGAGGTCCTCTTTCTGGACGAACCCACCACGGGGCTCGACCCGCTGAGCCGGGCCAGCGTGTGGCAGGAGATCCGCCGGCTCAACGCGGAGCTTGGGATGACGGTCTTCCTCACCACGCAGTACCTCGACGAGGCCGACATGCTGGCGGACCGGGTCGGCATCATCGCCCGGGGCGAGTTGGTCGCCGAAGGCACGCCCGCCGCGCTGAAGCACTCCATCGGAAGGGACCTCATTGTGGCCGAGGTCGAGGGGCACGATCCCGCCGGGGTACGGAGGCTCGAGACCCTGCAGGGCGTCGATGCGGTGACGTCCGACCCGGGGCGGATCACCGTCAGCACGCTCGATGGGCCAGCCGGCGTGAGTGCGGTGGCCATCGCACTGCACCAGACGGCCTTCGACGTGAAGAGCCTGACCCTGCGCACCCCGACCCTCGACGACGTCTTCATGGAGTTGACGGGTTCTCACATCGCGGTGGGCGCACCCCAATGACCACTACTGCGGTGTCCTCCATCGGTGGGCGGGAATCCGGCTTCGCCCATGACGTCGGCTCTGTTGCCGGTCGCGCCCTGCGCCAGATCCCCCGTGAGTTGACCTCCGTCATCCCGGCGGTGTTCGTACCCGCCTTTTTCTATGCGGTCAACCTCGGCGCATTGGAGAACCTGGCTCAGCGGGCCGCCGGCTACGACTACAAGGCGTTCCTCCTGCCCATGGCCATCGCCTTCGCCGTGACCGGGATGTCCCGGGCTCCGACGCTGGTCACCGACATACAGGGCGGGTACTTCGACCGCCTCTGCATGACGCCGGTTCGCCGCTCGGCCCTTCTGCTCGGACTGATGGTCGCAGACGTGGTCGTGCTCGTTGCGCTGTGCGTTCCCGTGCTCCTCATGGGGTTCATTGTGGGCGTGCGCTTCGAGACCGGCATTCCGGGACTGATCGTCTTTGTCGTCCTCTGCGGCCTGTGGGGCCTGGTTTTCACCGGATTCCCCTACGCGGTGGCACTCAAGACGGGCAACCCCGCCGCCGTCAATTCCTGCTTCGTGTTGTTCTTCCCGCTGTTCTTCCTGACCGACGCGGTGGTGCCCAAGGGCGCGCTGACCGGCTGGTTCTCGGATATCGCCACGTACAACCCGGTCACGTATCTGTTGGGTGCGTTGCGCTCACTGATCACGACCGGGTGGGTCGGGAGCGCGTTGTGGCAGGGCCTGGCCGCCGTAGCGGGCATCGGGATCTTGAGCATGTCGCTGGCACTGCTGGCCCTGCGCGGGCGGGTCCGTCAGGGGAACTGACGCCGTCACACCACGACGAAGTGGTGACGCGCCGCTCGTCAACGGTGTGCCGAACTACGGCTTGGCGCGGCGCCTCACGAGTCGGACTGCAGCACCCAGATGCGGGCGGTACAGGCGTCGCGCAGCGGCCACTCCAGGCCATCCTCCATAAGCGCCTTCCCTGACCGTCGCCCGGCGTCCGTCCGATGCGGCTGGGTGCCGGCTGCGAAGTCGAAGCTTGCGACCTCATACGTCCGGTCGGGATGGAGCCCGCCGACGCGCAGCGGTCCCGGATCATCCGAGCGCGTGGTGAGTTGGAAGGCGAAGACGACCGCCCGCTGGCCGTCAGGAGCGACGTAGGCGAGGGCGGCGCGTTCACCCGGAGGGACCAACCGCCACAGGTCCCCCTGTTGGACGAGTGGCCGGATGTCGCGGTACAGCTGGACGGCCCGGCGGCAGACGGTCTGCTCGTCGTCGGTGAGGTTCGCGAGATCGAGGTCGAAACCGAACCGTGCACTCATGGCCACGGCGCACCCGAAAGCGATCGGCCGGTCGCATTCCCGGGTCACGTGGGCGGCGACGACGTTGGCGGGGAGGAAGTGCGAGGCCGCCCACTGCATCCGCAGGCGGTCGACTGGATCGGTGTTGTCCGAGAGCCAGACCTCATGGAACCAGCGCAGTGACCCGAGGTCGACGCGGCCCCCGCCTGAGGCGCACAGCATGAGGGTCTGATCGGGGTGGCGGTCGGCCACGGTCTCCATCAGGCGCCAGGTGGCTCGGGCGTGGTCGATCCAGTAGTTGGCCTGCCGGTCGGCGCCCAACGTGGGGGACCCGGGATCGGTCAGCGGGCGGTTGGCGTCCCATTTGAGGTAGCTGATGCCGGGGTTCTCCGCCAGGATTCGATCGACGACGCCGCACACGAAGTCGGCGACGTCGGCCTGCAGGACATCGAGCACGAACTGGTCCCGCCATCGGCGTGGGCGCCGCTTCGGCTGGCCGACCACCCAATCTGGATGTTCGGTGTAGAGGGTGGAATCAGGGTTGACCATCTCGGGTTCCACCCACAGCCCGAACCGGATGCCGCGCTCGTCCGCCCGCGCGATGAGGGGACCGAGACCGCCGGGCAGCTTGCCTTCGTCGACCTGCCAGTCGCCCAGGCCCGCGGTGTCGTCATCGCGTGGGTGGGCGTCGCCGAACCAGCCGTCGTCGAGCAGGAAGAGTTCCGCACCCAGGTCCGCCGTGTGGTCGATGAGCCCCAGGAGCCGGTCCGTGTCGAACGAGAAGGAGGTGGCCTCCCAGTTGTTGACGACGATCGGCCGCAGCGCGTCGCCGTCGCGCACGGCATGCTGGCGCACCCACCGGTGGAGGCGCCGGCTCAGGGGGCCCACACCCTCGGTCGACCAGATCCAGATCTGCTCAGGGGTGACGAACGTGGTCCCAGGATCGAGGACGTATTCCGCGGCGGCCGGGTTGTGCCCGCACCAGACACGCACCGTGGGGGCGGTCGTCCGTTCGAATGCGAAGCGGGTGTTGCCACCCCAGGCGAGCGCGCCGGCGAGGGCGACGCCACTCGACTCCTCGGGCAACCCGTCGGGGGCGAGCAGGAAGAAGGGGCAGGACCGCAGATGCGGCTGCACGCCGCCGCGCGAGTCGACGACCTTGGTCCCTGGCGTCAGCATCTCGGTGGTCGTGGTCCATTCGGCGGCCCAGTCGCCTCCGCCGAAGTGGGTCAGGTGGGGCGAGGCGGTCGCGAGCAGGGGCGACGCCGCGGCGATCTCGTGGAGGGTGACCGCCCCGGGCTGACGGTTGGTGACGCTGACCCACTGACGCAGCACGCCGTGGTCCTCGGCGTGGAAGCACAGCGAGACCTCGAGCAGGCAGTCGGGGTCGACGAGAAGGATGTCGGTCTGTGGGCCGACCGCGCGGACGTCCTCCACCTTCAGGCGGGTGGTCGTGGTGCCGTCGCTGTGCGTGACCCGCAGGGCGGGCGCGTGGGTGGACTCCTCGTCGTAGGCCGGATAGGCCAGCGGGTACAGCCCATTCGGGATCCCGGCCGCCAGGTGCTGCATATGGGTGTCGATGTCCGGCCCGAACCCGGCCTGGCGCAGCCGGCCCTGGTCGTCTACGAGGAAGCCGTACCCGGCGCCTCCAGACGACACCACGATGCTGGTCACCTGACCACCTTTGCAGAGCTCGGGCATTGCACCAAGCGCCGCGGGCGGGGACGGTGCTTCGTGCTTGCACCGGGATTACTTCTCGTCGGTCGGCCGGTGCGCAAACGGGAAGGAACTTCATCTGATGTAGTTCAACGCAGGTCCTGCGGATTTGCGTCTCCTAGGATCGTGTGGTGGCCACCGGTGGACGCAGTGCATCTGGCGCCGGGCGTCGAGCGGACTCCACACCACTTGTTCTACCGCCCCCTCCCTTCGAGCCAGGGTCGGTATCCATCCGGCTGTATCCGCACAATGAACTACCCGCCGACGCCATCGTCCGCGAGCTCTGCGAGCAAGCCGGTCTCGCCCTCGACAACGGGTTTGACGGAGTCATGACAAGCGAGCACCACGGTGGCTTTGCGGGCTACATGGCGCAGCCACTGCAGATGGCCTCGTTCGTTTTGGCAGAGCACGCCACCGGTTGGGCCGCGGCGGCACCGCTCTTGCTTCCCCTCAGGTCCACGCCGCTTGTTGCGGAGGAGGTCGCGTGGCTCCAGGCTCGTCATCGCGGTCGGGTCGGACTTGGAGTCGCCGCGGGTGCCCTGCCACTGGATTTCGAGGCGGCGGGCGTCAGCCAGGCTGAGTCCGTCGATCGCTTCAAGTCCGAGCTCCCTCGGCTGGTCGCGATGCTCCGAGGTGAGGATTTGGGCGCGCTCGACGGGGATCCGGCGCTGCTGGCCTGCCGGCAAGCTCCGGTTCCCGTGCTCAGCGCCGCCGTGTCGATTGCGGCGTCCGTTCGAGCGGCCCGATGCGGGGCGGGAATCCTGATGGAAGGCATGTCCGCGCCCTCGAGACTCGCCCGTCTGACCCGCGCATTCGGCGATGCCGGAGGCAGGGGCTCCCAAGTTCTCATACGTCGGGTGTGGCTGGGCCGCGTGCAATCAGGGCTCGTCGACAGCCAGCGGGCTGTCTATGAGAGCTATGCCGCGCAGGCGAGCTCGTTCGGTGAAGACCAGACGATCGCGTCCGACGAGCCAGACGAGATGGCGGAGCGCCTTGCAGCAACCGTGACGGAAGTCGGTGCCGACGCGCTCAACCTTCGAGTGCAGCTTCCCGGCATGTCACCTGGGCAGGTACGGGAGCAGATCGGGCGTATTGGGTCCACCGTCATTCCGTCTCTGAAGAAGATCTGGCCCGCACCTGAACAGGCCCCCTGACTACTTGATCGGTGTCCAGCCTCTCCCGAGGTGGTTCCCACCGTCGACGTCGAGGGTGATCCCGGTGATCTGTCGTGCGTCATCGGACAGAAGGAAGCACACCGCCGCGGCGATATCCTCAGCTTCGGTCAGGCGGCCAAGAGGGAGAGCCGAGCCGGCTGCCGTACCAGCGTCGGATTCCCAGATGGAGCGAGTCGCCGTGGTTCGCACCAGCCCAGGACTCACTGCATTCACCCGAACCCGCCGACCGGCGAGATCGGCCGCAATGGTGCGCGTCATTGCGTTCAATGCAGCCTTTGCCGACGCATAGGCCACCATGGCCGACGTGGTCTTGTGCGGAGATCCGCTCGAAATGGTGACGACCGAACCGGCGTTGTCACCGAGACCGCGAGCTATCGCGGCGCGGATCAGCGCGATGGCCGGCCAGGTATTCAGCCGGATCGTCTCGAGAAGCTGTGCCTCGCTGATGGTGTCAAAGGAGAGCGGGTAGGGGGCGCCGCCCAGCGTGCTGACGATCAAGTCGATACGGCCGAACGCGTCGATGGCTCGGTCTGTGAGCATCGCCACTGCTGGTTCGGTGTCCATGGATCCGACGACGCCGATGACATCGAGTCCCTCTGCCCGTAGGGCAGCCTCCGCAGACGCGACCCGATCCTCGTTGCGACCGTTGATGACCACAGACGCTCCCTCTCGGCCCAAGCGGAGGGCGCAGGATCTCCCAATGCTCGGCTCAGCTGTCGAACCGGTGACGATGGCCACCTGACCGGAGAAGCGCTGGCGATCCGCTTCGAGTCGTTCGAGGCGCAGCTCTTGATCGGTCACCGTTCCCGAAGCTTCGTGTGGTGGTCGAACAGGTCGACCAGTTTCTTGACCGGCGCCGCCGGCTTATCGAAATCTGCGATGAACCGGTCGAACGCATCATTTGAGAGGATCACATCGCTGTGCTGTCGGACAATCCGGTTCGCTCTTGCCGTCACCGTGTCGAGGACGAACGCACTCACGGTCGTATCCTCCAGGTCGGCGGCCTGCCGAATGAGAGCGTCTTGCTCAGGTGTCACGCGGATCTCGAGGCGGTGGCGACGACTTCGAGTCGCTGTCGGTTCCATGCCAACATCCTCCTTTGTCCTG
>Ga0182018_10002514_pt1 | contig 18145 bp, 18 predicted proteins | sample 812P2MmetaG_FD_120490 | JGI IMG/M metagenome (GOLD analysis project Ga0182018, IMG submission 120490) | Permafrost microbial communities from Stordalen Mire, Sweden - 812P2M metaG | ecosystem: Environmental > Terrestrial > Soil > Wetlands > Permafrost | place: Sweden: Stordalen | collected... | reverse complement strand
GCGGCATAGGCGGATTCTCAGTATGCAAGCTCGTCAAGCCAATCAAGACTGTCTGCTCCTGGACGCCGAACCAGAACGGCGTCGACCATCTGCTGCTTTCCAAGACAAAGTCCTACGTAGGGACAGCTGCTGCACGGGTTCTGAGGGAAGCGGATGCCGCTATGGGGCAGGAACTGCGCGGACTCGATTCTTTGGATCGTGTCCCCTACTAAGCGAGCGAATTCCTGGCGCTGCTCGTCGGTGATGGTGGTCCGCAAGTACTGCACCTCCGCCAGCCGTTTGCGGACGAAAACTACCTGAGCGACTTCGGCAATGCCAGTCATCCAGGAGTAGCAAACGAGTTGGGGATCGAGAGACAGCAGCCCCTCAGGCTCTTCTGGGTATCGGCTAGACGAGGTCTTCCACTCCAGCAGGCAGCGTGTCCCATCGAGTTTGCCGATGGCGTCAATGTAGGCGACGAAGTCGTTCTTTCCGGCGACTGGCCGGTTAAACTTGATCTGCAAATTCCGTTTCGGCTGGGGAACCTGGACACGATCGTCCTGACAGAGCCGGGTCAATAGCATGATGCCCTGCCGCAGCATGCGATCCCAGGAGTCTCGGTTGGAGTAGTGCAAGCTTTGGCTCTGACAGGCAGACCACTCGGCAAACAGGACCGCTCCGGGATCTTCCTGCCGAAAATAGGCGCCCAGAGCCTTTTCGAATGCACGGCCGAAGAGCATCGCTGCCCGAGTGTCCTTTTCTTTCCAGCCATCGAGGTAGCGATGCCGATACCGCCGTGGGCAGGTGAGGTATTGGCTGATCTGAGTGTAGCTGTAGGTCATTTCAGGCCACCTGCGGGCTGTCCAGATTTGCCGGTGAGAGTTCTTGCCAACGGCCGGCAGGAGCAAAACCATCGAGCCGGAGCAGGGAAGTGCCGTTGCAAACGATGTGACTGATCTTGACCACACCCTTCAGACCGACGAGCTGGGTCTCGTCCACCTCGTCGCGTCCGAGCAGTTCGGTGTCGTAGCCAAAATCGCGCAGGAACCAGTTCAGCTTCCACAGGGCTTTTGGGCTGCAGTACAGACGGCTGGATAGAACGTGCCCAGAAAACCGGCTAGGCTCAAGAATGGCCAGAACCAGCGTGTAGTAAGGTTTCTGTGCTTGGCGCCGAAACTGGACGCGTTGCACCCGAACCAGGAAGACGCCGTCGGGGATCTGGTCGGCGGCAAAGCGATCGGCGGCGTGCAGGCCGGTGATCTGGCGTTTCATGCGGCACCTGCTTTCTGGATAACCTGAGTGTGGGTGTAGATCATGAGGACACCTCGGACCCACGATGATCCATGCCAGCGAACATCGAGAGTTCTTCCCAACGGGCAGCGGGCGCGAAGCCGTCGAAGTTTAGGACCGAGATGCCGCGCACCGTGAATTCGCTGACCTTTAAGACACCCCACAAATCGACCAGAGCCTTATCATCGATCTCGTTTTTGGCGAGCAGCTCGGGGGCATAGCCGAAGTCACGCAGAAACCAACTCAACTTCCACATCGCCCTTGGCGTGCAGTACAGGCGGCCGGTCATGAAACATCCGGTCAGATGCCGGGGCTTCAGGACGGCGAAGCCGATCTCGTAATAAGGCTTCTGCTTGTGCCAGCGATATTGCGCCCGGTCCACCCGAACCAGGAAAAGACCGTCCGGAACCGAGTGAAGCGCTGACACATCTGCTGGGCGTAGCGACTCGAAATAGTGGCTCACGCTGCACCTTCCTTCCTGCGGAGATAACTGTTGAGCTGGCAGAGCAATGCGTTCCGGTCTTTCTCGGCCCAGTCGGCCAGGTGCGCAACGAAACCTTCGACCTGCTCGCGGGAGGCTTCGCGGAGGGTTTTGCAGCCGCAATAATCGACGGCGTAGGACTTGACCAGGTTCGGATCAAGTTGGTGCTGGCGGATCAGCTGGCAGAGGCGATCGCGGACCTTCGGGCCGCCATTGTTTCCGTTGACGGGTTGCGGCGGGAGCTTCTTGGATTCTCGGGAGAATTGCGGGGGCTCGGCGAAGGACCCGATCTCCTCAACCGAGCAGATGCCGATTCCGTAGGCTTTGCGCAGGGCCCGGTTGACAGCGCGGGTCTCTGCCACCCGCATTTCGGCGCCGTGCACTAGCGGAGAAACATTGGAGGGGTCGGCATCGCCGTAACCTACGAAGCTAGTCGATTTGGATTTGTGAACCGTAGCTCTGAAGACCCACCGACCCGCCGAAGCTTCTGTTGTGTGTTGTTCGATCTCGGTGTCTATCCCAACGCACCGTCTTCGATGCGCTATTCGCAGCAGACCGCTGTGACTCACGTACCACTTTCCGCTGAGGTACAGGAGTTCACCCCGGAATATCGCCAAATGGAGCGTGAGCGTGAGATCACGCAGAACTGCGAGTTGCTGTTTTGGGAGGTCTGGATATTGTCTCTTCGCGGCGCGAAGATTCTGCGGTAAGAGCTGTCTGTCACCGCCGCTGTGCTTTGTCATGATCGTTTCTCCGTGATTCACATTGTATCATAAAGTATCAAAACGTTGCATACCGAAAATTGTTGAGTCCTGCTATTTTTGCTTGAAGCCATGACGGAACCCATAGTCGCGCTGCTAGTTCGGGTGCCCGCAAGTCTCAAGTCACGATTGGCGGAGATTGCGAAACTTGAGCGCCGGTCTCTGAGTAAGCAAGTTGAATTGCTGCTAGAAAGATGCCTCGAGCTTGAGGGTCGAAAAGGCACCGCCACGCCCGCAAAGGGCGGCCGCCGCGGAGAGAGTTGACCAACGCGTTTTTCGATTCCAGCTTCGGAAATACCTGACCTGTTCGTCTGCGTTTAGGGCACTGCGCTCCTATAATCGTTCTCATGATGTCCGCAGCACGCCGCAAGAGCAGAAAGCGAGCAACGGTTGCTTTAGGTCCCGTTCCCCAAATCATTACGCGGATTCCGCGCCCGTATCCCCCACCAGAAGAGGGGGCACTGGGTGCTCTTATCACAGGGGAATTTTCCAACACTTGGGAAAGCATTCTCTCCGACACTGAGCACCGCGAGTTTCGGGGGCCGCAATCGTATTCGGCGACGGGACTAGAAAAACTCGATGCGCTTATTATCAAGCAAGCGGAAACCATGGGTTGGCGATTGGGCCTGAGCGGGCTTGTACAGTTTCGCTTCGCCGAGTGGGACTTTCTATCCAACGGTCCGACATTATTCGAACTTTACGGGAAGGCACTTGCTAAGTCCGCTCGGCGCTTCCAGAAGCGAGAGCTTCCGCCAATCGATGACACCGATCTATATGGGTTCAAGCAAGAGACCGTGCAGGAATTACGACGGCTTCTGCGAAGTCTGAGGAGTGCATTCTCAAGAAGACGGGCCAGCCCGTCTTCAGATGAAATAATTGACTACTTCCAGAAGACTGTTTTGGCCGAAGGCGACGCATTCATTCACCTGAAGACAAGCATGAATTCGTGGCTACAGTTCTTTCGTGCAGATTCGATATCGGTCAAACTGCTCGTGCATGGGAAACGGACAAGCCCTGCGGCGCTGTTTGACTCTTGGTTTGCTTGGTGCAAGGGGTTAGAACCCGAAACCGTCCGCCAGAAGATCTCCGATCTGGGTAGGTTCGTTCGCGATTCCTACTAATCCTGAAGTTGTAGGTGCTAGTTCAATTTGCACCGATAGTTTCGTCCGTCAAGTCTTCGTTATTCTGCTCCCACGTCGTGCCGGAGTCCCTGAGGTATCGCCGCAAACTGCGGCGCGACGAATTCACCAGTACACCCTCAAACCCGTCAGCGGACTTGGAGGGTGGGCCGAAAAGCCAAGAGGCATAAGGAGCCAAGTTATGACCAGCAAGAAGAAAGCTGCCGCGAATCGCATCAACGGTCAAAAGTCCCACGGCCCAACAGACACAACCTCGACACGGTTTAATGCAGTCAAGCACGGTTTGCTTGCAGTGGGAATAACCGAACTCGATAACGCCGAAGGCTACCGCAAAATCCTGAGTGACCTTATGCGCGAGAAAAATCCTGTTGGTGCAATAGAGACGTTTCTCGTCGAGTCCGCGGCTATAGAGATGGTAAGGTGGCTCCGTGCTAGGCGTCTTGAAGCTGAATGCATCACTGGCGAACTAAATCCGGCCACCTATTCACCTGGGTTGCCCGATCTTCTGCTGCTTGACGGTGGGGAGGTCCTTGATCCAGGACTCCCAGCCGCGATTAGTGCCGAGGCTGCCCAAAAGCTGGTTACTTTTCAACGGTATGAATCGACTTCTGCCAATAGATTCTTCCGGATTCTCCACGAACTGGAGCGGTGGCAACGTATGCGGCTGGGGGAGCGCTTGCCTGCGCCTGTCGCTGTGGACATTAGCGTTCATGAGGGGCCCGGAGCGATGGACCCAGTTAATGACAACACCGAGATACTGGAATCGGTTTCTGCTGACACTCGAAAATCGGGCTCGGTTCCTCCAATACTGGAAGCGGTCGAAAACCCTTCCGGCGAGTTGGAACAGCGACAACGCATGCGGAGTGGCGAAAGATTGCCGGCACCTGCCGTCGCGGATGTTAGCGTTCATGCAGAGACCGGAACACTAGACTCAGTTCATGACGAGACTGAAATAGTGGAATCGGTTTCTGCTGCCACCGAAACGGTGGACTCGGTTCCTGCCGCAATCGAGCAGCCGGAAGCCCTGCCCGGCGATGAGGAGTGAAGTCCAATTACGAAACGAACCCAACAATAGCTTTGTTTTCAGTCCAGTGGTAGAAGAGACGATTCCTTAGGGCGGTCGCTGCGGTTCAGTTGGGCCGCGGCGACACCGGTGGTGTTATCCGGTGCAGAGGATCTCAGGATGAAATCGTTTCACATTTCCAGACCTTTCACACCGCAAGACGCTGACGGTGCGATCGGGGGACAAGGGCATCAAGCTGATTTGCAGAATCCCTCCTGCGACGAACGGGACCGTGGGCTGCTACGGAGTTCACTTGGACAGGCAACTCTCTCGCGCGATGGATCAGCTGGAGCGTCTCCAGCGACAACGCAGGGGCGAAGCAGTGCCTCCTCTCAACATCAATCTGGGAAGGGGGAGATAGCTTTTTCCCAAACAAAGCCAAGAAGTAGTTTGTTTTCAATGACAGCGATACGGAGAGATTTCGCAGGAGGAATTGTGTACGTACCTCCACGTTACCCAGGGCATCTCTCGAAGATTGAGCGAGGGAAAACTGCGCCGAGTCTAGAGATATGTTGATTCTGCTGTCCGATCGATTTCACAAGAGCGTGGATTGGATATTGCGCGGAGAAGGGCAGTAGTGTAGACCCCCAAAAGACTGCGATCAGGATAAAACTAGAGCTCTCTGCAAAGAAAGTGCTTGGTAGCCAAGCAGAAGGCCAGGATCAAAGTTCGGCTCCAGTGGTCTAGCAACTTTTTTGGCCGATTCTTACGCAGTTCTGACAAGTGCATCGGTACTACGGAGTGAGGTTTTGACGAACCACAGACCCCGTCAGTCCTAAGGCAAAGAAAGGCTTGAAACAGAACTGCCGGAACGGCTGGTACACAATCATTCAAGACCAGACGACCCTGTCCCAGGTGATGCTGGCCCTCACGACAGGCTTGTAGCCACCGTGTCAGAAAATCCCGCAGACCTTCCGGCGGCCTCATCCATAGGGCGGCCGCAGTTTTGCGCCATTCGGGACGAACCAGCGCGGTTAGGCCTCGGGTCCCGAGAGCGAGGAAGGCTCCCTCGTCGGTGATGTCATCCCCGAGGTAGGCGACGGGAACCTGGGGGCCGATTTCGGCTAGGATGATGCGGACAGCATCCCCTTTATCAAGACCCGGCATGCGCATTTCAATGCCGCCGTCGAACTCCAGTAGCTCCAATCGCGCACTTTGAGCAATGGGAGCCAGCCCAGCAAGACCTGGCCGCGGGTTTCTGCCACCGCCGCTTCGTCCAGCCCGCGCCAATGGATGGCGACGGCACCGGTCTTGAACTCAGTTCGGTTGTGCAGCCCCTGATGTCTTACCCAACGATCTGCTTCAGCCAGTGCACGCAGCACACGTTCTTCCACGCTAGGTGTCTCGCAGGTTCCATCCGGTCGCAACCGCTCCAACCCGTGGCATCCCCAGATCTCGGGACTAGGGTGAACCGCAAGCAACGGGATTACCTCATGGGCGTTTCGACCTGTGACGATGGCCACGCGGGTGCGGCCATGGACGATGATCTCCTGAAGGAGCGCGGTTACCCCCGGATAGGGGAGAGCCTGCTGCCGATTGAGACAGAATCGCGCGAGAGTACCGTCATAGTCGAGCAGAAGCGCGGAAACCGGCGACTGCGCTATCGATTCCATGAACTGCTCGACTTCGATTGGATTGACCGTGTGAGGCAACCGCATGCTCCTCATCCCCGGGCAGCAGTATTCGCCCGGAGCTTCTCCTTGCTTTCGTCCGATGCGTCGAGGCGCAGCTCGCAGAGTTCAGCGATGAGGCTTCCTGCCCAGCGGTAAACGTTGTGTTCCCTGACGGTCTTCCGCATGCGTTGCATCCGCAATTCCTTTTCCTCCGGCTCCATCTCAAGGGCTGCGCGAATCGCGTCAGCCGTTTGGTCGATATCGTAGGGGTTTATCTGCAAGGCATCGCGCAACTCGCGGGCGGCGCCGGTGAAACAACTCAGGATTAAAACACCTCTTTCGTCGCGCCTCGTTGCCACGAATTCTTTCGCTACCAGATTCATGCCATCGTGCAGCGACGTAATCAGGCATAAGTCCGCGGCGCGGTAGTAACTTTGAATCTCCTGGTGGTTATGCTGCCGGTTCAGAAAGACGATGGGCTTCCATTTGTCCGTCTGGAACCGCCAGTTGATACGGTCGGCTTCCGCTTCCACCTCCGCCATCAGATCTTTATAGCGTTTGAGGTGGCTGCGACTGGGAGCGCCAATCTGCACGAATGTGAACTTGCCCTGATAGGAAGGATACTTCTCCAGAAAACGCTCAATGGACAGAAAGCGCTCCAGAATGCCCTTGGTGTAGTCGACCCGGTCCACGCCCACACCCATGAAGGTAGCCTCAACCCCCAAGGCCCTCAGCAAAACTGAACGTTCGACGTAGGAACCTAGTGTCGACTCTGGCTGTTTCACATCTGTGAAGTCCACACTTATGGGAAAGGGTCGCACCAGGGTGAGACGATCCAGACGTCTTACCGAAAAGTGTTCCCAATCAACCCGTGATTCCACTACTCGGTCCACCGTCTGCAGGAAGTTGTTGCAGTGTGACTGGATGTGAAACCCTATCAGATCGGCGCCGAGCAGACCATCTACAAGTTCGCGTCGCCATGGGGAGATGTCAAATGCCTCCGGGGTGGGCCACGGGATGTGCCAGAAGATTGCCACCTTTGCCTCCGGTCTTTTTTCCTTGATCAGCCGGGGCAGCAGCGCGAAGTGGTAATCCTGTACCAGCACAATGGGCTTCTTTACGTCCCTCATTTCTTCGAGAAGGGCATCGGCGAACTTCAGGTTCACCGCCTGATAGTAGTTCCAGTCCTCCGCGCGAAAGATCGGGCGGGTGTGCGCGATATGACACAGAGGCCAGATTCCTTCATTGGCAAATCCGTAGTAATAGCCTTCTTCTTCAGCCTGGTTCAGCCAGACCCGGCGCAAGCTATAGTGGGGATCTTCCGGAGGTACGCGCAGCCGGTCGTGCTCATCCACCGTTTCGAGGTCGGCATCGCCACTGCCATGGGCGATCCAGGTTCCATCACAGGCGCGCAGTATGGGCTCGATCGCAGTGACCACCCCGCTGGACGGCACCATTACTTCCACTGATTTGCCGCGCCGCATGTGTATGTAAGGCTCGCGATTCGACACGACAAAAAGACGCCCGTTGTCCAGTCGCTTGCGCACGTGCACCGCCAGCCGGTCGGCGGTCCACAGAGATTCACTCGTCTCCCGCAGGTGGGCTTCCATCTCGGCCGCGGACCGCGCCTGGCTAAGGCTTTCGGCGAAGGCGGCAACCTCCCGCACCAGGGGACGAAAGAGATCCAGATCGTTGGCGTTCTGGCGCGAAGGGATTTTCCCTGTCCGCAAGGCACGCATCCACTGCGCCGTGCGTGCAATGGGACCGGCCATACTCCAGCGAACGATCAACAGCGTGATCAGCACAATGAGAAACGCATGGGCCAGCGCTCGCAGGAATGTCTCGCGCCAAGTGTGAAGGGTCTCCGTCCGAATATAGCCAGCATCATGAACAATCGCGAGGCCGCCGATAACTTGGTCGCGCTGGTGAAGAGGTAGAGCGTACATGTGCAGCGAAGCACCGTTCACACGCTGATACCAACCCGCGTCGCGATTCTCACGCAACGCTTGGGACGCTACGGAAGGAACTGTAGCCAGTGTGGATGCCAGCTCCGGTGTAACTATCAGCAAATCGCCCTGCCAACCGTAGATAGCCAATCCCAGGAGATGCTCGCGGTTCCCGAAGCGCTGTACGATGTGCTGCAAATCCTGCAGCGAATTTTTCTCCAGGTCGCGTTCCACACTTCCCGCGACGCTTTGGCCCAGTACTTCGGCACGCCGCTCCAGGTCCCTGCGCAGGCTACGTTTCTCACCTAACGCCTCGTAATACGAGTACGAGAGTGAGACCAGCGTGATGCCGACAATAAGGGAAACAATGAGTCGGATGCTGACTAGCCGCATGGTACGAGCCTTCCAAATGGAGCAGGCGCAAACCTTGATCCTACCGCAAAGGGCGGCTGGTTAGTATCAGGCTTGTGCTACTCCCAGCAGGAAGGCCTCCCGCTCGGAGCAACGTGACCAAATCTCTGCTAACCCAACCGAATTTTTCGGCGACCGAAGCCACTTGGTGCCGACCCTCGAGGGCATAACGTAAATTGGGTGATCTTTCCTCGCTGCAGTGGAATTCTTCTCCACGTTACGTCTCTGCCCGGTGGCCATGGTATTGGCGATCTGGGAAATTCCGCTCATGAGTTCGTGGAGTTCTTGACCGAGTCAGGGCAGAAAATCTGGCAAGTATTGCCATTGAGTCCCACGGGATATGGCGATTCGCCCAGCATTCACAGACCAAGTAACGGGGTTGTTAGCGTAAAGGCGATTTCGCGACAACAACCGCATAGTCTCATGGTTGTCGCGAGCTGCTTTAACGACCAATAGAAAAGCCAGCCGCAGGTGGCTTGATATTGTCTTCCCGCAGGAATCGCCGGGAGTCAGCCACCATAAGCGCTAACTTAAGAACTGTGGGGCTCCCAGCATCAACTTGAGGTAGACCTTCCTGCAGATTCGCCAGAAATCCGCGAACGTGCTGGTCAGCCGGGTATGCCTTTGGCGCCACTGGCTTGTAGGCCCTTGGTTGCCTCAAAGGGAAAGGACGCGTATAAGATTCCTCTATAATATTCTCTTAGACAAAGTCTTGTGCTAAGGGAAGCTAGTAGTTTTGTTTGCCGTTAAAGCAAGCCGGGCTTGAACACGGGGCGGATTGAGCCAGTTGATGTAGAGGTCGTATGAGTACTAGCCCTTCTCGCCGAGAGCGGAAGTTCCTGCCGAAAAGTCGTGGCGACGAGCCAGATCTCAGTAGTGCAATTGCCACGAATTGTATTCACGCGAAGTGGCAGTGGACCGCGTCCATTGTGGCCGTGGCAGGGTTACTGCTGTTAACAGCGCCCGGCGCATACGGCCAGAGCGCAGCCTTCGCGATATTTGCAGGCCGCGCGCAAGATCCGCAGGGAGCATCGGTAGCAAACGCGACGGTCACGGCAACCAATCTCGAAACAGGTATCGTCCGAACCACCCAAACAACGTCGGACGGGATCTATCGATTCGACTTACCGCCTGGCGTTTACGACGTTGTCATCGAAGCCCGCTCGTTCACCAAAGCTGAAGCGAAGAACGTGACACTCCAAATCGGCGAGCAGCGCGACGTCAACTTCAATCTTGAGCTTGCCGGGCAGAAGGTGTCCTTGTTGGTAACGTCGGACGTACCGCTCATCGAAACAACCAAAACGGACGTTTCTACGCTGATCGACGAGAAAGACGTGGCGAATCTTCCGACCACGACGTCCTTTGAAGGCGTCGGTGGCGTGTCCAACGATTTCGAAGGCTTGGCCGTCTCAGCCCCGGGGGTGAGGTACGACTACACTAGCGATTCCTCTGACCTCGTCGGCCCGGGCAACGTTAACGACCGCGGCATCACCGTTAATGTGGACGGTGGGAATATCTGGGATGAGGCGCAGATCCTTGTCGCGCGCGACGCGCTCGGCGCATCGGTGGAAGAGGTAAAGGAAGTTCAGGTTCTGACGAACAACTACAACGCGGAGTACGGCCAGGCCGGAAGCATCATCCTGAACGTCATCACGAAGTCGGGCACCAACGACTTTCACGGCGACTTCCACGCGTACTTCCGCGGGCGCAACCTGGAATCGTCGACTTACTTCTACAACCTGAGCGATCCGACAAGCCGCGCGCCCTTCTTCAAGCACGAGTATGGATTCACGGCGGGTGGGCCGTTTGTGAAGAACCGTTTGTTCTGGTTTACGAGCCTTGAGGATACCGCGCAGGGTGCTCCAGTAACTTCTTTGCCCTTCGGAAATGGCATCACCATCAATCAACCCGTGAACGAGCTGCTGTGGTCTGCGAAAGTTGACGCCAACCTGACCGACAAACACCTGCTGACGGTGCGTTACAACGTGCAGCGCGATACGTCGTCGAACGTTCTGCTAAATACGCCGCCGGGGACCACCGACCCGAGCGGCTTGGTCAACTCAACAATTCACGACTCTGGCTTAAACATCGGCCTGATTTCTACATTGACATCTCACGCCGTCAACCAGGCACGGTTTTTCTGGCACCGCTTCCTGTTGTCGACGCCGACAGTGAGCACCTTACCTGCAGAGGCGTTCCCTAATGCATATGTCGGGGCGGACTTCTGCTGCCCGCAGGGCGATTACCAGAACCGTTTCCAGTACATCGACAATCTGTCCTGGACGCGGGGTCGCCATGCCTTCAAGTTCGGGGTGAACATCAGCCACTTCCCGATCTATTCCTCGTTTCAACAGTTTCACTACGGCGAATACTCCAACTTCGCCCCGGGCCCCTGCACCAACTCCTTCTTTCCTCAAGCGGACGGCCAGTGCCCGTCCCAATTCACAATCGGACTAGGACCGGGCGCCGTAAACATTGTCGACAATATCTATGGAATCTACGCCCAAGATACCTGGCAGTTCCGGCGCAACATTACTGTGAACTATGGATTGCGCTACGACAAGGAGGATGGAGCATTCACAGGTGGAACCGTCCCCGACCCGCAGGTACCGGGAGGCTGCTTGCAGTCCAATGGTCTCATCCCCGCCTGCGGATCGGACAACGCCAACTGGCAGCCGCGTCTGGGCATCGCCTGGAGCCCAAGTTTTGAGAATGGGATTGGGCACTGGGTCTTCGGAAATCCTGGCAAGTCCGTGATTCGCGCCGCGGGCGGGAGAATCACGGAAATGGTGGATCTCAACGTGGTTGTTAATTCGCGGATTTTCGACGGCAACACTCTTTTCACGCAAAGCATCACTGCAGGATCGATAGGTAGCGACGGGGCCACGGGTGAGCAGGTGCTCAAGACTTATCCAAACCTGCCCAGTGCTTCTCTGTTGGACCTTTTCAATCCGGTAGGATACTACGGACGAGTCCGCCCCATATCGCCAACACTTAAGAACCCGCAAGTGGACATGTTCTCATTGGTGTACCAGCGGCAGCTGGGATCCTCCTTCACGTACAGCATCGGGTACCAAGGCGTGTTTGCACACCGCCTGTTCGGCGAAAAGGATACGAACTTCCCGACGCCAATCGCCGACCCGGCCCATCCGGAATATTTCTATATGCCGGGCGTTCCCAATCCAGCCTTTGGCCCTATCCGTGAGGTCTTCAGCGATCGCGAGTCGGGGTACAACGCACTTGTGATCACGGCAGTAAAGCGGATGTCCCACCATGTCCAGTTCCAGGGCAGCTATGTGTGGTCCCATACTCTGTCTGACGGAGAGGACTTCTTCGGCCTTTCGGAACCCGGGAATCCACTGGCGCCTCTTTCTCTGGAAAATGCCTCCGCTCAAAATGATCTCCGTCACTTGGTCAACTTCAACTTCGTGGCAGATACAAACAACCTCTGGCAGATTCCGGTTGTTCGCACCATCCTGAATAACTGGACATTGGGCATGATCAGCACGCTGCAATCCGGGCGGCCGTTTCCGGTTTCGACCGGCGACGCTTCTTTCACAGGACTAAATTTTACCGATCTGGGCAGCGAAACCATGCAGAGACCGAACATCTGCACGGCGGGATCGTCGGTGCCAGGTTGTGCAGGCGCACCGATAGGCGCACTCGTGGCCACGAATATTGGCTCGATTTCGGGCACGAACCTGGAAGTGGGTCCAGCTGGCATGGCCAGTTGTGTTCCGGCAGGGCAGACCAACTGCGCCGCTTTGCAGACCACATTTGCAGCGCCCGCGGGAGCCAGCACGTCTGGTCCGGTGGATAGCTTCACGGGCACGCCTGTCGACTTTCAATACATCAATGGCAATCTGGTCCGGAATGCGGGCCAGAGTCTGGCAATCTACCGGTTCGACATCTCGCTGACCAAGGCCATCAGGATTCCAAAGTGGAACTCTGCCAGTCTGGAGCTGAAGATGGACATTTTCAACCTGTTCAACCACCCCGGTTTCATTTTCAACAACTCTTTCGACGTTCTGGACCTCCTGCTGCTGCCGGCCCTCACTGTGAACGGCGCACCCAATCCCAACTTCAACTGCACTGCAAGCTGTCTTAACCCGTTCACCGGCCTGTACCTCGGTGCCAATGGACAGCCACTGACGCTGGCGAACTTCCAGAGAGCCACCTTTAACGCGGCGAAAAACTTCAATGGACTCGGAGGACCGGCGGGTGAAGTGACGCCGCGTATCATCCAGCTCGCGATTCGCTTCCGCTGGTAGTTGAAGGGGTAGAGCGAAAGTTCGACGTTATTAGAGCTCCCTCTTCCTCCCGTCCCTCAAGGTCTGGACCCCTCACGGATTGCTGTTCTCTATTTCGTCGTACAGGGGAAATTGGTTTTCATGCATCGGGATAAAGACTTCGAGGCGGTTTCGGGTTGAGAGCGAATCCCTTTGGTTTCTGTCGTTTTCAGCGAGGTTTACTATTATGTGGTCGCCACAGTCTTCGCACGACGTTCGCGGTAGTCACCCGGTTTGAGGTGGATCCTATCAGTTGCCGCATCGCAGCGTCGCAGTCTTAGAGGCTGGCAGAGCTTGTTTTTGTCTGGCTGCCTTCTGGCTGCTAGCGCACCCAACCAGCGCGGCCCCGCTCAAGGAGGTCCGGCGCGCCCTCATCTTGCATGCTTTGGGCTTTTCGTCGCCTGCTTCCATTCTCGTCGATCAGGAAATCCGTGCGGCGCTGGACGAGGCTCCTTACCAGATTGAACGGTATTCAGAGTCGATGCAAGGAATCCTGTTTTCAGATCCGGCTTCCCAGCGGGAACTTGCTCAGGGGTATATCCGCAAATATCGAGATCGGAGGCCAGATGTTGTCATCGCCGTCTCACCCAGGCCCATTAAGTTCATGGCCCAGTCCGGCGAAAAATTTGGCCCGACTACTCCCTTCGTTATTTGCGCCAGCAGCGAAGACCAACTAGAGGGAGTGAAGCTCGACTCCCGTTTTACCGAGGTTGGTGATCTTGCATTCGGCACCGACGATCACGGTGCCGGACAGGTCGGTCACCCTGCGGGAAATCCGGGCACTTTCTGTTTGTGCGCAGGTCACCCCAGCGGTCAGAAGAAGAATCAGGACGAGCCGGCATGTCGCGACATGCCCTTCCGCTATGGGTGATTGGCCTCGTCCAGGTAGGCGTAGAGCATCTTCTGTCCGCTGGGTTGCTTGCCGCCGCCAGCGGGCTCGACCGTGACAAAGATGGAATTGATCTCCTTCACGAGTTCCGGGTTCTCCACTTTCAACACCCAACGCCCTTGAGCCTTGGCATCCGCGTGCAGGAAGCCCAAGCTGCGCGCCGAGTTCTTTCCTGCTTCCGGCACCACCCAGACTTCGAAACTACGCTTTGCATTGACTACTCTATCTTCAATCAAATCGAAGGCGTAAAAGGTGAGCGACTTGCCTTCGATCAGAAAAACGCGTCCAAAGGCCTGGATGGGGTTGCCATGGTCAATGTCGTGGACGTCAATGACATGCAACTGGCGGGCCGCAATAAGCTCTCGGACATCATTGCCAGCCGCTGCGAGTTGCCGTTCCTGATCGAGAGTAGAGCTCGCGATTCGCAACTTATTGGTGAGCTCCGTAATGCGAGCCTGCTGCTCCACCGTGGAGGCTTCGTCGTTAACACGCAATTGACTACTACGAGCTGCCTCGTCTCTTGCTTCCGCCAGGAGTTTCTCCTGGTTGCGGGATTCCTCCAGCAATTGCGCGTTCCGGCTGGAGGACCGCTCACCCTGTCCTCCTGCCGGTTCATTCTTGCGCCGCAGATTTTCAGTTTCCAGTTGTGCGCGGAGACTTTGGATCTGGCGCTGGCCCGCCGCGAGAGACTCGTTTAACTTGGACAGGCTCGCGGTAAGCGCGGAGTTCTCCCGTTTAAGCTCGGCGATCTGTTGTGTCGCGGCGGCGTCCTTCGCTCGCCCTGTGTCCGGCATCTCGTGGAAGCGGTAAACCGCAAGACTGAACGCAATCACGACGAACACTGCAACAGGGGCCAGCATGGTGACGGGACGGAAGTACCACGAAGTCGATCGGGCGGGAGTGTGAACTTCGGGCGAGAAGACGACACCTTCGGCTCGCGCCCGGCGAAGGAAGCGCTGCCGCGAATCGGGCAGCGGCGTAGTTCTCATTTCCATCAGTTTCTGCCGGAGAGTTCCCTGGGCTTGCGGTAAGTCCCGAGCGACAAGACAGGACAACTCCTGGTAGTCAGAGCGGCATTGGTTACATTCCTTCAGATGGGCCTGGAAATCAACAAACTCCGTGCCCTCCAGGAGCCCGCCCGCAGCAAGCGCACAAAGCGCTTCATACTGCTCATGCTCAGGCGTCCCTCTCGGCGGTTGCTCAGGCACACTTCCCTCTCTGTGCACTCGGTTTGTTGTCGCCTGCACCCGATATCAAAGAGCGCAACTTCTGAAGCCCGCGATAATAATGGTGCCGGACATCGACGAAGGAATCTCCCGTACGCTCCGCGATTTCCCGCATGGAAAGGCCTTCATAACACGCCATTTCGATCACCGATTTCTGCTTGCCTGAAAGAGCGGCCATGCCCTGGCGAACCAGCATCCTAGTTTCCGGTGAACTTAAACCAAAGGTCGCGTGAGCTTCCCCAGGCTGAGTTTCCAGTTCTTCCAGTTCCGTGCTCTTATAAAACTCCCTGCCTTGAAGATGCTGTCGGCGGTTGATGGCGCGGTGGTACGCGTACTGCATCAGCCACGCTTTAGTACTGCCTTTGCAGGGGTCGAATTGTGCCACTGAGCGATAGAAGTCCAGGAAAACGATCTGCGTAACGTCCTCCGCCTCGCCGGGGTCGCGGACGATTTTGAGCGCAATGCTCAGGACCAGCTTCTGGTAGCGATCGAAAAGGATAGCGAGGGCGTCGCTCTGTCCCTCCTGCAGGCAGGCCATGAGTCGCTCGTCAGACAGACGCTCTAGCTGCGCCATCGACAACGGCTCGCTATACCGAACTCTCGGGTTGATGGAGTCCAGGCCCACACTCGCTGTAGCTCCCAAACCAACGTGAGTTCTAGCAGTTTACAACCAAATGCCCCGGAAATGTATTTCTTGCACGGGCTGGCACAAAACCCCTGTCGGAGTTGCAGACATAGGATGAACGCTTGGCCCAAAGGCCGCGGGAAGTGCCCGCAGTTGTTGGCCGAAAGCAAGGTGATGAAGGAAGTTGGAGACGGTCCTGAACATGGCGCCCCGTTGAGACTGCCAAAACTCAAGGAGAAGCTGAGGTGGAAGACATAATGGGAATTGAACGCCCGAGCGAGGCCCATTATGGCGATATCGTCGGCAATAGTCCGGCGCTGAAAAGAATAATGGATCACGCCTCGATTGTTGCTGAGACCGATTCCACGGTGTTGATCACCGGCGAAACGGGAACTGGCAAAGAACTCCTGGCACGCGCCATCCATGGCATGAGTAGACGCAAACATCGCGCCTTCGCTAAGCTGAACTGCGCCGCCATACCCTCCGGCTTGCTGGAGAGTGAGCTGTTCGGACACGAAAAAGGGGCGTTTACTGGAGCCGTCAACCAGAAGATGGGTCGCCTGGAGGTATCCGACAAAGGCACGTTGTTCCTGGACGAAATTGGCGAGATTCCCCTTGAGCTGCAACCCAAGCTCCTTCGCGTATTACAGGATTGCGAGTTTGAGCGCCTGGGAGGTACGCGGACTATCCGCGTGGATTTGCGGCTGATCGCCGCCACCAACGTCAATCTGCTGCAGGCAGTGCAAGAAAAGAGGTTTCGCAGCGACCTGTTTTACCGCCTACACGTGTTTCCGCTGCACATGCCGGCCCTTCGCGACCGGCCCGAGGATATTCCAACGCTGGTGCGCCATTTTGTCGAAAAGTTCGCGGAGGAGATGCAGAAGGACATTGATGTCATTCCCGACGAGGCTATGGAGTCTATCCTCAGTTGGGACTGGCCTGGTAACATCCGGGAACTAGAGAATTTCATAGAACGGTCGGTGATCTTATCCCCGGCCAATATACTGAACGCACCCTTGACCGAATTACGAGAGCAGAAGGCTCTGTCGGATGCGAACTCCGACTGGTTCTTGGTCGGCGTCACACGGGATCGCATCGTCGAGATTCTGCGCGAATGCGGAGGTTTGATCTCCGGGCCCACTGGAGCCGCGGCCCGGCTCGGGTTGAAGCGGACCACTTTGCAATCCAAGATGGAGAAGCTAGGCATCTCTCGCAAAGAATACTTGACCTAAGTACGGTGGTCGTCATCATACGGAGACTCTTGATTTGACTGGCACAGAGAAATTCACGATGGTTATGCGGAGTGATGCAGGTGAAGGGTCAAGGAGATATTCGGCGCAGTTGGGCGAGTTCGGCGCGTATTTCATCTAGCCGCTCTTGCCTGCGGTAGTATTCAATCCTGTCTTCTGGATTGACCGCTTCGCCTCGACGCCAGTACAGGCTGTTGGCAAAATGAATGGTGTCTATTTCCGCAGTCAAGTCGGCAATCTTGAGCTCGGAAGAAATGTTAGCTTCCATCGGTTCTTGCTCCTCACTGCGTCGGCGACTCTTCCAGGCACTTTGTGGAGATTTATTCTACTCGTAATTCCCCCCTTTTCTGTGATGTCGATCACGTTGTCGTGTGTGATTCTATACGTGTCGACGTTAGACATGCCCCTCTGCTTACTGGTTCTATTTGTTCAGCACCTTGTTCCTCGCAGAAGGGGCCGCGCTCATCTGCGGCATGATCACGTTGGTAATCAACAGGTCGAGCGGACCATGGTGTTGTCCCGCGGTGTGCTCCTCGAAACCTGCGCATGTCGATGGCTCCGGCGGCTAGATAAATCCGTGTGGGCTGACGCGAATCCAAATAAGACTTCCGTCCGCTCCAGCGCACTCATTGGGCGCTCGAACGTTCATCCAGGCACTTAGTGATCCTCGACTTCTTTCTGAAAACGATCTACGAGCGCTTCATAGCCATGTGCGGCCCACCTGCGCACTCAACGCCAGCAGGTCTAATCCAGTGACTCCCTGCAAGGCCACGAGAGGAGTTCCCAGCGCGCCGCAGTCTGAATCACAGCGCCGCCGAAGATCTGGGCAGCGGCGGCGGCATAGACAATGTAACGCAGTTGATGCCAGTCGTTATAGTCATGCCAGGCCAGCGTGATGAGGCCAAAGGCCAAAGCTGCCACTCCAAACACATGACGGCCGAGGTTCGAACTAGGCGTTGATACGGACATTTGTTTTCAGCGTTGTGCCACTATACCCTTTGATCCATCCCGTTGTATGTGCTCGCGGCCTTTAGCCCATGCGGGCGTCGCCCCAAGTCCTGATAAACGTTAGGGCCCTATCGGGACTGCCCCGGAAGAGGGAGTGTGGGGGCGCACAGGTCGTGTGGTCGGGGCAGTTTCGATAGGGTCGTTTGAACTGAGCCGCTGGCGTTTGCGGCGGACG
>Ga0182018_10002513_pt1 | contig 18151 bp, 13 predicted proteins | sample 812P2MmetaG_FD_120490 | JGI IMG/M metagenome (GOLD analysis project Ga0182018, IMG submission 120490) | Permafrost microbial communities from Stordalen Mire, Sweden - 812P2M metaG | ecosystem: Environmental > Terrestrial > Soil > Wetlands > Permafrost | place: Sweden: Stordalen | collected... | reverse complement strand
GCGCGAGTGCCCGGATCCGACAGCAGCATCACGCCGAAATTGCTCAAAGCGCCTTCAATATAAGCCACCGTTCGTCCACTGGGCCGCGCGGCGTCCGCCTCCAGCGCCAGCCGCAAACGCGACCACACATCCCACAGCCAGGCCTGCACCGTTTCGTGTGCGACGACCTTACGGATCGCGGCGCCGATCTCCTTCGCGCGCGCCGGGTCTTCCTCCATCCGGTTGATTTCCCGTCTGATCCACTCATCGAACGCGGCCCGCAGTTCCGAGCCGTCCGGACTCATTTTATCCAGTTCCGTGGTGATCGTGGTCAGCACGCGCCGAGCGATCGACGCCCCCAAAGCCCAACCGATCAACCGTCCACCTTGCTCGCGAACGCGTTCCTCGATCGCGGTCCGCAACGTTTCCTCTTGCGCGCCCAACAGCGTCTTCATTTGTTCGAGGATGAAGCCGAACATTTCCTGATGCCGTCCGCCTTCAACCAAAGTCCGTAACGCACGCGCGACCACGACACCGGCACCGGCGCCGCCGAGGACCCTTGGAATGATCCGGCTGGCGACACGGCGAGCGCGCCCGTCCTCAACCGTCGCCAGGATGCGCGGCAGCAGGCCCGCCAGCACGACCGCCGCCGGCCGCGCGGATACGGGGTCGCTGAGGTACCGCGCCAGAATGCCGGGCACGTCCAGGCGGCCCAACAGGACCGAAACCTCCCCGGGGGTGATCACATGGTTGGCGACGAACCGGCCCAGAGCGAGGCCCAGTCGCTCTTTCTGGTTGGGGATGATGGCGGTGTGCGGGATCGGGATGCCGAGCGGATGACGGAACAGCGCGGTAACGGCGAACCAGTCGGCGATGCCGCCAACAAATCCGGCCTTGGCCGCGGCCTGCAACAGGTCGGCGCCCCAGCCTGGCGGTAGCGCGTACGATCCCAGGGTCAGACCGCCCATCAGCACCAGCAAGAAGGTGGCGAAAGCGCGGTGCTGTCGCAGCTCGCGGCGGGCGATCGCGTCAGGGTCGGAGTCGGTCACGGGCATGGGCATGGGGAGCCCAGGATACCACCAAACGCCGGCCGCGCCGGAAGAGGATCGGTTCTTCACGGGCGAGGCTTTGTAATGTTATATCGTAACCATGACCAACCCGTTGTCGCCCCACCCTCTGTCCGCCGCCGCCGGAGCCGGTTCGCGCCTCGTCCTGGCCGGCGTCGTTTTGATGATGGTGTGGCTTGCCGTGATCTGGGCCTGGTCATGAACCCACCTTCGATTCGACTCGATCACGTGACGCTTCGCCGCGGTGGGCGGGAGGTGCTGCGCGATCTGACCGGAGTCTTCAGGCCCGGTTCTCTGACAGCGGTGGCGGGTCCCAACGGCGCGGGCAAATCCACGCTGTTGCATGCGTTGTGTGGGCTATTCCCGTTGGCGTCCGGGCGGATCGATCGCGGTGGGCTGAGTCCGCGCTCGATCGCTCTGTTACCGCAGGAAGGCCGGCTCGACCGATCCTTTCCCATCACCTGCCGAGACGTGGTCGCCCTGGGCTGGACCGCTCGTGTGGGCTGGTTCCGCCGCATCGGCCCTGAGCAATACGCGGTGGCGGACCGGGCCCTTGCCTCGGTCGGCCTGGACGGTCTGGGTGATCGGTCCATCGGCGCTCTGTCCGCGGGTCAGTTTCAGCGGTCTCTGTTTGCCCGCACGATCGTACGGGATGCACCGGTCATCCTGCTCGACGAGCCGTTCAGCGCCATCGATACCGCGACCGAGGCCGACCTGATGGCGATCATCCACGCCTGGCACCAGCAAGGCCGGACCGTTATCGCGGTACTGCACGACCTCGATCTGATCCGCGCGGAATTCCCGGAAACGCTGCTGCTGGGTGCCGGCGCCTGGCAATGGGGCGCGTCAAGTGACGTGCTGGCGGCGCGGACGATCCGGCAGGCGAGGCTGAGCGCCACCGCTCCGCCGCCGGCGCGCGTCGCGGTGGAGGAGGCGGCCTGATCCACGATCTGTTCGTTTCGCCGTTCAGCCTTGGGTTCATGCGCCGGGCGTTGGCGGGTTGCCTCGCGCTGTCGGTGGCGGCGCCGCCGTTGGGCGTTTTCCTGGTGTTGCGGCGCATGAGTCTCATGAGCGACGTGCTGCAACATGGCGTCCTGCCGGGCATCGCCATCGGCGCGGCCGTGGGCGGCCTGTCGGTCTGGGCCATGGGAGCCGGCGGCGTGGTGGCCGGGCTGGTGGTGGCGTTGCTGGCGGGCTGGTTCGCGCGCCGCACCGGCATGGCGGAGGATAGTCAACTCGCGGCTCTCTATCTGGTCGCGCTGGCCGCCGGCGTCGCGCTGATCTCGGCGCAACGCGGTGTCGATCTGACACATCTGCTGTTCGGCAGCGTGCTGGCGGTCGACAATCCGGCCTTGCTGGCAATGGCCGGCGCGGCGACGCTTACTCTGCCCGTGCTGGCGGTGATCTGGCGGCCGATGACGCTGGAGAGTCTCGATCCAGGCCTGCCCACTGGATTCGGCGGCTTCTCGCACGGCTGCTTTTTGGCCCTCGTGGTGCTGTGTGTCGTCTCGGGCTTCGAGGCGCTGGGTACACTCATGTCGGTTGGCCTGATGATGTTGCCCGCGATCGCGGCGCGGCATTGGTCGGGGTCGCTGGCGGGCCAGGTGAGCATTGCCGTCGCACTGGCCGTCACGGCCTCGGTGCTTGGGTTGTTGATCTCATTCAACGTGGAGATTCCGGCCGGCCCGGCGATCGTGCTCACGGCGGGCGGGTTCTGGGTGGTCAGTCTGTTGACCGGCCCGCGCGAAGGACTGCTGCGGGCCCGCGGGTAAGGCGACGGCCAACAATAAGCGAATCGAGTAGAACGCTCCTTCTAACGTCATCCCGGGGCTCGACCCGGGGATCTCTGTCAGCACAGTCCGCGATTGATCCCCGGAGCAAGTCCGGGGATGACGACTGAGGGAAAGCCCAACTGACGCGGTTATTTTCGCGCGTCGCCTAAGAATGGATCGGTGGCCCGGCCGCGGCGCCGACCGTCGAATTTGACGAAAAGCGAAATGCGACCCGGCGACCGTCAGCGCGATAAACTTGACTTAGGATAAGTAAGCATCTTCGATTTACCACGCCCCGCGTCACGGCCCGGTACAGGCTCCCAATGTTTGTATCGATCGGTAACGGTGCTTTCGACAACGATGCGATCATGATGTAAGGCAAACGATCATTGGCGGATCGGTTCGGCATGTTTGCCAGGCGACATTGGGCCAACAACCTGCTTTTATCGGCGTGCGTGGTCAGATTCTCCCTGGGTTTCGACGTCATTCATGGCAATGATAATAAATGCGAAAAGAGAGTTGCTCCACGGTGACGACCAGCTCACTTGCCGTCATCGGAAGGCGGCGCCAGTGAGTCGGTCAGCATCTTGCCGCGGCTGCGGATAGAAGCATGGGCACCGGTGGGGGACTGGTCGTCATCGACTTCAGCGAGCAAGGCAACAGCGCGGCTTTCCGCGTTGACGGTTGGAGCGGTCAGGAACCGGACCGGGTATGGGGCATTGGACCGCGTAGTGTGCTGCGGGTCCCAATTCAGCCGTCGCACCGGGCCATCGTTCTGGAAGCCGAGATCGCTCCGCTGCTGGTCCCGCTACTGATTACCGGACAGATCGTCCGGATCCGCGTGAATGGCACCTTGATCGGCGGGGTTCGGCTGGAACTCCGTTCGATGATTCGGTGCGAAATCGATCCTGATCTGCTCTGCCCGCGGGGCTTGCAGGAGATCGTGTTCGAATTCCCTGGCTTCTTCCGGCCTGACAGGGTGATGGACACCCACGATGACCGGCCGCTGTCGGGTTGGTTTTCATTCGTTCGACTCTACACCACCGACATGTTCCAGCCTGGGCCGTGGTTCCCGGCCAGCCTGCCCGATATCCCGGCGATCGAATTGTCGCCGCCGGCCGCCGACACGCCAGGCGGCGAACCGGGCCCGCCGGAAGTTTACACGTTCGGACCAAATGGATCGGCGTCGCCATTCCTCCGGGCCGGCTGGGATGGCGGAGAAGAGGACTTCAACTGGACCGTCGCCACTTCCAGTCACCTTGAATTGCCAGCGCCGCGGGCGCCTGGTCCGCATGTTCTGCGCGTGGACGCGAGGCCGCTGATCGTCCCCGGCACGGTACGGGGGCAGGGCGTCACCGTCGTGCTCGGTGGTATCGCCATCGGCCAACTGGTCTTGCGCGAGGCAGGCTGTTGGATTCTGCCGCTGCCCAACGAACTGACTGAAGGGCGTGACATTCTTGATCTGAGCCTCGTGTTGCCCGATGCCCGCCGTTACGCAGACTTCGGCCATTCCTCGGAGACGCACCTTCTGGGTGTCGCCGTGACCCTGATCAGTATCATCCCGCTGCCGTCGCATTCCGTACTTCTTGAGAGCATCCGGGCGGGACAGGCCGGACAATCGCCGTGGATCGCGGTTTCGGACCGGTTCCTGATCGAGAGCCCGAACGCGCTCCCGGCCGCGATCGAAGCGGCGGTTGGCATGGACACGGAAGCTCTGGCGCGGCGATTTGAGAGCCTTGGCACCAATCGCGAATTTGGCCTGATCCAGCCCAGGTTGGGCGCGGACCCGCTGAGCCTGTTACGCTTTTGCGAATGCACGACGCTGGATCTGGTGCGGGCCCTGGTGGACGATCTGAACGCGTTGACCGATCCGGAATCCATCACGGTTTCCACCTGGGACGGCGATGCGCGGGATTATGGTTTGGCTGTGACGAAGTACAACCTGCGCTGGCGGACACCGTTCAGCAAAAATGAATGCGGCCGTGACGCGACGCCAGCCGAACACGCGGTCACGCTCGGCTACCTGCGGCGGAAATTCTACGAAGGACTGCGCACGGGTCGCAAAATCCATGTGCTGAAACAGCGACGGCCTGTTCCCATCGAGCAGGCGGCCGCGCTGCTGATCGAGCTTGAGCGCCATGGCCGTGCGACGCTGCTCTGCGTCGAGCCTGCCTCGGGCAAAAAGCGGCCTGGTGAGGTTGAGCTGCTGGCGCCGGGCCTGATGCGTGGTTACGTCGATCGTTCCGACCAGCGCACAGATGTTGAATTCGCCAACCCCACCGGGTGGCTGGTTTTGCTGGCCAACGCGGCGCTGTTGCATGGCGGATGGAACCTGACCTGACATGACTCTGATCGGACATGTCGATGAGATTTCCCGCACCGTTGTGGAAGGTTGGGCGGTTGACACCGAGCGCCCGGACGAGGCCGTTTCGGTGTCGATTTTCGTCAACGGCGAACATCGCGGCATGTGCCAGACGACGCACGCCAGGGCCGACCTGATCGCACCGAACGGTGACGTGCTAACGGGAAAGTGCGCATTTTATTTCGCATTTGATCCGCCGCTGTCGCCGTTCATTGAGTTGCGCGTCGAAGTGGTGGAGTCGTGGTCATCCGTCCTGCTGGAGAATGGCTCGCTGACCTTGCCGCGCCCGGATATTCGCGGTGGTGGCGACGCGGGACGTGCGCCGATCCTGTTGACCTCGACGGGCCGTGCCGGAACGACTTTGCTGATGAGCGAGTTTGCTCGCCATCCCCGGATCGTGATTGGCGACAAATTTCCCTACGAGATCAAACTGATCGCCTATTACGCGGCGGCCTTTCGAACCCTGGCGGGGGATGCCGACCGGGAACGGTCAACCACGCCCGAAACCATGCTGGCGCCGGAAATGAGCCGGATCATCGGCAGCAATCCCTATAACATCGCCGGTTTGTTTGATATGGGCGGCGCTGAGGGCACGTTGCGGGCGTTCTGGCAATCCACGGTCCCGTCCGGATTCGCGGAATTGTTCCGGACATTCATCGTTGAGTATTATGCCACGCTCGCGGATGCGCAGGGCAAGCATTCCGCCCCTTTCTTTTGTGAGAAGAGCGACGTCCACGACGCGGCGGTTCAGGGCGCGCGGTTGTTTTTCGCGGCGGTGAAAGACATCGTCATCGTTCGCGATCCCAGGGATCTGCTGTCCTCGGCGATCGCATTCTGGAAGCTCCGCCCGGAAACGGCGATGACGATACTGACGACAACCATTCCACGACTTGCCCGCATCGCACGCCATGCCGGTCCGGACAGTGTCGTCATCCGTTACGAGGACCTCGTGCGCGATCCGGTGAATGCGCGCCTCAGGCTTTCGGATTTTCTCGATCTCGACCTGACGTGGCGGGCTGAGGCCGATGCGATCCCCGACAGTCATCGGACCAGCCCCGATCCAGCGGCATCGATAGGCCGCTGGCGACACGATCTGACGAAACAGCAGGTCGATGCCTGTGAAGCGGCTTTTGGGCTTTACATGCGGGAGTTCGACTATCGCCCGGCGCGATCAGGCAAGTCTCGACGCAAGACGGCCAGCAGCCAACTCGTGGCCGCCGAAGGAGCCGTCGCGATCGCCGCCTTCGAGACCAACACCGTCGCTGAAATTGAGGACGGCAGCCCGTCGCTGCGTGTGCTTGAACTGAGCTTCGGCCGCCAGGGTAACGGCGAGGTGTGCCTACAGCACGGGTGGTCGTTTCCCGAGCGTGGTTTCGTGTGGAGCTGTGCACGGGAAAGCACCGTGCGCCTGCCGGCGATTCGGCGGAGTGGCGATTATCGGCTGCATATTACCCTGATGCCATTCACCCATGCGGTCGCGTTACCCGTGCAACGCGCGACCGTGTTGTTGGACGGCCACAAAATCGGGACCGCGCGGCTGAGCGATATTGGCATTCTCTCGATCGCCGTGCCCGATCAGGTACCGTGCTCCGGCCAGGTGGTGACATTGACATTGTGTTTTCCTGACGCGGCACGCCCCGCCGAGGTGATCGGCGGCGATGATCGCCGGTTGCTGGGATTTTCGTTACACCGGATCGCTCTGTCCAGGGTCGAAACGAAACCCGGGACGGCGGGCCAGGCGGAGACTCCGGAATGGGCGGCGGGGCGCCTGGTCGGGCGAATGGTTGAAACGTTTCGCCAGGCGTTGCGACACCCGGATCTTCAATACGACGCCACCACTTTGATGCGGGATATCCAAGGTTTTGATATCGCCGGGTTCGTTCGGTTGATTCTGGCGCTGGAGTCGGAATTCGCTGTCGCGTTGCATGAGGATGAGGTGGACTCGATCAACACGATGGGTGATGTCTTCGCCATTCTGCGAGCGAAATCGACAGACGGCGGATAATCGCGTTGAGAACCGCGGCCCGGTGGTGGTGTTAACGATTTGTTAACGCATTTGGTTCATGGTGCGTAGCCGATACAAGCATCATGGGGTTCGGCATGAACATCGATCCCATTGCCGCCACTTCGTCGGCCGCGCCTGAGCACAGTGCCACGGACGATGCCAGGCAACACGAGCCGCGTTCGAAGTCGGTTCATCCGCATCCTCCCCGTAAGCCAGACAGCCCACCGGAAACGCCGAACGTTGACGAGGGCGCGCATGTGAACCGGATGGCCTGACCCGGATGGGGGCCGTTCTACCCCCTGAACTCCGGCGTGTCCTGCAACAACGGAAACGCGCTATGCTGATGCGGGTGCGCGACGACCGGAGCGTCGCGGTAAATGAACGACGGGTTCAGCTCCGCCAATGACCTGGCCCCGGACAGCGCCATCGCGACCCCCACCTCATGCTCCAGCAGTTCCAGCATCTTGTGCACCCCGGCGTCGCCGTCCGCCGCCAGAGCGTAACAATACATCCGCCCCATCCCCACCGCGTCGGCGCCGAGAGCGATCGCTTTCACGATATCCGTGCCGCGGCAGAAACTGCCATCGATCATGACTTTCGCACGGCCACGGACCGCCGCCATTACTTCCGGCAATACGTCCAGCGAGCCGCGGCCGTGGTCCAGTTGCCGCCCGCCATGGTTGGAAATGTAAACACCATCGACACCGTGCTCGCAGCACAAAGCGGCGTCCTCGGCGGTCGCGATGCCCTTCAGGATCAACGGAATCGAATGTTTGTCCTTAAAGTGCTTCACGTTGTCCCAGGTGAACCCGGCCTGGTACGTGTGCCCGGTCGCGGCGGCGCGCCACGGCTTGACGAAGCGGCCGGCGATATCGCGCTCTCGCCGTGAGTAAGCCGCCGTATCCACCGTGATCGCGAACGCATCGTAACCATTGTCGACCGCGCGCTTCACCACGTCGTCGACCCAGGCCTTATCGCCGCGCACGTAAAGTTGAAAAATCTTCGGTCCCGGGGTGGCGGCGGCGATTTCCTCCAGCCCGGGATGGGTGACGGAACTGCACATGATCGGCGTGCCAAACGCCGAGGCGGCGCGGCCGGCGGTTGCCGCTCCACCTGGATCGAACGACTCCAAGGAACCGACCGGACACAAGAACACCGGCAGCCGCCAGCTCTTGCCGAACAGTTTTGTCGATGTGTCGATTTTCGATACATCCACGCAAACGCGAGGCCGCAACGCCAGGCTGTCGATCGCCATCCGGTTGCGCCGCAACGTCGTCTCACTTTCGGCGGCGCCGACCAGGTAGCCCCAGGTGTGATCCGACAGCTTCTTGCGCGCCACTGGAATGAACTCGTGCAGGCACTGAAAGTCGCCGCCGGGCTCGTGCAGATGTTTGGGTTCGTCCATGGCCGATCCTCCGTTCGCTTCGCCGCTATCAGGCATGCGACGCGGCGTTCGTGCAAGAGGCGCCGCGGCTGTCAAGCGGCGGCGGCCGTCCGGGCAGGGCAATCGCTTGAATCGGGAAAGCAGGGGGCTTTGCCCCGAACCCCAGCAAGGGGCTCTGCCCCTTGCATCCCCGCCAAGGGGCGAGGCCCCTTGGGACCTATTAATTTGGGAAGGTGGGTGAGGGAGGGCCAACCCGGACCTTGCAAGGTCGCGGTCGGCCCTCCCTCACCCACCTTCCCAATTGACAGATTGCAAAGGGCTTCGCCCTTTGCCAGGGGTCCAGGGGACAGCGTCCCCTGGCGGGTCTGAGGGCGGAGCCCTCGCGCTTCCTGGTTCAAGCGATTGCCCTGGCCGTGCGGGCCTCGCCGCGAGGCTTTGTTTCGGGCATCGCGACAGCCAGCAATATCGTCGCCGCGGCGCCCACCAGTGCCAGGCTCAGAAACGCCATTTGGGCTCCCGTCCGGTCAGCGATCCACCCCGCGACAGTCGTGCTGAAAGTGGCGCCAAGACCGCCGGCGAGACCGAAGGACCCGATCGCCAGGTTCAGGTGACCGGTCTTGCGGGTCAGGTCGGCGGCGATCAATGGCAGCATCAGCCCGACCACCGTCGCGCTGACGCCATCAAGGACCTGGATCACGCCCACCGCATCCGGCGCTGGATTAAACGCGAACAAAACGGCTCGCAGGGGCAGTGCCACGAACCCCGTCACCAGCACAGGGCGCCGCCCGATGGATCGCGCCATCGCACCGGCCCAGGGGGAGGCCAACGCGACGACGCATTGGGGCACGATGATCGCGATGGGAACGATGTAGCCCGAAGCCTGACCGCGCTGCGACAGTTCACCCACAGCCAGCGGCAGCAGCGCGGCGTTGCTGAACTGGAACAATGCGAGGCACGCGGCGAAGACGTGCATCGAAGGATCGCTGAAAATCGTCCACGGCTTCGTTTGCCTCGTTTTCCTGGGCGCGGTTGCCATGTGATCCGGCCGCGCGGGCAACGGGGTCCAGGGTTGAATAACCAGCAGGCTCGCGATCGAGGGCAGAGCCAGCGCGGCGGTGATAGTGAAAATGCTCTGCTGGCCAATATGGGTGGACGCGAGGCCGAACGCGCCCGCCGCGATCGCCGAGCCCAGTGACGCGTACCGGGCATTGCCGCCCAGGCGGTCGCTGTAACTTTCGTGGCCGCACAATGCGAGCGTCAGGGCGGCGATCGCCGGCGTGATGACCGCGCTGCCGGCGGCATGCAGCACCTGCGCGGCCCAGACGACGGGAAGCGACGGTGCGAATGCGATCATCAACGCGCTGATCGCGATGACGACCAAGGAGGCGATGGTGACATTCCGCTTGTGGTCCACGGCATCGACCAGCATTCCGCCCGGCAATTGCGCGACTAGGCCCGCCAGGGTGCCGATGCTGAGAGCGACCCCCACCTCGGTGAGCGACCACCCCTGACTGACCAACCAGACGGACACGAACGGGCCGAACCCGGTTTGCATCGCGGCGACAAAGAAGTTCAACGCGTAAACGGCGTTCTGCCCGGCCCGATATGCCGGGTCTTGTTTGGCCTTGCGGGGGCGGATCAAACAACCTGCTCCATCCGTATGGTCACGCCGGGACGCCCGGCGCGGTTCTATACCAGATGGCGAGCGAAATGACCCGCGGACCGGCCGTCAGGTCCGTTCCGATGAATGGCGGGCGCGAAAGCGGCTAACCGTGTACGGCGTGCAACCGTGGTACCGGACGGGCCAGAGCGTCATAGAGATTGACGTAGTCCTCGGCCATGCGGCGCGCCGTCCAACGGCGGTCGAACGTGGCCCGTATCGCGGACCGATCCAACCGGTGCACCTGTCCGATCGCCGCGACAGCCTCTTCCTCGCTGTTCACGATAAAGCCGGTCTCGCCGTCGTCGATCACTTCCGGCACCGAGCCGGCGCGCCAGGCGATGACCGGAGTGCCGCATGCCATCGCCTCGATCATCACGAGGCCAAAAGGTTCCGGCCAGTCGATCGGAAACAGCAACGCGTGCGCACCCGAGAGGAAGGCCGATTTTTGCTGGTCGTTGATCTCGCCAATGAACTCGACGTCCGCATTGCCGGCGATCAGTGGCCTGATCAGGGTGTCGTAATAGTCCTTGTCGGCGTTATCGACCTTGGCCGCGATCTTCAGTTTCATTCCGGCGCGGCCGGCGACGCGGATCGCCCGATCGACGCGTTTTTCCGGGCAGATGCGGCCGAGGAACGCCAGATACTCCTGCTTCACCGGCAGTGGCGTCAGCAGTTCGGCCGGCAGGCCGTGCGGCACGGTGCGTAACCAGTTCAGGTGCGGAACAGGCTTGCGCTGATTGTTTGAGATCGACACGAAAGGCGCCTGCCGGAAGGTGGAAAAAATATTGACATAATCGGGAAGGTCGAGACGGCCATGCAACGTTGTCAGAAAGGGCACGTTCTGCCGCGTTAACAGCGAGAGCGGGAAATAGTCGAGGTGCGAATGCAGCACGTCAAATTCGTCTTTGTGGCGGTAGACCAGTTCAACCATCCGGCAATGTGGCGCGATCGGATCCTTGACGGTTGGATCGAGCCGGGTCGCCTTGTCCCGCATCGGCACGAGTTTCGCCGCGGTGACTGAATCGCCGCTGGCGAACAGGGTGACGTCGTGTCCCATGGCGACCAACTCCTCGGTCAGCCAGGACACCACGCGCTCGGTTCCGCCGTACAGAATGGGCGGCATCGCTTCGGTCAAAGGTGAAATCTGCGCGATACGCATGCGAGGCCTCCGCTGACCCAGGTTTCTGTCCTGTGTCGCGTCCCGCCCCGGGCTGCGCCTCTCTTCCCCCGTCATGGCCCTCCCCCGATCGAGTCGGGGGAGGGCCATGACGGGGCGGAGAGGCCGCCGGTCGACTCGCTTATTGTTGCGCGTCGCCTTGGTCACATGTTCGCCCGATCTGGTCAGCCGGCCCGATCGGGGGTCTGGTCGAAAGGCCTCGCCGGTCGTCCGGCGAGGCTGTATTTCAGCCGTTCACCGCGCGCAGCCGCGGCATCGGTTGGGCCAGTTCCTCGTAGAGATTGACGTAGTCCTCGGCCATCCGGCGCGACGTCCAACGGCGGTCGAAAGTTGCCCGCACCATCGCGCGATCCAGCCGGTCGATATTTCTGAGCGCGGCGACAGCTTCATCCTCATTGGCCGCGATGACACCGGTGACGCCTTCATCGATCACCTCCGGCACCGAACCGGAGCGATAGGCGATCACCGGGGTGCCGCACGCCATCGACTCAATCATCACGAGGCCGAAGGGTTCCGGCCAGTCGATCGGAAACAGCAACGCATGCGCGCCCGACAGGAACGCCGGCTTTTGCTGATCGTTGATCTCGCCGATGAATTCCACGAAGGGATTGGCCTGGATCAGCGGTTTGATCACGGTATCGTAGTATTCCTTGTCGGCGTTATCGACCTTCGCGGCGATCTTCAGATGCATCCCGGCGCGGCCGGCGATGTGGATCGCCTTGTCGATGCCTTTCTCCGGCGAAACCCGGCCGAGCACGGCGGCGTATTCCTGCTTCACCGGTTGCGGCGTCAGCAGATTGGGCGGCATGCCGTGCAGCACGGTGCGAACCCAGTTCAGGCCCGGGATCGGCGAGCGCTGATTGTCCGAGATCGACACGAACGGCGCATCCCGGAAAGTGCTGTAGGTCTCGACGAACTCGGGCAGGTCCAACCTGCCGTGCAGAGTGGTCAGGAACGGCACGTTCTGGCGGCTGAACAGCGACAGCGGGAAGTAGTCGATGTGGAAGTGCAGGACGTCGAACTCGTCCTTACGGCGATAAATCAGTTCGATCATGCGATGATACAGCGCGACCCAGTCTTTTACCGACGGGTCGAGCCGCAGGGCCTGCTCCCGCATCGGCGCCAGCGTCGCCGAGGTGATCGAGTCACCGCTGGCGAACAGGGTCACGTCGTGCCCCATGGCGACCAGTTCCTCGGTCAGGGCGTAAACGACGCGTTCGGTGCCGCCGTAAAGCCTGGGCGGAACGGCCTCGAACAAGGGTGAAATCTGCGCGATACGCATGGCGTGGGGCCTCGGTTCAGTCGTCCTGGGTTGCGTTGGACTGGTTTTGCCGGGTGAATATGGCGTCATTTCGGCACCTTTGCGTTGATTTCAGCGTTGGTCCCGATGGGGCCGGCCCCGGGGTGCGATTGCCACGAGGCCGGCACGGCCTCGCCGCGAAACCGCCACGATTGGGCGCTTCATTTCGATGATCAGCGCGCGGCGGGAGCGGCGCTGTCCGGAGTGCCTCATGACCGATTACGAGACCTCGCTCGCCGCCTCGCGCGGGCGGCCCCTGAACTTTTTGTCGCGCTATATCCGGCTGCATCCGGTTGGGCACGCGGTCGTGCTGATCGCCGTGCTGATCGCGGTGACCTGCAGCGTATCGACACAGTTCGGCATGAAGCACCTGATTGACGTCGTCTCCATGGGGCCGGCGGCTGGCGCGCCGCTGGTTTGGAGCGCCTTCGCGCTGCTATGCGCGCTGGTCGCGGCAGATAATCTGATGTGGCGGGTCGGCGGTTATGTCGCCCACCGCACATTCGTCGCGGTGACCGGCGACATCCGGCGCGATCTGTTTTTCTATCTGGCCGGCCATGCGCCGGGGTTCTTCGCCTCGCGCCTGCCGGGCGGGTTGGCCAGCCGGGTCAGTTCTTCGGCCAACAATGCCTTTATCTTATTGAACACCACGGTCTGGAGCGTCATCCCGCCGATGGCCGCGGTCGTTCTTTCGATCGCCTTCATCGGGTCCGTCAATCTTCGCCTCGCTTTGGGCTTACTGGTCCTGGCCCTCTCTTTGGGCGCCGGAATCTTCTACCTGGCCCGCCGCGGCACGCCGTTGCATCGTCAGTACGCTTCGGACGCGGCCGCCGTGGACGGCGAACTGGTCGACGTCATCTCCAACTTCAACGTCATGCGCTCATTCGGAGCGTTCGGACGGGAGCAGTTCCGGCTGGGTGGCATCATCGGCGTGGAAATGGCCAGCCGGCGGCGCAGCCTTTACTATCTGGAACATTTGCGCCTGATCCACGCGGTGCTGACCGCGTTGCTGACCGCCGGCGTGGTGGCGGCGGGCATCCATCTTTGGCTGATCGGTCAGGCGTCGGTGGGCGACATCGTGCTGGTGACCTCGCTGGCGTTCACCATCCTGCATGGGACCCGCGACCTCGCCGTTTCGCTGGTGGACGTCACACAATATGTGTCCCGGCTGGACGAGGCGACCCGCGCGCTGTTGCCGCCGCGGGAACTGCCGGACCTGCCGAATGCTCCGGCGCTGCCGCCCGGACCGCGCGAGGTGGTGTTCGAGGACGTCACCTTCGCCTACGCGGGCCGGGCGCCAGTCATCGAGCACTTCGATCTCACCGTCGCGCCGGGCGAGCGCGTGGGCCTCGTCGGTTACTCCGGCGCCGGAAAATCCACGGTCATGGCGCTTTTGTCGCGGTTCCATGATGTCGGCGACGGGCACGTCCTGATCGATGGTCACGACATTCGCGACGTATCCAAGTCCAGTCTGCGCGACGTCATGGCGGTGGTGCCCCAGGACATTTCATTGTTCCACCGCACCGTGCGCGAAAACCTGTGCTACGGCCGTCCCGATGCGACCGAGGCCGAGATGCTGGCCGCCGCCGAGACCGCCCGCTGCCGCGATTTCATCGAGGCGCTGCCTCAGGGGTTCGACACGCTGGTCGGCGACCGCGGCGTCATGCTGTCCGGCGGGCAACGCCAGCGTCTGGCGATCGCGCGGGCGTTGTTGAAGGACGCGCCGATCCTGCTGCTGGACGAGGCGACCAGCGCGCTGGATACCGAATCGGAACAACTGATCCAGGCCGCGCTGGACGATCTGATGAAGGGCCGCACGGTCATCGCCATCGCGCACCGGTTGTCCACGCTGCGCGGCTTCGACCGCATCATCGTCATGGACCGTGGCCGCATCATCGACGACGGCACCCCCCAGGAGCTGGCGCACCGTCCTGGGCCGTATCGCGATCTGCTGGACAGGCAACGGATGGACCACGCGGCGGTGTAGAGCGCGATAGATTCAGTCTGAAGCTATCGCGCTCTGGTACCGGCGATCGCGGAAACACGAGTCACGATCTCCGATCCGTCATGCCGGGCTCGACCTGGCCGGCTGTCCCATCTCGTCATGGCCGCCCCTTGTGGCGGCCATCCACGTCTTTGGCGCGGTCAGTATAGTCGTGGATGGCTGGGCCAGGCCCAGCCATGACGTGCAAAAAGTACCAGTCGTCAACACGATTTCTAACCGGACAGAAGTGGGTCGAGCCCGGCCATGACGCGTAACGGTGCGTCGCTTTTCAACGATTCTGTGTGCCGGGTCTCACGCGGCCTTGCGCGGCGTCCCCGGTTCCCCCAGGTCCCACCACAGGCCGGCGAAGGCGGCGATGCCCTCGCGTGCTGGCCCTTTCAGGAAATGCTCGTCTGGCCCGTGTTGCTTGCAGCCGTTGTAGCTGTGCGGGATCCAGACCAGCGGCGTGCCGAGATGATCGACGAACACGTCGCCCGGTAGTCCACCGGAGGAGTTGGGAATGACCTGTACGCGCTTGCCAAGCGATTGTTCCATGCTGGCGACGGTCCACCGCACCCAGGGATTGGACGGATCGGTGCGGCTCGCGGGCATGCGGACACCGGCGTTTTCCACCCGCACATTGGTGAAACCCTCGGCGTCGAGGTGCTTGCGGACCGCGTCGCCGAAACCGTTCGGGTCCGTATCGACGGTGTAGCGGATCTGACAATGGGCGCGCGCGTTTGGCGCCACCGCGTTGACCGGTGCCTCGGGCCGGCCGGAGATCATCGCCAGAACGATGAAGCTGTTCCAGCCGTAGATCTTCTCCGCCGGGGTGAGGCCCGGTTCGCCCCAATCAGGATCGATGGTGGCGGCTTCTCCACCGCCGCCGACCGGGCAGCCATCCAGCACCGCGCGCACGTCCGCCGGCACGCCGTTGCGCGGTAGCCAGTCCCGCACGAGGATTTTTCCATTTCTGTCCATGATCGTCCCGAGTGCGGAAACCAGTACGATGGCCGGGTCGGTGGTCAGGCCTCCCCAGTGCCCAGAGTGCACACCGCCCGGCCGCGTGTTCACGACGAGATCAAAATGATAGGTTCCGCGGGTGCCGGTGGCGATCGTCGGCACATCGGGCATGACGCGTGGCCCGTCGCTGGCGATCAGCACGTCGGCCGCCAGCTTGTCCCGATTGGCGGCGACGAATTCGCGCAATCCGGTTGAGCCGCGTTCCTCGCTGGTTTCCAGCACGAGCTTGACGTTGTAGCCGAGTTTGCCGCCACGTTCCTCCAGCACCGCCTCCAGCGCCGAAAGATTGAGCGCGTGCTGGCCTTTGTTGTCGGCTGTGCCGCGGCCGTACCAAAGCTCGCCGCGCTCGGTCAGCGTCCACGGATCGAGGCCTGGCGTCCACTGATCCTCCAACCCGCGCACGGTGTCGCCGTGGCCGTAGGTCAGGATGGTCGGCAGCGCCGGACTTTCGATGCGCTCCGCGGTCAGGATCGGGCCGAACCCCTCGCGAGGATTGACGGCGATGGCGACGGTAAAGCCGAGGCGTTCCAGCCAGGGTTGGATCGCCTGCGAGAGATAGCGTCGCACGTCCGGCAGATGCGCCGGGTCCTGCGAGGTGCTGGGGATGGCGACCAGGTCCGCCAGACGGTCGCGAAATCCATTGCTGTCGAAAAACGTGAGCGCGCGCGCGATCGCGCTGTCCCTGGATGCCATGAAGTGTCTCCACCTGATCGATGGCGCCACTCTACCACTTGATGCCGCCCGCGCTATTCTGGGCTCAGGGAGCGAACCGGGAGGAAGCCTGGCATGACGTCGGTTCTGGAGCGGGAATTGTCGGCGCTGACGGCGGTGGCGCGGCGTTATGACGCGCGGCACCGGCGGATCGCCCGGGTGGCCTGGCCGGAGGGTTATCGTATGGCGGTGAACTTCACCGCCGATTTCGACGCCATGCTGCTGCGCCGTCTGCTGAACGAACCGCCGATGCAGCTCGCCAAGGGCGAGTTCGGCGGCCGTGTCGGCATTTGGCGGCTGATCGCTCTGTTCGACAGTCACGGGATCAAGGCGACGATCTTCACACCCGGCCGCATTCGCGAACTGTATCCGGAGGCGTTACGAGCGGCCCATGCCAGCGGACACGAAATCGCCGATCACATGTGGGAACACCATGTACCGCGCGATATGCAACTGGAACTGGATCACCTTCAGAAGACCAGTGCCGCGCTGTCCTCGATCACCGGACGGAAGCCGGTCGGCACGCGCAGCGATCACTCTTTGTCTCTGTTGCGCCAGGAGGGCTTTATCTACACCTCGCATGAATGCGCGGATCATTTGCCGTACTATGTGAGCGACGCCGATGGCCAGAACGAAATGCTCAATCTGCCGTTTCATTATGCGATCGATGACGCGATGTTCTATAGTTTCTCCTGGCTCGGCTCGGGTAATTCGGCACAGCGGATCACCGATACGGACCGCGTGTTCGACATGTGGTGGGAGGCGTTTCTTCAGCAGTACCACGCCGGTGGGTATCTGAACGTCTGCCTGCATCCGTTCGTATCGGGGAGGGCGCAGCGGATCGACATGCTCGACCGGTTGATCACGCGGATGAAGGCGATGCCGGGCGTGTGGATGCCGAGTTGCGAGGCGGTGGCGCGGCATTGCCTCGCCGCCCATCCGTAAGGAGAGCGTGGCATGCCCTGGAAAGACGGCTACACGATCTCCACCGAAAAGAGTTTTCCGGATGGCGATGTGCGCTGGCCAGGCGGGCATCGTTGCTGTTTCAGTATCACCGTCGATCTGAGCGTGGCGTCCGGACCGGATGGGATCACCGAGGCGGATCTGGCGAACCCAAAAGCGCAATTCGGGCTGCGCGAAGGACTGGATCGGATCAAGGACGCGTTGGACCGGTTCGGTCTGAAAGCGACGTTCGCGGTGCCCGCGGTAATGGCTCGGGTGCAGGCGCATTCGCTGAGGGTGCTGACCCAGGAGGGCCATGAAATCGCGGCCGAGGGCTTCCGGCACGAGGATGTTTCGGATCTGTCGCGTGAGGACGAGGCGGCGCGGATCGAGCTGACAACGGCGGTGCTGTCCGAGGTGACCGGACGGCGGCCGGAGGGTTGGTTTTCGCTGCCGCGGCAAGGTGACAAATTCGCCGTGGGAACGATCAGCCCGCATACGATGGATCTGTTGATCGACGCGGGTTACGCGTATTTCGGCAACGGTCTGGCGGATGACATTCCGCATCATTGGGTCACCGACGCGGCGTCGCGCCGGTCGATTCTGACGATGCCGTACTATTATCATTATGATGATCAGTGGTTCCTGATGTTTCCGTCAAAGGGTACCGGACTGGAGCACGCGGATTCGCTGTTCCGCAACTGGCACGCCGAATTCGACGCGCAATACCGTCGCGGCCGGCATTTTCATATGACGTTGCATCCTTACGCCTCCGGCTTCGG
>Ga0182018_10002512_pt1 | contig 18158 bp, 14 predicted proteins | sample 812P2MmetaG_FD_120490 | JGI IMG/M metagenome (GOLD analysis project Ga0182018, IMG submission 120490) | Permafrost microbial communities from Stordalen Mire, Sweden - 812P2M metaG | ecosystem: Environmental > Terrestrial > Soil > Wetlands > Permafrost | place: Sweden: Stordalen | collected... | reverse complement strand
CGGCGCAACCCGAATCCCTGCGACGGCGAGTCGTATTACAATCTCGGCTTGTGCCTGCGTTATCAAAATCGCGACGACGAGGCTTACGCGGCCTTTTACAAGGCAACGTGGAATCAAGCCTGGCAATCCGCCGGCTTTCACGCACTGGCCGAACTAAATTGCAAAAAGTCAGACTGGCCGTCCGCACTCGAACATCTGAACCGCTCGCTCCGCTTCAACACCGATAATCTCCGCGCCCGAAATCTCAAGGCGATGGTGTTGCGGCGATTAAATCGCAAAGACCAAGCCGGAATTTTGCTCCGCGAGACGCTCGCGCTTGACCCGCTCGACTGGTGGGCGCGCTGGCTGGATGGCAAAAAGATTTCCTGCGATTTGCAAACCGCGCTCGACCTCGCGCATGATTTTGCCCGCGCCGGATTTTTTGCCGAAGCAACTGACTTGTTAAGAAACAGGGAGCGCACGTTTCTCGCGTGCCCGGCGAGGCGTCATGCCGGGCAACGTTGTGAGGCGCACGAAGCCGGGACGACCGCGCTCCCCGACCGAAGTTGGGGCGCGCTGCCCTTGGTTCACTACACGCTCGGCTGGCTGCATGAAAAATTCGGCGACAAAAAATCCGCGCTGGCGGAGTTCAAAACAGCCGCCGCCGAATCGCCGGATTACTGCTTCCCGTCGCGGCTTGAAGAAATTGAAATTCTCGAATCCGCGATGCGCGCAAACCCGAAGGATGCCCGCGCGCCTTACTATCTCGGCAATTTGCTTTACGACCGGCGGCGTCACCACGAAGCGATCCGGCTCTGGGAAAAATCCGCAAAGCTCGACCCTGACTTTTCAATCGTCTGGCGCAATCTCGGCATCGGCCGGTTCAACATTTCAAAAAATCCGGCCCGGGCGCGCGCGGCTTACGACAAGGCATTCCGCTCGAATCTAAACGATGCCCGGCTGCTGTTCGAGCGCGACCAGCTTTGGAAGCAGCTCGGTGAAAAACCGGAAAAACGTCTGCGCGAACTGGAAAGATTTCCGGGGATCGTTGCGCAACGCGATGACTTGAGCGTGGAGTTTTGCGCGCTGCTGAACCAGACCGGCCGCCACGTCGAGGCGATGCAACTTCTGTCACAGCGCAAATTCCAGCCGTGGGAGGGTGGTGAAGGCGCGGCGCTCGGCCAGCACGTCCGCACGCAGCTCGCGCTCGGACGCGCGACGCTGGCGCAACATGAATTTGTCAGCGCGCGGAAACATATTGAAAGCGCCCTGAAATCGCCGCAAAATCTTGGCGAAGCCAGCCATCTGCTGGCGAATCAAAGCGACATTCATTTCTGGCTCGGCGTCGCGCTGGATTTGCTCGGCGAGAAAAAGACCGCGCGCGAACATTGGCTTGCCGCCGCAAATTTCAGGGGTGATTTTCAGGAAATGAGCGTCCGGGCTTTTTCTGAAATGACTTTCTACTCCGCTCTCGCATTGGAAAAGCTCGGGCGAAAATCCAAGGCTGGAAAACTTTTGCGCGATCTGCTGGCTCATGCGGAAAAGCTCGCCAGGACACCCGCGAAGATTGATTATTTCGCCACCTCACTGCCGGCGATGCTGTTATTCGATGACGGTTTGCAGTTTCGTCAGGAAACGGACGCGCTGTTTTTGCAGGCGCAGGCACATTTTGGTCTGGGTCAAAAGACGAAGGCGAAAAGTCTTTTGAAAAAAGTTTTGCGGCGCGACCCGAGCCATGCGTGCGCGGCGGATTTGATGGCGGAATTTTTTCAACGCACGAAAAAACCATGATCAGCACGACTTCAAACGAATCCTCGAACCTCAAGGCCGAATACAACTTCGGCTACATCTGGCTCATTTCTGTCGTGGCCGCGCTGGGCGGACTGCTGTTCGGTTACGACTGGGTCGTGATTGGCGGCGCGAAGCCGTTTTTTGAAAGATATTTTCACCTGACCGACGCCGCGCAATCCGGCTGGGCAAACAGTTGCGCGCTCATCGGCTGCCTCGTCGGCGCGCTTGTCGCGGGCGCGTTGAGCGACAAATTCGGACGCAAACGGCTGCTCATCGCATCGGCATTTTTATTTGCCGCGACCTCCATCGGCAACGCGCTCGCCGCAAATTTTACTATTTTTGTCGCGTGGCGGATGCTTGGCGGCGTGGCCATCGGGCTCGCGTCGAATCTTTCGCCGTTGTATATCGCGGAGATCGCGCCGGCGCGGATGCGCGGCAAACTGGTTTCCATCAACCAGCTCACCATCGTCATCGGCGTGCTGGCGGCGCAATTGATCAACTGGTCTCTCGTCCGCCATTTGCCGCAGGGCGCGACGGATGACTTCATCCGCAACTCGTGGTATGGCCAGTCCGGCTGGCGCTGGATGTTTGCGATCACCGCGATTCCTTCGGCCTTGTTTTTTGCCGGAATGTTTTTTGTGCCTGAAAGCCCGCGCTGGCTGGCGAAAAAAGGGAAATCAGAAAACGCGCGCGGCATCCTGGTAAAAATCGGCGGCGAAAATTACGCAGGCAGCGCGCTCAAGGAAATCGAGGCGACGCTGGTGAACGAAACTGAAAAAATGGATTTTCGCGAACTGCTCCGGCCGAAGATGAGAAAAGTTTTGCTGCTCGGCATCGTGCTTGCGATGTTCCAGCAATGGTGCGGGATCAACACCATCTTCAATTACGCCGAGGAAATTTTCCGCGCCGCCGGTTACGACATTTCCGAAGTGCTGAACAAAATCGCATGGACCGGCTCCGTGAATCTGGCGTTCACGTTCGTCGCGCTGGGCACGGTGGACCGGTTTGGCCGGCGTCCGCTGATGCTGATTGGCGCGGCGGGGCTGGCCGTCATCTACACGGCGGCCGGCTTTTGCTATCACAACGGCGTGCAGGGATTGCCGGTGCTGCTGCTCGTGCTGTCGGCCATCGCGTGTTATTCCCTTTCCCTCGCGCCGGTGACGTGGGTCATCATTTCCGAAATCTTCCCGAACCGCATCCGCGGCGCGGCGATGGCCGTGGCCGTGGCGGCGCTCTGGCTGGCATGCTTCCTCCTGACTTACACGTTCCCGGTTTTGAATCACGGCTTCGGAGATTCCGACAGCGAGGCTGCACAGACCTTGACGGGTATTTTTCCCTGGCTAAAACACGGACTTGGTGCGGCTGGAACTTTCTGGCTTTACGCAATAATTTGCGTGCTTGGCTTCGTTTTTATTTTTTTCAAACTGCCGGAAACCAGAAACAAATCGCTCGAACAAATCGAACGCGAACTCGTGGATTGAAATGTTTCGGGATTATGCACTTCACAAAAGTTAGGTGAAGTTTACCGTGCCAAGTGATAGGCAAGCGGAACCTGAAATTTTATGCGGCTGACAGTGGAATGTTCGGAAGAAAAAGTGCCTTTTGCAACCGGCAGGTTTTCTTCCGGCTCATGACGCCTTGAGCTGCGGCAACACGAACGTGACTTGCGCATTCGCAATTCAAACCATTTCCGATTTGGGGGAAATAAGCCACGCATCCAAACAATAACGGCAGTTAAAACAAAAACGGGATGAGCCGTTTGGTGCGGTTCATATATTCGCGATACGGCGCGCCCAACGTTTCCAAGAGCGCCTGTTCCTCGACGTGGATGCGATAGCCGTAAGCCGCGACGGGAACCAGGAAAAGGACAGCGACACTGATCCAGTTCGCCAACGCGAGGCCGATGCCAAAAAAAAGCAGGATTCCTGCAAGGTAGGACGGGTGACGGATCCATTTATAGGCGCCCAGTTCAATCACGGGCTGGCTTGGAACCACCGTGACCGCAGGCCTGAAATGGTTCCCCAACATCCTGAAACAATGCCGGCGCAACATGGCACCCGCCGCCATGAAAAGGAGGCCGACCCAAAAACACAAGACTTGCCTGCCGCGAATGCTTGTGGAAGGCACTGTCACCGCGCCAATAAAGGCAATGGTGACGCCAACCCAGATTCCCCAGACAATCAGTTGAAACGATCCACGATCCTGACGTTGACTCTCGCCGGGCTTTGGCTTGTGTCCACGCAACACCTTTATTTCCTGAAAGAAGACCAGGCAATAAACCAGCCAGAAAATCAAGGCATACGGATAAACAAGGGGCAGGGGTTTCATTTTTATTTTTTCGGTTTGCTCGGGGAGGATATTTTCAGCTTCTGCAATTGTCGAACTGGTTTTAGTGCTTTTGAATTTCCTGCGTCCGCCGGTTCATCCATTCCAACACCTGCCGCGCTGCCTCCTTCGGCGCGGTGCCGAGGACATTGTGGTCGGCGGTCGTGATGATTTTGTAATCGCGCAATGCCGGACAGTTTCTCTTCAGCCAGCGCCGCACCCACGGCCACGGCACGATGGGATCGAGAATCCCGCTCAAGCCAAAGACCGGCAGCTTTGTCTGGCGGGCAATCTGGCACGGATCATATCCGGCGATCAAATGCAGGCGATGCTGCGCCGCGTGGCGGTCAAGATGCGTCCGGCGCACGACGAACTCGTCAATCCGTGCCAGCGTCTCCGGCGAACGGCGATAACGGAGACGCGCAATCTTCGCGTAACTGAAAATGATCCAGACAAACAGCGCATTTGACATCCGGCCCGTCAAGCGTTCCGCCAGCCTCACCGGCCAGCGCATCGGATGTTTCACGAAGCCGCCCGCCAGAATTACGCCCTGCGCCTGGAACTTTCCGCGTGCGACCATCGCCCACAACGGTTGCGAGCCATACGATTCGCCGAGCAGCCAGCCGTCCGCGATGCCGTTTTGCGCCAGCGCGGTTTCGATGGCCGCCGCGTAATCGTCCAGTGACCACGTCAACGAGCGCGGATAAGTCATTTCGACGAACCGGACGCGTCCGCCGAGCGCCCGCAGAAAACCGCCCACGAGCGTCCAATCGCCGTGCAAGCCGGGCAGATAAACCAGCGTCGGCAGCGTAGCCTCGCCGTGGATACGCAGTTGAAGTTCTTCGGGCATTTTAGCCGCCCTGCAATTTACGGAAAAATTCATTCGCCGTTTTGCAAGTCGCCGCGCTCAATTCTTCGAGCGAACACATTTTGACCTGTGCGACGGTTTCTGAAATTTCCTTCACGAAGGCCGGTTCGCAGCGTTTGCCGCGGAACGGCACGGGCGCGAGATATGGACAATCGGTTTCCAGCATGAATTTGTCCAGCGGCGTGGCGGCCATGGTGTCGCGGACGTTCTGGCCGTTCTTGAACGTGACAATGCCGGTGAAGCTGACGAGCGAGCCGATTTCCAGCACGCGCCGCATCCGGTCTGCATTTTCACCGAAGCAATGGAAAACGCCGCGCACTTTGCCGGCGAACGGCGCAAGTTGCGCCAGCGTGTCGTCGAACGCGGCACGCTGGTGGATGATGCAGTTCAATCCAAACTCGGCCGCGACTTCAAGCTGCTGCTGAAAAATGTCGGCCTGACGTTTTTTGTAATTTGCGTCGCCGGCAGCGTTGAACTCCGATTTTTCGCCCGGCAAATGGTGATAATCCAAACCCGTCTCGCCGATTGCGACGACTTTCGGGTGCTTCGCAAATTCGCGCAGGGCCGGGCGTAAATCGGAAGGCGCGCTCATCACCTCGCTCGGATGCCAGCCGACGGCGGCATAAATGGCGGGAAATTTTTCGGCGAGGCGGATTGCACGTTCACTGCTGTCCATACTCGTGCCGATGGAAATCATTTTGGTGATGCCGGCGGTCTGCGCGCGGGTGATGACTTCCGGCAAATCTGGCGCGTAGTCGGGATAGTCAAGGTGAGCGTGCGTGTCGAAGAAGATGGCCATGTCCGAATTAACAATTAAAAATGCGAAATTAAAAATTACTTGGCGGCGGCATTGGTGTTCGCGGGTTTTTGCTTGAGCGCCTCCAATTTTTCATCAATGTCAGCTCTGCCTGGATAATCGGGCGCTTCGGCGATGAGCTTTTGATAATCATCAATCGCGTCGGCCCCGCGATTTTGTTCCAACAATTTTTCAGCGAGCGTGAGCCGTATGCGGATGCGCTGCTGCGGCGACGGGTTCAGCGTCAGGGCGCGCTGCCAGGTGTCAATCGCCGAGAACGGTTTGCCTTGCGCTTCGTAAAATTCGGCGAGTTTTTCAGTGAGCACGGAGCTTTGCGCGGTGGTGGGCAGGTTTTCGAGGAAGCCGATGAGTTTCGTGGGCGGAATCCCGCGCGCGATGTCCAGATTAACGAGCCGTAAATACGACCATTCGATAAGCGGACTGTGGCGGCGCGCAAGTTCAGCGTGCAATTCCGCCGGCGGCTTGCCGAACGGCCGGTAAAGCGGGTCGCCGATGACGGTCGTCTGCCACGACAGCGCCACCTGCGCGGCCCACGCGGCTTCGCCGAAGGTATAGCCGTTGCCGAGCGCCTGCAGGAAGAACGCGACGTTTGGTGTGGCGGCGAGATACGGTTCATAAACGCAGCCCATCGTACAGGTCGCGCCCTTGGCGAGCAGCGGGCCGCACCAGTTGTAATTGGTCGTCCGCAAAATACCCGCGCTGAACGAATGCAGATGATACGCGAACGCGCCGGGCATAAACTCGACCTTGGACAGCGCGAACGGGCCGCTGACGTTGGCGTCATACCAGCCCGCGTAAATACCGATCTGGCTCATCGGAAAACTGGCGGGAAACGTGGCGCTGTTGGTGTCGGTGGTGACATCAAATCCGAGCTGGCGGCAAATCTCCGCGCTGGTCAATATCCACTGGTCGCCCCGGAAATAGGCGTCGTTGGTCTTCAGCCCGCGCGCATCGAAATAAGCGCGGCCCCACAGACCGTCGCGCTCGGCCTCCATCGCCTTGTCCACGAGGTTGCTGGCGATTTCTGCCGACGGCCCGTCGAGCCGCGCGACGAGCAGGATGCCGTTGGTCGGGTTCAGCAGCGTCCGGTTGGTCGTGGTGTAAAGCAGGTTCGGCAGCGGGCCGGTCAGCGGCACGTCGTTTTTTATCAACGGCAGCCAGGCGAGTTCCGAATCCACGGACGCCTCGTTGCGCAGCAGCTCCGGCTTGACCTCCTGGCTGACCGCCTCGTGCAAATTGACATCCGGCGCGATTTTCACCGGCACGCCGTAGCACAGTACCGCGTAACGGATTTTGGACATGACGACGCGGTGCATGACGCGCTCCGGCTGGCCGTTGGTGGCCGGAAAAGTCACGTCGCCGAACTTCCAGATGCCGTCCTCCTCCAGTTTTTCGGCAAGCGGCATTTGCAGCGCATTGTGAAACACGTCCCGCCCGATCTCCTCGCTGGTGGAAAGGTCAAAGCCGTAAATCTGGCTCTTTGGCACATTGCGCATCGCAGCGTAATGATCCGCGACAGCCTTGGATTCCGGTATCCGCGAATTGTAAATCACCACCACCTCGTCGCCGCCCGCGCGGACGAACAGCGGCGCAAACGCGAAAACAAAAATCGCGAGTTGAATAAATTTTTTTTTCATCTGCTTTGGCATTTGACCCCCGGCGTTGCAAAACGTTCCACCATTTGGAATTTCTTGCCACCCGTCACTTGTCACGTGTCACGCATCTCCCGTCACCTTTAATCCATCATACGCCAGCATCACGCCCGGCGGCAACTCCGCCTGCGATTTGTCGTGGTCGTAATCGTGCGTCAGGTGCGTGAGAAAAGTTTTTCCCGCGCCGATGCGCCGCGCCGCCGTCAACGCCTCGTCGAGGCACATGTGCGTCGGGTGCGGCTTCGGGCGCAGCGCGTCCAGCACGGCGACTTCCACGCCGCGCACTTTTTCCAGCGCGTCCGGCGGCACCTCCTTGCAATCGCTCAAATACGCCAGCCGCTTGCGCCCGGCCTGCTCGAACAGATAGCCGTTCGTCGTCATTGAACCGTGCGGCAGCGGCAGGGGGGTGATTTTCAAATCGCCGAGTTCAAACGGCCCGGTCACGACGCGCTCTTCTGGAATGAAATAACCTTTCGGCCACGGGCCTTTGTGGAAGGCATAAATGAAAACCCGCCGCAGATGCTGCATCGTCTCCTCGCTCGCGTAAATCGGCAGCGCCGTTCCGCCGCGCAAATCGCAGAACCGCCGGCAGTCGTCCAGCCCCATGATGTGGTCGGCGTGCGCGTGTGTGAAAATCACCGCGTCGAGCCGGCGGATTTTCTCGCGCAACATCTGGATGCGGAACTCCGGCGTCGTGTCCACCGCCAGCTTCACCGCATCGGTCTCGACATAAATCGAAGGCCGCGTGCGCCAGTTTTTGGGATTGGCCAGATATACCGGCGGATACTCCACGCCGATGAGCGGCACGCCTTGCGACGTGCCGCTGCCGAGGAAGATAAATGAAAAGGTCGCGCTCAAAGCGGAATGACTTTAGCCGGACAAACCGCGTCGCGCATTAAAAACCTGCGACGCGGAACTTTTCCAATTCCGGGGTTGGCAAAGTTTTCAGTTTCATGCCTGATGGATTAAAATGAACGCGTCTCTCCTGTCTCAATCATCTTTTTATCCGTCCGCCGGCTTGAGTTCAAGCTTGAAAATGAAAATCAAAGGCCGCTTGGAAGAATTGAGCACGGCAACGCGCCGGACGGCAAAAGAATCTTTTAGAAATTTGTGAAGGAATGTTTTGTTTGTTTGCGTCTTGGCAGCTACCCGGAAGATTTTTTATACAAATCCGCCCCTCACGGTGTCTATGAGTTGAAACTGTGAACGGCGACGAACATTTCGACTGGCGCGAGGCGCTTTACGACGCGAAGGCAACGGAGTTGATTCTCTACGGCCGCGCGCTGGGCTTGAGCCACGGCGAGGCGGAGGATGTTTTGCAGGAAACGTTTCTGGCGCTGCTGCAAATGGAGCAGCCGCCGTCGCGACCGGAGCATTATTGTGTCCGCAGTTTCCGCAACCGCGCGCTGAACCACCGCCGCTCGCTGTGGCGGCGGCTGACGCGCGACTGGGAATCGCTGCGCTGGTTCGAGAAATCGTCGGGGGAAAGTCCGGCGGAACGAGCGGCGATGCGCTGTCTCGCCGAGCTGCCGGTGGAACAGCGCGAGGCCATCGTGCTGAAAATCTGGCATGGCTGCACGTTCGAGGAAATCGGCGAGCTGCTGGAACTGTCGCCCAACACGGTCGCGGGACGCTATCGTTACGGTTTGCAAAAAATAAAATCCCAACTGGAAAGAATCGTTTATGAAAGAGATGAATTTGACGGAGGAACAATTGCGTTCCTGGCGGCTGCGCCGTCCGGCGGCGAAGCTTAAGCGGCGGCTGTTTGCGGGCGAACCGGGCGAACCGTCGGCGACGTGGTTTGTCGGCTGGCTGGTGCCGGCGACGGCGTGCGCGCTGTTCACGCTCATGGTTTTCAAGTCGGACAACAGCCTGCCAATCGCGGGCAAGCCGGTGATCGGCCTGGTTTTGAGCAATCAAAATTACGCGGCATTTGCGTCGAATGGCGCGCAAAACGAACAAAATCATCTTTCCGGCCTCACTTTTGATTGGACAAACCGCAGCTTTTCGACTTCTAGTATCAGTTTTACGCCGTCCGGCAAATAGAGACAAACATCAAAATGGAAAAACCAAAACCGAAAAATGGGAAGGGTAACGTGTCGAAACCGGCCGCCGCCGCCAAGACTCCCGCGCCCGCGCCGCCGCCCGTGCCGCCGATGTTCCGAAGGATTGACTGGATCGCGTTCGGAATCACGTTCGCGGTGATCTGGATCATTTATCTTTTCACGCTCGCGCCGGAACAGACGCTGGAAGATTCCGGCGAGCTTTGCACCGCGTCGTATTATGCGGGCATTCCCCATCCACCGGGTTATCCGTTTTGGTCTATTTACAGCTGGTTCTGGACGGCGATCCTGCCGTTCGGCAACGTCGCGTGGCGGGTGGAGGTGGGTGAATCGTTCGCAGCGGCGATGGGCTGCGGCATGGTGGCGTTCATGGTCTCACGCGGCAGCAGCATGTTAATCGAAGGCATCGAGGAATTGAAGGGCGTGGCTGGCAAATGGGAAACCGCCATTTGCATGGTGTCAGGAACGGTCGCGGGAATGTTGGTGGGCATGGATGGTTCCATCTGGGGCGAATCGGTGGTCATCAACCGTATTTCGCTGTTCGCCGTGCCGTGGCTGATTCTGGTGCTGCTGTTGTTGATGCGCTGGATGTATGCGCCGAACCAGCGGCGGTATCTTTATCTGGCGATGTTCTGCTACGGCATCTGCGCGACGATCCACCAGACGCTGTTGTTGAGCGCGATGGGCATTGAGGTGGCCATCGCCCTCGTGCAACCGCGTTTGGGCCGCGATTTGTTCCTGACCAACAGCGCTATTTTTCTGGTCGGGCTTTTTGGAATGGACTCCATTCCCGCTCTCCACAACATGAGCCAGGTTGAGACGGCGCTGTTTTACATCGTCGGCGTCAGCTCGATTGTGGCAGGCGGCTGGTTGAGTCTCTCGACGAAGGGATTATTTTCCGAGTGGAAGGCGATTATCATAATGGGCGTGGTGTGGGCGCTGGGCGTTTCCTTTTATTTCTACGAACCGCTGGCCGGCATGACCGTCCCGCCGATGCAATGGGGCTATCCGCGCACAGTCGAGGGTTTCTTCCACGCTTTGAGCCGCGGCCAGTATGAAACCGTTCATGGCACGAATCTGTTCCAAGACCCGATGCGGTTCGTCCACCAACTGCAATACATCGTGCAAGGACTCTCCGAATCATTCAACTGGCTCTTCATGTGCGTCGGGCTGATGCCGTTTTTGTTCCTGCTCAAAATGCACAAGCGGGAGCGCAACTGGATTATCGGGCTGACCTCGATTTATCTCTGCCTCGCGATTCTGGTGGTCATCCTGCTGGACGTGAGCCTGGACCGTTCCTCGGCGGACCTCAACCGGGTATTTTTCACCGCGTCGCACTCATTGTTCGCCCTGATGATCGGCTACGGCTTGACGCTGATGGCGGCCTACATGGCGACGCATTACAAGAGCTTCCGGCTCTGGGGATTCTTGGGCGGATTTGTCGCGGTGATCGTGGCGTTGTATTGTTTGAAGGTTGATACGAGTAAACTTTATTTCGGACTCGCGGGCGACATCAGCCTCTTCGAGCTTCCGCATTGGATCAAACAGGCGTTCGCCCCGCACCAATACGGCCTGCCGGTTTTTGCAAGCTTGATTCTGGTGGCGATGCCGATTGTTTTCCTCGCGTCGCTGGCGGCTTATCGCAATCGCGGGCCGGTGACGGTTTTGCTGGGATTGTTTCTCCTGATGCCGGTTTATTCCGGCATGACGCACTGGTATAAGAGCGAGCAGCGCAACCACTGGTTCGGCTACTGGTTCGGCCACGACATGTTCACGCCGCCGTTCACGGATCCGAAGACCGGCAAATTGAGTTACGACAATGATCTCCGCGCCCAACTGTTGAAAGACCCGGAACAGGCGAAAATCATCTACCCGGAAATGGCGCGCAACACGATCCTGTTTGGCGGCACCGACCCCGGACGTTTCTGCCCGACTTATGCCATTTTCTGCGACAGCTTCATCCCGCACTCCTGCCAGCCGTTGCAAGATCAGAAATTTGACCGCCGTGATTGTTATCTCATCACGCAAAATGCGCTGGCGGACGGGACGTATCTGGATTATCTCCGCTCGCAGTATTTCCGCAGCGCACAGCATGACCCGCCGTTCTTCAGCGAATTGTCCAAATACATCTTCGGCCTCTTTCTTGGGCCGGACAGTGCGGACGGCGGTTTTTTTGGCGCAATCAACAAAACACTTTACTATACGCTCGACGTGCCATTCACCAAACTCGGCGCGCACATAGAAAAACGCCGCCGCGCCGAGGGCGTTTATCCGCCCAGCGAAATTTACATCCCGTCGCCGGATGATTCACAGAAAGCCTTTGAATCCTACACGGCGGACGTGGCCCGGCGTTCCGAACACGACGCGAACTTCCCGAACGAACCCAAGCAAATCCGTCCCGGCGAGGATGTCCACATTGAAGGCGGCAAGGTGCAGGTTTCCGGCCAGGTGGCGGTGATGATGATCAACGGCCTTCTTTGCAGGGTCATCTTCGACCACAACCCGACCAATGAATTTTACGTCGAGGAAAGCTTCCCGCTGGACTGGATGTATCCCTACGAAACGCCATTCGGCATCATCATGCACATCAACCGCAACCCGCTGCCGTCGTTGACGGATGACATTTACCAACGCGACCATGCGTTCTGGACGAAATATTCCGAGCGCCTGTGCGGCAATTTCATCAACTACGACACGAGCGTGAAACAAATCTGCAACTTCGCGGAAAAAATTTACATCGGGAATAATTACGAAGGCTTCACCGGCGATCCCCGGTTCATCCGCGACGACGACGGCCAGAAGGCTTTTTCCAAATTGCGCAGCTCGCAGGCCGGGGTTTATGCGTGGCGTTTGAGCCGCGACTGCCCGCCGGAATACGCGCCGAAAAACGCCGCCGAATACCAGGCGCTGGCGCGCGAGACGGATTTTGCCTTCAAGCAGTCCTTTGCATTCTGCCCCTACAGCCCGGAGGCCGTTTATCGCTACGTCAACTTTTTGCTGTTGCCGACCATCAACCGTCTGGACGACGCCATCCTGGTCGTGGAGACCTGCCAGAAGCTGGATCCGTTCAATGGCCAGATCACCGACCTCGTCAACCAGCTCAAAGGTTTTGAATCGCAGAACTCGGAGCGCAACCATATCATGGCCGACCTCCAGCGCATGGAAACGGAAGCTCAGAAAAATCCGAGCAACTTCCAGAATATTTTCCAGTTGAGCGGCCTTTATATCCAGATGCAGCAGCCCAACCGCGCCACCAACCTGTTCGCCCAATCCATCCAGATTGCCGACCAGGCCCTGGCCGATCCCAACATCAGCTATGACAACGTCCGCGCCCTGGCTCAAATCACCGCGCAAATGGGCAATCTGGCCAAACTCGAATCCGTGCTCCAAAAGCTCGTCACCCTCGCGCCGGACCAGCCGGAACCGCGCTACGATTTGTCCGCGCTGGAAGCCATTCTCGGCAAAACCGCGCCCGCCATTTCCAACCTGCAAAACGCGCTGGACATGAGCGCCAAACGGCTGCTGACCAATCCAACCGCCCGCAACCTTCTCGTCGAGGCGCGCAAAGACCCTCGCTTTGGCGGCATCCGGGGAACGCCCGAATTCCAGAAACTCGTCCCACCCAACTGAACATTTCAAATCTGATAATTCAAATTTGAAATTCACCCTTCGCCGGTTACATCCCGGTTGCCGACGCAAGCCTGATGGGTTAATTTGAGCGCCTTGAATTATTTTCGCCGCAAACGCATGAACAAAACCGAAGTGACGACAGAAAAAGCTGGAAACGCCGGGCCGTCCGACGAGCCGGTCGCCATTGTCGCATTGACGCCGGAGCAGATCGAGGAACTCAAGTCCCGCGCCGCGAAAGCCGATGAAAATTGGGAGCGGCTGGTGAGGACAACCGCTGATTTTGAAAATTTCAAAAAGCGCGCCGCCCGCGAACGCGCCGAGGCCGCCCAATACGCCAACGTCTCGCTGCTTCAAAAAATTCTGCCGGCCCTTGATAACTTTGAAATGGCGCTCGCCGCCGCGCAAAACGCGCAGGGCGACAAACTTGCGGCGTTGCAGTCCGGCGTAACAATGATTCAGCAGCAGCTCAAAAGCGTCCTCGCCGAGACCGGCCTTGAAGAAGTGGACGCCGCCGGCAAACCCTTCGACCCCGCGCTGCACGAGGCGATTTCGCAGCAGGAATCCGCCGATGTTCCCGAAGGCCGCGTCCTGCAACAAATCCGCAAAGGCTACAAACTCCGCGACCGCCTGCTGCGCCCCGCCGCCGTGATTGTGGCGAAGAAACCGGCTGGAAATACAAAGTGAAAAATCGAACACGCCGCGTCCAGCCATTTTACATTTCTAATTTTTAATCCAATTCAGATGGCGAAACGTGATTATTACGAAGTCCTCGGCGTCAGCCGCGGCGCGAGCGACGAGGAAATCAAAAAATCCTACCGCAAGCTCGCCGTGAAATTTCACCCGGACAAAAATCCTGGCGACCACCACGCCGAGGAAAAGTTCAAGGAACTTGGCGAGGCCTACGAGGCGTTGAGCGACCCGCAGAAGCGCGCGGCCTACGACCAGTTCGGCCACGCCGCCTTTGATCCGCGCCACCGCGCCGGGCGCGGCAGCGGCTTTGGCGGCGGTTTCCACGATCCTTTCGATATTTTCCGCGAAGTTTTCGGCGGCGGCGGAAGCATCTTTGAAAGTTTCTTCGGCGGCGCCCACGACCCTTCGGCTCCGCAGCGCGGTGACGATTTGCGTTACGATCTGGAAATCACCCTCGAAGAAGCCGCGCGCGGCTGCGAAAAGGAAATTTCCGTCACCAAGCTCGACCGCTGCGAAACGTGCAGTGGCTCGGGCGCGGAAAAAGGTTCCGGCGTGAAAACTTGCGCGACTTGCGGCGGACGCGGCCAGGTGCTGATGTCGCGCGGCATTTTCAGCATCGCGCAAACATGCCCGCATTGCAAAGGCGCGGGACGAACTTTGGAAAAACCGTGCAAGACCTGCCACGGCGACGGCAAGCGCCAGCACACCTCAAAAATCAAGCTGCGCATTCCGGCGGGCGTGGACGGCGGCTCGCGCCTTCGTTCGTCCGGCAACGGTGAGGCCGGTTTTCGCGGCGGGCCGGCCGGCGACCTTTATGTGATGCTGCACATCAAGGCACACGAGATTTTCCAGCGCGACGGTGACGATCTGCTCTGCGAAGTGCCGGTGAGTTTTGTGCAGGCCGCGCTTGGCGCGGAATTAGAAGTGCCGACGCTGGAAGGCCATGCAACGATCAAAATTCCCGCCGGCACCCAGCCCGGCACGATGCTGCGCGTCAAGGGCAAAGGTGTGAAAAACTTGCAAGGCTACGGCCAGGGGGATTTGCACGTCCGCGTCCAGGTCGAGGTGCCGACGCGATTGAGTCACGCGCAAAAGTCCCGGCTTGAGGAATTCGCCGCCCTTTGCGACGAGAGCGTCAACCCAATTTCGAAGAGCTTTTTCGAGAAGGCCCGGAACTTGTTCCGTTAAATGACGACTGGCAATTTCCGGCGGATGCGGGCTTGCCTGACCCTGGTGTAAATCGTAAATCTGAAATCGTAAATGCACCGCTTTTATCTGCCGCCCGAACGCTGCGCCGGCAACACGCTGCGGCTGGACGGACGCGAGGCGCACCACGCGCTGAACGTCCTGCGCTTGAAATACGGCGAGCTGGTCGCCGTTTTGGACGGCAATGGAAACGAATTCATGTGCGCGGTCGAAAATTGTTCGCGCAATATCGTCACGCTTTCCGTGTCCCTGAAAAATTTCGTTCCCGCCCCGTCCTGCTCCATCACGCTGCTGCAAGCCGTGCCCAAGGGAAAAATCATCGAAAGCATCATCCAAAAATCCGTCGAGCTGGGCGCGCGGCGGATCGTGCCGCTGCTGGCCGAGCGCGTCGTGACGCAACTCGACGACGAAGACGCCGTGAACAAACGTGACAAGTGGCAGAACGTGGCCATTGAAGCCATCAAACAATGCGGCGCGGCGTGGCTGCCGAAAATCGAAACTCCGGCGACGATTGAACAATTCATCGCGCGCAAAGAAAAATTTGATTTGTCCCTCGTCGGTTCCCTGCAAAAGGAACGCCGCCATCCGCGCGAAGTTTTCCGCGAATTTGAAAAGGCGAACGGACGGCTGCCAAGGAACGTCGGCGTTTGGATTGGACCGGAAGGTGATTTTACCTTGGACGAGTTGCAGGCGATTCAAAATTCCGGCGCGCAACCCATTACGTTCGGCAATCTCGTTCTGCGTGTGGAGACGGCGGCGGTTTATTGCCTGTCAGTTTTGAATTACGAATTGCAGCGCGATTGAATCAAAACGCGGAAGGCGCGGCCCAGATGTTCCGGATGCGTGAGCGTTTGAAACTGGCGCGCGCGGCTGGCGTTCCATTCACCAAAAGATTCGTCCTTCACCGCTTTTTCCAGAATGTGCGTGAGGAATTGCGGCTGGGTGCAAAAATTTTCCGTTTTCAATCCGGCCTCCTCGCCAGCCTTCTGGATGGCAGAGAAATTAACATGCGCGGTCAAATCCTGTTCACCGGGATCTGCCAAAATGTCCGTGGTGACGTGATGCCGGGAATACGCGCGGAGCGTGCCGCGGGTGCGCGCGGGGGAAAACATCTCGCCGGCAGTAAAACCGTAATCAATGGCCAGCAATTTCCCGTGCAGCAAAATCCCAGCGGCTTCGCGCCACCATTTTTCGGCGGCGGGACTGGTCTCGACGGTGTAGTTGTCGGGGAGAACGGATTCCAGCGCGGAGTGCGGAATACGGAACGTGGAATTATCCAGTCGCGCCCAGACAAATTTTTTGCCTTCGACAACGACGCCCCATTCGAACCATTTCCTGTTTTTGGCGTCCCAGCCGTGGCGGTGGACGGGAAAGGCGTCGAGAAGTTCATTGCTGAAAATGATTCCGGTGAGTGACGGGTGACAAGTGACAGGTGACAAGTTTTCAAAATTGGCTGCCCAGCGGACATTGGAAAATTGCTTCAGTGTTTCTTGTTGCCATTCCTGCCGGCGCGGCGAGGGTTCGAGGATGACGTATTCAATTTCGGAAAATAGATTCGGTCGGTGAACCTGCAACCATTTCAAAATGTCGGCGGCGAGCCTGCCGTCGTGCGCTCCGGCTTCGACAATTCTGACTTCCGACTTCCGGCTTCCGACTTCCGCTTCCAGCCATTCGGCGAATTGGAACGCGAGAAGCTGGCCGAAGAGTTCGCCCGTGCTGACGCTGGTGTAGAAATCGCCGCGCCGGCCGGGATTGTCTTTTTTTGTCTCGTAATATCCACAATCAGGACAGTAAAGCGCGAGTTCCATGAAGCGCGCGAAGGACAAAGCGCCACGTTCTTCGATTTCGCGGCGGATTCTTCCGGTGAGTGCGTTGGCGGCTTGCATTTGGCGCGGCTTTAGCTACGGTTTTCGGCAGGCGTAGCAACCAAATCAATTATGGCGAAAATAGATGCGTTTTTCAATTTGATGTTCGAGCAAAAGGCGTCCGACTTGCACATGTCATCGGGCAATCCGCCGATGCTGCGAATCAACGGCGAACTTCAGCGCGTGGATTACCCGACGCTGGAAAACGACGCGCTCAAGACGATGCTCTACGAAATCGCGCCGGATTACAAAATCAAAACCTTTGAGGAAACGGGCGACGTGGACTTCGGTTACGAGATTCCCAACATCTCGCGTTTCCGCGTGAATTTTTTCAACGAGAAGAACGGCATTTGCGCAGTGTTCCGGCAGATTCCCAGCCGCGTGCTGTCGTTCGAGGATTTTGAAAAACTGAGCGCGCCGCTGCCCGCCGTGCTGAAAAAATTTGCGATGCTGCACCGCGGACTCGTCGTTGTCACCGGGCCGACCGGCTCCGGCAAATCCACTACGCTGGCGGCGATGGTGGATTATTCCAACCGCAACCGCAAAGACCATATCATCACGATTGAAGACCCGATTGAGTTCGTCCACGAAAGCAAGAGTTGTCTCGTGAACCATCGCGAAGTCGGCGTTCACACAAAATCATTTGCGGCGGCGTTGCGCGGTTCTTTGCGCGAAGACCCGGATATCATCATGGTCGGTGAAATGCGCGACCTGGAAACAATCGAGCTGGCGATCACCGCCGCCGCGACCGGGCACCTGGTTTTCGGCACGCTGCACACGCAGAGCGCGGCCAAGACGGTGGACCGCATCATTGATGTCTTTCCCGCTGACCAGCAGAATAAAATCCGTCAGACGCTTTCCGAGGCGTTGAAGGGCGTCGTCGCGCAGACGTTGTTCAAGCGCACGGACAAGAAGGGCCGCATCGCGGCGTTTGAAATTCTGGTGTTCAACACCGCCGTGGCCAACCTCGTCCGCGAGGGCAAGACGCACCAGATTCAAGGCATGATCCAGGTCGGCAAGAAAATGGGCAACCAGCAGATGGACGACCACATCATGGAGCACGTGCGGATGAAACGGATTTCGGGCGAAGACGCCTACGAAAAATCGCACGACCGGAAAAAATTCCGCGCCCTGCTGGCGAACCCGCCGGAAGAAGATGATTCCCTGTAATTATGCGCCGCCCCGAACTGGACCAGATTTTGACGGCGATGCTGGCGTCACAGCCGGAAGTTTCCGACGTGCTGTTCACGGTGGATCGCCCCCCGCAGGTTG
>Ga0182018_10002511_pt1 | contig 18160 bp, 14 predicted proteins | sample 812P2MmetaG_FD_120490 | JGI IMG/M metagenome (GOLD analysis project Ga0182018, IMG submission 120490) | Permafrost microbial communities from Stordalen Mire, Sweden - 812P2M metaG | ecosystem: Environmental > Terrestrial > Soil > Wetlands > Permafrost | place: Sweden: Stordalen | collected... | reverse complement strand
TGTTCCTCACATCGACTTCATCGACACCTATTCAGCCGGCTTTCGCCGTGACCGGTTTCTGGAGATGAACGGTTACGACACGAGTTTTCCGGTAGCTTGCGCGGAGGATGTGGAACTCTCCTACCGCATGTCCGCCCGCGGCTGGACAATGAAGTTTGTGCCCGAGGCCATTGTTTACCACACGCATCCTGACACGCTGTGGAAGTACCTCAAGAAGAAATATAAGTTCGCCTTCTGGCGCGTGGTGGCGGTACGCAAGAACCCGAGCAAGACTCTGAAGGATAGCCACACGCCGCAAGTGATGAAGCTTCAGCTATTGTTCACCCCCGCGTTGCTGCTGGCAATTTCATGCGATTTGGTGGTGCGTCCAAAAGTACCGGCGTCGCTGCTCGTGTGCTCGGCCTTTCTGGTGAGTACCCTGCCATTCGCCAGGCGGGCAATTAAAAAAGACCCGATTGTCGGACTGCTCTCTCCGGCACTGCTCGCCGTGCGAGCCTGCGCCCAGTCGCTGGGCGTAGCCGCCGGCCTGATCTACGCCTGCCGCAAGCTTACGAGGGCCGCAACCGAGTCTCACGCCTGAAGGTATGTTCTGTGATTTTCATAGCTGCGTGCAACCGACACTTGCAGTCCGTGTAATATCGGCGATGTTCGGTTGACCTGTGAAGCGGGAGACATGCGGGAAAAACTGTAAATCCATCTGCGTCAGGACAGGTTCCGCCGCTTGATGTCCGGAATATCGTTCGCGTTGATTCCGGTATGCGTCCGACGGTGCGGCGGCTCTGCAGCGACCTTCCGTGACGCCGATGTAACAAGCTCGTAGCACATCAGAGAAATAGCAGGAAATGAGGCGACAAATCAGCACTCCTACATCATCTGGCGCTACCAAAGCAAAAGGGTCCACCACAGGCCGGCTCCAGCGACGTACTTTGAGAATTTGGAAGCAAGACTATCTGCACTATAAATACCTTTGGCCTAATCTTGAATGGGCCGCAAGAACGGCGCTGGAGCGCATCAGTAGTGACTGCCCGAAAGTACTCGATATTGGTTGTGGACATAAACCTTACCGTGATCTATTTCCCAGAGCTCAGCATTGGGGAATGGATCATGGAATTGTCGACACCTCACCGGACTTTGTAGGAGATGCGTTGCGCCTTCCGATCAGAGATCAATCGGTGGACATCGTATTTGCAACCCAAGTTATCGAGCACTTGACAAACCCCCATGTCATGGTACGGGAATGCAAAAGAGTACTCCGCCCGAATGGATGTTTGATCCTAAGTGGCCCCTTTTTTTGGCCTCTTCATGAAGAGCCTTATGATTTCTTCCGTTTCACGAAATACGGATTCGAGCAGTTGTTGAAGGATGCCGGATTCTTGGAATGGCAGATTCTCGAGGACGGAGGGGATTGGGCCCAGATGATGTTGAGTGTGTGCCTTCGACTGAATAAGTGGCTGTTTCCCTTGAGATGCGCTGTGAACCTCACGGGTGCCTTTCTCGATTCGGTAAGCAAGTCAACAAGATTACCGGCAAATTACACCGTGCTCGCCAGGGCTTAAGATCTGACGACGGAGAGCCCCAACCCAAAGCGGTGTCCTGTTGCCAGGACCGTGGCACGGCTTTCATACCCCCAACTTCATACTACGATTGTGAGATGCACTGTAGTGCGGTATTGGAAAGGAACATCCTCGGACGCGACGGGGAGGAGCGTTAAATGAAAATCCTGATAATTAGCTCTCTTTATCCTCCCCATGTGGTCGGCGGCGCCGAAAAAGCGGCTATGCAACTAGCGGAAGGCCTCATTCATCGCGGGCATGTGGTAGTGGTTGTCAGCTTGTACCCGGGGTCGAGCGAAGTCGTCGAGGATCGGAATGGCGTGCGCGTGTATCGGCTCCCAGTCGATAATTTCTACTGGCCTTTCGGCCGTAGGGAAAAGCCTAACATTTTTTACCGCCTTGCCTGGCACATTCGAGAAATGTGGAACCCCGTCGCAGCTCGGCGGATCGGCAAGATTCTGGATGCTGAAACCCCGGACGTCGTAAACACCCACAATGTGTGCGGGTTTTCCCTGGCCGCTTGGCGGGAGGTTAAGCTCAGAAAAGTGCGCTTGGTACACACTGTGCACGATTACTATCTGATCTGTCCCCGCTGTACCCTGTTTGATAATGGCCGGAACTGTGAGAAAACCTGTTTGAGTTGTACCGTTCTGACGCTCAATAGACGACGGTTGTCACAACTGCCTGATTCAGTAGTGTCTGTCAGCCAACACGCTCTTCACGAACATCTCCGGCGCCATTATCTTGAAGATGTGCGAGCCACAGTTATCTTTAACATCCAAGGCAGCTTAAAATCGTTCCTTCCGCAAACGGTGAGTGGCAGGCAGTTGTCTGGCGACTTGGTTTTTGGCTTTATCGGAAGAGTTGAGGAAGAGAAGGGTATTGAGACGCTCCTGACAGCCACGCGCCAGCTACGTCCATCGAATTGGAAATTGAAGATCGCAGGCAGGGGCCTCGATGGCTATGTCGATAAACTAGGAAGAAGATTCCCGGATTCGAGAATTGAATGGCTGGGATTTACTGATGCTGCGGAATTCTATGCTTCTGTTGATGTTGTGGTTATCCCATCGCTCTGGGCTGAGCCGCTGCCGTACGTATGTGTTGAAAGCCTTCATGCGGGAAAAAGCCTTATCTGCGCATCAGCCGGTGGGATCCCGGAGATTGCTCGGCTTTCCAACCTCGTCGAGTTTTTCCCTGCGGGAAATGCGAATGCGCTGGCGGAGAAGATGAATCTGGCATTAGCTTCGCCGCAAGAATGGCGGGAGTGTAAAGTCCCAGATGCTTCGAAACTCGGTGTGTTTCGTGAAGAGCAGGTCGTGGAAAAGTATCTTCGGGAGTATGCCCCTCAGATGCCCGCCATGCCAAAGGGCTAGAATGCGGCCATATCCCCTGACCCTAAATTTCGGGGTGTGTGGCGCTTCAGCTCGAATGACCACACGAGGGCAAGAGCAACCCAAAATATCGGTTCCAAAAAGGATTGAAGAAATACGTTAAAGATCGCGATCGCTGCGATCCATGATGCTGTGCCTTTCCTTCCAATGATCGGGTATCCGAGGAGGATCATGAAAAGAAGGAACGCAGGTAATCCTAGTTCCGCAAGCACAGAAACATACAGGTCGTGAAAGTTCCCGTATTTATTATCCCCAAAGAAATCGCCCAAGACCCTCGGAGAACCCGCGAATCCGATGCCTGCAAACATGGTGCGAGTTGACGTTTTCCATGTGTCGAAACCTCTCTGTATCAACTGAATATGACTTCCTGCCGTGCTACTTGGGTCGCTCGAGAGCCGGTCAGACACGATATCCGATAGTTGCCAGAGTTCCGCTAGGCCAGCTATTTCCTGTCTGTAGACGATGCCAACTAGCAAACAGACGATCGCAAGCATGGCCACCCTAAACGCCGCTCGGGGGGTCGCTAGGCGATTCCAGAATCCGCTAGAGAATAAGCAGTATGCGATCCAGCAGAGCATGGCGGATCTCGATACAGCGAGCAAAATAAAGCAGGCTATGGCAAAACGAAGGAAACGCGTGTAGCGTGTTTTGGTGGCAAATCGATCAAGTAATGCCAAATACATTACCAGGATGAAGCCGGCGCGGTTTGAATCGAGGCAGAAGCCTGAGAGCCGAGGTATCCAATATAACGTCGCAGTGGGCGCAAACATGGATTCGATCGATGAGCTGGCTTCTTCCTCCAAACGGATCACTCCGTGGCTCCAAGCGATGTACCCGCCAATGCAAAAAATCAGCCATACGACCAAGGTAACCGTGACGGAGCGTACAACCAGCTTTTCAGGTGCAGGATCTGCCAATATCCTCACTGAGATGCAATATCCCAAGAAGGCCACAAGCACTAAACCGCAAAGAGCCACGATCCCCCGCTGCGGGTCCTCACCTAAAATGGTTGAAATGAACGAAAGAAACAAGAACAGTGCTAACACAACAAGGAAAGGGAGTTGGCGTCGAAAAGGCGGGCTCATCGCAACGTGATCGCTGCCGCGCAATCCCATGATGAGGAGACGAATCAAAACAACGAGGGAGGCAAAAAGTAAAAATGGAGTCAGTCTAAAAAAACCATGTCCTGCCAAAAGGTCGATGCGGTCCGCGCCCATAAACGCAAGGCTTCCAACCAGGCAGATGTATTCTAGCTTTTCCAATGTGAACGTTCGGGGAAAACCTGTTTGTCAGAACTTCGCAGCGCCCGGCTCAGTTCAACGGTCAATATCGCTGGTAGAAGCTCGTCATGAATCATCAAAGATGTACTTGTTAGGATATTCTTCGGATAGAGCGTCTTGCAAAGTAATTGTTTAGCGCGTGGGCGCAACGAGTCGATTACGTCACCGTAATTCCGAACCAGAGTACTTAGTTAGGATTTCCGACCACAATCCAATCGAACACGTCTGAGGCTCCGGCGCAAGCCGCAGTAAACCCGGAAGTCGATTTGGCGGATAGTTTGACCCCTCCCGTCGTGGTTTCATCGAAGAGCAGAATCACAGGCGCGGAAGCGTAGCTGGCACTGAAGTTGATTGCCGCCGTGCCGGAGGAGCAGGCGGATGTGCCAGCCAGATGGTTGGCGGTATTTTGGTTGAGGATGTCGCTGGAGAGGAAGGTTCCTTGTACGCCACCACTAACGACTGCAGAGGAGGCAGTTAGCGCAGCGAATCCAGCGTCTCCGAAACGATCGATCAATCCGGCGACCGGGCCGGTAAGGCCAGGCGTGACCAGGGCTCCGAGCCAGACACTGCCCACACCCGCCGAATTCAGAGTTGTGCCGCTTCCACCATTGAAGAACTGCCCGCCAGTCACCGTGAAAGTTTCAGCCTCGTTGTCAATGAGGTAGCCCAGCGTGCCAGAGGCGCTTCCGTCCGTAGCGTACACCCCGTCCAAGGTCATGCGGCCATAGTTCTGTATCCAATAGTTCGGTTGGACAATATATCCGTTGACAAGACTCACGGCATTTTGGCTGGCTGTTGTGCCGTTTTGAACCGCCCAGGAGTGGTTGAAATCAAACGAGGTATTGACGAGGTTAAAGTTGACGAGTAATCCGGTTCCCACAAACAGCCCAACCCCGACGTTGTTGAGTACGGAACTGTCAAGCAGCGTAATATTTTCACCGCTATTACTGACGGGGTTCGCGCTGGTAACGTTTGCGGGCATGGAGACTCCAGTTCCGTTGCTGGCGATGACGCTCTCAAATATCGTGTCCCGCCAAGTGTTGAATCCAAACTGCACTCCCACGCCGAAATGCGAGATCCGCACCCGGTTGAGGTTGGCATGGTCCCCGTAATTGCCGGCCGCGTCAATCTGTGTGGAGGGGCTGGTCGAACCCCCATCACTCCCTCCAAAGTAGACGCCGCAGGTAGAAGTTGGATGGTCGTCTGCTGGTGGCCCCGCTCCTGGCCCAACAAAGTTTAAGTCTTCCAGAGCTCCAGGGGCATAGAGAGACGGGCCTGAACCATCAGCGATGACCACTGCGCATCCCGTCGTCGGCGTATAAGTAAGAGTGGTTCCATAGCCAGAGGCCCCACCCAGTTTCACGCAACGCGGTTTCACGATGGGGGTCGTTTGCCTGTAAGTTCCCGCAGGGATGTAGACCTCGCCGCACCCAATTAAAGCGATCGCCTCATTTGTCCATGCTCCTATATCGGGTTCTCTACACCAAATAGGACGGCGAGCCCGATTGCACGCCAGGGCGGCAGCGATCTGTGGAGTCACCGGTCCCGGTGGCAGGCCGCTCGACCGTGGGGACCCTGGTCCCTCCCGCACGTCATTCGACTGTGGGGACCCGACTCCCGGCATCACGTGTCTCGACTGGGGAGAAGCTTCTCCCTGCTGCACGCCTCTCAACTCTTGCGCGGTTAAGAGCGGCGTCATTCCCAGGATCGCAATTGCCACACAGAGCGACGGCAGCTTAAAGGTTCGCAATAGAGCTCTCCCAGTCAAGGTGAATTCGAGTCAAGCAGAATTCATTTTGCCTAAAAAATCACATTGATTGTATCCCATCCGAGCTCCCCCAATTGACGGAAAGCAGCCCGGCGAACGGTTGGACGCGCCCTGTTTAACGACCGATAATCAGAATTACCAGCGACTCGTTAGTAACATGACCGACTCCAAATGGTTCTCCAGAGGATTGAAAATGAAGGAGGAGGAAGCTCGAAGAGGTGCACGATAATAGTCGTTTATGTTTCGGCCAAAGAGATCAGAGTGTTGGCCGCCCAACATCGTTTGCCAATTTGAACACCATTCCCTAAAACGCGTTTCGTGCCTGCCCGTTGTTTTTGCCCTAGACCCGATTGCTGATGGAGGCGCTAGCGGAAATGGCCGCAAATCTCATTGCTGCCACGTCACTCCTGGGTAAAGGCTTGGTATGCGGTAGCCGCGATATACGCCGGCACCCGCACCCACGATGTTCATTTGCCAGACAACCTGGGCGCTGCCAGTTGGAGTCACCTCAATGATTTCCGACCCCGCAAAGTTAGACGGCGCGCTACTATCGAATTCGACATCGCCATTGCTCAAAACATCAATACTCCCTCCCCAATAGGAAAAAAAGCCTGGGAGATACTGCCACTGCAGGCTGGCGATATTTGTGCTCTCATCTATTTGGAAGATCGTAGCGCGGCTATAGCAATCCGGCGCGGGTGGTACGGGTGGTCCGCAGGGCTGTCCATCGGAACCGATACGAAGGTTTCCATCGTCGTAGACAGCTAGGGTCGTCTGGGAACCGTTGACACTCAAAATGTTCGGATAATGTTGTGCATAGAACCACTGGCTCGGATCACCACCCAATAGGGTAAAGTCTCCATCTTGCCCCAGTTTCCACAAGAGATTTCCCGAACCCATACCGTTCGCGTAATCAATCTTCAGAATCCAACTCTGGTTACGCATTGAGAGAAGCAGGTTGCCGTCGGCTGTGTAGACGAGGGCATTGCTGTGTGTCCAATCGGGCAAGCCAAAATAAGGATAACGATTCACGTCCAGGTGATCGAAGGACGACCAGACCCACACGACGTTCCCGTTTGGATCGATGTCCACCAGAGCATCCCCCACGACCTGCGTGGTTCCCGGATACCCGGGCAAATCAGTAAAGTTTTTTGCTATCTCACAAAGCCCGATCCAGTGCCCGTTGGGCAAAACTAATACGTCATGGTGGAATGGGTTCCCGCCGGTCAGTCCTAGTGGCGGTGGGATCGTAAAATCATAGCCGTTGGCTTGAAGAGATTCATTCACTTGAGCCATAGAAACATCGCGCACAACGTTGCATGCCAGGTCGACTTCCTGTAGATCCGTGGGGCGAACGATAATGAAGTGCCCGTTTTGCATGGGTTTGACCGGTTCCGCGTTTCCGGGGCAGTACCAGATGACATTGCCCTGAAGATCAACCGCCAGAGCTTGCACTGCAGAAGTGACGCTTAGCAATTCAACGCCCGGCGAGGGCGTAAGACCCGGGGTGGGTAGCGTAACGCTGGTTACGGGAAACTGTGTCGGGGATGCCGCGCCTGGCGTCTGCGTTTCCGGCAGTACCCCGGTTGTAAAGGTCTGGTCCTGATCGACCCATGAGCCACTCGGCCCGTTCACATGCGCCCGCATATGGTAGGTGGTCTGGGGCAGCATCCCGGCTACGAGAATATTAAGTGTGGGTCCACGGGGACCTGTCACCGGATCCGTCATCACAGACGTTTGTCGGCCGTAGGTAGTATCGGGTCCGAACTCAACCCACGCAGTCAATCCCGAGTCAAAATGCCCGATGCTGTATTGCGCTACCAGCGGGTTGGGAGTAGCTGCGATTACCGTGAGAGGTGGTATCGGGGCTCCAGAACCGCAGCCGAACAATGTGAGAGTGAAAAATAAAACGCCAGCTGAGAAGCCCAGTGCTCCTCGCGAAACTTCCATACTTGCCTTCTCTTCTACAGGGAGGAGCCAGAAGCGAAACGGATTCTAAAGGAATAGCCTAAGATGAATGGTGTTTTACAGGCTTGCCTCGGAATTGTCAACTTGGTTTTGGGGAGGTAAGCAGGGATTAAGGATGGGTGCCCTCGGCCATCATGCGAAACCCTGAATGGCTTCAAGTGTTTGACACGCACATGCGGCCCAACTGAACTTTCTCGCGAAGGCCTTCAGTTCGCCTGCGGCAGAGGGTGGAGACTTGACTGCACGCTGAATCGCCGCCGCTATATCCTCTGGATCATACGGATCACAGAAGAAAGCTGCGCCGTCGAAGAGTTCTGGCAGCGAGCCTGCACGGGAAACCACGACCGGGCATCCCGATGCCATTGCTTCCAATGGCGGCAAGCCAAAACCTTCATACAGAGACGGAAACACGAAGCATGACGCATTCTCATACAGAGCCTTCAGTTCCGGGTCGGTTACATATCCCAATGCGCGAACACCATTGGGCAGCCTCATGCTCTTCCGGTAGACGTTGCCGTCGCATCCCCCTGCTATCACCAAAGGTATGCCGCTCGTGTTATGGTCACAAACTGCTTGCACAACGCCGTCGAAATTCTTGTTAGGGTTCTGGACGCCAGCTGCCAGAACGTACTTTCCAGAGATACCAAACCGCGCCCGAGCTGAAGGATCGGCTTCGAGGCTGGAAAAATGATCGCTGCCGAGGTATGTAACTGAAATCTTCTCCGCGGCCGCGCGGTACCATTTCACAATCTCTGACTTAGAGAAATTTGATACCGTAAAAATGTGCTCCGCTTTCCGCGCCATCCTTCGGCATAGATTCCCGTGCCACAGGCGATACGCCGGCGAATATCCTGCGGGCGAAGCAACGACGGCAGCGTCATGGATTGTGACCACGTTTCGGGGATGCAAAATAGGAGCTCCGCCGCTGAGAGTAAACAAAATGTGTCCACGACAGTGCTGCGGAAGTTCTATCTGTTCCCACCTGGTTCCAGACATCCAGCCCACAGTTCGTACTCTAAGATTTGTGTATCGCGGCATCGGCTGCGCGCACGGAGGGACCAGAATCTCAACCTCAACGTTCCAATGATTTTCAGGCGAAAGTAGCCTATCGAACTGGTTGAGCAATTCGCGGGCGTAGCGCTGGGTACCTGTAACCCGCTGGCAGAAAAACTTTCCGTTGATGAATATCTTTTTCACGAACGCGTTTAGCGTTCCGCGTACAGGATATCGTTGTTAAACCGTTCATTAGCCATACAGGGTTTAGTCCGGTTTAGTCCGGTTGTAAAGCTTTAAACAGAGCGTCGCCAGTGCTGGCGTCTGGCCAGCGATCCTTTTCGTGCGGAGTTCCATCCATTCCTAACGGACTACCGCTAGAGCGGCTGCGGTCAAAGCGATCTGCGAAGCGATCTGGGTCCAGTCGCGCAGTCCTCGCACGAAAGCGCCGGTGCTGAGCTTGTAGGGCACCACGATCTCATCGCCGGGGTACAGACGGAGGCGATCGAACTTTGATCCTGTGAATAGCCCATTGACATTATTGGCGGCGACCACGATCCCGTTTGCGCGCACCACATAAGCGTGGTGCAGATCGGACTGAGGTTTCCCCTTACCCGCCATATCAAGATACGCTCCACTGCTGGTGTGGGAGTTGAAAATAAACGATCCGGGATTGTAGACATTCCCCACTACCGAGACGATCGAAGGGATATGCGGAACAATGAGCCGGTCGCTGTCCTCGAGTGCCATGTCGGGGAAATCGGTAATTTTCTTGTCGAAAGGGTTTACTGGTAAAGCGACCCGTCCGGTAGCGCGAATGCCGCGAAGCTGCGCAACGACGCCTTCCTGAGCCGCCTGCAATTGCGCCAACTGCTGAGCATCTCCGCCCGAGGTCGATGAGGCCATCGACAAACTCGATTGGCGGATTTGCACTTCCATACCGCGGACAAGTTCGTCCAGGCTTTTCTGTTGTTCGACACGAGCCGACTCTCGTAACAATTGCGAGCCGTAGACGTAGGCGTCGGGCGTCAGTCCGCCAGCGCGTTGCAGAACCGACCGCAGGGTTTCATTGATTTCGAGTTTATATACACCCGGGCGTTGCACCTCACCCTCGATGACGATGTACTGGGAACGCTCGGCTTGTGGCACGCTGATATCGCGCTGGGAGAAGATGGTAACGATGTCGCCCGGCTGCAGTTCGAGATTGCTGGCTTCGTCGTGTTCGATGATTGCCTTCCGTGGGTTAATCCAGAGCAACTTGGAAGTAAGATCCGTAGGATTGACTCGTTGGATAATGGCGTAATCCCAATTGATTTCAGGAGCTAAGCGCCGCAAATCCGAGGTCACATTCTTGGCCATCAGGTCATTGGCGAAATTGTCTCTGTACATCTGATTGCGGTCTTGGTTGGTTTGGGACGTGCGATCGCTGTTTCTCAACGACGAAGAATCAGTCGAGTCTTGCTCCACCGGTTCGCAGGGTACATAGGGCAAATTCAAAGAACCGGTTGGGTTCTGAAGATTATCGGGATAATTGTAGTTTCCGGTCGAGTCTTGAAAATCGGGTGTCGCGCTGCTGTTGGGAGTAGCGTTACTCGGTGCGCCGCCGCTGGGATTGACCCCGCTCGCTGGCTGTCGACCGGGTAGACATCGGAAGGTCCGCGGACGTTGTGGCTGAACCGGATATTCCGTAGCCCGGCCATTGCCGATCGCGGCTCGATCCAGCCAGTATTGCCGGGTGACCAAGGCCTCAGCATTAGGAATCAGGTCGCTGACACGCATACCGGCCTTCCAAGGATAGCGGCCTGGGTTAGCGACGTTGCCCCTCAGGTTCACAGTGTCTTGGAAACTTGGAACGATAGAGAGCACACGAACGATATCGGCATCCTGCAGGGCCACAGCACGCGATTGTTCATCATAGGGAAATTCCAACGTTTTGCGCGACTGGTGATCCACCAAGCGATCAATCGTTATCTTGCTGGTGTCGGCGAGACTGCTCAGGCCGCCGGCAATTTCAATCAAGTCGTTCAGGGTGGAACTCGACTTCAATTCATAGATGGCCGGCGTATTCACGGAGCCCGAGATCGCAGCCAGAGGGCCAACGGGCGGAATGTAGAGAATATCGCCGGGCTGCAGACGGACATCCTTTGATTTGTCGCCCTTGATGAGCAGGTCGTAGAAATCGAAGTCTGTGATCGTTGCGCCATCGCGCCGGACCTGGATGTGCCGCAATGATCCTTGCGGGGAGGGGCCGCCAGAAGCAAAAATCGCGTTGACCAGCGTGCTCAAGGAGCTGATGGTATAGGTCCCCGGATAGCGGGCATTGCCGACCACAAGAATCTGGATCGAACGAAGCCGGCCGACGTTGGCTGTGAGGTTGAAATTTCTGAATATCTTCGATATCTCGCTTTTCAGGTGTTGCTCAAGCTCCCCGTAATGGATACCGGCCACGGATATTTGTCCCACCTGTGGGATATATATCTGGCCAGATCGGTCTACGGTTACCCGTAAGTCAGCCTCGATCTGGCCCCAGATCTTGACCTGCAGTTCATCACCCGGTCCGATGATGTAATCGCTGGGAACCTGCAACAGATCCATGGGAGCGAACGTACTAGGAGGCTGGTCGAATAATGATTGCCCAAACAAGGGCAATGGGCGCCCCGCCGAATCGGCTGCCATCTGTTCGAACTCGGTCTCCGGCCAAGGAAGCGGCTTCGGCTGCCGAATTTGCGAGGGATTGAGCGGAGTCGTGCGAGGAACGGTCTGGCCTTGGTTATAAGGTGTTCTCAATTGCGGCAGGCGCTCGGAGGAGGATGGCAAATTCTCGCGCCCTTGAGTGCTGCCAGGTGCTTGAGTTTGTACAGCATTGCATTCCGCGCTTCCCGCCTGAGACGGATCCGAGCAATCCACCGCTATACTTGGAGATGTTGTGCTTTGAGGCGAAGAGTCATTGAGGGTCTGCGAAAAACACCCCGCGGCAGAAATAACGATGAACAGTCCAAGCAGACGTAGTTCTCTCATCATGGATTCAGGACAGCGTGCGGCCTTAGAAACAACGCACTGTTCAAGCTTCTAATTCTACCAACAGAGGACGTTTGCCGCGATGTTGGCTATCGGCGTCGTATCGTTCTTGCCGAGAACCGTTGGAAGCGCACCGCGCTTCGGAGCGCTGACGAACCACTTGCCGCTGAATGCTGAAGCGTTATCTCCCGCTATCGAGATCGCGATCGTCGCAAAGGATCTCACTCTTATATTTCCGCTTTGGTCCTTAGACTGGAACAACCCTGCGCTCATTGAAGAAGCGAAGCAACCGCTTGTACACCAAATCGGCAGATGCCTCGAGAGATCCGGCCAGGCGACCCGGCGTACACGCCTGCCGCCAGTGCTCTTTGACGACGCGCCTGCTTTCAGTGCCCCCAAAAAGAGATGCCAACACACAATTGAGCGGATTCCACCAGTTGAATTCGCTGACCAGCCGCAGATATTCGTGCACATGGATCTCTGGAGGGCAATTGGTTACATAATCGCTGTTTGGGTGCCTGCGGTAGAGGTAGCCCGGCTCATCGATATTCACATAGGCGCCGTGTTCAAGAATCTGGAGGTTGAACTTCAGGTCTGCCAGCAAACGATACGTGGCGTCCCCTACAACTCCGGCCGCGGCAGCACGCCGAATCATGATATTGGATGGGCCGCCGACACAATTTGTCATTCTGCTGAGGCAGAAATTGATCACTCGGCGCCCAGGATGTGCCCCGGGGAACTCAACGCAGACTCCTTCGATGTTCAAATTACGGTCCGTGGAGAGGTAGTTGCAGGTGACCAAAGCAACTTCAGGTCGTGTCTCCAGAACATTCAACTGCTTTCGCAATATCCCATCTAGCAATACGTCGTCAGCGCAGAGGAACTTAATATAGCGTCCCCGGGAATTTCCTAAGCAGCGATTCCCGTTTTCACAAGCTCCCAGATTCGAAGGATTCCGAATATATCGAATGCGTCGATTCTCAAACGACCGTACGACTTCTTCCGTGTTGTCTTCCGATGCATTGTCGACAATCAGGATCTCGAAATCGTCCATGCCTTGGCGCAAGATCGATGCAATCGCATCCGGCAGAAAGTGCGCACAGTTAAATGTGGGAATCGCAATGGTAAGAAGTGGTTCTTCGCCCGTCATATTGGAAAAATCAAAACTGCTCGGCTCCGCCTTGTCCCGGCATACACGACTGCGGGAACCAAAGAGAGAGGAACTGCTACTGTGACGTAGAACATCCATCATACCAAAGCCTCGCGGCCATTGCTGTTCATGACGAGGAATACAGGCAGACTCCTAATGGGCATGCCAGAGTCTTCGGTACTTTCGGAATTTGTACGTCGCCCACACCAGTCCGCTCCAATTGAGGAGGCAGGTGCTGACCACTATCCCCATGGCGCCGTACCGCCGTCCAAAGATGAGGGTGCATACCGTGACAGCTACTGCGCCGACGACCGAGTTGACGAAGAATACCTCCTGCTTATGCGCACGAAGATAATAGGCTTCTGAAGAGATGACGACATTTACGATCATGTAAAGCAGCAAAATCCCGAGAGAAAGCGGGTCGAGTAGACGCTGAGCAAAACTAAAATGCCGCAAATTCAGGTAGATGCATCCAAGCCAAGCTGTCAGAGCCCCCGCGAGGGAGACGGTAAAGGATTGCCTGAGCGCCTGAAAGAATGTTTGATCTAACCGTCGATACTCCTTGCGGGCGATCAGGGTTCCAAAAGGTGCAGATTTTGTGCTCACCCAGGAAACGGCGATGGCCTGAATCGCATTTGCTAGACTGAGTGACATTCCCATCCTGCCCGCTTCCACCGGACCACGAAATGCAAACAGGACCGGATTGAAAATAAAGAACAGGAAGTACCCAGAGAGCCAGCTTACGGCAATTCTCCATTGGAATGGCCAGACTTCGTGATTCCATCGGATTCGATGCGTTCCCGCGTGATGCCTCAGTAGTCCGAGCAACAATTTGCGCTTCCCAGTCAGCCACACAAGTGAGGCGGACGCCATTCCGAAGAGCATCATCGATGGCGCGAAGAGGCCGTGATGATTTATCAGAACGATCCAGGCCAGCAGGCTTCCCGTCGCCGACTGCATGAACCGAAGACGCGCAACTTCGGGAACATATCCGCAGCCTTCCAAAAAAGACAGGAACGGGTCAATCTGGAAGTTGAGTGCTGCCATCAACGCCGCAGAACACCAGGGAAGCTGCCAAGAAACAGTTTGCCCCGCATGCTGGTGCGTGGAAAAGAAATAAAAGCCGACAGGAAGCAATGTCCCGCCCATAACGACCGCAGCCACCGAATACCAGCGAACTGACTTTTGAATGACGGACGCCAGCCGGGCGTGGGCAATTGGGTCTCCGCTGATTTCATAATCACTCGAGATAGAGAGTTCGGCTCGCTCGTGGCTCGCCAACTGCAGAATCACAAAGGAGAAACCCAGCTCAAAAACGATCTGCAGAGCGACTAGGCTCCCAAATGTGTAGTAATATCCTTGCTGGGCCGGGGAAAGGAATCGTGCGATCAGGGCAACGGTGACAAGGCCGGCTGCACTGGACCAGAATCTCGCAAGGACCGTAAACCCCACCGCCCGATCAACCCCAAGCACTCTGCGTATCCAGTGACGAATACGTGCAACACCAGATGCATTCAATTGGAGAGGCGCCACTTCCGGCAAACCCTCAGACATTCAACGCCCTCCCGAACCGAGACGGCAACTCGCCCGACCGGAGATGTATTAGGCTAACTAACAGGCAATCCGTGGAAGTGGGAATACGCAGCGTAAGCAATGGCAAAGACGATACCTGGAAAGACGTCACCTGGTGCGACCGAAAAAAGAGTTTCCCCGCGGAGGTCTGCGAAAAGCTTGATTCCGTCTCGACCCCGGGCAGTCGCATTCAGCCGTCAACTCTCGCGTTACAGGATTATAGCGTGCCTCGGCGGAGCGGCGGTTCGTGAAAGCAGCCGAATCCGCTCAACCTCATGCGACCGCAACCATAAGTGCTTTCAGAGCGTACGCCAAATGATCTCTCGTGACCGGAGAACGGTTTTCCAGTAAACAGGAAAGCCGCATCTTTTCTCAAAGACTCAGGTTATCTTTAGATCGAAGTTCCACAGGAGTTGAGCGATGAGGTGACGACCTGACTCGCAAATGGGGACAAAACGATCCGATTGGACATTCATGAACATATAAAACAGGTACTCTGTAAAATCGGTGACTGAGCTTTTGCGATCAGCGGGCCTTTCGCTGGCAGCGATCCAGTCGGAGGTGATGGATCTTGGCTGGGCCAAAGCGACGATTGTTAGGGCGCTTGGCAGGAAATGCTGAACGTCCAAACGTTTCGGAATTCTCTGCGTCCGCCGCAGTCACATCTTCTCGTACGCGCTAATTTGCTTCCGGGTGAACTCTGCCATATCGTCGCCTCGTTTCCAAGCGCGATACCACGCCATCGTCCACTCCAGCGCCGCTTCGATTCTGAGCCGTGGCTTCCATCCGAGTTCGACGCGGGCCTTGCTGGCATCAAGTCTGAGAACATGATCCTCGTGCACGTTGGGAACCGCATCGCGGATCCACGACGCGCCGTTTCCCCACATCTGCGCGAGTTTGGTAGCAATGCGCTCGACCGGCCAGACATCCTCATCGCTGGGTCCGAAGTTGTAGGAGGAAGCGAACTTCGAATGCTGCGCGAGGAGTTCTTCAGCCAGCATCAGGTAACCGTGCAGAGACTCGAGCACGTGTTGCCAGGGACGGATGGCAGAGGGACGCCGAATCAGAACCGGTCGCCCGGAGACGAATCCGCGGATCAGATCCGGTATGAGCCTGTCCTCGGACCAGTCACCTCCGCCAATGACATTGCCGGCGCGGGCCGTAGCAAGGCCCACATCGTGTTCATGCAGTCGGTCGATCGGAAAGAATGAGCTGCGGTATGCCGCGCTGACAATTTCGGCGCAGGCTTTGCTGGAAGCATACGGGTCGTACCCGCCAAGCGGATCCGTCTCACGATACGGCCAGATCCATTCCTGATTCTGGTAACACTTGTCAGTCGTGACACACACGACTGCGCGCACGCTCGAAGTCTTGCGGATAGCCTCCATCAGATGCACTGTACCCATAACGTTCGTGCCATATGTACCCACCGGGTCCGCATACGAGCGCCGCACGATCGGCTGTGCCGCCAGATGAAAGACAACTTCCGGCTCAAACTCGGTCATCGAGGCTTCGAGCTTGGCATAGTCGCGCACGTCGCCGCGAACGTCATCAACGACCGCACCCACGGACGCGAGGTTGAACATGTTGGGTTCGGTGCAAGGATCGAGGGCGTACCCTCGAACCTTCGCGCCCCGTTGACTCAGCCAGAGCGCGAGCCAACTGCCCTTGAAACCAGTGTGACCGGTTAGAAAAACACGACGACCCTGCCAGGTTTTCACCACCTCTTCCAGAGTGCTCTCCCTCCCGCCAGATCTGCTTCAGCCCGCTCATTAGGCAGAGTAACAATTGCCAGAATCAAGGGAGCCGGATACATGCACCTACCTCATCATAAGCTATCCGCACGGCAATCCAGCACTCTCCAAACAACTTGAATGATATGATTTTGAATACTCTCTCGCGAACCTATGACGGATACCACGGCCCAGCTACGCAGGCAGATTCTCGACCTGACTGCTCAATACTGGTTGGAGTCATCCCCCCCGGGAGATTTTATCCCCGGGGTTTCGCCAGTTCCCGTGTCCGGCAAGGTAATCGACGGTTCCGACGTGAGCGCGGTGGTCGATTCAGCTCTCGACGCCTGGTTTACGACAGGCCGATTCGCGGAAACCTTCGAACGGAATCTAGCACGATTCGTCGGTGTCCGTTCCGTGTCGCTGGTCAATTCGGGTTCTTCGGCCAATCTTGTTGCCCTGAGCGCTCTGACTTCACCAAAACTCGGCGATCGGCGGCTAACCCCAGGCGATGAGGTCATTACCGTGGCCGCAGGTTTTCCGACGACGCTGAACCCGATTTTCCAGAATCGTCTGGTGCCAGTTTTCGTGGACGTCACTGTTCCAGGCTATGAGATCGATGTGCGCCAACTCGAGACGGCGGTTAGCGACCGGACCAGGGCCGTGTTCGTCGCCCATACGCTGGGAAACGTTTTTGATCTCGATGCAGTCTGCGCCTTCACGCGTAAGCATAATCTCTGGCTGATCGAAGACTGCTGCGATGCGCTCGGTTCGACCTATAAGGGACGGAATGTTGGCACCTTTGGCGATATCGCCACTTTGAGCTTTTATCCTGCGCACCACATTACAACCGGAGAAGGCGGAGCCGTCCTTACTGATAAGCCCTCGTTACAGGTGCTGATTGAATCGTTTCGCGACTGGGGTCGCGATTGCTGGTGCGACCCCGGCAGGGACAATACTTGCGGCAAGCGTTTTGACTGGCAACTGGGTTCGCTGCCGTGCGGATATGACCACAAGTACATCTACTCGCACATCGGATACAACTTGAAGGCCACAGATATGCAAGCGGCTCTTGGAGCGTCCCAGCTCACCAAGCTGCCCGAGTTTATCGCGAGCCGCAAAACCAATTTTCATCATCTGAAGACTGCCCTGGCTGGACTCGAAGAGCATCTGATATTGCCCGAGGCGACCCTGCACTCCGACCCGTCATGGTTTGGCTTTCCCATTGGCGTGCGCGAGGACGCGCCATTCCGGCGCGAGCATCTGATTCGCGCGCTAGATGCGAATAAAATCGCCACGCGCCTTCTCTTCGGTGGCAATCTCCTCCGGCAGCCTGCCTATCAGGATTGCGAGTATCGCGTGGCCGGAGAATTGCGTAACACCGACTTCGTAATGAACAATGTGTTTTGGGTGGGGGTTTACCCAGGACTTACGCTGCCCATGCTCGACTTCGTGGCTAAGACAATCACTGGATTCGTCGCGCAGTCCAAGGCTCGGCAGGGAAAGAAGCAGCCGACACTCGCACAGCTTGGCTAAGCGATAACGAAACGGACGCTGTAACCGCTGTAACCGCCTCATCGACAATTTATTTTTCATCCCTTCGGATAAGTAACTAGTGTAGTGTCCAACAAATAACTGGACAATAAGAATTGGGTTTCGCTATGCTGTGAGTCATGCCACGATCCGCTCCCGCACTCGCCCTACCAGAAGCCGACCAACAGCAACTTCGACACT
>Ga0182018_10002510_pt1 | contig 18171 bp, 13 predicted proteins | sample 812P2MmetaG_FD_120490 | JGI IMG/M metagenome (GOLD analysis project Ga0182018, IMG submission 120490) | Permafrost microbial communities from Stordalen Mire, Sweden - 812P2M metaG | ecosystem: Environmental > Terrestrial > Soil > Wetlands > Permafrost | place: Sweden: Stordalen | collected... | reverse complement strand
TGCAAGGCTAAGGAGACGCAGGAAACAACGGCAGATCTAGCTTCGCTCGACTGGACCGAGGGCGGCTGTCCCCCCCTACCCACCCCTTCCGGCAGCGCCAGCAGCGTATGCAGTACATCATGCAACTCGTCCGCATCCCGCACATCCGGCCAAGCCTCCTCCCGCACCTGCGCAATCGCTCCCGGATCCAGTCCCCCAACTTCCTCCAGCACCGATTGCGGCAGCACTCGCCGCATGTTGACCGCCCGCGCTCGCCGCTCCTCCAGCGGGGCATCATCGAGATACGCATAGGGATTCGCATTCAAAATCTCGTGCGAAAACTGCGACGGCACCGGCGTATCCACCGCGATTACGCGAATCTGTCCCGAAGCCATTCCCCGCAGCAACGACTTCAACCCTTCCACGTCCATGGCTTCGGTGAGCACGTCTTTCATCACTTCGAAGACCAGGGGATGCTCCGGAATCTTCCTATCGCCCTCGATGTTTTCGAAACACGCGGCCGCATCCGGAAACACCGACGCCAGCAAATCCTCGGACCGCATACGCTGAATTTGCGGCGGCACTTTCTTGCCGTTTTGAAAGCGCAGCAGGGCCAGCGCCCGGTTCGCGTCCCACCGCCAGCGCGTGGCAAAGATCGGAGAATCCAGCGCCGCCTGCTCCAGAATCGGCTGCACCGTCTCCGCCTGCAAGAAATGAAAAACATCGCCCAGCGGAAAACTGTGCTGCTCAGCCAGCGCAATGTTCAGTCCGTTATCGGTCGCCGCCGCCTGCAACTCAAAATTAAATCCCACACAGAACCGTTTTCGCAGCGACAATCCCCAGGCTTTGAGGATCCGCCCGCCAAACGGAGCGTGGATCACCAGTTGCATCCCGCCGCCCTCATCAAAGAATCGCTCAGCGATCACCGTCGTCTGCGTCGGCACCGCTCCCAGCACCGCACGCCCCTGTAATACGTACTCAATCATCTGCTCGGCGCCCGAATCATCCAGGCCGCATTCTGCCTTCAGCCAACTCACAGCCACGGCGACATCGGGTTGTGTCGCCGAAAATCCAACCGGTGACGTACTGGGCAACATCTCGCTGATTTTTTGCCGCAGTTCGCCCACATGCGCCGACAACTCCTGCGTCCGCGACGGAGCCTCGCCGCGCCAGAACGGAACACTCGGCGGCGCGCCATGCGCATCCTGCACCAGCATTCGCCCCGCATTGGTCTCAATGCGATGGATCATCCATGACGTGTTCCCCAGCAGCATGATGTCACCGCGATTGCTCTCCACGGCAAAATCTTCATCCACAGTCCCTACAACCACGCCGTCCGGCTCGGCAACCACGGTATACAGAGAATTGTCGGGAATTGCGCCCCCGCTGGTGATAGCCGCCAGTCGCGCTCCACGCCGCGCCCGCAACTTGCCGTTCACGCGGTCCCGATGCACATACGCCCCATAGCGCCCGCGCCGCGCGGCGATCCCCTCGGCCAGCATTTCCAGAATCGAGTCGAACGTTGCACGCTTCAGATCGCGATACGGATAAGCCCGCCGCACCAGCGCGAAGAGATCATCCTCATCCCACCCCTCACTGGAAGGTCCGCCATCTTCCGCCTCGCCGGGGTACGAACCAGCAGCACGGTTCGAAGTAGCGCCGGCGTCCTGGCCGGCTGTCGCCAACCCACCCTGGCCTGGCAGCTGCCCGCTCGCTGAACCCGGCTGATTTTTCCCCGCAGCACAAATCGCTACAATCTGCTGCGCCAGAATATCCAGCGGAGATTCCGGAATCCTGAGCCGGTCCAGATCTCCCTGCCGAATCGCCCGCACCAGCGCAGCACACTCCATCAAATCATCCCGCGTCGTAGCAAAGAACCGTCCCTTCGGCACCGCGCCCCGCCAGTGCCCCGACCGCCCCACCCGCTGCAGCGCCACCGCAATCGCCCGCGGCGAATTGATCTGCACCGCCAGGTCCACCGTGCCCACATCAATTCCCAATTCGAGCGAGGCCGTTGCCACCAGCACCCGCAGCTGTCCCTCTTTCAGCTTCTTCTCCGCCGCCAGCCGCAGCTTGCGCGACAAGCTGCCATGATGCGCCGCCACATTCTCTTCGCCGATGCGCTCACCCAACTCATGGCACAATCGCTCCGCCATCCGTCGCGTATTCACAAACACCAGCGTAGAGCGATGCTCGGCCACTAGCGCCACCAGCCGGTCGTAAACCGTGTCCCACAACTCATTCGACGCCACCGGCCCCAGTGCCATCGGCGATACTTCGATCCCCAGATCCAGCTTCCGCTTGTGCCCGACGTCGACGATCACCGGATCCATCCGCCCGCTGCCAGTCAAGAAATGCGCAACCTCCTCAATCGGCTTCTGCGTCGCCGACAGTCCAATGCGAACTGGGGGCCTGTGCGACAACGCCTCCAACCGCTCCAGCGAGAGCGTCAAATGCGCCCCGCGCTTGTCGTCCGCGACCGCATGAATCTCGTCGACAATCACGGTCTCGACATCGCGCAGAATTGCGCGGCTCTTGTCCGCAGTCAGAAGAATGTAGAGCGACTCCGGCGTCGTCACCAGAATGTGCGGAGGCCGCTTCAGCATGCTCCGCCGCTCGGGAGCGAGAGTGTCTCCGGTGCGCACCGCCGTGCGAATCTCCGGCATCAGCAGCCCGCGCTGGCCCGCCAGCGCGAGAATCTCGCCCAGAGGCCCTTGCAGATTTTTTTGGATGTCGTTGCCCAGCGCCTTGAGCGGCGAAACATAAAGCACTTCCGTGCGGTCGGTGAGCTCTCCCCCCAGTGCTTTGCGCACCAGCCGGTCGATACAAGCCAGAAATGCCGCCAGAGTTTTCCCCGACCCGGTGGGCGCCGAGATCAGCGTGGTCCGCCCGGCAAGAATGTGCGGCCACCCCTGCTCCTGCGGCTCCGTCGGCGTGCCAAACTTACCGACAAACCACTCCGCTACCAGAGGATGGGCCCAGGCCAGGGAGCAAGAAAGGGACGACATTTGGGTATTGTAGACCGAAGCGTCGGTTTCGCCAACCCTTCGCCTGTGACCGACTGTGAGCGAGCAAGACCGACTCAGTTGAGCGCCAGTGTAATCCTCATTGCTTCTTCAATCCGCTCAAGCGCACCGCGCTCCAGCCGACCGTGGTAGCTGACGAATCGGGAGGCTTGAATCGCCCGAATCTGTTCTGCTTTGGCAACGCTGTCCTTCCCTAGGCCGCCGGACCTTTGGGCAAGATGCGCGTGACCGGGATAAAGACGCTTGAAATGGATCGCGTCCGTGACCGGAACGATGACCACGACCGGGCTGTTGGCATTGATAGAATCCCGGCTGAGCACGATTCACCGGTCGCGTGCCTGCCTGCTCGCTGCCCGGGGTGGGGTCAAGCGGTTTGCACTGAACTGCTGCAGCAGCCCTCAGGGCCACCCCTTCCGCAATCGCTCCGCTACCCTCAACCTTTCTCGACGATTCATTGGTAAGCTCCGCTTACGCTCAAGTGTAAAGCGATGCCTTTTGTCTCCGTCCCGAATCACCCACGGTCGCGATCGGTGGACACAGCGAATCTCGTGAACGGCGAAGCCGCTCCAGCCTCCTGGCAAAGGCTGCTAGAATTCCGCCGATGCCCAAACCGCTCTCCGCCCAGGCCCGCGCCCGCAAGATAAAGCTCCTTCTCTTCGACGTCGATGGAGTGCTCACCGACGGCAAGCTCTTCATCTTCCCCGCTCCCGCGGGAACCGAGCAAAGCAATCTCGATCAACGAACGCGAGAGCAGTCCGCGAAACACGCAGACCGGAGCGGATTCGGGTTCCATAACTCGCCCTCCCAAGGGCAAAGCCTGATCGAAGCCAAAGGCTTCCACGCTCACGACGGCGCTTCCATTTCCCTGGCGCGCTTGGGCGGCATCAAGACCGGTCTCATCACCAAGCGCATCTCGGAAACGGTCGCGCTCCGCGCCCGCGACTTGAAACTCGAATACGTCCGCCAGGGAATTCAGCACAAGCGAACCGTCTTCGACGAAATCGTCCAAGAGGCGGGTCTCAAGCCCGAAGAAGCCGCCTTCGTTGGCGACGACGTCATCGATCTTCCCGCTATGCGCGCCGGAGGCCTCGCTATCGCCGTGAAAAACGCCCGCGCCGAAGTGAAACGGGAAGCGCACTACATCACGCCCCACGCTGGCGGCGACGGCGCCCTCCGTGACGCGGTTGAGTTCATTCTCAAGGCGCAAGGCAAATGGAAGAAGGTTGTGGAGGACTATGTCGGTGAGAGAAGTCCGAAATGAAGGTCTTGGCTTTTGGCTAACACCACACAAGAACGGGACGCCCTTTGCGCTGGCCAGCGGACATCCGGCTAAAGTCCTGAGTTTTTCGCTTTTGTCGCACGCCAAAAGCCACAAACAAAAACCCACCGGATGCTTGCTTGGGGCGTGCTCGGGTCAGCATCCGATGGGCTACCGTTTCTCCTTACTCACCCTGTTGCTTTCAGGAGTTGTAGAAAAATTAAACACTAGAACCGCTCTGAGTTTCGTCTAATTTTGTAAACCTTTGTAAAATATCCGGCACGCTTTTCATTGAATCGCGCGAACTCAGTCCCAAAATTTTTCTACCTCAGCGCATACAAATTTCCATCCGCTCTTCCCACATAGACAACGTTCCCGGCGACCAGCGGAGATGAAATGATCGCGCCCCTACTCATCACCCTGTCGATTCCCCGCGACCATATCATCGTAAAAATCGGAGCGGTAAATGGCATTCCCGTTCGGCGTGCCATCCGACTTCGTATATGCGGGCCCATGATTCTTCATGCCTTCGGTTTCAAAACTCCAGGCAGGCTTGAAATCGGAGAGATCAACTGCGAGCAGCTTAAAGCCACATGGTCGGGTCGAACCTCTCCCCTTAGACGATCCCCGGAAGATTAAGTGAGAGACGCGCAGCGGATTCGCGCGTGCAGTCGTTCGGCCGCGCGGTCACGGCGCAAAATTTATTCCGGCAGCGCAACCAGTTTCGCCGTCACCAGTTCCACAAAACGTTTGTCTTTTCGCAAGCCAGCGAACTCCACGTCCTTATACACATTGTTAAAATCTTTGTATCCCTCTTCCATCGCCTTCCTTAGATATTCGAGCGAACGGTCGGAGTAGCCCATCTTGGCGTAAAGTTTCGCCACGGTGTAATCGTAGCGCGCGCGATCACCAGGGCTGGGCAGTTGCGCCTGCACTCCGCCGCGCGAAGTCCGCTCAAACACATCGGGATCGAGATGCACGGCCTGTTCATAGGCGACGACCGCAGGTTCGAACTCTTTTCGGGCGAAGAGCGCGGCGCCCAGATTGCTGAAGAACGACGCCGAGGTGCCGTCCAGTGCAATGGCCCGCCGGTAATCCTTGACCGCTGCGCCGTATTTCCTTTCTTCGTAAAACACCACGCCCCGATTGTTGTAGGCATCGGCAAACTGGCGGTCGACTCTGATCGATTGATCGAACGATTTTCTTGCCTCGCGATAGCGCTGCATCATCAATTCGGTGATACCGATCTTGTTCAGCAAGCCGGAAGAGTTCGGCTGCTTGGCCAGCGCGGCGCGATAGTAATCGAGCGCGTCCAAGTAAAGTTTCACGGCACGTAACTGCTCGGCGCGGGCCTCCAGATCGGACGCCGAGGCATCCGGGGCTGGAGGATCGATAGTGCGCAGCAGCGGCGGCTTGATTTGAACCTGTTCGGAGTGAGAAGACTGTCCCTGCGACAAACTCGTCAGGGCACAGACGCAAAGGACAAAAAGCGAGACGGGAACCAGCAGAACTCGCGGGCAGGACGACATAGGCCACCCCCAGCTAGTGCCCTCATTCTGCCACAGTTTTCGTCAGTCGGCGAAGGATTTTCGTCTAGGGTCTTCGCGGTTGGGTATCAGGTCTTCGGCCACTGTTAGGCAGATCAGTCGAGGGGTTTGCGGTGAAAGTCTGAGGTCGAAAGTCGAAAGGAACCCGGAAATCACCCCCTAAGACCGAACACCCAAGACCTGACAGGGTTCAATGGGGTCCGCTCTGCCCGCTATCCGCCGGTTTCGGCGCGGGGGCCGAGGTTTTGTCATCCTTAAAGATTCCAGCTATCTTGCCAAAAAATCCCTTCTTTTTCTTAGCGTCCGGAGCAGTATTGGGGTCCTCCTGAATAGACGCGTCGCTCGGGCCCTGGGCAGGTAGCGGTTTGTTCCCCCCAAAAATGCGAGAGAAGAATCCTTTCATCCCTTCTTGTGCGTCACAGGTCTCGCGCGGCTCCGTTCCCGCCACGAAAGCGGAAACATAGTCATCCGGGCAGGTCGGAGTCGCCAGGCGGTTCGTAATCTTATCCAGCTGCACATCCACCACTCCCGTCGGCTGCTGGAACCCTTTCATATCGGAATATTGCGGCAGCGCGGCCGCTTTCTTCATGAACTCCGTCCAGATGGGCGCAGCCGTCACTCCGCCAGTTAATCTAAGGTCGCTGTAGTCGTCATACCCCACCCAAACAATACAGAGCAAATTCGAGGTGTATCCCGCGAACCAGCCATCGTGTGAACTGCCGGTCTTGCCCGCCGCTGGCGCCGTAAACCCTCGCCCGCGAACCGCCGAAAAACCCAGCCCGTTGTTGATGACGCCTTCCATCATGTTGGTCATGATGTAGGCAATCCGGGGGTCGAGCACCTGCCGCTGGTCGCTGTTATAGTTCGCGATCACATCGCCCTTGCCATTACGCACCGAGCGCAGCAGAATTGGCGACAGGCGCACCCCGTTGTTCCCGAAGGTGGTGTAGGCGCCCGCCATGTCCAGCGGCGAAGCATCATAGGAGCCCAGGGCCATCGCCGGAGTCGCTTTCACCGAAGTTATTCCCGCCGACTTTGCCAGGTTTGCCACCTTGTCGTAGCCGATCTCTTCGGCCACTTTCACCGTCGCATTGTTCAGCGACATCGCCAGCGCGTAGCGCAACGATACGTCGCCGTGATACTCCTCTTTGTAGTTGCGCGGCTCATAAATCTGGTCGCCATAGGCGAAGCTCGAGGGCGCATCCGTCACCGTCGACGCCGGAGTCAGCACGGTTGGCGAGCCGTCCAGGGCGCTGTTCATCGCCGCGGCATACACAAACGGCTTGAAGATCGATCCCGTGGGCCTCTTGGAGACCGCGTGATTGAACTGGCTCCAGCCGTAATCCCGTCCTCCCACCAGAGCCAGCACCGCGCCCGTATGTGGATCGAGCACGATCAGCGCCACTTGCGCCTGCGGACCCGGCATCACCTTGGTTTCGGTTTTCTTTCCTACCTTCACCTTCTTGGTGCGCAACTTCTTGACCTGCTCATCCACCAGCTTGATGCCCGATTCCACCGCCTGCGCGGCGGCCTTCTGCAGATCAGGATCGAGCGTCGTATAAATGCGGTACGACTGGTCATTCAACTCACTCTCATTGAACTTGCTGATCAATGTTTCCCGCACCATGTCTACGTAATATGGCGCGTCGCTGGCCTCCACGTTCGGCGGCGCCAGTTTCAGGGGAGCAGCCTTGGCTTTATCCGCCTGCTCGCGGGTTATGGCGTGGGTCTCGACCATCGATTCCAGCACCAGATTCCGGCGGTCCATGGCGCGCTCCGGATGACGGTAGGGCGAAAGATAGCTGGGACGCTGAATCACCCCCGCCAACAGAGCCGCCTCGGGCAGGGTGATGTCCTTCAGTTCCTTGTTGAAGTATGCCTTCGACGCCTCGGCGAATCCGCTGATCGAGAACGACCCTCTCTGGCCCAAATCCACCCAGTTCGCATAGAACTCAAAAATCTGTTTCTTGCTGAACTTCTGTTCCAACTCCTCGGCAATCAGCATTTCCGTCAGTTTGCGCTTGATGGTCTTTTCCGGTGTCAGGAAAAATCCGCGCGAAAGCTGCATGGTGAGCGTCGACCCGCCCTGGTCGTGCCGGCCGCGCACTACGTCAATCCAAGCCGCTTCCGCCATGCGCAGAAAATTCACTCCACTGTGTTCAAAGAAACGCCGGTCTTCAATGGCCAGCACCGCCTGCACCATCATCGGGGGAATGTCGTTATATTTCACGACTTGGCGTTTCGACCGCTGCTCTGCGTCGAACAGCGCGGTTACCAGTTGCGGCTCCAGTTCGTAGGCCGAAAGGTCGTTGCCGTTGCTGGTGATCTGGTCAACCTTTCCGTCGTGGATGGTGATGCGCGCCGGTTCCGGGCTGTGATAGGACTCCTGCCCTGGATTAATCTCGATTCCATCTTTCAGCAATTGAAAACTGCCCAGGCTGGACTGTCCTTCCTCATCCGTATAGCCAGCATGCTGCAGGTCGGTTGCAATCTCCCGCGCTTCGATCTTTTCGCCATCCCGCACCGTCCGCGGCAAGGCGTAAATCTTGGCGGAATTGGCGAACACCGGGGAACGGAACCGCTTCGCAATGATCCGATCGTACTTGATGTAAAGGTAAGAAAATAAAACCGTAAACGATACTGCCAGAATCAGAAACGCCACCAGCGCCGCACGCAGCACCGGGTCGCGGGGCAGCCAGCGGAATCCTTTTCCCCCACCTTCCCGAGGTCCCTTCGGAATTCTTATCTTGATGGTCACAGTTTGAGAGCTTTCAATGGCGTGAACGGGCATTACGGGTGGAACTTTTTCCTCACTCTGTCAGACGTCGGGATGAGCAAAAAGGTTTGTATCGCTTCCTGCGCCCCGGAATTTTGATCCTTTGTGGTGACGGTATGTAGCGCGCGGCAACCAGACAAGGGATATCCTTATTGTACCGCTACTACAAAAATGAAAAGAGACCCGCAGTACATGCGAGTCTCCAAGCCGTTAACAAGGTTGGTTAGCCACCTGACTGCCGGGCTCTAAGGTACGTCAGAGGCCGCAAAATAGCCGCCCGTCACCAGGGTTGCCGCAGGCAATGTCTCGGTTAGAGCACCTGAACTGGCAACATTGACCACGCCTAAGCTAACACTCGAAGCCGGGCTGGAATAAACGAACAGATAGCTTCCGCTCTGGTCGAACTGTCCGAAGGCCGTGGGCGTCGTAATGGTGAACGGGGAACCTGCCACCAGGCTCAGCGCCCCGGTGGTGGGATCCAGTTTATAACCCTCGATAGGATTGGTGGCAGTGCCGGTATCCTTGAGACTGAAGGAGTAAACGAATTCTCCGTTGACAGAGCTGGGCTGCATTGCGATGTTGAATGGTGCGTAAACAGTTGCGGTCGGCGATCCCGCCGCCGTTAGCGCCCCGCTCGTCTGGTTGATGCTGTAAACATATAGGCTGTTGTCGTCCGAGCCGTACAGGTCCTCTACCTTTCCGCTGATTCCAATCAGATAATTTCCGCTCGCATCACCCTGCATCTCCCAGAGCGGAGCGTTGAAAGGACTGCCTTGTATCAGGGTCAGCTGGCCGGCGGTTGAGCCGGTGCTTGACACCGAATAACCCACCACGGTCGTTCCCGAGTGAGTAGCCGAAGCTTGGGACACATAAAGGAATCTGCCCAGCCCGTCCATGCCCATGTTCTGCGGAGAGAGCGAAGCAAAGCTGGTCGAAAACGGCGAACCCGTAGCCGCCGTCAGAGCGCCCGTGTTGCTGATCTGGTAGACAAGAATCTCTTCATTGGCAGCGTCCGAGATAAACATCAGTGTCCCCGCCGGATTGGTGATAACGACTTGCTGATTGTAGCTAAAATCGCTTATGCCACTGAGGGACGGCAACGAAAGAGGAAAACCAGTCAACGCAGTAAGATTTCCGCTGCTATCGATCGACCATCCATAGATTTGCTGGACATCCTGAAACACCGCATAGAGATATTTTCCCTGCGCTACGACCGCTCCGACTCCGCCCTTGTTGGTAGGAATCGTGGGAGCGACGTACGTTGATACAGGTCCAAAAGTTGCCGCCGTCGCGTTCAGTGCATACCCATCCATCGTGCCGCTCTGATCCACCGCGTAGGCAAATGCATTTGCGTTAGAAGAAGTGGTAGTTGTTCCCGTCGTACAAGAACTTCCTCCAAACGTCGTGCCACAATGATAGTGGCCGCCGCAGCTAGCCAGCCACGTCATGCTCAGCACTAACACGGAACTAAGGAGCACTTTAACTTTCATCGCCATGACTTCTCCCGGGAAACTTATGGATTCCGCCTCGCAGAATAACGCAAAAAATCGCTTGCAACGCCGATGGTAGGTCGGCCGTAACCGGGGGACAAGTTACGAACGTCATTTGTCCGCTCGCCGTCGACTTACACTGGCCAGGCGCCGATACGATTCGTGAATGGATGATGGGGGCTGAACGATGGAAGCGAGGAACGCGGAATCAATTCGCAGAATCAATTCTCCCTTCAAGCAGGGGCCTTTCGTTTTGCACGCCACTTTCCCACGCCCACCACTGCTCTGCATGGGAAATCGCGCTTACCTGTTGCCGGCCAAAGCCGGGGCTCCGAGCGCTGCTTAGAAACCCCTGTTTCCGCTGGAAGGAGTGAAATGCAGACTGAAGGAATAACCGGGCAAACTGACGGGAACGCTGTAATCGGCCGCCACATATACCGCCGGCGCCCCCGGCGTTCCGATGCGCTGCACCGTAACGTTTTCCGGGGCCAGGGTTATTTGATGCTCCTGGGCTTTTTTAATGACGGCGTCCATCAAATCCTGGTCCGTCTGGTGCGGATTCGCTCCACCCGTCATCGCCACGGTCCGCAAGTCGTCCTGAAATGAATAATTGCTCAGCTCCGGTGGAAGAATCTGAAAGCCGGCATAGATGACGCCGACGATAACCAGAAACCCGACAATGGCTTTAACTGTTCCCATGTCCCACGATCTGCTCTGCCTGGGAACGCAACCACTCATCCCGCCCGGCGGAGCAACTCCTTAAAAGTCTCCACGATCGCGGTGATCCTAACATCGCGCACTTCGCGAGTCGAGCGCAGAACAAGTTCTACGGTACCTTCGGTAACCTTCTTTCCCACTGTGATTCTAAACGGGATACCGACGAGATCGGCATCCTTGAACTTGACTCCCGGCCGTTCGTCCCGGTCGTCCAGAATCACGTCATATCCCGCCGCTTGCAAGCGCTGCGCAATGTCTTCTGCTGCCGCCCGCACGGTCTCATCTTTTACATTGACCGGCGCCACCACAATCTCAAACGGAGCAATCGTGGGCGGCAGCCAGAAGCCATTTTCGTCGTTGCCCTGCTCCACCGCGGCCGTCAGAATGCGCTCAATTCCAATGCCATAACTCCCCATGATTGGCGTTACTTCCTTGCCGTTTTTGTCCAGCACCCGCGCCCCCATCGATTCCGAATACCGGTATCCCAGCTTGAAGATGTGTCCCACCTCGACCGCCGTATCGATGCGCAGCGCTTTGCCGCAATTCGGACAAGCCTCGCCCGCCGTCACCGCCCGCAGATCGGCATACGCCGTCGGATGAAAGTCCTTCCCCGGCGTCAGATTCTTCAGGTGATGATTCTCCTTATTCGCGCCAGCAATCAGGTTGGTTCGTCCTTCAATCGCTTTGTCGGCGAGCAGTACAGGTTTTCCTGCGTCTTTCTTTGCCTCCTTCTTCCAGTCTTTCTCCCAATCAATCCCAGTCGGCCCCAAATATCCTGCCGGAGACTGGAACAGCGCCTTGATCTCGCTCTCCTCCATGGGGCGTGTTGCGCTTCCGACTGCGCCGTTTAGTTTTGCCTCGTTGAGCTGATGATCCCCCCGCATTAGCACGACGATCGCGCGCGCTTTCGTTTTGCCGGAAGCATCCATTTCTTCGGCCATCAGCGCCAGAGTTTTGATCTTGTTCTGCGGCGACACCCCCAGAAACTTGGCTACGTCTTCAATGGTCTTCTGCCCCGGTGTATGCACTTCCAGCGGTCTTCCATCGCCCTCCGCCGCCAGATCCGCAACCGCTTCCAGCCTCGAATTGGCCTTCTCCATGTTCGCCGCGTAATTACATCCATCGCAGCTCACAATCTGGTCTTCGCCCGCCGGAGTCCGCACCATGAACTCATGAGACTCCTTTCCTCCCATCGCCCCCGAATCCGCCTCCACCACCATGTACTTCAGTTCGCACCGGTCAAAGATGCGGCAGTAGGTGGCATAGTGCTTCTTGTAGGAAACGTCGAGCCCGGCGGCATCAATGTCGAACGAGTACGCGTCCTTCATCATGAACTGGCGCACCCGCAGCAGCCCCGATTTGGGCCGCAGTTCGTCACGAAACTTCGGCGCAATCTGATACCAGATCTGCGGCAACTGCTTGTAACTCCGCAGTTCCTTCAGCGCAATCGAGGTCATGACTTCTTCTTCCGTCATGCCCAGCGCCAAGTCGGCGCCCTTGCGGTCTTTCAAGCGAAACAAGTTGTCGCCCATCAACCTCCAGCGCCCGCTAGCCTCCCAAATTTCCCGCGGATGCAGGGCCGGCAAATAGAACTCCTGCCCGATCCGGTCCATCTCCTCGCGGACAATTCCGATGATCTTGTTGAATGACCGGTTTCCCAGAAAAAGATACGAATAAATTCCCGCCCCCAGCTGACGGATATACCCCGCCCGCACCAGAAACTTATGGCTCGCAACCTCGGCATCCGAGGGCGCTTCGCGCAATGTAGGAATAAAGAGTTCAGACCATCGATGCATAAAGTTTGAGTACCGTTTTGCGAGCGCCGAGTGATGTCACCAGCGGATCCCCCTCGGGGAATTTGTCATTGTAAACGACGGCCGGCGTGCACCCGGCATCCGCCCGGAGCGTTTCGTTCTCCTGCGCTCCCGGGGCCGAGCGCCCATCTGAGCTGCCCGCCTATCCGGCCAGCTGTTTCAATATTTCTTTCCCCAGCTTCTGCGCCTCGCCGAAAAATTTCTGATACTCCACGAATAGCCGATTCAGCTCCAGCGACTTATCCGCCGACAAGCGTTGCCGCAGAATCATGTCGCGCACATGCACCGGGTTGGGCAGGGTGGCATCTTCCGTCAGTTCTTCAAGCGCCGTCTTAGGATCGTAGTGATACATAGGGGTCTCTCGATTCAGGAATGTAGTGATTGAGTAATTGTATAAATTGAAAACCAGCCGGTGGGCACAGCTTTTTTTCGACTACTCATTTACCAAATGATCCGATTTCCACAATTCAAACCAGTTCGGTGGTCCACAGATCGTGCAGATGCACAATTCCCGCGAGCCTTCCACTTCCGTCGACCACCATGAGCGACGTAATCTTCTTTTCTTCCATTAATGCCAGCGCGGTCGCAGCGAATTCTTCTCCGCCAATCGTCTTCGGGGCCCCCGTCATCGCCTCGCCCGCGGTCAAATCCATCACATCTTTTCCCCGCTTCTCCAGCAGACGCCGCAAATCCCCGTCGCTGATAATTCCCACCAGCCTCCCGCCCTCCACCACCGCCGTGACGCCCAGTTTCTTGCGCGACATCTCATAAATCACATCCGGCATTTTCGTCTGCGGCGTCACGCATGGCAGCGCCTCGCCCGTATGCATCAACGATTCGACTCGCGCCAACCGCTTTCCCAGCTTCCCGCCCGGATGCAAGTTGGCGAAGTCTTCTTCTTTAAACCCCCGCCGCTCGCTCAGCGTAACCGCCAACGCATCCCCCAGCGCCAGCATGGTAGTGGTCGAAGCCGTCGGAGCCAGCCCCAGCGCGCAAGCCTCCTGGGCGATCGAACAATCCAGCGCCACATCCGCCGCTGCCGCCAAAGTAGAAATCTCCAGCGTGGACGATAAGGGGATGAGCGCGGGCGATTCGCCCTTGCTTTTTCCGCCAATCTCATCCCCGGTCATCGCAATCAGCGGCACCCGCAGCCGCTTGATCGTTGCCAGCAGCTGCAGAATCTCTTCCGTCTCACCGCTTGCCGAGAGCGCCAGCACCACATCCCCGCGCACCACCATGCCCAGGTCCCCATGCATCGCATCCACCGGGTGCAAATACAACGCCGGTGTCCCGGTGGAACTGAACGTCGCCGCAATCTTGCGCGCAATCAGCCCGCTCTTGCCCATGCCGGTCACTACCACGCGCCCCGCGCAACCAAACAGCAGCTCCACGGCGCGTTGAAACGCCTCCGCCATGGGGCCCCCAATCCGGTCCGCCAGCGCGCGCAAGGCCTCCGCCTCAATGCGCACCACGTTCTCGCCAGTATGTTTCATGGGTGAGAATCCGGAAGGTAGGATGTTAGCACGCAGCCAGATTGTCGTAGAGACGCTGCTTGCAACGTCTCCACTCACCACCAGCAAGAAAGCCAGCCCAACTGCGCCCGTATCTGCGGCGATGCTCAGAAGTGGTCCTCACCGGCCTGCACTTGCCCCTGCGCGCGCGAGCCCGCCGCCAGCATCCCCAACCCCCGCGCCTGAATGAGCCGATCCCACGGACCCGCCTGCCAGTTGTCGCGGGTCTTCGGCTCGTGCCTCCACGAAGGCAGCGTCAGCATCAGGTTGCGCGCCGTCGAATGGACATAGGGCTCATACATCGAGCGCAGCTTCGCCAGCTTGTCCCGGCCATATTCGTCACTGCGCAGCCGCAATCCTGCGGCCGAAAGCGCGTCGCGCGCCGCCATCAGATCCGCCTCGCTCAACCGCTCCGCCGCCGCGGAATCGTATCTCGCGTTCACCACCTGTGCCAGATCAACGGCCGCGTGTCGCGCCATGGCAAAGGTAAGTTTGGCCTGCCCCGGATGCACTCCGTCAATCCCAGTCAGCACCAGAGAGGTCACGTCGAGCATCGTCGTCAGCGCGCCCAGCCAAGATTGATTACTGTGCTGCGAACGGAAAAAACTGAGTACCGGATACGAGATGTGACTCTCCAGCAACTCCCCCGCCCAGCGCTCCCAGTCCCGCAGAACTTCATCCAGAACCTTCTGATCCACTCCCGGATCGTCTGACCTCCCGGCCAGTCGCAGCAGCAACTCGACCGCCGACGGTGGCGATCCCGCGCGCGCATCCAACATGGAAATCTGAATCTCCCGCCGCGAAAACGACGCGTACACCACGGGAATGTATCCAATCACCACGCCCAGAAATGCGAAGCCCATTCCGGCTTCGATCACGGAAAGCGCCCGCGCCCCGCCCGAAGTCGGCACAATGTCGCCGTATCCCAGAGTGAAAAAAGTTTCCCCGCTGTGATAAATAATCTTGCCAAACGTCAGCGGTTCTTGGTTCAGCTGTTCGTGTCCCCCAATACCGTACTGAACCAGTCCAAATCCAAAGATCAGCCCCGTGGCCCAAAACCCCAGCAGCAGGATCAGCGACAGCGGCCCGAAATATCCCAGGAAATTCTGCTGCCGCGAAGTCGTTTTGATGCGCCGCGCAATGTTTCGCCACGGAATCCACGTCCGGCGGTAGAACCACGCGGTCAGCTTGAAATGCCGCGTCACCCGGCGCGGCAACACGACCGTCTCAAACGCGTCCAGCAGCACCACCCAGATGATGATGAGCCCGAACCCCGTCCCCACAATGCTGCCGTGCGAATTCATAAGTGCCGGACTTCAAACCTCAGCCGTCAGACCTCGAATGAAGGCAAACCTGAGAATGAAATGTAGATGGCAGGAAGAGTAACAGATTCGGAGCCAAGCAGAGATTGGAAGTAGGGCTGATTCGAGTGAGGGATGCGGGTGAGGGAAGAGAGACTCGGAGCGCGAGGGAAAGATTCGGATAAAGATGAAAGATGAGAGTGGCCGCTCCAGCCCCGTCCCTGGCGGCGAGGGTGGGATTTTGATCTTCGCGCTATCTCCGGCTCACCCCACGACGGTCAACTACTGAGGCTTCGCTGGCGGCTGTGCGGGCGGCGTCTGCCCCGCCGGCGCCGTAGTTATGGATGGGGTCGCCGGTTTCGCCGCCGGCTTCTTCTTCTTCACCACCGGCTTCTTCGGCGTCTCGTTATCGTCCACCACAATCTTCTTGGGTGGAGCCGCCGGAATCGCCGCTTGCGCCATCCTCAAGTCCGTCCGCAGCCGCACGATCTCGGCCTCCTTGGCCGACGACAAACTCTCAATGCGCTGTGCCAACTGCTTGCGCGTACTTTCAAACCCGCTGAGATCATTCGAGAGCGCCTGGAAATCGTCTTTCGATCCGAAGACTCCCGTCCCATCCACCACATTTCCCAGCACGTCATACAAGGCATCGAGATTGCGGTAGAGTTTGAAAGTGGTCGGCAGATCTTCGGGCTGCCCGCGCAACTGAGCGATGATCTCCGGCAGCGCCCCCTGCAGGTTGCGCTGAATCGAATCGATGTTCGCCAGCATCTGCTTCTTCGAATTGGCGTCCGTCTTCCAGCGCTCGATCCGCAACTTCGCCAGATCGGCCTGGGTGCTCTTGGAACTGGCTTCCAGTTGCGAGAGCATTCCGTTCAACTGCGACACCGAAGCGTACGAAACCGGCTGCGCGCTCTGGGCTGGAGCCGGCCTGCCCGGGGCGGAATGCTGCCCGCTCGGGGACGACGCATCCGACGCTGGACCCGATTGCCCCGATGCGGCGGCCATGCATAGGAAGACGAGAGATAATCGAGAATAGAAGCTCGGCAAAAGAAAAGTACGTTTCATTTTCCAGGAGCGGTAGCGTTCGCGAGCAACAGCATACTACATTGACAGCCCAGCCGGGGATCAGCAGGTTCCCTGAGAACGATTCGACTCTGGCTACCTGGGGAGACGATAATTAGGCAGCCATGTTTTCCCAGATTCTATACCATGTGGGCCGGGCCTTAGAGCGAAAGCAACGCTCTGAGGTTCTCATACTCTTGCTCCTGCTCGCACTTCCCACGCGCTCCCCCGCCCAGGATCTCGCCCGCCGCCTCATCCTCAAAGACGGCTCTTATCAACTTGTCACGAAATATGAAACGAAGGGCGATCGCGTGCGTTATCTGAGCGCCGAACGCAATGAGTGGGAAGAACTCCCAGAGTCGCTGGTCGATTGGCCCGCCACCGAGAAGTACGAAAAAGAACGGGTCGCCGGAGCGTCCGTCCCCGAAGCCGTGCAACTCGACAAAGAAATCGAACAGGACCGCGCTCGCGAGGAAACGCTACTCCCGCAAGTCGCTCCCGGACTACGCCTGCCCCAAGATTCAGGAGTATTTCTGCTCGACAGTTTTCAAGGCGAGCCCCAAATCGTAGAAATTCAACAGACCGCCGGGGACGTAGACCGCAACACCAAAGGCAACATTTTCCGCGGCGCCATCAATCCCGTGGCCGGCCTCAAACAAATCATCGAACTCGACGGCGCCCACGCTCCGGTGCAGTCCCACGGCGATGTGCCTTCACTCTACATCCACCTCGACGCCGCTCCTGATCAGGAGAATCCAACCGCAACGAGAGCTTCTACTCCCGGTGCTCAAGCTTCCCAGCCGCAGCCAGCCCAGCAGCCCAGCGTTTCCTCCGATGACCGTTTTCGCATCGTCCGCACCGAGGTCAAGAATGGCAAGCGCATCCTCGGGGACGTGAAGCGCCAAGTCACCGGCAAAATCAGCCAGGAGCAAAAGCTAGTCAAAACTACCAGCACCCGGGTGAGCGGAGGCTGGCTGAAACTCACCCCCACCGAAAGTCTGTCGCCCGGAGAATATGTCCTGGTCGAAATGATGCCTCTGCTGGAAGGAGCATCGGGCAAAGAAGGCATGAACCTCTACGTTTGGGATTTCGGTGTCAATCCCAAAGCTCCCGCCAACGCCAACCCATGGAAGCCCTCCACCCCCGAACCGAAACTGGACCCCATCTCAAAGCCAAATTGAATCGGCAGAATACGCGGATCCCGCACCCTGTGCACGCGCACCCCCCGTACTGGACTCCGTCCTTAGAGCAGCGCAACAATTTATTCAGGGTTGCCGCCCTGGGTACAGTTAGGAAGCGGAGAACGATTCTTGGAGGGGCGAAACAAGATTTTTATGGCAGGAAACTTTGAGGTACCTATGAAATATTTCGGATGACGCAGCACTTCTCGACGACGTTTTGTCGCTGCTAAGCGACAGACCTGAGCGCCATAGGTTCAGTTACAGCAACCGCCCCTTCCCGGCGCGCCTCCACGAAAAATCGACACCCATCTTTGCGATAACTCAGTGTCGTGAACCCGGCGCGTCGTGGGACAATCCGCATCCCCGCACTCGTCTGACAAGACTCGGCCACCTGCCCAAGGGAAATCACGCTAGCCGAAAAATGAAGAACCATGCCCTTCAACAAGACACAAATGAGGAATAGGCACTGTTTGGGATGCGGGCACGACCGCCGGAATTCGCTCCCG
>Ga0182018_10002509_pt1 | contig 18187 bp, 17 predicted proteins | sample 812P2MmetaG_FD_120490 | JGI IMG/M metagenome (GOLD analysis project Ga0182018, IMG submission 120490) | Permafrost microbial communities from Stordalen Mire, Sweden - 812P2M metaG | ecosystem: Environmental > Terrestrial > Soil > Wetlands > Permafrost | place: Sweden: Stordalen | collected... | reverse complement strand
CGGCCCGCGCACGGTTGAGTGCAGCACGCGGTAACCGGTGAAAACTTCCAGGCGGCCGCTATCGAGCGCGACCGGAATGTAGACTGTGATTTCCCTCTCGGGACATTTCAGAAATCGGTAAACCCCCTGTTCGAGTCCCAATCGCTTGGCTGCGATTTCGAACCGCGCTTCCGCGGACTCGAACACATTCAATTCGCCCGTAACCTGCGAAGCCATCTAATCCCCCCCCTAATTTTTGTTAGCGATGCGAGTAGTTCATTTTGCGTTACTTCGTAAATCGCGTCCAGTCATCTCGCCCGGCTCGGGCAGGCCCAGGACGCCGAGCATGGTGGGAGCAATATCTCGCAGCGAGCCACCGGTCCGCAACTGCATGCGGGCATCGTCGCTGGCCAGGATGAACGGCACGGGATTGGTGGTGTGATACGTGTGAGGCCCGCCGGTTACCGGGTCAATCATGGTTTCCGCGTTGCCGTGGTCGGCAGTGATGATCCATGCGCCTCCGCGAGGGCGCAGAGCCTGATAAATCCTTCCAAGGTTCTCGTCCACCGTTTCGACAGCCTTCACGGTTGCTTCGAGCTTGCCGGAATGCCCGACCATATCGGCGTTCGCGAAGTTCATGATGATGGCGTCGAAGTCGCCCTTCTCGATGGCGTGGATCACCGCGTCCGCGACGCCCGCGGCCGACATTTCCGGCTTCAGGTCGTAGGTGGGAACTTTCTGCGAGGGAACGACGATGCGCTCCTCGCCGGCAAACGGCTTTTCGACTCCACCGTTGAAGAAATATGTGACGTGCGCGTATTTTTCCGTCTCGGCGACGCGCAGGTTTTTGTATTGCAGCTCGGCGAAGACGTTGGCCAGGATGTGTTCCAGTTTTTCGGGCGCGAGCAGGTAGCGCAGCCACGCCCAGGTTTTTTCATATTGCGTCATGCCGACGAACGCGAGATTTTTCGGCCGCGAGGGATCGGCGAAATCCTTAAAGCCCGGCTCGACGAGCGCGCGCGTGATTTGCCGGGCGCGGTCGGCGCGAAAATTGAAGAAGATGACCGCGTCATCGTCGCGAATCAAACCGCGAGGAACGGCTGGCTTGCCGGCCGCGGCCTCGGTGGTGATTACGGCGGGAATCACGAATTCATCCGTGACGCCCTTTTCGTAGCTCGCGCGCATCGCGGCGATGGGATCGGTGAATTTCGCGTCCGATTCTCCGTGGACCATGGCGCGATAGGCCTTTTCAACGCGCTCCCAGCGATTGTCGCGGTCCATCGCGTAATAGCGGCCGCTGACGCTCGCGATCTGCCCGACGCCGTATTCGCGCATTTTCTGCTCGAGCTGGCGGAGGAAATCAATGCCGCTCTCGGGCGGCGTGTCGCGGCCGTCCATGAAGCAGTGGACGAAAACGTTCGTGACTTTATTCTCGCGCGCCATGCGCAGCAGGGCGAACAGATGCTGCAGCTGCGAATGAACGCCGCCGTCGCTGACGAGACCCATCAGATGCAACTGACGCGCGCGGCCGCGTTCCATCGCTTCGAGCAAGAGCGGCTGGCGGAAGAATTCGCGGCTGGCGATGAGCTGATCCACGCGCGTGATGTCCATCTGCACGATGCGGCCGGCGCCGATATTCAGGTGGCCCACTTCGCTATTGCCCATTTGCCCTTCGGGCAAACCGACGAAGGGGCCGGAGGTGTGGATCAGCGTATTGGGAAAATCCTTGAGCAGGCGGTCGTAGTTGGGCTTGCGAGCGAGGGCAATGGCGTTGCCCTTGGTCTCCGCGCGATAGCCCCAGCCGTCGAGCACAGTTAGCACTATTGGTCGCGGGCGTTTAGCCATGGCTGGTCACGCGATAAATCGGCGAAGATGCTGCGCGCGAACCCCCTCGTTTCTGTGTCGGGTAGCGGGTGCACCAATCCTTTGTTTTGAATGAGTTACGGAGAAATCTACTCGGCACCGTGTGTCGAGTAGAACCGCGCGAATTTCGAGGGGTTGAGCCCGGTAATGCAGATAACGCGACGGACGTGATGGCAGCACCTGAAAGATACCTCGTCGGCCGTAGAGCGGCCTCGCTTCTTTCCTGCGTCAGGACAGACGGTGCGGCAATCCTCATCGGATAGGCAAACGAGTGCATCGCGGAGGCCGAGTTGCAGCTCCGACCTTCCGCCATCGGCCCCCGTCTTCCTGCGAATTCAGAGTGTTCCATCATCACGAATTACGTTAGCACGAGGGCGAATCGTTGCAAGGGTGTTGTTGGTGTAAAGAATTTCGGAGGCGGGAGGCGAGACACGGCGGACTGGCAGGTGAAGCGAGGCCGGCCTGTGGGAACGGAGGCCGGCCCCCGGCAAGCTACTGGGTGTTCTTGGCATCCTTGACGTCCTTGAGGTCCGGGCGAACCTTCATTGACGTCACGGTGTATTCGCGCTCCTTCGTATTCCCCTCGCGATCGAGCACGTACATTTTGTCCTTGTGAATCCGGTATTGAACGCTATCCCCGACGGGAAGGAGCTCGGGGTGCTTCGTATCCACGGGACGGATGTGATAGACGATGCGATCGCCTTGCAGAACATACTCCTGGCATAGCACCTCTTCCGTGTTCTTGTGCTCGCCATCGGTGCCCAGGATTTCGCCCGTCACAGTCTTGCTGCCCTTTTCGGCCATCCCGCAGGACGATGCGTCCATGGAAAGCAGCACGCCCTTATCATAGCTAGGCGGGTCCTTCGCCAAGGTAACCGTCGCAGCCACGAGAATTAAGCCTATTACCATCAACCCAGCTTTCATGATCAAACCTCCGTAAAAGTATTGGGGGCCTTCCTACATACAATATGGGTATGCGGGCGGCGGTTTGATTGGGGGAAAACCCTACCGTGTCGGACCTGTAACCTGTACGGAGGGACGGGTGGTACTACCGCGCAGAACGCCAGATTGTCCGGAACCGGACAGATGACGAGCGTGCCTGTGTGTAACATGTGGTCGCAGTCGAGATGGTAAAGGCGGCTTACGCGTTGAATGATGACGAAAACAGACAGCAAGGCGATTCCAGTTCAGTCGAATGAAATGCCCATCGCGCGGAGCGCGGCTCGCGCTCGCTACCGCCGGTGGCCGTGGGCATTAGCCGCTTTCGCGGTTATGTTCGTGGCCGCGGTGGTTCTCTTGGCGCGTTATTTCCCTTTCTCGGAAAAGAACGTTACCCAGTCTTTGCGGACAACATTTCCGAGCACGCTGAAAATCGATCGCTTCGAGGCCGTCTATTTCCCTCATCCCGGTTGCAAGGTTGAAGGCATCACATTTGGTTCGAAGGCGAGCGCATCGGAGGCATCGCCGCTCGTCACGATTCAGAAGTTAACAATCCAGGGAAGCTATGCCGACTTTCTATTCCGGCCCCACTACATCTCGCGCATCTTCCTGGACGGCCTTCGCGTTCAGATTCCATCGCTCAGCAATGTAGGCGGTTTCGGCGGCGGATCTTCGACCTCGCAAATTACCATTGGGGAAATGATCGCAAACGGGGCGTTAGTCGAAATCGCGCGCGCCGGCGACCATCCGCCGCTGCGGTTCGACCTTCACGAGTTTAGTCTGGGTTCCGTCAACGCGAAAGACAGCATGTCCTACCGAGTGATCATGCAAAACCCCGAACCTCCGGGAGAAATCAGGGCAAGCGGACATATCGGCCCGTTCAATGCGGGCAATCCGGGCCAGACCGCAGTCTCAGGAACATATTCAATGGATCGCGCCGATCTAGGCGCTTTCCATGGCATCGCAGGAATCCTTGCTTCGCAGGGAACGTTTTCGGGTCCTCTGGCACATATAGACATACAGGGCACCACGGACGTTCCGGATTTCGAGGCTACACACAGTGGGCATTCGGAGCGTCTGCGTACTCACTTTCAAGCGGTTGTAGATGGCACCAACGGCAACGTTGCGCTGAACAGCGTGGACGCAACGTACCTGAGCACGCAGATCAGCGCCAAGGGCAGCGTAGCGAACAAGAAAGATTCGGCCGGCAAGTTTACATCGCTCGACTTCGCGATACGTAACGGCCGCATTCAAGATGTTTTGCGTATCTTTGTGAAGGAAAATCTCCCTCCGATGTCCGGCGTAACCGATATTCAGGCGCATGTCACGTTTCCCCCGGGGAAAGGGCGTTTCCTGAAAAAGATCGCCCTGGTGGGCGAATTCGGGATCAGCGACGGGCAGTTCGAAAAACCAACCACGCAAGAAAGCGTGGACAAGCTAAGCGAGGTTGCTCGAGGACAGAAGAAGGGCCAGCAGATCGCTGGCGAAAACAATCCCGCGGACAAAGTTGTTTTACGATTGGGCGGACACGTCGAAGTTCGCGATGGTGTGGCCACATTTACGAATCTTTCCTTCACCATCCCGGGCGCGGATGCGCAATTGCACGGCACTTACAACCTGCTGGACGGGAAGATCGATTTTCATGGCACGGTTAAAATGGATGCCAAAGTTTATCAGAGTACGAGCGGAGTCAAATCAGTCTTCGCGATAGCCCTCGATCCGTTCTTCGACAAAAAACACGGTTCAATCGTCCCGGTGCTAATTGATGGCACGTATCATAGCCCGCACTTTGGCATCGACCTGAACCCGATCAAAAAATAGCTACGCTAAACGACGGCGGAGTCAGTGGATGGCTGGGCTGGCGTCTTGACCGAGCTGGGCCAAAGCGCGCAGGCGGACGCGGCGGCCGTAACTGAACGCCCAGATCATGGTGACGATGGTCAGCGTGCCGAGCAGGATGGGCGAGACGATCAAGACAGTCGCCGCCGATGCGTGGTAGATCAAAATAATTCGAAGAATCAGCTCGCCCACGAACGCGCATCCCCACACGATGGTAATCAGCCGATGGGCAAAACGCACCTGGGGCAGCTGCCAGGCGGAGTTGAATCGCGCCTGCCGCTGCGGATCGGTTCCAGCAATGAAATGGCGCCCGAAATAAAACATCATGGGGCGCGGCAGCAGCAACGATACGAAGCAAGCCAGGCCGAACGCGCCAGTGAACAAGGATTCGCGGACTAGCAAAAGGCGCGCGCTGCCACCGAAGAGCAAAGCAACACAGTCGGTGGCAATCCCCAGCAGAACCACAATCGAAATCGGATCCACCTGCCCGCGGCGCGCGAGATCGAAGATGCTCTTGCCGATGGGGAACGTGGTGGCGATCAGGAGGGCGGTAAGCTCGGAGGGCGAGAGGTAGCGTTTCGAAAGCTTATAGAGAATTACGGGGATGATGGCATTCAGGACGATATCCCAAACGGCTCCGCCGAGCGGCGGCCGCGATACTTGCACATCGGAAGCTTGCGTCATGCAACCCGCTCTCGATCGCCGCGGAACAGCGCCGTGACGCACCGTGCAAATTTTCGAATCGCTAGCGCGGCTTCACTTCGTAGCGTCCAACCATTCCTGCCAGCATGTGATCGCTGATGTGGCAATGGTAGAGCCAGATGCCGGGCGCGTCCGGGACCATGTCCGCGGTCACCATTTGCGCAGAAGTGACCACTAACACGTCCGTGCGTTGGCCCGCCACGAGTACCGTGTTGCCGTGCCAATGCGGCGTGTGCGCATTGTTGAAGTCTCCAAGGGTCGCCACATACCAGCGCACGCGGTCGCCTTGTTTCATCGTCATCAACGGCATATTTCCGAAAATGTAGCCATTGATGGACCACTTGATATTCGTATCCGCGAACCCCGTCCCGACGACGGTTCCGGCCATCCCGGCGGGAGTATAGGGAACAAATTTTTTCCGATCCACGCCGTTTGGATCGGTGGTGTGATCGCGAATGTTGTCCTCCAGATACCAGCTTTCATTCTCGTTGATCGCGATGAACATACTCACGAACTCGTGGTCCACATCTTTCGGACGGCCGTCGGGAAGGGCCATGCCGCGCCGCGTGACTACGATCACGCCAAATAGACCGGAAGCGACATCCTGCAATTCATCCGCGTGCGAGTGGTAAAGCCAGAACACCGAACTGGGATCATTCGGCCCGGGGCCTGACCGCTCCGGTATCTGCCACAGGTAGGTGTGTGTCGCGCCAGGCGGGACACCGCCATCCGCTTTATCCGCGCCGGAAGTGCCGTCATTGTAGTCCGCGCCTTCGGAATCTTTCTGATACAGAACTCCATGCGGATGCATGCTGTACGGATGCGACGCGTTGTTCTTGAATACGACCTTGATGGTGTCGCCCACTTCCCCGCGCAACACCGGACCGAGGAGGCCGAGATATTGTTCTTCGGGAGCGCGCACTTTCAACGTCGAGAACGAAGCGTCGGTATATTCACGATACATCGCTTTCTTGTACACGCGGCCGATCCGGTGAGGCCCCGGCTCGGTGTAGCCTTTTTCGAGTTCATCAAAAGGCATGCCCATCGCCTCATCGCGGCCGGACGGCGCGTAGTCCCAGTTCACCTCGTCAGCAGCGACGTAGTAGGTGCGGGTCTTGCCGGGGGGCTCCGCCGACGCCGCTTGCGGACGAACGACAGGCGCGAGGAATAGGGCTGCCGCGAAACAGGCCAGGGCCAGTAAGGCATTTGTGACACTTCGCTGACTCATTTCGCCTCCGGGGTGTGGGATGTGCCGTGTCTATACGGAATCATCGCTCGCGGGATGATCGAGGTGGATAGACGATGCTCGAAGAGCTGCGCTAGCGGCGCGGCTCGCTGGAGGGCGGGACGATGCCCTTGAGGCGCAGATAAACAGCGATGGCACCGTAGCATTCATTGTCGTGCGCGACATTGCCGGCGAGCGCGGCCAGGCGCGGCGTCGGTCCGCGGAAGCTTTGTATCGGGTCGTTCGCGTTGGCGTCGGAGAGAGCGGCGTAGGCAGCGTCGCAGGTGTCGAAGGAATCCTTGAGCGCGGCGACGAGATCAGCCTTGGTGGTTTTCGATCCGGCGCTGGGAGTCTTCGGAGTGCCGAGCGCGCGCGAGCAGCCGCCGGTCTGCGCGTCGGCCACGTGCGCGATCCAACCTCCGAAGCTGCGAACATCCGGAGTGGGCTTGAAGTCGTAGCCATCGTCCGGCATTTTGTCCGCGGCCTTCAGCAGGTTGTTCTTAACCACGTTGTAGCTCTGGCGAATCGCGTCCACGACGCTCGGTGCTTGCGTGGGCGCGGAAGCGGGAGCCGGCGCTTGGGCGCGAGCAGCGAGCGGCGAAACGAGCAGTCCCGCGAGACCTACCATGATGATAGCGTAACGATTCATTCGAGTTCCCCCCTGATCCGGACGAGGCCGGCGACTTTCGTACGAGCCGGATTATAGACCCTAACTGGTTCAACGAAATAGTGAATGAAGCGAATACATGCCGCGACAAAACCAGCGCAATGGTGAGCGCTTCGCGCCGTCCTTTATGTCGGAGCTGAAGCTCCGACCCGCTGAAAAGAAAGGGGCAGGGACCCGAGGGGCTATTTTGCGGGAGGAGGGGCGACGAAGCTTGTCAGCTCGCTGTTGTGCGATATCAGAATCAGCCACGAGCCGTCGGACTGCTTTTGCATCACCGCGTTGATCAGGGTCTTGCGATTGGGTCGCGGACTGCCGTCCGGAGCCTTCGCACCGGTCAGCTCGCAATCAACATCTGCCGCGGCTAGATCGGCCGTAAGAAAACGAATGCTGCGAACTGTCGAGGTTTGGCGACTATCCTTGAAGATCGAGGCGAACATGGGCGCGTGAAATGCTTCGATGTTGGCGCGGCCCTGAGCGTGTACGCCCGCGATGTTTGTGAAATCTGCGTCGTCGGTGAAGGTCGCCGCAAAGGCATGCGCGTTGTGGATGTTCCAGGCGCTGACGAAATTCGCGACGGTCTGGGCGATGGCGGCGCGGTCTTTCTCGTGCGCGTCCGGTGCGGAATTTTGGGGCATGGCGACTGCAAACCTCGCGGAAGAAATCGCAAACCAAATCAGGGCGACGATAACTCGCTTCGTCGCTTTCATCTTCAACCCACCGATCAAACTTTGACGATATGGCGAGCCCATCGGCCGAGCAAAGGATAGGAAGTCCATTCGCCGCGGCCCGCTTTAATCCCGAACAAGATGCCGAACAGTATGTTGGAAAGATAAACTGCCATGAAACCCATCCAAATGAGACCCATCCCTGCGAACAAGGCGATCGGAGGCGCCTGATTCGGAGGCGCCTTTCCGATAGTCGAAAACACGGTCGAGAATATGACGGCTATCCACAGAAACACTCCGATCATCCCCAGCACCATGAGCGTAATTTGCCAAAGCAGCGCCTGCAAGGCATGGAAGCGAACGAACTTCGAGTCCTGTTTGACGAGAAAAATCACGAGGGGGCCGATCCACCAGGTAAAAATCTGCAGGATGTGAGCCAGCATCGCCATTGTCTTTTCATCCTGGGTCGGGGCCGGAACTGAAATCGCGTCGTTCATGTCGCGTCTCCCTTCCTGAACCAAGGACGACTGCGCGGGTAACAGCCTCGCCCTAGTGCACCGCGAGGGCGGCGCGGCCCGGGAAGCGGGCGGAGGAGCCGAGCTCTTCCTCGATGCGGAGGAGCTGATTATATTTGGCGATGCGGTCGGTGCGGGAGGCGGAGCCGGTCTTGATCTGTCCGGCGCCCATGGCGACGGCGAAATCGGCGATGAAGGCGTCTTCGGTCTCGCCGGAGCGGTGCGAAATAATGGCGGCGTATTTCGCCTTGCGCGCCATTTCGACGGCTTCGATGGTTTCGGTGACGCTGCCGATCTGATTCAGCTTGATCAGAATCGCATTGGCGACTCCTTCGGAGATGCCGCGCGCGAAAATCTTCGGGTTGGTGACGAAAACGTCGTCGCCGACGAGCTGGATTTTCTTGCCCAGCTCCTTGGTGATGAGCTTCCAGCCGTCCCAATCGTTTTCGGCGAGGCCGTCTTCGATGGAAATGATGGGGTACTGGCGCACCCAGTCGGACCAGAACGCGACCATTTGTTCGGAGGTACGCGCGGACTTGTCGGATTTCTTGAAGACATATTTTTTGCTGGCAGCATCGTAGAACTCGCTGGCGGCGGGATCGAGCGCGATGGAGATTTGGTCGCCGGGCTTGTAGCCCGCGGCGGTAATGGCTTCGAGAACGCGGTTGACCGCCTCTTCGTTGGATTTCAGGTTGGGCGCGAAGCCGCCTTCGTCGCCGACGGCAGTCGAGTAGCCGTTTTTCTTCAGCACGGCCTTCAAGGCATGGAAAACTTCGACGCCCCAGCGCAGACCCTCGTGAAAACTTGGCGCACCGATGGGCATGACCATGAATTCCTGCGGGTCCACGGAGTTATCGGCGTGGGCGCCGCCGTTGAGGATATTCATCATCGGGACGGGAAGCGTGCTGGCCGAGGTGTCGCTGGAATATTTCGCGAGATACTTATAGAGGGGCTGGCCCGCGGATGCAGCCGCCGCGCGCGCGGCCGCCATGGAAACGGCGAGGATGGCGTTGGCGCCGAACTTCGATTTGTTCGGCGTGCCGTCGGCTTCGATCATGCGGCGGTCGAGCGCGCGCTGGTCGGAAGCGTCCATTCCGGCGACGGATTTGGCGATGTCGCCGTTGATATGACCGACGGCTTTCAGCACGCCCTTGCCGAGGTAATGCGACTTGTCGCCGTCGCGCAGCTCGATGGCTTCGTGCTCTCCGGTGGAAGCGCCGGAGGGCACCGCGGCGCGGCCAACGATTCCGCCTTCGAGGCGGACATCGGCCTCAACAGTAGGATTGCCGCGCGAATCGAGAATTTCCCGGCCATGAACAGCGATGATTTTTGTGGACATAGTTTCTCCGAAGCCCTTCTAGCAAGCAAGAACCAAGGTCTGAAGTTTACGGGAGTTTTTTCATTCGGCCAAGTCCGCAAGAAGTTTGCGGCCGCGGGCGCGCATCGCCGGAGTGCCAACGCCCGTTAGTTCTTTCAGCAGCGGCAGGACTTTCGCTTTGAGTGCGGCGTCTTGAGCGGCCAAGCCGGCGAGGCCCTGCATGGCGCAGGTTTTCACGATGCTGCTCTTGTCGCGGAGATAGTCCAACAGGATGTCCACGGCGACGGAGCGTTCCTTCGCGCGAAGATTCATCCTGGGAAAAAGCAGCGCCATGTGCCAGCGAACTTCTTGCTGGCGAGTGCGTCCTGAAATTTCGAACAGAATGTTCTTGTGGGACCGAAGAAGCTCTGGCCGTGGCACTGTAATTTTTTCCAAGGCATCAGCAGCGCGCATACAGACGACCGGATCCTCGCTCGCCAATCCCTCTATGAGGATCCGAAAGAGGGCTGGACGGGCAAGGACTTCGGTGACGACTTCGTTGGAGCGGCCAATGCTGCGACGGTCACCGCCGGCAAGTTTTTTCAGTATCCGGTGCGGCATTTGAGCGAGAGGCGCCAGACGGACCGCTACTCCGGTTCCTCGATCATGGATTCCGGGCGGACTACCACGACGACGCCATTTTCGGAGACGGAATACCGGGCGCGATCGGCCTCCAGATCGTGGCCGATCACGGTGCCTTCGGGCAGCTCCACGTGGCGATCAATAATCGCGCGCCGGATGCGGCAGTGGCGCCCGATGGCGACGTGGTTGAAAATAATGGAATCTTCCACCTCGCTGTAACTGTTGACGCGAACGTCGTAGCCGAGGACGGATTTGCTGACGCGTCCTCCGGAAAGGATTGACCCGCCGGCCACAATGGAATCCAGCGCGACACCCATGCGGTCCTGATCGGCAAAGACGGTCTTCACCGGAGGATACTGGCGCTGCCAACTGTGCAGCGGCCAGCTCGCGTCGTAGAGGTTGAAAACGGGCGTCACCGAGACCAGGTCCATATTCGCTTCGTGATACGCGTCAATCGTTCCCACGTCGCGCCAGTAGGAAGTTTCTTTCTTATTTTCGTCGCGGAAGTTATAGGCGAAGACGCGATATTTTCCGATGATGCGCGGGAGAATGTCTTTGCCGAAGTCGTGCGAAGACGCGGGGTTCTCGGCATCGTCAATCAGGATCGGCACCAGCAGCTGCGTATTGAAAAGATAGACGCCCATCGAGGCGTTGCACTTGTCGGCGCGAACGCCCGACGGTTTGGGAGTGGCGGGCTTCTCCTCGAAGCCGGTGATGCGCCAATGCTGGTCCGTTTCCAAGACGCCGAATTTACCGGAGGCCTCGGCCGGGTCCATTTCGATGGTCGCGACGGTGACGTCCGCACCGGCGGCGACATGCTGCTCCAGCATCTTCTGATAATTCATTTTGTAAATGTGATCGCCGGAAAGAATGAAGACGTAGTTCGACTGCTCGCTGCCAATCGAATAGATGTTCTGATACACGGCGTCGGCCGTGCCCTGATACCAGTGCTGCGACACGCGCATCTGGGGCGGCAGGACCTCCATAAAGTCGCCGTAACCCATCAGCGAGGACCAGCCGCGCCGCACGTGCCGGTTGAGGCTGAGCGCTTTGTACTGGGTTAGGACGAACACTCGACGGAGGTCGCTATTCAGACAGTTTGAAAGGGTGAGATCAATGATGCGGTAAACGCCGCCGAAAGGAACCGCGGGTTTCGCGCGATCGCGCGTCAGCGGCCAGAGCCGCTCGCCCTGGCCGCCGGCCAGGAGAACTCCAATCGCGTTGCGCATGATCGGCATGGATCGTGTCGCCGCCCGACCGCCGCCTCCGGTCGCCGACCATTCTAGCAGCATGTCGGTTGCGCCGCAGGCCCGGCGGCTCGCGCGGCCAAGCCTGCGCCGGGCGAGGGAGTCCGCATATGTCCTCAAAATAATTATGTACTAAAGAGTTAAATACACGAGGTATGGGGCTTAATAAGCAATTTAAGTCTTGACTTGGAGGATAGCCTCCGATAGAAGAAGTGGTCAATAGCCGGTTCGCGTTGATGCCGGTTACACTTGCTGGAATCGATTGGTCCAAGTCAAGACAAAGGGACGGGGGTGAATACGCGTGGCAGAAGTTGTAATTCAAGAGGGTGAGTCTTTGGAAAACGCTCTCCGGCGTTTCAAACGGAAGGTGCAGTCGGAAGACATCATCAAGGAAATCAAGAAGCACAGCTACTACATGAAGCCGGGGGAAAAGCGTCGCGCCAAACAGGCCCTCTCGCGTAAGCGTCTCCGCAAGAAGCAGCGGCGTGAGCAAGACTAGGCAACCGCATCACTTCAGTCTTTCCAAGCAGCTTCGGGCCAGCGGGCGGATAAGAGCCGCAGTCACATGCGGAATCTTATTCGGCCGCTTGCCGCGGACTGCACCGCCGCTGCCTGCCCCGTGCGAACCCGGCCCCCGGAGCAGCATATGGAATACCATGACAAGGTCCTGAAGTGCGCCGACTGTGGAGCTGAATTCATCTTCACCGCCGGCGAGCAGATGTTTTTCGCGGACAAGGGATTTAAGAACGAGCCCAAGCGTTGCAAGGCCTGCAAGGCAAACCGCGCACAAGGAAGTGAAGCAGGTTCGGGAAGCGTCCAGCGCGTAGAGACGAAAACGGTGTGCTCGCAGTGCGGGAAAGAGACCACCGTTCCGTTCAAGCCGACGCAGGGGCGACCGGTATATTGCCGCGAATGTTTTCAGCATCGGCGGACGGCCGGAGCTCCAAGCGCGACGGCCTAGCCTGACGATCGTCGCGCCGGCAGTCTGAAGGCAGCCAACTCGTCTCCGGGACGGGGGGCTGCGTAACAAGCATGGACCTGCGCCCCTCGTCATTCCCGCAATATCATGGAGCCGCCTTTCTGTTCAGTTCCTCCCGTATCCGCGGCGTGATCCAGATAAGGTTCGCTCCCAGTCCCTGAATCGTATCTATTGAGTAGATGGCTTCAGCGAACGGGCAGGATCCGTCGGCCTCGAAATACACATCCCAGGTCACTCGCTTTTCAAGTTCTTGACTCAACTTCGCCCGCAGTTCCTCTCGAGGGACCGGTTGCCCATTCACGTAAAACCCATGCTGGCCGTCCACATAGACGCTCAGTGTTACTGGCCAGGGGCTTTTCTGCCATGCGACCGCATTTCGCTCTCCGAGATTCACCATCAAGCCATGGTGTGGTTGGTGGCCAAGGACCGCGAAGAAAAACACCGGGATTAGAAGTATGCAACCCCAGAATAGCCCGAAATGCGGCAAGTCTTTCATCAGCGGCATCGGGCGATGCCGTTGCAATGGAAGAAGATTTGTCAGAACCATCGCAGGAAGCATTCTAGGAATCGCCCGCTCGGGAACACCCCCCCAAAGCCAAAACCGAATGACCAGGACAAATCCGGTTGCGATGACCCATATCGAAAACCAATTCAAGCCCGAATACAGATCGCTTGGATGGACATGCGTACGTACCTTAAGTCTGGGATTGCGAGCGTTGAGGCAGCTCGCGCCTGGGAATATCGTCGCGTCGAAGGCATAGCGCGGGTTTTCACCGAGAAAGACGGCCAAAGTGAGACCCGAGTCCTCCCAGGGGCTGGATCCCTTATCTGCAGGTTGGCCTTCGCCCGTCACCGTCCACCGAGTCCTGAGTACAGCAGACGGTTCGCAGCCTGCGGGTGTTGGTAGCGTTGCCTTGCTAAGTTCGACGTCAACGTAATACAGGGTGTCGAGTTCAACATCGAAAGTGGGGGTTGAGATGTGGCCGGGTGAGAGCGAAATGGGTATATCAAGGGCAACCCGTGGGTGCGGCGCGAGCCAGTGAATCGAATAGATCAGCAAAGCGCTGCCGACGACCATCAGGACGATGCCGAGGCGCCCCGTTAGGGGTATACGCATATCGATTTAGACCCCAAGAAGCCAGAAACGTTCCCAGTCCCCCTTTTATCAGCAAAAGCACAGTCCCACGCCAGCGGTTGACTAACGTTGCAACACGACAGGTTGCCCATTACCAAAACGAAAGAAGCGTTCGTATCTTCCCAATCCCGCGATTTCAGCAACGGCGCGCCGACAGCTGATAAGCCTGATACCCGGAAACTAATCTACTACCAACCTGTTGCCTTCATTGACCGTGAAAGCGCGCCGTCCTAAAATGAACGGGAGCGGGAGGCGGAGCTTCGATGGACGAGAAAGTTCTGCGCGACTATTTGCGGCGCGCTTTGAGCTGGCACGAATCGCATGTGGACTGGAAGAAGGCGGTCGCGGGGATACCGGAGAAAAAGCGCGGCATGCGGCCGAAGGGGGCCGATCATTCGCCGTGGGAATTGCTCGAGCACATGCGCATCGCGACGTGGGACATCTTCGAATTTTGCCGCGACGGGAAGCACGCATCGCCCGACTGGCCCTCGGGATACTGGCCGAAAAAACCAGCGCCGCCCAATGCCGGCGCGTGGGAGAAGAGCGTCCAGGAACTCGAGCGAGACCTGCAAGCGATGGGGCAACTGGTGATCAATCCGAAAACCGACCTGCTGGCGCACATCCCGCACGGTTCAGGGCAGACAATCCTGCGTGAGGTGCTGCTGCTCGCCGATCACAACGCCTATCACCTGGGCCAGCTGGTCCTCGTCCGCCGGCTGCTGGGTTGCTGGCCGGAAAACTGAGACGCAATTCGCGCCTGACGCGCCAAACCAGTCATCCTAATATTGGTACAATAATGATGACGCAGGAAAGGGACCAAGGGACACGCACGGTATGAGCCGGGAACAGGCAATCGCGGAATCGGCAGCATCGAAGGACGCGCAGGAACGCGTCTGGGAATCTTTTCGCCGCTGGGGATACCTGCAGGCAAATCTCGACCCGCTCGGCGATCTGGAGCCTGCACCGATGCCCGAGCTTGATGTTTCGGGGCCGGAGGCAGACGCGGCTCGCCGAGTCTACTGCGGAAGCATCGGCGTGGAATTCATGCACATCGCCGATCGCGAGCGACGCCAGTGGGTGCAGGAGCGGATGGAATCGGAAGCCGCGAAGCCCGATCGCGCGCGAATTCTCGACCTGTTGATACGCGCGGACATTTTCGAGCAGGTGCTGCAGACGCGCTATCTGGGCACGAAGCGCTACTCGCTCGAGGGCGAGTCGGCGCTGATCCCGCTGCTCGATTCGATCCTGAGCGCGGCCGCCGAACAGGGCGCCGAAAAAGCCATGCTGGCGATGAGCCATCGCGGGCGGCTCAACGTGATGGTGCAAATTGTGGGGCGCGCGGCTGCCGATGTGTTCGCGCGGTTTGAAGATGTGGACCCCCGGAGCATTCTGGGCGGCGGCGACGTGAAATACCACATGGGCGCGACCGGAACATTCCACGCCGCAAACGGCCGGGAAGTGGGAATGCATCTGGTCTCCAATCCCAGCCATCTGGAAGCGGTGGATCCGGTGGTGATCGGCCGCACGCGCGCGAAACAAATGCGCCGCGGCGAGAACGGCCGCCGCCTGGTGGTGCCCATCACCATGCACGGGGACGCCGCATTCGCCGGGCAAGGAATCTGCGCCGAGACGCTGAACATGGCAGGCGTCGAAGGCTTCGCGGTGGGGGGCTCGGTCCACATCATTGTGAATAACCTGATCGGTTTCACGACCCCGCCGAAGGAAGGCGGCTCGTCGCGTTACTCTTCGGACCTGGCCAAGCGGCTGCCGATTCCGATTTTCCACGTGAATGCGGAGGACCCGGATGCAGTGGTGCGCGTGGGCCGGATGGCGCTCGATTATCGCTACGAATTCGGAACGCCGGTGTTCATTGATCTGATCGGGTACCGCCGCCACGGCCACAGCGAAGTGGACGATCCCACGATCACGCAGCCGCGGCGCTATCGCAAGATCGAGGCGCATCCGCAGTTGTGGCAAATCTACGCGGAGAAGACGGGCGCGGACGCTGAGCCGATCGTGCAGCGCGTGCGCGAGGAATTGGACGCCGCGCAACAGGAAGCGCAGGAAATCGAGAAGAGCCCGCCGATGCGCCGTCTGCCGCGCTATTGGGGCGCATTCCAGGGCGGGCGATACGACGCGTCTTTCGAGGTGGCGACGGCTGTTGCCGAAGAGGTGTTGACGCCAGTGGGCGAAGCGCTGGTCAGCTATCCGCCTGGGTTCCACGTCCACGCCAAAGTGAAGAAGCTTCTGGAGCAGCGGCTGGAAATGGCGCGCGGTAAGCGCGCGATTGACTTCGGAATGGCCGAGGCGCTGGCGTTTGGCTCCCTGCTGGCGGAGGGCGTCCCGGTGCGACTCACGGGACAAGACACACGGCGAGGCACATTCAATCAGCGGCACGCGGCATTGATTGATATCGAAACCGAGGAAGAGTACGTCCCGCTCGAACACCTGGCGCGGGATCCGGCGTGGTGCGAGATTTACAACTCACCGCTTTCCGAAGCCTCCGTGCTCGGCTTCGAATACGGATTCAGCCGCGACTATCCCGAAGCGCTTGTCCTTTGGGAAGCGCAATTCGGCGACTTCGCGAATGGCGCGCAGATTGTGATTGACCAATTCATCGCCGCGAGCGAGGACAAGTGGAACTTGCTGTCGGGCATCGTTCTGCTGCTCCCTCACGGTTACGAAGGCCAGGGCCCGGAACATTCCAGCGCGCGCATCGAGCGATTCCTGGAGCTCGCGGCGCGCGACAACATACAAATCTGCCAGCCCTCGACCGCCGCGCAATATTTTCACCTGCTGCGGCGGCAGGTGCTTCGCACCTGGCGGAAGCCTTTGATCGTCTTCACGCCGAAAAGCATGCTGCGGAATCCGGCGGCTTCGTCGCCGCTCAGCGAGCTGACCGGCGGGCGCTTTCAAAACGTGATCCCGGACGTGGGCGACGGCTCCGCCGAGCGCGTGCTGCTCTGTACCGGAAAAATCGGCCACGAACTTGCCGCCGAGCGAAAGCGCCATCCGGAGAATTCTCCGGCGATCATTTTCGTGGAGCAGCTATATCCCTTTCCCGAAGCGGAACTCGCCGCGGAGATGGATCGCCATGCAAACGCGCGGGAATTTGTGTGGGTGCAGGAAGAACCGCGCAATATGGGAGCGCACGAATTCATAATTCCGGAGCTCGAGCGGCTGGCCCGGGGCCGCGCGGTGTTGTCCGTGAATCGCTCCGCGAGCGCCAGCCCGGCGACCGGCTCGCACAAGGCCCACGAGATGGAGCAAAAGACGCTGCTCGCTCTAGCCTTCGGGAAGTAGCGCGTTCGCGCCGCGATTTTCCTTCAGACTCTTGACAGGATGAGGCTGTGGCCGCTGACCGCGACCGGCCGCAGGTCGTTCGATGAAAATCCCGCGTTTCGAAACATCGTCTGATATTCCGAAGCGGTATAGGCGTCGCCAGACGGGGTCATTCCCAACATCGTCATGGCGAATGCGGCCGCTCGCGTCGGCGTGATGCGATCTTCGTTGGGGACGAAATCGAGCGTTACGACCAGGCCGCCGGGCGCGAGCGCGGCGCGAATCTTGCGCAGCAGCGCTTCGTTCGTGGGCGGATCGAAATGATGGAGGAAGCTCGTCACCAGCACGATGTCGTAGCCCGAGCCGAATTCCACGTCGAAAGCGTTGCCCGGGAGCCGATGGACGCGCGCCTCGACGCCGGCAGCGCGCGCGTTCTCCATCGCGACTTCCAGCACCTGCGCCCAGTCCTGCGCAAACACTTCCGCGTTCGGATTGTGAATGGCGAGCGCGATGCCAAATGTGCCGTGTCCTGCCGCGATATCGAGCACATTCCATTTTTTGCCGGCGGCGGCATCGAGGACTTGCGCCATCTCCTCGGCGATGGGCCGCATCATCGGCGCCATGGATCGCGCGAATTCGACCCAGATCGGATTTTCCGCCGAGATCGAACCTTCCCCTTCCAGGACCGGGCGCCCGGTGCGAATTCCGTCCGCAAGGTTCATGAACGCGGCCACGGTTCCTGGCATCGTGAGAAAGCCTGACGTCGAAGCCATGGAAGCCGGCGAGCGCTGGTCGAGAAACACCGCGGAATCCGGAGTCAGAGCGTATCGTCCGTCGTGCTTGGTTAAGAATCCGAGGATGGTGAGGTAATTGCACAGAATGCGTATGCCTCGCTCGGCGGCTTTGCAACGCGTCGCAAGCGCGGCGACTGTGTCAACGCCTTCACCGATGGCCGTGAATACGTCGAGGTCGATTCCCGCTCGCAGAGCGGCGGTGCCTTGATAGCCGTTCAGCGTCTGGTACACGAGGGTTGGACTCGGTTTTGCGACTCCTGTTGGCGTGGCCATGTTTTCCCCTTCGACGTGATATCGCGTCAGTGCGCTTGTGAATTTTCGGCGAAGCACCAATGGACGAAGTCGGGAGTGTAGCGCGCGACGATCGCGGGCGGAATATCCGTCTCGTTCAGGCGCTGAAAATCAAATCGGATTCGG
>Ga0182018_10002508_pt1 | contig 18202 bp, 17 predicted proteins | sample 812P2MmetaG_FD_120490 | JGI IMG/M metagenome (GOLD analysis project Ga0182018, IMG submission 120490) | Permafrost microbial communities from Stordalen Mire, Sweden - 812P2M metaG | ecosystem: Environmental > Terrestrial > Soil > Wetlands > Permafrost | place: Sweden: Stordalen | collected... | reverse complement strand
TTCGACATCACGCGCGCGCGCTTCATTCGCCTGGATCACAACATCATGGCCTACGTGTCTTACCGCGTGGATGGAAAAGGAATCTACTGGACCAGCAAGCCTGAGTTGATTTTGGCCGGTGAAGAAGTGATCACCGACGGCACCAACTTCATCCGCGTGCGCTGCGGCAACATGATCTCGTACTCTCCGCAGAGCCCGGTTGAAACCGATTCGCCGACCGACACCAACAATATCGTCGAGACGTTCACGCCTTTCTCGGACACGCCTCTCGCGAGCAAGGTAAACTTCACGCCAAATAACACTCCGGGCGGCGGCAATGGCGGCTGGACCCCTCCTTTGGGCGCTCCTCCGTCGAACTGCTGCGGCGGTGGTGGCTACACTCCGCCAACCTTTACGCCGCCGACACCGAACACGCCGGACGAACCGGGCACTCCGCCGCCCACGGTCACGGCCGACGAATTCCCCGGCCTCGAAGCTTTCTACACCCTGTTCGCCGGGATCGCGGTGCTCTTCCTGGTCGGAAAGTTCCGGCCATGAGCGAAGAAACGATAACGCAACAGACGAGCACCGAAGAAAGTCCCAGCTACGCCGGTTATGCACTCGTGATCCTGGTGGCGTTCGGGATTCTGGGCCTGCCGGATTTTATCCAGGCCCACTGGCACATGATCGGACCGGCTTATGTCCGCATGGTGGCCAGCGTGGCCCGCTTCTTTCGGCCGGGCGAGGCTGTCACCGTCTCCGGCAACTGGTTACTCTCCAGCCGCGTTTACGTTTCCGTCTGGGCTCCTTGCGTCGGCACTGACAGCATTAAGATGTTTAGCATTCTCTTTGCGCCGTTGGTCCTGCTGAATTGGAGGAAGATGCGAGGAATATTGCCGGTGGTGGCCTATCTCGGTTCGATTGCGCTGCTCGCTATGGCGAATTTCGGGCGCGTGCTTTTCATGCTGTGGGTGCCCCAGGATACGCACTTGGGCGCGTTCCACATCGTCACGCTGTCGGTTCTCGCTTTGGCTGCAATCGTTCTTTTGAGAATGAGTAAGCAGGATCCCGCGCAAGCCTAACGAGCGGGAGTCGATCGGAAAGCAATCGGCCTGAACGGTCTCGCGCGCTGCGCGACGCCGCTCAGGCCTTCGCGTCTCCGTAGCCTTTCGGATGCGTGCGGTGCCATTCCCACGCGCTCGCGATGATGCTTTCAAGCGCGGCAAACTTGGGAGTCCAGCCCAGTTCGCGCCCGATTTTCTCGGAGCTGGCCACCAGCACCGGCGGATCGCCCGCGCGGCGTCCCTCGATTTCCGCTGGAATTGCGTGGCCTGTCACGCGCCGCGCCGTCTCCACCACTTCCCGCACGCTGAAGCCTTTTCCGTTTCCCAGGTTGTAGATCAAAGGAGCGCGCTGATTGAGCGCGTCGAGCGCCAGAACGTGCGCCTGCGCGAGGTCGGATACGTGAATGTAATCGCGCACGCATGTTCCGTCCGGCGTGGGGTAATCGTCGCCGAAAATCTTGATGCTTTTGTGTTGGCCCAGCGCCACCTGCAAGATGCGGGGGATCAAGTGCGATTCTGGCGTGTGATCTTCGCCGCGATTGGGATTCCCGCCGGCCACGTTGAAGTATCGCAGCGTGGCATATCGCAGACCGTGAATCTGGTGGAACCACGCCAGCATCTGTTCCACCATAAGCTTCGATTCGCCGTACGGATTCGTCGGGCGCTTCGGCGCGGTTTCTTCGATCGGCGAGCGCTCCGGACTGCCGAACACTGCCGCGGTTGACGAAAACACCAGCTTCGCTACGCCGTGCTTCAGCATGGCTTCGATTAAGCGCAGCGTATTGGATGTGTTGTTGTGGAAGTAGACCTCGGGCGCCTGCATCGATTCGCCGACTTCCGCGAGCGCTGCAAAGTGCATCACCGCGTCCACAGGCTCCGCGGAAAATGCGCGTTCGAGGGTTTGCGCCTCGCCCACGTTTCCCTCCACCAACTCCACCCGTTCCGGCAGCGCGCCGCGATGGCCGCGCCGCAGATCGTCGATCACCACCACGCGGTGGCCCAATTCGAGCAGTTGCGCCGCCACCGTGCTGCCGATGTAGCCGGCCCCTCCGGTCACCAGGATGCGCATTCCCATTTTCTTTTTCGGTCTCCTATTGACGCGCAACGCAAAGCGAAATTCGCGTCGCAATCTTGCGCGGATACGCTTCTCGGGAGCAAACTTCTTTCCCGCCGATCATAGCATCCGGCGCGCGGCGTTCAGAAGCCATGACCCCCGAAGAGTTTCGCAAGCTCGGACATCAACTGATCGATTGGGTCGCGGACTATCGCGCGCGCATCGCGTCGTTGCCCGTCGCGCCGAGCACGAAGCCGGGTGAAATTCGCAAGCAATTGCCGGCGCAGCCTCCCGATGAGCCCGAATCTTTCGACGCGATATTTCGCGATCTTGACAACATCGTGATGCCCGGCCTTTTGCATTGGCAGCATCCCAGCTTTTTCGGCTATTTCCCATCGAACGCGGATTTGGCCAGCGTGCTCGGCGATTACCTTAGCACTGGACTGGGAGTGCTGGGTCTTTCCTGGCAATCGAGCCCCGCGCTTACCGAGCTTGAAGAGGTCACGACGGATTGGGTGCGCCGCATGGTCGGGTTGTCCGACGCGTGGAGCGGCGTGATTCAAGACACCGCGTCGACGAGTACGCTGGTGGCGTTGATTTCGGCGCGCGAGCTATCCACGAATTACGGCTTGGCCGGCGGCGGATTGCAATCTTCGCCGCAACGGCTGACCGTTTACGTTTCAGCGCATAGCCACAGCTCGGTCGAAAAAGCCGCGCTGCTCGCAGGCTTCGGCAGAAGCAACGTCCGCGTAGTGCCGCATGACGCCGAGTACGCGATGCGCCCGGATGCACTCGAGCAAATAATTGCGCGCGACACGGCGGATGGCTGCCTTCCGTGCGCGGTGGTCGCAACCACCGGCACCACCGCCGCCACGGCGTTCGATCCCGTCGAAGCGATTGCCGAGGTCGCGCGCCGCCACGGCGTCTGGCTGCATGTGGATGCCGCCATGGCGGGCGCGGCCATGATCTTGCCGGAGTGCCGCGTGCTGTGGCAGGGAATTGAACTCGCAGATTCGTTGGTTTTGAACGCGCATAAATGGCTGGGCGCGGCGTTCGATTGCTCGCTCTACTACGTGCGCGACGCGCAGCATCTGGTCCGCGTGTTCTCTACGAACCCGAGCTATCTGCAATCGGCCGCGGATGCGGAAGTAAGAAACTTCCGCGATTGGGGCACTCCTCTGGGTCGCCGCTTTCGCGCGCTGAAATTGTGGTGTTTGATTCGAGAGCAAGGTGTGAGCGGCTTGCAAAAAAGATTGCGCCGCGATTTGTCGAACGCGCGCTGGCTCGCTGAACAAATCTCGGCGTCGCCCGGATGGCACGTGCTCGCGCCGGTTCGCTTACAGACGCTGTGCGTGCGCCACGAGCCTTCGGGCTCTGCGCCACTGGAACCCGAAGCCCTCGATCGCCACACGCTCGATTGGGTGGGTCGCGTGAATCGTTCGGGCCGCGCTTATCTCACGCCCGCGATGCTCGATGGCCGCTGGATGGTTCGTGTGTCGATCGGCGCGGAGTCAACCGAACGGGAGCAAGTTCGTGCGCTGTGGGTGTTGATGCGCGAAGAAGCCGAAGGTCCAAGCTAACCCAGGCTCGGGCAGATTAAACCAAGTCCCTAGCAGACCCAACTTCCAGTTTCGATTTCGGTTTTATTTTTCTCGCGCGTCGATTTCGTCTCGGCCGCGCCTTCGCGCGGCCAAGTTCCGAGCAAGAGCACGCTGCCGATGGTGGCCGAAACATGAACGTAAAAAACGCGCGTCGGCCCTTCGAGTTCATAGAAATCCGCACGATGCGGATCGGGACGCGCCGGGGCATCTGAAGCGAGCAAACGGCGCAGCTCGTCCACGACCTCGGCGGGATAATTGCGCAGATTTTCGATATCTAAAGGCGGCTTTTGTTGTTCGATCATTTCTCTTCGTTCCTTCCCGTCTCCCTTACTGCTTTAGTTTGCAACGGCGGGGAATTTTTAGCTCCCATCGGCTCTGACTATTTGAGCCCGCTTCGCCCTACAATTTAATATACGCAGATCGTCGCGAAATGTTTCATGGCGATATTTCATCGCCGCTTCTTAGATCTTGAATCGGTCCGAGCTACTTGCTTTCCCTGCGTAGGGAAACCAACGTGGGGTGTCGCTTATTCTGAGGCCAGCCTGGCTATTCCAGTGCAACGAATATGCTTCTAGTTTGCATCAACATATCAGATGTTCGCACCCGAAAACGGTTGCAGGCCGCCGGCGCCCGGTGGGCCGGTCCGGCAATCCGGCCTGTACCAGTTCTGTACCTAAGTCCAATAGTCTCTCGCGTATCCGGAGTGTAACGTTTCAAAAGACGACCGCGGCCGCAATAACCCGCAATCCATAGTGGGGGTCCTGTCCGGCACGCATTGGCCCTCGCAGCTGTGCGGGCCGGCCGGGCCCTCGCGGCCGCGAACGTCACCTAAACCAAAATACTGAATCTCTTATTATCACCGGATTAAGTTATACAACTGCGGATACTACTGGCAGCGATACTTGCGCCCTCCCCGGCCCGGCTGCGATAGTCGAAGTCAGGGTCAGTCCGAAAGCAACCATCTGCGAGAACCCCGACGGAGAATCGATTGAAGAAGCGAAAAGTAAAAGCTACTGCAACAATCAAAACAAAAACCGCCGCAAAAACAAAGAAAAGCGGCACCAGCTTCAGCACGGACCGCCGCCGTAAGCACCGCCACTGGCAAGTGACCGTTTTCTATCGCGATGGCGAGCGTTTTGCGCGCATCTATACCGATCGCGGCCGCGCCACCCGTTTCGCTAGCCGGCAGAAGAAATCGCCGGTGGTAAGATCCGCGCGAGTGCGCCAAGTTCACTAGCGTCCGCGGGCTTCGCGGACAAACAATTTTTCGCAATTGCACGGGTCCGATACGGCGCTCTCTCCAAGCGCCTGCACGGCGCGCGTCCAGCGATCTTGTCCCCGCTCTACGCCCATGCTATAAATTGGCTGTTCTGAGCGGCCGTAGTATAGGGGTAGTACGACAGCTTGCCAAGCTGTAGGCGGGGGTTCGAGTCCCCTCGGCCGCTCCATTCATCGGGTCCGTCACACTCAGCTCCGTCGAAAGCGCCGATGCTCGCATACCTTTGCGGTCCCATCGAGTTCTCATCCGACGGCGGCAAGATGTGGCGCCGCAAGCTTGCCCCTTTCCTGAGCAATGATCTCGGCCATCGCGTCTACGATCCCGCCGAGGATGAGAAGAAAAATCTCACCGACGAAGAAACCGCACACTTCCGCGAATGGAAGACCTCCGATGTCGAGCGCTTTCGCCGCGCCGTTCGCAAAATAATTCGCTTCGATCTCGATCTGATCGAGAACAAGGCCGACTACCTGATCTGCCATCTGGCCGGCAGTGAAGCCGCGACCGCGAGCGGTGGCACGTCGGCCGAATTGACTTTGGCGTATCGGCGCGGCATTCCTGTGTATATGGTCACCGATCTGCCGCCGGACCAAATCAGCGGCTGGATGCTGGCCTGTGCCGACCATGTTTTCGATTCGATCGACACGCTCAAGAAATTTCTGCTCGAACGATACGGTCGAGAGAAACAGGCGGCGCTCTGGAGCGATTGACGCACGCTGACGCCGCGGCACCCGTTCTGATCGCCGTCGGCAGCACGCGCCGGCCGAAGCTCGACGCCGTGCGCGACGCGCTCGATGCCGTCTGGCCAAAATTGTCGGCGAACTTGGCTCAGCTGGGCGCGCGGTTCGAAATCGTCGGACGCGAAGTGCCCTCCGGCGTGCGCGAAACTCCCGTGAGCCGCGCCGAATCAATGGCTGGCGCGCGTAATCGCGCCGAAGCCTTGGTGCAAATCGCGCGTGATGAAAAACTCGCGTGGCGATATTTTGTCGGCCTCGAAGGCGGCCTCGACGTCATCGAGCAAAATAGCCAACGCACCGTGTTTCTTTCGAGCTGGGCATACGTCACCGACGGTTCGGGCCGTGGCGCTTTCGGGCAATCGGGCGCGATCGCGTTGCCTGATGCGCTCGCTCGCGAAGTTCTCGATAACGGCGTTTCGCTGAGCGTGGCGATCGACGCGTTCGCCGCGAGAAGCGGCGTGCGCGACGCTGAGGGAGCCTGGGGCGTGCTCACCGCGGATCTGATCACGCGCCGCGATTCGTTTCGCATCGGCGTCATCAACGCCTTCGCGCCATTTTTCAACGCCGAGATGTATTCGGCCACGGATGCTCGCGCTCAGCGCGAGTCGGCGTAGGCCGGGGTTCGGATGCGCGTTCGGCGGAGGCTGTGCTAGGCTAGCGACGGCGGTACGTACGTAGTTCGGAGGATTTGCTTGGACATTGTGACCGGTAACATGGGATGGATCGAAGTGATCGTTGGCCCGATGTTTTCGGGCAAGAGCGAAGAATTGATCCGTCGCCTGAAGCGCGCCGAAATCGCGCGTCAACGCGTGCAAATTTTTAAGCCGCAGCTCGACGACCGTTACTCTATCACCGAAATCGTTTCGCATTCCGGCTTGGGCATTCGCTCGGAAATTGTGAAGGATGCCGCCGAAGTTTTGGCGCGCGTCGAAGCGCGCACCGAGGTGATCGGCATCGACGAAGCGCAATTCCTCGGCGAAGGCCTCGTCAAAGTTTGCAATCAGCTTGCCGACGCGGGCAAGCGCGTGATCGTCTCCGGTCTTGACACCGATTATCTTGGCCGGCCGTTCGATCCCATGCCGCGCCTGCTGGCCGAAGCCGAAGAAATCACCAAGCTCCTTGCGATCTGCATGCGCTGCGGAAATCCCGCCGCGCATACGCAGCGCCTGGTGGCCTCGGAAGATTTGATCGTCGTCGGCGCGGGCGGAATGTACGAAGCGCGCTGCCGCCGCTGCTTCGAGCCGCAATTGGCACATGAAAAAGTCGAGGCCGAAAAAGCCGGAAAATCCGCCGCCGCGACCGCCGCTTCCCATTAAATTTTCGTTCGCGTAACTCGCCGAAAGTTCCCGTTTAGTCGCGAGCCTCATTTGCTCGCCGAAACGCAATCTCCGAAAGCTCCCGGTGCGCGTCGCAGCCGATGATTTCGTCGCGCGCGTCCGCTGCACTTCGCGCGTTCGGCGCGGCACTTTCATCCACGCCCAGTTCGGCGGCGTCGCGCAGCCGTTCGATTCGCGCGCGGTTCGCATTCCATTCGTCCGCGTCAAAGCGGCCAGCTTCGAGCGCGCGGGCGACGGCATCGATCGCGGGCGCTATGGCTGATTCGTCGTGACACAACATCGCGAGATCCGCGCCGGCGGCGAACGTTTCGACGGCCGCTTGCCCGGCGCCAAAAGTCTTCGCGATCGCGCCCATGCCGAGATCGTCGGCGATAATCATGCCTTGAAATCCCATTTGTTCGCGCAACAGGCCGGTCAGAATGCGGCGCGAAAGCGAAGCCGGGCGCGCGGCGTCCACCTGCGGCAGCAGGATGTGCGCCGTCATGATCAGCGGCACAGAATCCGCAGTGGCCGCGGCGAAGGGAATCAGTTCCGCCGCTTCGAGGCGCTCGAACGTTCCCGAAAACATCGGTAAATCCAGATGCGGATCGGTTCGCGTATCGCCATGACCTGGAAAATGTTTCGCGCACGCCAGCACGCCACCCACATGAAGTCCGCGCGCAAACGCGCGGCCCATGGTCGCAACGAGTTTCGGATCCGCGCCAAAACTGCGCTCGTGCGTGATCGGGCTTTCTGGTTGAATGTGCAAATCGAGCATCGGCGCGAAATCGAGATTGGCTCCGGCGGCGCGCAGCTCGCGCCCCATCGCCCCGGCAATTTGTTCGACGAGCGCGGCATCGCCAATGCGGCCAAGCGCCGCGGCGCTGGGCCAAATCGTGAATGGCGGTGTGAGCGCGAATTGCTTGCCGCCCTCTTGATCCATGCCGATCAGCACGGGCATTGGCGCCGCGCCGCGAATCTCGGCGGTAAGCGCACGAAGCTCGTCGACGCTGCGATAGTTGCGGGCGAACACGGCGACGCCGCCGAGGCCGGCTTCGAGCAGCGACGCGAGTTCGTCGGTGACGCGCGTGCCCTCAAAGCCCAGCACGAAGCGCGCGAGCACTTCACTCGGCCAATCCAATTTGCGTTTCGGCATTCCTCTCATCTGCTATCATCCGCTCCGCGACTTAGCCGAGATACTAACGGCACGAGGCTACCGGCACGGAGGAGGGCGAGTCAAAGTGAGAATCGAAGCGCGTGCTCCGACGCGAGTGGATTTGGCCGGCGGCACGCTCGACATTTGGCCGCTCTACCTGTTTCACGAAGGCGCGCTCACCTTGAATTGCGCCATCGCGCGCTACGCGTTCTGCGCGATTGAAACGCGCGCAGAAGGCCAGCGCGGCATCACTCTCGTCTCCACTGACACGCGGCGCAAGGAAACGTTTGCATCGCTCGAAGCGCTGCGGCGCACGCGGCGCTATCGATTGCCGCTGCTCGCGCACCTGGTGCGATTTTTCGGGCCCACCGTTGGGTTCACGCTCACTACCAATTCCGAAGTGCCGGCCGGCGCGGGCCTGGGCGGATCGAGCGCCATGGCCGTTGCGATTTGTGCGGCGCTCGATCGGCTGGCTGGCGCGGGACGCCGCCTCGAAGATTGGATCCACATCAGCCGCGACGCCGAAGCCATCGTGATCGGCGTGCCGACCGGAACGCAGGATCACTACCCGGCGGCGTTTGGCGGCGTGAGCTCGATCGTGCTGGCGCCGGGTGGCGAGCGGCGCGAGGCGCTCGGCTGCGACGTCGAAGAACTCGAGCGGCGGCTGGTGTTGTGCTACACCGGAAAGCCGCGGCAACACGGCATCAACAATTGGAAAGTTTTCGCACGGCACATCGATGGCGATAAACGCATCGTGCGCAATCTCGAAAAAATCGCGGCCGTTGCGCGCGAAGTGCGCGCGGCGCTCGAGCGCAACGATTGGAAAGAACTGGGCCGCCTGGTCTGCGAGGAGTGGGATTTTCGCCGCCGCAATTTGCCGACGATCTCGACGCCCAAAGTGGATCGCATTCTGGCGGCCGCGCGGCGCGAAGGCGCGCTCGCGGGAAAAGTGTGCGGCGCGGGCGGCGGCGGTTGCATGGTGTTGCTGATCGAGCCCGATGCGCGCGGGCGCGTGGAAACCGCGATCGCAAAAGCGGGCGGCCACCTTATGCCGCTGCGCATCGATCGACAGGGCGTGCAGGTCACGGAAACGCCATAGCCGCGAATCGCTGCGCGCAGCCATAGGAAAGGCGTTCGCGGCTGTTTCGGGGTAGGGCACGGTGCCGCCTGAATGTCCCCCAATATTCGTCTCTTTTTTCCTAGACGTGGCATCGAATCGGCGTAGAATCCCACTAGCGGGTGTGGCATGGCACGGCTTACCTGGATTGCCGCGTCGGCGATTTTCCTCATCGGGGGCAGTGTGCCCCTGTCGGCTCCGCTCCTTGCTGGTCCCGGTCCGGGCAGCGGTCCTGAAGATCAGACTCCTCCGAAATCCGACACATTGCAGGAAGAATCGCGTTTGGCGCTGGTGCGCTACGTGGACGGCGAATTCGCCAAGGTCGTGATGCCGCTGCCGGCGGGGAAGAGTGGCTTCCATTTGAAGGCCGGCGCGCCGCTCGATGAGCACGCGCTGCACATGACGCTTCAGGGACACGACGCGGCCGCCAATCCCGGCGATAAGGTGCAGATCACGCGGCTGCAGTTCCGCGAAAAACAGATCGCCGTGCAAATCAATGGCGGCGGGAATAAGGGCAACAGTTGGAGGGACCACCTGCAACTCAGCGTCGGCGGAATGGACCCGTCGCAGACCGGGGCCGATACCAGCGCGCCTTCCGTTCAGAACGCGCCCGGTGCCACTATCTACCTCGATTTCGATAAGCCGCTTCCGGATATGACTCCCGACGATCTGAAGAACGACCTTTCGTCGCTGCTGGATTTCGGCGGCCAGCGCTCGGCCGCCGTGCAGTGGGTCGATACGCTGCCGCCCGCGGTGCAGCAAGCGATCACCGACAAGCGCGCAACGTTCGGCATGACCCGTGACGAGGTGATCGCGGCCCTTGGCAAGCCCGAGCACAAAGTCCGCGAGACCCAGCCCGACGGCACCGAAATCGAAGACTGGATCTACGGCACGCCCCCCGGCAAAACCGTGTTCGTCAGCTTCGATGGCGACATGGTGATTAAGGTCGAGCAGTTCCCCTGATGTAGTCATCGCCTCAGTCAAAGCTGCCGCGCACCCCCTGCCACCCAGGCCACCTCGTTTTTTGGAAGTGTTGAATCTAATGAAGGTTAAATTGCGATATTTCAGAAGGGCAATAATACGCTTGGTCCAGTAGCACGGAGCCAGGCAAGCTATCGGCGATATCAGGGACGGAAAAGACGAGAAAGCCGTAGGAAGTGAATATAAGAAGCTTCCTGACGCTACGGATTCGATATTTTGGTCGCGGCGCTAGGCATTGAAGGAGAAACGGCATGAAAGCAGCGGTGATCACGGCAGCGGGCAAGACGCCCGTCTATGGCGATTTCCCAACACCCATTGCAAAGACGGGGGAAGAACTAATTGCTGTTCGAGCATCCGCGTTGAGTCATCTTGCAAAATCGCGAGCTTCGGGATCGCATTACAGTTCGGACGGCGTTTTTCCGTCGGTGCCCGGGACGGATGGCGTTGGCGTAACGCAGGATGGCAGGCGAGTGTATTTCGCCTTGCCTGAGGCACCCTTCGGGGCTCTCGCCGAGTTCTGTCCCATAAGCTCCGATCATTGCGTGGAGCTTCCGGACGCTCTCGATGACATCACCGCCGCGGCCATCGCAAACCCCGGTATGTCGGCCTGGGCGTCGCTGGTGGAGCGCGCTCACCTTGTGGCCGGCGAAACGGTGCTGGTCAACGGTGCGGCCGGGACGGCGGGCAGAGTTGCCGTGCAACTGGCGAGATACCTGGGAGCGGGCAAGATCATCGCCACAGGCCGCAACGCGGAAGATCTGGAAGAGGTAAAGAAGATTGGAGCGGATATCGCGATTCCGTTCACTTTGGGCGCGCTGCATCCATCGGGGGCAAAGGATTACGAGAAGGCTTTGACGCACGCATTCGCTTCGGGGATCGACGTGGTGATCGATTATCTGTGGGGTGAAAGCGCGAAAACGGTGATTGTGGCGATCGCGAAAAGCGTGGAGGACGCGACGCCCGTGCGTTTCGTTCACGTAGGCGGCGCGAGCGGTGAGCAGAACATCGAGCTGCCCGGAGCGGCACTTCGCTCGTCGGCGATCACGTTGATGGGCAGCGGATTGAAAAGTGTGCGGCTGCCCGTTCTGTTGCAATCGATCAGAAGCGTCTTCGAGGCGGTTCAGCCGGCAGGCTTGAAGATTGCAACCAAGGTCGTGCCGCTTTCCGAAGTGGCGGAAGCTTGGGAGAAAGCCGCCGGCAAACCACGCGTGGTGTTCTCGATCGGATAGTTCCTCTGGTGATGTGCCCGATCGAAGATCTCGCGCCGGATTCGCGCTAGGTCGGCAAGGTCGGGCGCTCTGGATTGGTTATGTTTCTGCTCGCGCTCCGAACTTCTTGAGCTTCAACCCCACGAGCGCAACCAATCCAATCCCAACCATCGCCAAGCTTCCAGGCTCAGGCGCAGTCGTACCTGGCGGCGGAGCCGCGTCGTCGGCGCTGAATATGATCGAGTATTCGTCGTCCGGGTTCGTGAAGCTTGGGTCTATCTCGACCGAAGGATCGTCAGAGAAGGACCAAGTGCTGGTTTCATATCCCTCCGCGTTGGCGCTCATCTCAACGGTATCCGTTGTGTCATTCGAATAAACATCGGCGTCGATCGTCCCTGAAAAGGATGCCGGGTTAGTGCAAGCTGCCAAGCCAGCCTCGGAGCAAGCCTCGAGGTTACCGCTACTGTTAAAGACACCGCCGCCGACGACCATACTGTCATTCGCGAACCCCTTGCCGCTGACCGAAGTACTTCCGCTACCGGTGACGATGATCGGCACTTCCACGCCGCTTTGCGGGCCGACGACCTCGAAGGAGAAAGAGAGTTCGACCATCGGGTTGATCCCTGGCACATTCGCGCCTCCCGATGTCGTCCCGTTTCCCGTGATCGTCCCCGTCCCGCCTGCGTAGGACGCATAGGTGGTGGCTGTTGAGGTCCCCCCTGCATACCCCGGGTTGATCAAGGTATCCGTCAAAGTGCCGGGGCCATCGAGGACCGGGCCAGCCGGGTACGGAGATATAGTCTGCATCACCGCCACTATTGAGGCCGCCGGCAGGTCATCCGCACGCGAGGCGCATGGAGCCGTCAGCGCCACAACGACAGCCACCAGAATGAACAGTACGGAGAGTGGCGATCCCTGCCTGGCCGGAATTGCGCCAGTCCGCCGCCTGTTATCAAGGGACGAATGTTGAGGAAACCCAAATAAGGACGTCATAAATCCTCCAGTGAATATCCCGGGGTGACGCGCGGGGTCGCCTCACCGTAGCTGCTTTCGGAATCCGCGAATTGTGGAATTATGCAAGCCCGGGTGTTATAAACAAGCCCTCTAAAAGAGCAGTAAGACGGCTAGGTCTGGTACCGTTAGGAAGCCTAGCTATCAAATCGTGCGTGGGTTCCGTCCATGAGCATCCGGCATCGCCCCATGCGGCCCAAAGATGTGCGTGAGTGCGTCGAGATCGTCGCGACGCACCCGGTCACCGGTCCGCGCTATGGAAAGTCCATCGCGGATTTAGGTCCGGCGTGGCTTCGGTTGCTACGCTCGAACGGTTTTTCCGGGGCGTCAGTTTTTGAGGAAGTTGAAGAAGGAGCGGCACGGCCCCGGCCCCGAATGGTCGCAATCGGCCTCGGCGTGTTCGTCTCCGATGATTTCCTGCGCGAACTGAAAATGCCGCCATTCTTTTGGATTGGACCTGAACTGGCAAAGCGAGTGATGCGCGGAGATTCTCCGGTGCTCTCCGAAAAGCAAGTTTCTGAAGCGAATTCGCGCGGCGGCCTGAATCTTGTCATGTGGCACGTTTGCATTCGCGAGGAAGATGCGAACCGTCCGGAAGTAGGAGCGGAGCTCATGGCCGCGATGTTTGAACACCATCGCGGCTGTCTTTTGAAGGAGCTGGTGGGGCAAGCAGACAGCCTCGAGCACTTGGAGGGCATGCGCAACACCGGCGGGCATCTATTTAACGTTAAAGATGGCCGCTGGGGCGCTCTTGACGCTGCGGACCCGAACGATATTCTTTCGCAGCCGCATGTCTCCGGCCTCGACCGCGAGGTCGCGGAGAGGGAACTCGGTTCGTGGATCGGGTATCTATTTCTTTATGAGCCGCCGCGCTTCGGTTTCAGCCGCAGCGAGCAGCGCTTGCTGCTTTCCGCTCTGGCCGGTGGGACCGACGAGGAATTGGGCGTCGAGCTGGGCCTCTCGCTTTCCACCACCAAGAAATTGTGGCGCTCGGTCTATCGGCGCGTGGCCGCGCGCGATCCGGATTTGATCCCTGACGATTCGCAAGCGGACGGCGAATCATCCAGGCGCGGCCGGAGCAAGAAACAACGTCTGATGGCCTATCTTCGCGAGCATCTTCAAGAGTTGCGCCCGGTATCCAGAAAGCTTCTGGAACAGCGATCTGAGCGCACGCGGCAGCCTCAATGAGCATCCGCCATCGCCCCATGCGGCCGAAAGATGTGCGCGAGTGCGTCGAGATCGTCGCGACGCACCCGATTGTCGCGCCTCGCTATAGCAACGGGTTCGCGGACCTGCGCACGGCTTGGCTGCGCGTGCTTTCCTCGAACGGTTTCTGTTCGGCGGTCGTTTTTGAAGAAATCGACGAGGGCGCCGTCCGCGGCCGATCCCGATCCCGATTGCTCGGGATGGGCGTCAGCGTATTTGTTTCCGACGATTTCTTGCGCGAATTGAAAACGCGGCCTTCTTTCTGGATCGGTCCCGAGTTGGCGCGGCGCGTGGTGCGCGGCGATTCTCCCCTGCTTTCCGAAAAGCAGGTCCGCGAGGCGAATTCGGGGCCGGGCCTGAACCTTGCGGTGTGGCATTCCTGCATTCGCGTGGAAGATGCCGAGCGTGCGGACGTTTGGAGCGAACTGATGGCCGCGTTCATGGAGAGCCACCGCGGATTTCGCTTGAACGAGTTGTCGGCGCAAGCGGATAGCCCGCAGCACTTGGACGGAATGCGCAACACCGGAGGGCATCTGTTTAATTTTGCGGGTGGCCGCTACGGCGGTTTCGACGAGAAGGGCCTGAGCGATGTCATGCTGCAGCCCCATATCGGCGGCTGCACCCGCGAGATCGCGCAGAGTCAGCTCGGCTCGTGGACCGGTTCTCTTTTCCTCTACGAGCCGCCGCGATTCGGCTTCAGCCGCAGCGAGCAGCGCTTGCTGCTTTCCGCTCTGGCCGGTGGGACCGACGAGGAATTGGGTGTCGATCTGGGCGTGTCGCTCTCCACGATCAAGAAAATGTGGCGTTCGATCTACCGCCGCGTGGGCGCGCGCAATCCGGAATTGATCCCCGACGATTCCCAAGCGGACGGCGGATCATCCAAGCGCGGCAGGAGCAAGAAGCAACGCTTGATGGCTCATCTCCGCGAGCATCTGCAAGAGCTGCGACCGGTATCGCGAAAAATCCTGGAACAGGGCGCCGTGAAGCGAGCGCCCGGCGGCGCGCGCGTTCTCTGAAGTCCAGAAATGAAGCTAGAATACTGAATGCAGCAGGCGATGGAACGCGGGGAAGTCGAGGCGCGTCAGGCCGACGGCTACGGCCATTACCAGCACGCCGGCGAGGGTGAGAAGCATCACCGAGGGGCTGGGGGAGCGGCGATGCGCTTCGGGGAGCAAATCCGAAGTCGCGGTGTAGAGGAAGAAGCCGGAAGCGAGCGCCAGGAAAACGGCCAGCCATTTCGGCGAGGGCAAGAATGCGAGTGCGAGAATCGCGCCGCAGACGGGGGCGATGGCGTCCATGGCGAGGAAAAGATAATCGACGCGGCGTGCGTTTTCTCCGTGCGTGACCAGCATCATGGTGTTCAGGCCGTCGCTCATGTCGTGCGCGATGATGGCTAGCGCGACGATCGCGCCTTCGCGCCAACTGACCAGTGTTGCGGCGCCGATCGCGGCGCCATCGAGCGTGCTGTGGGCAATCAGGCCGATGGCGCTCATGCGGCCCATGCGGCGATGCGCTTCGTTGGCGCAATCGTCTTCCACGCACGAATGCAGAATTATGACGCGCTCGGCGACGTAGAAGCCGAGAAAGCCGATCACGAGGATCACAAAAATTTCGCGCGCGCCCCAGCCTTGCGATTGCGCCGCTTCCACCGACTCGGGCAGCAAATCGAAAAAAGTGGCGCCGAGGAGCATGCCGGCGCCCAGGCTCAGCAGCAAATGCGCGCGCTTTTGGCCGTAGACCGCGACCAAGCCGCCGAAAACCGTGGATGCCATCGCACACGCGCTCAATAGCAGCGCCGCGGATTCAACGCGTGAGGTGCGCGCGCCCAGGATTTCGCCGAATGCGATCATGCGGGGAGAGAATACCACCCTTGTAATTTAAGAAGTGCGATCGAAGTGCGGAATCCTTCGGCCGCGGCGAGTGTGTTAGGGTTGGGGCATGACATTTCTTCATGTGATTATTTTGGCGGTGATTCAAGGATTGACGGAATTGCTGCCGGTATCGAGTTCGGCGCACGTGGTTGTGGCCGAAAAGCTGATGGGCATGGACGCGTCGTCGCCGGAGATGACGCTGTTGCTGATCATGCTGCATACCGGGACGATGTTTGCGGTGATCGTTTATTTCTGGAAGCAGTGGCGCGACGCATATTTTTCGAGCGTCGAAGCGTTTTTGGAATCGGCGTGGCTGTTGATTCTGGCAACGTTCATCACCGGCGTGATCGGCGAGGGATTGGTGAAGGTGATCGAACACGTCACGCATGCGGACGTCGAGCAATTGTTCGATCATCTCGAATTGATCGCGCCGGCGCTGGCCGCGGCCGGCTTGCTGATTTTGTGGGCGGGCAGCGTTGAAAAGCGATTGCCACGCACGAATTCAAAGGACGGTATCGGTTTGGGCGGCGGGCAGGCCGCGGCGATTGGTTTTGTGCAAGGGCTGACGCTGCCGTTTCGCGGATTCTCGCGCTCGGGCGCGACGATTTCAACGGGGATGCTTGCGGGCGTGGCGAAGGCGCGCGCGGAAACTTTTAGCTTCGCGCTCGCCGTGGTGGTGACGCCGCCGGTGATTGCGCGCGAGGTGATGCGATTGCTGAAGGCGGAACACGCAGGCGCGAGCGTGAGTTTCGGATCGGCGTCCGTTCCGATTCTTACGGGAACTGTTTGCGCGTTCCTCGCCGGCCTCGTTGCGCTGAAGTGGCTGAGCGGATGGCTCGAGGGCGGGCGCTGGTATTTGTTTGGAATTTATTGTTTGGTCGCGGCCGGCGCGGTGATGGCGTTGCACCACTACGGCTATTAGATTTTCTTCCGCTTTCGCTCACGGCGCGCCGTGAAAAATGCCGTCAGGACGAAAAAACTTCAGAAGCCGTAAAGTTTCGCGGGATTTTCCACCAAGATCGTTTTGCGTACCGTTGCGTCCGGCGCCCATGTGGCGAATAGATTGAAGAGTCGGCCGTCGTCGATTTGGAATAGCGGCGCGAGTTCGGTGGCGGCGCGGCCGGGCTTCGAGGCTGAATCGGGATGCGGCCAGTCGGATCCCCACAGAATGCGCTCCGCGTTAGCGGCGATCAGCGCCGTGGCGAGCGGCGCGATGTCCGGATAATCCGGCGCTTGAGTTGAGCTGCGATACGCGCCGGAAATTTTGACGTAGGCTTTGCCCGCACGCACCAAATTCAACAATGTATCGAAGCCGGGCTGCGCCGTGCCCAGCGACGCTTGCGCTCCGCCGAAATGATCGAAGACCACCGGGACGGGCGCGGCCATCACTTGATCTTTCAGCGATTCGATAACGGATAGGCGCGTGTAGATTTGCACGTGCAAGCCGTGCGCTTTCGCGCGCGTGGCCATTGCATTGAAATGCGCGCGGGCTGCGTCGGGATCGGGCGGGCCGCCGGCTTCGAAATTGATGCGCAGGCCGCGGATGCCGGCGCCGCGCATCGCATCGATCTCGGCGTCCGGCGTTTTGTCGTCAACCACGGCGACGCCGCGCGCGCTTGGGCCCATTTGCTTCACGGCGTCGAGCGTCACCGAATTGTTCGTGCCATAGACGCTGGGCTGGACGATCACCACGCGATCGAGATGTAACGCGCGGTGCATGGCGAGGAGTTCCGGAATTGAAGCGGGCTCGGGCGTGTATGTGCGCGCCGCCGCGAAAGGGAAGTGCGCGGGGTCGAAGATGTGCGTGTGGCAATCGCACGCGTTGGCCGGCACGTCGAAATTTACGGGCGTCGTCGGCTGCGAGGCGCTGGCCTGTGCGGACGCCAGCGGGCGAACGAGCGCGGCTGCGCCGGCGAGTGCCGCGCCTTTCAGAATGTCGCGTCGAGAAATCATTCGATGCCTCGGGGCGAAAGTTCACGCTGGAGCGAATCCGCCACGGCGCGCAGTCAAGATGTGGGAGGTTTGTACTCGGGAGGTTTTTGCGCGATGCGCGTGGTGGTTGGATTCGCAGCGATCGTCTTCGGCTTTTCTTTTTTCGGCTTCTTTTTTTCGCGGTTCCTGGCGTCTTTGTTTCCCATGCCGGTAGCTTGCCATAAGTCGCGCGGCTTGGCTAGCGTTTCGCAACGGGCACGCTGATGGCGGTGGTTTCGGCTCGGTAGACGCGAACGTAATCGATAAGCATGTCGGCGGGTGATGGCGTGGCTGCATCGGGGCCGGGCGTGGGGAGCTGGCCGCCTACGGCCAAGTTGAGGATCAGATAAAACGGCTGGTTGAACACCCACTGTTTGTCAGCGGGAATATCGGCGGAAGTCACCGTGAAAAACGGCTGGACAGGATCGTCGCGGTAATACTCCAATTTATTTTCCGACCAGATCACGCCGTAGGTGTGATAGTTGCCGTCGTCGATTCGGCCGCCGCCCGGGAACGTGAATTTCGCGTTCTCGGTGCCGCAGCAGCCGGAATAGCCAGGGCCGTGGTCGGTGCCGGAAGTGGTGGTCGGCGTGAACTGCGGCACCCATTCCATGATGTCCACTTCGCCGCAGGCGGGCCACGGCGTGCCGGTGA
>Ga0182018_10002506_pt1 | contig 18208 bp, 13 predicted proteins | sample 812P2MmetaG_FD_120490 | JGI IMG/M metagenome (GOLD analysis project Ga0182018, IMG submission 120490) | Permafrost microbial communities from Stordalen Mire, Sweden - 812P2M metaG | ecosystem: Environmental > Terrestrial > Soil > Wetlands > Permafrost | place: Sweden: Stordalen | collected... | reverse complement strand
GTTTTCGGACCGGTGGACTGCTGGGCATTCTGCCGGTTGGCTTGTTGCTGTTTCTCTGAAATCACCATACGGAAGTTCCTTTTGGGGTTGCGGGGATCGGGTCCCCACACCCGTCTTCATGATAGGGCGCGGATGGTGCGGAAAGGCCGCATTCGGGAGAGCGCCGAGAGGGTAAGTGTTTTGGTTAGTGAGGGATGCGATGGGGGGGATTTATTATGCAGGCGTGTGACTGAAAAGGTCTCCTCAGTGCGAAATGAGGAAACCGTGCAGTGAACTAAACGGCAGGATGATGCCGATTCTTTAGTGGGTTTTGTTCCGGAGGGGGGCCTGAAGTAGCGGTGCTGGGCAAAACGTGGCGTGCGGTATTAGAGCGTAGCCGGGGGTGCTGGAACTGCTCGTGGATGGGGTTGGACGGAGAGGTAGTGTGCCCTGCCGGCGACGTGCGCGGCCGTGAGCTCACGGCGCACAAGGGCACAATACGGCCACCAGACGGTTGAATCGCTTAGTTAGGTGCCGAGATATCTGGTCCGTCGCCGGCTCGGGTCTGAGCGCTTCCTGACGGATTGAGCCGTACGTACGACGGTCCGAGGCTTCCCCACTTTGCCTTCGGGCTGCTCCGCTTGCGCGATGGCGGCTCTTACCAATTGCCGAACGCCTGGAGCGTCCAGATCCTTCGCCTGCGCGATCCGGACGTGCCGAATCAATTTGCCCTCGCCACGCAGTAGGCCGTCCGGATCGGACAGCAGGGAGCCAAAATTAAAGCCGAGGTTCACCCAATTGGCATGCGTGGTGGTGAAGACGAACGCGTCGCCGGGCCGCTCCGTGAAGGTGAAGTGGTCGGCGATGGTGTACACCTCGTAGACGAACTCGCTGGCTTCCGGTGCCTCTTCGAGGATCAGTTTTCGCGCGGCCAGCGCGAGCTTCTGAATCACTTCGCCGTAAGGCAGGAGGAGTTTGAGGTACTCCGGATTGGGTGGACGCAGGCGCACTCAGCCAGTGTATCCCACTGGTGGTTCGGCCATCCGGAGGTATTCATTCGGGAGCAGTCGCCCACCCTGATTGTGGCGCTGGGGGTTTCGAAACGCCGATCTGGGAGATTACTCCCCGGAAGCCGGCCAGTCGACGGTAATCGGCCGATCCGTGGCGACGTGACGGGAAATGCGCACTCGTGGCATGCTTCGATCCGTTGGACCCACGGCCTTAATTGCCATTATCGTCCGGGCAAAATCTCGTGCTCCCAACGGCAGCCTGCGACGCCACATGAACGAGAGCACCGGTGGCCGCGGCTCGCTTGGTATACTGACACAATCTGGGCTGCAAGTTGAAAATGGAGGTTCCGGTTGAACCGGCGCGGCCTGGCACGGAGGGCAGCATGAATAAGCGCAGGTGGTGGAACGGCGGTTGCGTCACCCCTGTTTTCCTTGCGGCGGTCGCCGTCTCGCGTGCACAGACTTTCACCACTCTGGTGAATTTCAATGTGACCAACGGCGCCAACCCAACACACGTTTCGCTCGTTCAAGGGACAGACGGGAACTTCTACGGGACGACCTACTATGGCGGGGCTTACAACTATGGCACGATCTTTGGGATGTCGCCGGACGGCAGGCTGACAACCCTGCACAGTTTCCAGCAGTCTGACGGAGCCTACCCCATCGCCGGGGTCATTCAGGGCGCCGATGGAACCTTCTACGGAACGACTTATCAAGGCGGGACTAACGGTTCTGGGAACATCTTCGCATTTATGCCCGGCGGTGCGCTGACCATCCTGCACACCTTCACCGGGTCTGACGGCGCATACCCTTTCGGCGGGCTCGTGCAGGCCGCCAACGGGGTGTTCTATGGTACGACGAGCAATGGCGGGGCCTATGGTTTCGGGACAGTCTACAAGATAACGTCCGACGGCACTTTCACCGCCGTTCACAGCTTCGACGGCACCGACGGCGGGAATTCCATCGCCGGTCTGGTGCAGGCTGCCGACGGGGCGTTCTATGGCACAACCTACGACGGGGGTGCCAACTACGGTCCTGGCACGATTTTTGCGGTTACGTCCGGGGCGTTCGAAACAGTCTACAACTTCGGCGGGCCTGACGGTTCCAACCCGGCGGCTGGGCTGATGCAAGCCGCCAACGGCGCATTGTATGGGACCACCTATTTTGGCGGGACCAATGACCTTGGTACGATCTTCGCAATGGCCCCGGGTGGCAATCTGAAGACCCTGCACAGTTTCGGTGGACCGGACGGCGAGTACCCATTCGCCGGACTCGTGCAAGCTACCAACGGAGCCTTGTATGGCACAACTTGGGCGGGCGGAGCCAACAACGGTGGCACGATCCTGAAAATCACTCCAGCGGGCACGCTAACGACGCTCTACAGCTTCGATGCGGATGGTTTGCCGCAGGGCGGGCTCCTGCAAGCCACGGATGGCAACTTCTACGGCACAACCCAGGAAGATGGAACCAGTAGCGCTGGCACTGTGTTTCGCCTTAACGTGGGGCTTGGACCGTTCGTCAAGACCCTGCCGGCTTCCGGCCCGGTGGGACATGTAATCAAAATCCTGGGAACGGATCTGACGGGCGCAACCAGCGTCAGCTTTAACGGCACTGCGGCTGCCTTTGCTGTCAACTCTACGGGCACCTCTATCTCGACTACGGTACCCGTCGGTGCGACAACCGGCCCGGTCCAGGTGGTGACACCTAGCAGCACACTTTCAAGCAACGCGCCCTTCCGGGTGCTTCCGTAAAGTCCGGCGGACAATTGCCAAACCAGGAGTAGTGATGAAAGCAAATAAAGTTCTCAAACGGTTAGCCAAGATCGAAGAGAGTATGTCCGATGTGATGGAGCGATATTCGGCAAGTGCGCCCCACGTCTTAGAAGTGCTTCAAGAGGCGAAGTCTGCTGTGACGCGGGCGAAAGACGCCGTGAATTCGCAAGCATCCGACCGCACCCAGAGCGCCACGAAGATGACCGCTACCAAGGCAGTGAAGGCGACAAAGAAACACGGCTCAACAAAACAAGAATTGGAAGGCTAGATTCGGCCGTCCGCCAATCGGTGTAACGGTCCCGGCAATCCACCTGTTTCGCCACCTTAACCGCCTGGACCATCATCCGCACCATCTCCTCGGTTCCCGCCGGGGCCTTCATCCGGCCGGCGAGTGCGCGGATTCAGGCCTGCGTTTTCTCCACGTAAGAGGGCGGCCGCGTCGTCATCCCGATCCGCAATTTTGGATCTCCACACCGTGCTGAATCGTTTGATTCTGCGACGCGTGAACCACGACGGTCCCGGCAATGAAATCGTGCAAGGCCCGTCTCTTCCGATTCGTAAGCAAGACGATAAGCTCACCCCAAAACCAAATGGTTTGGGATATCTGCACTGGCTTATACCATGATGGAGCAAGCTCAGTTATATGCTTAGAAAACTCCACAAAAGACAGCGATTGATATTCGGCATCACTCATGTGGAGTAACGGGAATATGAAGGCGATGTTCGACAACAAGGCAAGGATAAATTCCGGCAAGTTTCTGAGAAATGCTTCCCGGTAGCCAACTGGCTCTCCGTCAAGTTTGCGAATGCGAATACCCACTACGAGTTTGCCAGGGGTGCCGCCAAAACGTCGGACCAAATAAACATTATAAAACAGTCCGAAAGGAGTGCCGGGAATCATGTAATACACCTGGAACAAACGGTAATGCCTACTCGCCCAAAACACCAAGGCAGTCAGGGGTAGGACGAAGGTCAGATCCAGCAGCAGTGAACCCAACCGAGGCCAGAATCCAGCATAATGCAATGTATCGCCCGTCATGGTGAATAAGTCCCCTAACTCTTGTTTAGGCTGATCGGGATCAAAACGGCACGCGATAGGGTAACATAAAAACGCCGGTCGTAGCTCTGCGGCGCGACAAGTTCGGTCCTGGATCAACGGCGGCGAAGCGCTGGCGGGCTTTGTCCTACCGTCGTAACCGAATGAACGGTGGTGGCTCGTGGCGACTGGAAGCGGTAAGCCTTTGAAAACAGTGGTGGGCCCGTGGCGACTCGAACGCCAGACCTCTACCGTGTCAAGGTAGCGTTCTTGATCCCGATCTGTTTCCAGACCCCGAAATGCTTCCGTGCGGCTCGGATTGGGCTGAACACGTAGCCGCGCGCACCGCCTTTGCCCCACCATTGCCGTCTGTTCGCCATCCTCAATTTGGTTCACCATTTCCATCCGATGTATGATCAAGAATTGAGGTAAACGGGTGGACTGCCTGAAACGGGTCCTGGGGGTGTTGGGTCTTATACTTTTGCTTGGTGCGACGGCTTTGGGCCAAGCCACACCCAAAACTGATCTTACCGGTCTTTGGAGCAATTCGATCATGAATGGCTCTCGGAAAATCACCACCGGCTTCAGGATCATACAGAACGGCAAAAGCGTGACTGTGACGCTCAACCAGCCCGGAATGCCCCATTTCGTTGCATTTGAGGGAAAGTTTTCGGGAGACAATATAATTGCTGGACGCGCCCGAGGCCCTTCATCCAATCCAAACAATCCCAATTGGGTGCCTGAGACGATGACGGTTATGGACGCCTCGCACCTGAAATCCAGCAGCGGAATGGCTCTGGAAAGGGTAGGGGGGAGCGGTAGAGGCGCACAAGGACGCCGCTGCGAATCCAGCCGTCCAACCTGAGGCCTATCTGCCGGAAAAACCTTTCAACCTGCTGGAGCGCAGGTCGGGGGTTCCGCGCCTCATAGTGCAACCGAGGTGGTACCGCTCGGGCTGCAATGAACTTGTTGACAGGGCCGAGTGGTGGGACTGCCAGCGGCATGGGACACGCATGCTAGTGGACTACAACCGGCCCCCCAAACTGGACTTGCTGTTCTATCGTTAGCGTTTGGGCATCGATGATGGCTCCCGGAGTACCAGCCGCAAAGACGAGCTGACCGTCGGATGCAACGGCAAGCCCCTCACCGGCGCCTTCGCCGCTACATCCATGCTCCCCGCATGCGCCGAACGGGCTGATGCCAGGGACAAAGCCGCTGACAGCCAGCGCGGACGTATCGACCACCGCGACACCCGATTGACCATTCAGAGTACTCATCACGTAGGCTTTGGTGCCGTCCGGGGAAAATGCAATCGCAGAGGCACTAATAGGAATCGTGCCCGTAAACTTGTCGGTAGTTGGGTCGACAATCTCGATGGCAGAGCCGGTACTGATATAGACCGCGGTGCCACTTGGATTCACCGCTACCGCGGCGCCTTCAGAACGCTGGGTAGTGCCAATAACCGTCTGAGTTTTCGTATCGATCATCCATGCGAACCCGCATGCCATCGCAAAGACCTGGTTGCCCGACGGGGTGATGGCGATTGCTTCGCCGGGGTTTTGGCCGTAGCAGATGCCGGGCAACGGAAGGGTGTTCTCGACGGCCCCGGTGGCTGCGTCGACGATGATGAGCGCGTTCGGCTGATATTCGACGACATAGAGTGTTTGGCCGTCAGGGCTCGCGGCAACGGCGCTTAACCAATTCACGCCCTGAAGCGTTTGCCAAACCACCTGGCCGGTGCTCGTAGAAATCGCCCACAGTCCCCCGATATACGCTGCCGAATACAAGGTCTGGCCGTCTGGCGAAACTGCTAACCACATCGGGGGGCTGCCGATGTTGAGTAGCTTCGGAGTAGCTGCTGACTGAAGCGCCTCCACCGCCGAGGCGCTCGCAGATAAGAGATAGATCTGTGTCCCGCCGGGCAAAAAGGCAGCGGCCCCGATTGATCGCCCAGTAAGCTCCGCGGTTACATTTCCAGTCGTGGCGTTCACAATGTCTATCTCGCCATTCTGGATATACGCGTCGCCCGCGGACGTGACCTGCATCACGGTTCCCGATTCATTGGCGACCGTTTGGGTGAGCAATCCAGTCGCCGTATCGAAGAACATCAGGCCGTTAGAATACGGATATCCGCAGTCGGATGCCACCGCTAATCTAGCGCCGTCGGGCGATACCCCCATTGACCCAAATCCACAGAATGAGGCGGTCGAAAGCGTTGCCGCCAATGACATCTGCGCCAGATCGATCTCATAGATCACGCCACCGTTACCACCGACCTCCATAAAGATGTAGGTGGCAAGCAGGTAACCTTTGTGGCCGTCTGGACTAAGAGCAAAGGCGCCTCCTCCGTAGCCTTCGGGATTGTAGCTCCCTTTCACTTGGAGGGTCGCCACATCGATTAGCGTTAGTGCACCTGATGCGCTCGGGCCAGTCTGGGAAGCGGCGGCGCGCACGAAACAAGCGTTGCACGGAGGGTCGTTCCCATAGTGGGTGACGTACACAGCGGTGCCGTCCGGACTGGCGACGATCTGGCTAATTTGATCACCTGCCATCGGAATGAACGCCAGATCCTGGCCAGAAGCTACGTCCAAAACCTCTACAGTGCCGCCTTGGCAGGTAAAGCCGTCCATCGTCGATGAACAGGTGTCCACGTAGATCTGGGACTGGTTGGGCAGCACGGCTAGGCCTCCCCAGATCGGGTAACGGGTCTGGAAAGAGTGGAGCGTTTTTCCGGTTGTGCGATCTATCTCAAGCACATGACCAAGCGTGCATCCGGGAGCGCAGCCAACCACCGAACTATGCTCGACCGCATAGATTGTCGCTCCATCCGCTGAGAGCACGAAGGTGTTGGCGCTGGCGGCAGGTATTACTTCCCCCGGCTGCCAAGTACTTGTGTTGAAAGGCGTAATGGTCGAGAACGGAACCGGAATATAAGCCGTGGAATTGCCGGGGCGCGCTGGGCACACAAGCAGCAGCCCGGCGCAGAGGATCAATACGAAGCGTGTCATAAATGCACTCCTCCAACATTGTAGCCCGCGATCTTGATTTCGTTTACGAAACCCTGAGTTTGGCCCAAAGTATACACCCTACCAAGACGGATCTTCCTTTTAAGCGCTAGGCCTGATCATCGGTTTTCCATTGCGCGATACGTGTTCGCGCACTTACAAATTGCGGGACTTGCCGTTCGTGCGGCGGAAGTGACGGGTACGGGCAGCGATGCCAGGAGCGATATCGTGTGTCCTGGCGACCCGAGTAATCACACGGGCATTTGCCATTGAACGCCAAGGGATCTGCTCTCGTCCGGCGCGCTCGCGCGTCGCGGTGTAGTCATAGAGGATGGATTTGTGACCCCTCGTCTCATGCCTGAGGCGTTGAAGTCTCCGGTCGAATCGCCGGCCACCCAGAGAAGGGCTTCAACGGCATTCTGAAGGGCCCGCCCCGAGCATTCCGAAGCCCGACGTTGTAGAATGCCACTCGTTTTGACTATGCTTAGACGTTCGAGATTCATGCAGAAGAAATGGGCGCAAGGATGGGCGTGACGACTTCAACGGTGCTGGTGGCTACATGGGGCGACGGGCTGTTCGTTGTCTCCGGCGGGACGCCCGACCAGGAACTGGCCAATCACTCGGTGAGCGCGCTCGCGCCCCACCCGCGTGGTGGCGGTCTCGTCATCGTCGACGGACGCTCGCTTTGCCGTCGCGCACCCGACGGCGTATGGAGCACGATCGCGACTGCGCAGTTTAATCTCGCCTGTTGCGTGACGGTCGGCGATTTAATCTACGTCGGGACCGACGATGCACGCGTCTTGCGCGTCAGCGCAGCCGGAGGGACCGAGCAACTGCGCGGCTTCGACGCGGTCGCCGGGTGCGACAAGTGGTACGCAGGCGCCGCGCTGATCAACGGTAAGCTGGTCGGACCGCCGCTCGGGATCCGTTCCATGACTGCGACCGCGGACGGCCGAGTGCTCCTCGCCAATGTGCATGTCGGCGGTATCCCGCGGTCTGTAGATGGTGGCGCAACCTGGCAGCCCACTATCGACGTCAACAGCGACGTCCATGAGGTACGCGCGCACCCGAACCGTCCGGGTGTCGTGGTGGCCGCCGCCGCGGTCGGTCTCTGCACCAGCAGGGACGGTGGGGCGACATGGCAGGTCGAACAAGCGGGTCTGCATGCCCCGTATTGTTCCGCGGTCGGATTTGCGGGCGACGACGTCCTGGTGGCCGCAGCGACGGACCACTTCGCCACACAGGGCGCGATCTATCGTCGAGGGGTGGATGAACATTGCCCGCTGGTTGCGGTCGGAGGCGGCCTGCCCGCGTGGCTCGACGGGATCGCCGACAGTGGTTGCATCGCCACCCATGGCTCGGCTGTAGCGGTCGCCGACAAGAAGGGCAACCTCTACGTATCGGTCGACACCGGACGCCACTGGTCGCTGCGGGCTGGCGGCATTGCAACTCCGAGCAGCGTCCTCATCGTCTGAGCCCTGAATCTCCAGCCCAAGTAGCAAACGTGCAAGGAACTGCCCGTTCACCGGGCGGCGGCATCGCTAATATCGGTAGGCGGCAATGGCACCGGCAATGGCGCGCATTCGACGCTCTCCCGCCCGGCATTCGGGGCGGCGGCGGGCTGTAAACTATCTCGGCGGCATTCGGAAACATCGGCTCCGGCAGAGCAGAGGTGAAGCCATGCGTAGCGAGGGCAAGTTGGAGGCCACAGCTTTATGACCGGGAGAATCGGCATTCCCACCCAAAACTGTGGCCGTGGCCTGAGAGTGCCGGCGCAGCCGGGGCGCCGCAAGCATTCCATGGGCCGGCCAAGATGGGTGCGTTGTCGCAGCGGCAAAGTATCTCGCCATGCCGCGTCCTTGGTGGGCGTTTCCGCAGTGGAGTAGAGTGTTAGAAAGGATGGCGGAACAGCCCATACCCTTCTCACAGACCAAAGCCTGGCTGGTGTCCTGCTCCGGAGCCACAGCCGGAATCCAGTATGAATTGGGCGACGGGGTCACCTGTGTCGGGCGAGGTTCGCAGAACAACCTGGTGATTCAGGGACCGGACGTCGCCAGCGTTTCCATCCAGCATCTGGAGATTCGCCGGGAAGCCTCCGGCTTTCGCCTTCGCGATCTCGACAGCACCAACGGAACCTACTTGAATGGGGAGCGCATCAGCGAGGTGGACCTTTGCGCACCAGCTACGATACGGTTCGGATCTCAAGGGCCGGAACTTACTTTTACGGCCGAGGAGCCCTCCGCGGCCGAACTGGACAAGACCATGGCCATCCCTCAAGGAATCCTGCCGCTGCCCGAACTGGAACCCGCGGCGCCATCCGGAACCTACGAGGGACTGCTCTCGGAAGCCGTGACCCGCGCCCGGCACGCACGTTTGAAAGGTTGGGGCGACCAGACCTTGAGCATCATGCGGGAGACGCTGCACCTCGCTCTGCGGCAGACCAGCCGGCGCTTGCATTGGACCATCGGTATCCTGATCGCGGGCTTGGTCGGCATGGCGGGCGGCGCGGCGTGGAAAATAGCGGTGTTGGCTCGCGAGAAACACTCTATCGACCAGCGTATCCATCGGCTCGAAGTGCAATTGCAGCAGGCTTCCGGAAAGCCTGCCGAGTCGGACCGCCTGATCTCGGAACTGGCCGATTATCAGGGTCGCGCGCAGCAACTGGAACGGAATCCGCTCTATCGTTTCAGCCCGCACGAGAAAGAAGACTTCCTGACACAGGAGATCCGCACGCTGATGGCGGAATTCGGCGCCGAAGTGTACAGTGTACCGCCCGAGTTCGCAGAGCGCGCGGGTCACTACATAGAGCTATACCAGGGACCCGACCGTCCGCTGGTGGCTAAAGTGCTGAACGGCTCCGCAGGCCAGCTCGCAGTCATGCGGCAGATACTTCGGGAAGAACGGTTGCCCGTCGATCTGGCCTACATCCCGCTGGTCGAGAGCGCTCTGGCGAGCGACAAGCCCAGCCCGGCAGGTGCGTTGGGCCCGTGGCAGTTGACGCCGGTGACCGCTAGAGCCTTCGGCCTGCGCGTGGATAAGCAGATCGACGAGCGGACCAATCTGGCGAAATCCACACGGGCCAGTTGCCGGTTCCTGCGGAACTTGATCCTGGATTTCGGCGCCGGCAGTTCGGTGATGCTGGCATTGGCGGCTTATAATCTGGGCCCCTCGAGGGTCAAGCAGGCAATCATGGACACGGTTCGCGACCCGATTAAGCAACGTGACTTCTGGTATCTGTATCGCGCAAACGCGCTGCCACGGGAGACTCGCGAATATGTTCCTAAGGTAGTGGCCGCCATGATCGTCGGCCGAAATCCGCAGCATTTCGGATTTTGACCAATGTCCGACAATGGCATCGGCATCGACCCCATGTACCCTCGGCAGGGGCGCGGATTCGCGCGCTTCCGCCCGGCGTTTTATTAGCTGTCCCCTACCTAATTCTCTCCGCCAGCCGATGGCTCTTTGTATGACACGCGCTGTTGCTGTTTACAACCGGAAACCACGTCATACATTTGCAGACAACCGATTACGGCTCGCGCCGCTATACTTTCCGGCGATTCTGAACTAATAACTACACAAATCTCTGGCCTTTACCTGAAGCTCGGTCTTATAATAATCTGAACTTGTATTCTATGTCGCGATACGGCAACACCCGGCGCCCCCGATTCCGAGACCATGTAAACAATGTATGACAGATAGGAATAGATGAGCCAAACCGGTATGCACGCGTCTTTGAAACTCTCCTGCAAGCCGTCCTGGCGACGGCCCTCCCCATCCGCGTCCGCCGCAACCAGCAATCTCTTAGGAATCACTTATGAGTCCAACTGAAGAAAGCAATACCAGATCTCAACGGCCCGGCACAGGCCGCGCCGCCAAGAAGCCATATAACAAGCCCGCCGTGCGCTTTGAGCGGGTCTTTGAAACCTCGGCGCTGACTTGCGGCAAGGTCCAGACCACCCAGTCCGGCTGCCACCAGAACAGGAAAACTTCGTAACGTCATGTGGGGCAGCGCCATGCGCCGCCGCGCGAAACGAAAGAAACAGATAGAGGAGAAGCGAACATGAATCTCAGCAAAGCTAATATTCGTAGGCTCTCAGTCGTGGTAACCGCGGCGGCGCTTGGAGTTCTGGGCCTGCTGCTCTACGGACCTCTGTCCGGCCAGGATGCGCGCGTGCTCATCACGAAGGAGATCGACGAAAGCCAACTCGTCACGCTCCGCGGCAACACCCGCCCCGAAGCTCGCATGCCCGGAAACGACCGCGGTCTCGTGGACGACAGCTTTCCCATGCCACACTTGACGCTGCAGTTGAAGCGGTCGCCCGAACTGGAGCACGAGTTTGCCCAATTCACCGAATCGCTCACCGACAAAAACTCCCCCAACTTCCACCACTGGATGCTGGCCTCGGAACAGGGCGAGAAGTTCGGTGTGGTGCAGGAAGATATCGACAAGATCACGCAATGGCTGCGGTCACACGGCTTCACCGTCGATGGCGTCCAACCCAACAAAATGGTGATGGAGTTCTCCGGCACGGCGGGCCAGATCCGCGAAGCCTTCCACACCGAGATCCACAACCTCGAAGTAGGCGGCCAGCAGCACTACGCCAACATGAGCGATCCGCGAATTCCCCGCGCTCTCATGCCCGCCGTTGTCGGCGTGGTGTCCATGCACGACTTCAAGCCGCACCCGCACCTGGTGCCCCGCACGAACTACACATTTGCCGGCTGCGGCTCTAACTGCTACGGGCTGGTGCCCGCCGACTTCCAGACCATCTACAACCTGAATCCTCTCTACCGGAAGGGAATCAACGGCACCGGCCAGACCATCACGGTGGTCGAGAGCGCCAACACCTTCAGCACCGACGTAGCCACCTACCGCAACACTTTTCTCACGGGGTGGACGGGCACGGTGACCACCACGCATCCGAGCGGCAGCTCCACCTGCACCAATCCGACCACCAACTCGGCGGACGGTGAGGCGGACCTGGATGCGGAGATCGCCAGCGCCATAGCGCCCAACGCGAGCATCGTGGTAGCGACATGCGCGAGCGGCCCCCTGGCTGCCGTCCAGAACCTCGTCAACTCCGCCACTCCCCCGGCTATCATCAGCATGAGCTACGGCGAGTGCGAGGCCGCCAATGGTGCGACCGCCAATGCGTCGTACAACACGGCATTCCACACCGGCGCGACGGCTGGCGTTTCGATCTTCGTCTCCACCGGCGATGCGGGCGGCTCCGAGTGCTCAGCCCTCTTCCCTGTTGTAGGCGCCGAAGAAGGGATAGCCGGCGTCGGGGTCACGGGATGGGGCGAAACGATCTACAACGTCGCGGTCGGTGGCACGGACTTTGAGGACACCTACAACGCTGGAACCGGCGGGCTCCCGATAAGCACCTACTGGAGTTCGACCAATACCTCGAAATACGGCTCGGCAAAATCGTACATTCCGGAGATTCCGTGGAACGATTCCTGCGCCAGTTGGCTGATCTCGAACCATGCGGGCTACGCCACCCCGTACGGCAGCAGCGGTTTCTGCAACAGCAGCACCGCCACTACCAACAACGCCTTCCTTTCCACCGGCGCTGGCGCCGGCGGCCCGAGTGGTTGCGCCACCGGGGGGGGAGGGGCCGACCAGTCGGGCCCGGCCCAGGTGGACGGGACGTGCGCTGGGTATGCCAAACCCTCGTTTCAGTCCGGCGTCTTCGGTAACCCCGCCGACGGCGTGCGAGATATTCCCGATGTTTCCATGTTTGCTAGCAACGGCGTCTGGGGACACTACTTGGTCGTCTGCTTCTCCGATACCGGCAACGGCGGGAAGGCCTGCACCGCCGGCAACCCGAGCGTCTGGAGCGGCTTCGGCGGTACTTCCGTCGCTGCGCCGATGCTGGCCTCCGTCCAGGCCCTGGTCAACGAGAAGTGGAGTCTCACAAAGGTGGGCAATCCCAACCCAACTTACTATTCCATAGCCAACGCCGAGTTCACCTCGGCTGACGCTAGTAGCTGCTACTCCATCAACCAGCCGTCGCGTCGAGGATTGGAATCTTCGTGCGTCTTCAATGACATTACCCAGGGCGATAACGCTGTAGACTGCGTTTATAACGGCATTTTCCAGAACGGCTGTTACCTGCCTTCGGGCACTTATGGCGTCGTCAGCACCCAACCGCCTGTGCTGAGCATTACTGCACCCGGGGCCGGCTACACCAGCGCGCCTTCGTGCGCCATCGGCGGCGTGTCACCCTACACAACGCCGTATCTCAGCCCGAGCGGCGGAACAATATTCTCGGGAGGAACGACCGCGACCTGCTCGACCACCTACGGCCAGGTCAGCACACTGACTATTTCGTCAGTCCCGAGCGCCAGCTCGTGCACGGGCAAGACGGTCAGCGTGGGAAGCACCACGTACACATGCGTGCTGGGCGCTCTTCCCACCGCTGCCAACCAATTCCTCGGATGCACCACCTCAGCATGCGAGAGTACCGGCAATGCTCAAGACGAAGATTGGACAGCCCAAAGCCTCATGGCGGTCATAAACAACAACCCGCAACAGTGCGTCTTTACTGGCTGCGTTTTCTCCGGCCAGACGGCAAACGCTTCCACTACCGCGACCCTCATCTCCACCACCGGCAACGCGAGCGCATCGAACGTGCTCACATTGAATGCGAAAACAAATGGCGGAGCGTTCCCTTTCAGCACCACAACCGGCTGGACCATCCTTGTTACCTCGAGCGGCGTAACCAGCGCGATCATAAGCGGCGTCGGGGGCTATGCGCCTGGGATGCCCGTCACCTGCACCCTGACCGGAGGGGGCTTCTCCACCGCCGCCACCTGCAAACCGAACCAAATTGCCTATACTGCCGCGCCAGGCTACGCGCCAGGCTTCTTCGCAACGCCCGGCTGGGACTTCGCCACCGGTCTGGGCAGCGTCAACGCCTACAACCTGGTAATGAACACCGCCTGGTGACCCGCATGAAAAGGAATCAAGTCTTGCTAGATCGATACACGAGGAGCAATCAGATGCACTCGGACCAGCACGATGCGGAAGTAGGCCCGCGGCTTCCCGCCGGCAGACGCAAATTGATCCTCAAGCCGGCGCAGGCGCCTGGCTACGGCTTTCACGGGAGCCTCGAATCGGTGGCCGGACCGGGCCTCAATTCGGCACCGTGTTCCCGCAGGTACTGCTCCAGTTCCCGCGCATTCAGGCCCACCGGGATCTCGCCGAAGTTCACGACGCCGACCGGGCCGGTGGGCAAACGGCCACATTCACGAAGAATCTGCATGCACGTGTCCTGATCCAGCGCCAGCCGCCAACCGGCATCGCTCACGATCAGCAGCAACTGCGGCTGTCCGTCCGCTGGGCTGAACCGGCCCTCCAACCGGCGCAGGATTCCGTAAACCACAGCGCGCCATCCGGCCCGGCAGTGATTCCGTTTGGTCCGCTATCGGGAGTGGGAATGGGATACTCGGTGATGGTTCCTTCCGTGGTGATCCGCCCGATCTGGTTCGCGCGGTAAAGCTGTAGAGCACAGTCTCGGTCCATGAGCCGCCGGCGGACGTTGGCGGCTTCAGCGCGAACACCGTACCGGCGTTCGACGCCCCGCCGCCGCTGCTGGTGCCATAGAGCACTCCTCCGTCGCCGATCACCAAACTTGCCACTGGATTGCCCCCCGTCGCTGCCGCCCGTGAAACTGTAAAGTGTTGTCTCAGTCCACGCACCCCCAGGAGACGCCGGCGGGGTCAATTGGAATACCGTACCGGAGCCAGAGCCATCTAGCCAAGTAGTGCCGTACAGTACTCCGCAGGCGCCGATCACCACACCTCCGGGCCCGCCTCAGGCGACGAAGGAAAGAATGACCCCAGGACGGCATTATTCATATCGGTAGCTAACTGTGGCGCGCTCTATACGCGGATGCGGCCACGGTTGCCGTTAGCCGCCGAGCGGCCCCTTCCTCTGCACGTAGTTCACCCGGATGATCTGCTCGTCGCCAAGGTGGTCGGCATCCTTGGCCGGTCCGGGCCGCTCCACCCATTCGAACCACTCTTGGTTCATCCCCACACAGCGATTCTGGCCCATGAAACGGCGTTGGCGTGCTACCAGGGCAGCAGCATGAGAAGTGGCGATTCCACGTGCGCGAGGTGACGTGGCCGTCGCGGCCTGAAGGTTTTCGGCGACGCGTTGCCGCGATGAACAATTGCCCCTTGCGGCGGCGCCGGATTTGGTCTACAATTCAGAACTAATGTCCGATCATTATCTAGGCGAGTTCGAGCAGGTCGTCCTGCTCGCGGTGCTGAGGCTGGGCGACGATGCATACGGCGTTCCGATCCGGCGCGAGATCGAGAAGCGCTGCGCGCGCAAGGTCACGGTGGGGGCGTTGTATTCCACGCTCGACCGGCTGGAGGCAAAGGAATATTTGAGCTCGTGGTTCGCCGATCCGACAGCGGAGCGCGGGGGGCGGTCGCGGCGATATTTCCGCCTGGAGCCGGCGGGAGGCGAGGCACTGGCGCGCGCGAAGTCGATGTTCGAGCGGATGTGGAAGGGGGTGCGGCTTGCCTAAGCGTCCCCCGGCGATGGCGGAGCGGCTGCTGCGGCGGCTGGTGCCCGGCCGCGAAGGCGAGATCATCGCAGGCGATCTGCGGGAGGAGTTCGCGGCGCGGGGCGGCGGGCGGATCTGGTATTGGGGCGAGGTGCTGAGCTGCGTGGCTGTGCGGCTCTCGCCGCACCGGCTGACGGCGCCCGACCTGCGGCAGGACCTGCACTACGCGGTCCGCGTGCTGCGGCGGAATCCGGGATATGCGCTGACGGCGATGGTCTGCCTGGCGTTGGGAATCGGCGTCAACAGTACCGTCTTCAGTATGGTGAACGAGCTGTTCTGGCAGCCGCTGCCGCTGCCGCACTCCGGGCGGCTGGCGATAGTCGGGCGCGAGAGCGACGGAATGGCCTGCTCGTACCGCGATTATCTGGAATTCCGTCAACGCGCATCCGCGCCCGCCGGCCGGCTCTTTTCCGGGCTGGTGGCGTATGACGATATGCGCGTCGCGATCGACAGCGGCGGCATGAGCCACATCGTGGGGGCGGACGCGGTGACGGCGAACTTCGCAGACGTGCTGGAGATGCCGGCGCAGCTCGGGCGTTGGTTCATGCCGGAAGACGACCGGTTGGGCAGCGATCCGGTGGCGGTGATCGGCGACGGCACGTGGGCGCGGCTGTTCGGCCGCAGCCCAGACGTGATCGGCCAGCGCGTGCGCATCGGAACCGAGCGGTATCGTGTCATTGGCGTCGCGCCGCCAGGCTTCGTGGGCATGTCGCCGCCGCATCTGGTGGAGATCTGGATGCCGCTCGCCTCGCAGCCGGACGTGCGCGATCTGCTGGCGAATCCGGGCGAGTGGGAGCGGCCGCTGGTGCAGATGATCGGGCGGCTGGCGGACGGCCAAGGCACGCGCGAGGCGGAAGCCGGGATGCGTGCGCTGGACGCGCGGATCCGACGCGATTTTCCGCGCGACAACGCGCCGGCGGGGGCGATCACCGTGGCCGTGGCGACGGGTGCGTCGCGGCCGGATGTGCGCGCGGTGGCGGCGCCCATGGCCGCGCTGCTGCTGTCGGTCACGGCGGTCGTGCTGTTGATTGCCTGCGTGAACGTAGCGAACCTGATCCTTTCGCGCGCGGCGGTGCGGCGGCATGAGATGGCGGTGCGGCGCGCACTGGGCGCGGGACCCTGGCGGCTGGTGCGGCAGACCCTGGCGGAAGGCCTGGTGCTGGGGGCGGGCGGCGCGGCGCTGGGGCTGGCGGTGGGATATTGGAGCGGGCGGCTGCTGGCACGCAGCCTGCCGGGGTTTCCGCACGGCGGAATGCTCGCACTGCGCCTCGATCCGGACTGGCGGGTGGCGGCGTTTGCGGCGGCGGCAGGCCTGGCGAGCGCGTTGCTGTTCACTCTGGCTCCGGCGATGGATGCCGCGCGCATCAACGGCGGCGGCTCGCGGCGGATGCGCCAGCGCGATGTGTACGTGGTCGCGCAGGTGGCGCTGTCCCTGGTGCTGCTAATCGCGGCGACGCTGCTGGTGCGCGCGCTGGAGCACGCACTGGAAGTCGACCCGGGCTTCGCGATGGCGGGCCGGCTGGAGGCGCGGCTGTCAATCTCCGAGCCCGAATACACGGCCGATACCGGTCGCCTGTTCCTGGACCGCGTGCTGGCGGCGGTGCAGGCGATGCCGAATGTGCAGAGCGCGACCATCAGCCACAACACGCCGCTGAGCATCACCGATGCCACGTGCGCCGCCCCGGATACGAACACCCGTCCGCGGCGCACGGGGTCGGACATTGTCGCGGCGGGGTATTTCGACACGATCGGCATTCCCATTCTGCGCGGCCGCGCGTTTGAAGCACGGGACCGGCAGGGCGCGCCGCAGGTAGTGGTGGTCAACGAGACGTTGGCGCGGCGCTACTGGCCGGCTAAGGAACCGATCGGCCAATCGGTGTGGCTGGGCTGCGACACAAAGGCGCCGCGCACGGTGGCGCAGGTGGTGGGCGTGGCGCGCGACGCGAAGTACGCCTCGCTCGACGAACCGCCGCAGCCATTCGTCTACCGGCCGCTGGCGCAGGACTGGGTCGGATTCATGACGCTGATCGTGCACACACCCGGGCGCCCGGAGCAGTTCACAGCGCCGTTGCGCGCGGCCCTGGCGGGGCTCGATCCCGATTTGCGCGTATACGAGATCGAAACGTTGGAGGAGTGCGCGTCGGGATCGCTGTTTCGGGTGCGTTGGCAGGCGGCCCTGCTGGCGGTGTTCGGCGGGCTGGCCATGGTGCTGGCGGCGGTCGGGCTGTACGGCGTGGTGGCTTACACGGTAGCTCAGCAGACGCGCGAACTCGGTATCCGTATGGCGATCGGTGCGCAGCGCGGCGACCTGCTTTGGATGGTACTCGGGCGCGGGCTGAGGCTGACAGCGTTGGGGATCGCGATGGGCTTGCTGCTCAGCGCGGCAGCGACGCGGCTGCTGGGAGGATTGCTATACGGGATGAGCCCACTCGATCCGGTGTCCTTTGCCGCGGCATCGCTGGCGTGGACGGCGGTGGCGATGCTGGCGAGCTACGTGCCGGCGCGCCGGGCGATGCAGGTCGATCCGGTAGTGGCGCTGCGGTGGGAGTAGGAAGGGCACTCACGTCGGAACGGCAAACCTGCTACGGTTTAGATCTGCGAATTGGCCTTTCACAGGGAGCTCCATTCGTCGGCACTGAACGAGCGGCCGAGGATGACTTCCACTTCGGCCAGCATCATCCGCACCTCTTCACGGAGTATTCGGTGTTGGATGGGATGCCGAGCCTGTGATTCCCGTATCATGAAGAAATGTCTGGTTCCGGCCAGAGGACCGTCGAAACCGAGAACCCGGATGAAGTCGCGGCTCCCGGTTGAGATCGAT